>Ga0222672_1000239_pt1 | contig 26292 bp, 21 predicted proteins | sample AntAcemetagen799_FD_179810 | JGI IMG/M metagenome (GOLD analysis project Ga0222672, IMG submission 179810) | Saline water microbial communities from Ace Lake, Antarctica - #799 | ecosystem: Environmental > Aquatic > Non-marine Saline and Alkaline > Saline | place: Antarctica: Ace Lake...
AATGAATAATTTTGTTTGCGATCGGCGGATGTTGCCAGCGGATAACGCCCCGCCCGATCAAGCCACCATCGCGCAATGACGGAAGTGGTCGGTCCGCTATAGCGTTGTCGCCATATTCGTATAGAATTAGGTCCCAATCAGGATATGAAAAAGGTTTTTTCCCAATTTTCTCTGACACTTCTAGTGTTGATCGTTGCAGCCTGCCAGCCCGCCGATACAGAAAACAAGATCGCCGAAGACAACGTCGCCGCCGAAACTTCGAGCGAACCCGTCGAGGTAGCGCTCGACGACGACGGCATGGCGCGAGCCTATTTTGCGAGCGGCTGCTTCTGGTGTGTCGAGGCGGTCTACGAAAGCGTCACAGGCGTCGACGAGTCCATTTCCGGTTACGCAGGAGGCCACACCGAGAATCCGACTTATGAATCGAGCAACACCGGCACGACCGGCCACGCCGAAGCCGTCGAGATTATCTACGATCCGAAAACCGTCGACTTTGCGACCCTCGTGGATGTTTACTTCGGCTCGCAGAATGTCGAGCAGGTCAACGGCCAGGGGCCCGACAACGGGTCACAATATCGCTCCATCATTTTTTACCAGAACGACGAGCAGAAAAAGATCATCGACGGGAAAATTGCCGCTCTAAACGAAGAACTTGGAGGAAACAAAATCGCAGCCGAAGTAATGCCCTTTGAAAAATTCTGGGTTGCCGAAGACTATCATCAGGATTACGAAAAGCTCAACCCGAACAATGGCTACGTCCGCGGCGTGTCGGTTCCGCGGTTGCATCGGTTTCAAGAGAAGTTCCCCGACCTGCTCAAGGAAGACGCGAAGCATTAGGCTCCGTTAGGACTCTTTTTGGAAGTGTGGAAACGGCGCTTCTGAGTTGTGGACCTGTTCGTTTGGAACGTGGCCGGGAGAATCTCCGGCTCGAAATTGATGTTGTCGCCAACAGGGTGACGTACCCGCCCCAACCCTGTTGGCGTAAATGGGATTACAGACTTCTCAGCTTCTTGGTAAGCTTCTTGATTTTCTTCATCAACCCCTTCAATGATCGCAACATTGGGATCGAGCACATCGACGAGCCCGAGGCGCTCGGTAGCTACTTCCAACTCCACCTCTTCGGCGGCCCGGCGCCAACGGGTGGGGAGGCTCGAATGAAAAAATGCGATACCTCTCACTTGCTCTGTTTTACTTCGCCCGCGACCAACGGGTCAAGAAACTCGTAAAGTTTCTGCGTCGCGGAATCGTCGGGCTTGCCGAGATCCCTGTTGAGTTGACTATGATTGGTGTCGGATTTTCCGAACACCGTGACCGGGATCCCGGCTGCCTTCAGCACCTCGCCGAGTCGTTGTGCTTGCGCAGGCGTGTCGGGATTGCCAGTGAAGTAGAGGACCAGGAAGGGTGGTATGCCTTTGTCTTTGCCGACATGAGTGACGGCGGAGAAGTCGACGTGCTTTTTGGGATCGTTACCGAATTTCTGCCGGTGGCCGAAGGTAGGTAACGGGCGCCCGTACAGTTGGTCGCGCAGTTCTGCGGTAGTGATGATTTTCGGAATATCGTATGTATCGCCATCGACTGGCACGCAGCCTGCGAGCACGTCGAACGACACGCCTTCCTTTTCGAGATAGCGGTCGTCGATGCAAATTATTGCAGCCAGTTGAGCACCCGACGAATGTCCGCCGACAAAGATCCGCGTCGGATCGCCACCGTAGTCGGCGATGTTTTCGTGTACCCACCCGAGCGATTTGGCGACGTCGCCGATCAGCTCTTCTATGGACACATCGGGCAGGAATCGGTGGTTGGTCGAAACAAAAACGAAACCTCGCTCCACGAGAACTTTGGGTTTCAGCGCGACGTTGCTCTTATCGCCGTGGTGCCATCCGCCACCGTGAATCCAGAACATCACCGGCAGCGCTTTGTCGCCAGTTTTTTCCGGCGTGTAGATATCGAGCATGTGACGCTCGTGACCATTTTCCACGTAGGCGATGTCGGACTGGAGCTTCTGGGCAAAGACATCCTCATTCGGAAAAATCAGTATCAGGAGAAGTGCAGGGAAAAGACAGGCGAGTCGGTTACGATTCATGAGGAACATAGAATTTGATTCGAAAATGACGGGTTTTGGACAAGTGATCGATACACTGCTGCATTCGAAACTGATTCACAACGCCTTCAACTCATCCAGCATCTCCAACAACTGCCCGGTCAATTCCACCGAGGCATTTTTCTCGAACTTCGATGTGCCAAGCCACGTTTCGTACCCGCCGAGTTCGTGCTGGTTCGGCGGGGGGAGATAGCCGTAGCCGCCGTTGGCAAGTTCGATAGTGAAGGTGTGGGGGAAGGGGCTTTTCTCTTTGATCTCAAGTCCGATTTCCACGAGCACTTCGAAGGGCATGGAGACGATGGCCTGATCGCCGATGCGGATGGCCTGGATGATGACATTTTCTGACTCGGTCATTTCAAGGGCGGCGTAGGTGATGGTATTTCCAGCGACAGAGGAAGTGCGCTTGTTGATGGCGTTGCGCTCTTTTGGCGTCAGTTTCATGAGGGCCATGGCCTTCGCGACATCGGACTGGGTGGGTTTCCGGTAGTTTAGGGTGACTTCGCGCTGGCGGGTGGCGATGAGAGGATTCTCGTCGTAGCTGTCTATTTTCTTCACGGCGCGCCAGGCTGCGTCGGCGGTTTTCTGGGCGACGATGCGGACCTGTTCGAACGGGGCGCGAGGGGCACGGGTGCTGGTGAAGTCGATGTTGTTGATGTCGCCGCTGGTGCCGTTGGTCATCATGGCGACGAAGTTCTCCGGCGGGCTGGATCCTCCGACGCGGTTAGGCATGATGCGGGCGAATTCGCCATAGTAGTCGGCGGACGCCATGCCGATTTCGCGGCCGTTTTTGTCAATGACTTTGGGAATGCCGCCGACGTAATGGAGAGAGTAGTTGGCGATGAGGCCGAGAGCTTTGCCTTTTCGGGTGCGGACGTCGACAACGCATACTTCGGGATCGACGGGGCCGGCGGGTTTGAGCAAATTCTGGCGTGGGGCGTTGGTGCGGACCTGGTCGTATTCGCCAAGTGGATTCTTGTCCATGGTGCCTTCTTTGAGATAATAGCGGCGGTTGTAGACTTCGGACGGTTCCTCGTCAGAGGCGAAGCCGATTTCGGCGGGCTCGAGGGATTCGATGGCCCGGGTGAGGGCTTCGACGAGCCCTTCTCTGCGGCCTTTTTCATAGGCAATGCGTCCCGGCGAGGTGTCGCCACCTTTGGGTGCTGAATGGGTGTGGGTGCCGCTGACGAGCATCTGCTCGGGCTTCCATCCGGTCTTGGCGGCGACTTTCGCTTTGGCCTCGTCGGTCATCTCGCGACCGACGCCGATGGCATCCATGAGGGCGAAGACGACGCGGCCTTCACCATTTTCCAAAGCAACGGCGCGGACGTGGAGGGGATCGTGAACGTAATCAGATTTCCCGGAGCGGAGCTGCATGGGAAAGACGGTCGGTGAAATGTCGACGGCAGCGGTCCCGGCGCGGAGCCCGGCTTTCTCCTGTGCGTGGAGAGTGGCGGCGAGAAGAGTTAGAGACAGGATGAACGGGATTTTCATGATGGAGATGGAGATGGGGATTAAGGGGCGGACGGGGGCACGAATCTGGCGATGAAGGGGAAGACTTTGGCGTAGGCGCTTTCGATGTCTTCCGGCGAGGCGTCGCGGAGGCCATGCTCGCCATTGGCGATGCTGATGAGTTTAAACTCGACTCCGTGTTTTGTGCATTCGCGAGCCATGATTTCGCTTTGCTCGTGCGGGACGTCGGTATCGCGGGTGCCATGGATCATCAGGATCGGCGGGTAGGTCGCATCGATATTCTGTGCGGCCATGAACGGTTCAATTTTCTCTGTTTCCGTTTTGGGATCGAACCCGGTGACTCGCTTCGGCCAGGTTCCTGTTTGCCGACAAGTTTGATAGTAGGCCTGGCCGTCACTGGTGCGGTCCTTGGCGTTCGCGATAGGCGGGCCGTTTTCGAGGGAGTGCATTTCGTCGGCAGTCAGCGATTTATTCTGGTGGCCTGGATGGGGGCTCGGCTCACTCATCCAAGGTCCGACAAGATCTCCATATCCCCAGAATGCGACGATACAATCGACGCGTGGTTCCACTCGGAAGCCCGCTGTCATGGCTAAGTATCCGCCCGCCGATCCTCCCAGCACTGCGATCTTGCTGGTGTCACCATTAAACTTCACTCGCCCATTCTTGCGAATCCAACGAAACGCGTCTTCGAGATCGGCCATGATTCCGGGCAGCTTTGTTTCGGGAGCGAGACGGTAGTCGATCGAGGCAACACAGTAGCCTGCATTGACTAAATCCCGCCCGGCCCGCCCGATGCCCTCGCGTCCGCCGTTGATGAGGGCACCTCCGTGACACCACACCGCGACGGGGCGTATTTGATCGTCGTCAATTCTGTGGACATCGAGTTCGATATCCAGTTTGCCGACCGTTTTGTAGACGAATGTTTTGACTGTTACGTCGTCCTTCGCAAACCCGTAAGGAGTTAGAAAAGCGAGAGCAATGAGTGCGGTTTTAAGCATCGATGTATGCATTTGGATAAGGGCGGGCTGAAGGTGGATTTAGTTCTGGTCGAGACCGATGCCGCGGACTGTTGCCGCTCTTATCAGCCAAGACGAAATTGTCGGCGGTGGCGAATTGGGCCAGTGGTATCTGGATAACTAAGAACGCAAATTTCATTAATACGGGACAACAAGGTATAACGAGTGGGCGTATCTCCGTCGCGGGTAGAACCTCCGTGTTCGCGCGGGGAGGCGGAAGCGCAATTCGGGAGTATGAGGGGAGAACACTACTATGAACTTTCGGACGATTTTATTGCTGGCATGCGCGGTTGTCCATTTCGCGACTGAACCTGTTTTTGCTAAGCCGCCGCACATTGTTCTGGTGATGGCGGATGACCAGGGCTGGGGGGACATGGCCTACAATGGGCACCCGGTGGTGAAGACGCCGAATTTCGACGAGTCGGCAGCCAACGGATTGAAGTTCGATCGATTCTACGCAGCAGCGCCTGTATGCTCGCCGACGCGGGCGAGCGTGCTAACAGGAAGGACTCCGAATCGCTCGGCGGTGTTTTCCTGGGGGCATCCGATTCGTCCGCAGGAGGAGACAATCGCGGAAGTGCTCAAAGGCGCGGGCTACACGACGGGGCATTTTGGGAAATGGCATCTTGGGTCTGTCAGGAAAGACAGTCCTTCGAATCCGGCTAGAAATGGTTTCGACAGGTGGGTCAGCGCGGCAAATTTTTATGACAATGGTTCGGTGCTCTCGGACGAAGGGACAGCTGTAAAGAAAGAAGGCGAGAGCTCAGCGATCGCTGTGGACGATGCTGTCGAGTGGATGCGTGGTGCAATCGATGAAGACGCTCCGATCTTCGCAGTAATTTGGTTTGGCTCACCGCATCACCCGCACCGCGCGGCGGACGAGGACCGGGCGCTCTATGCCGATCAGCCGGACAATGTTCGTGATTTCTACGGTGAAATTACAGGGATGGATCGCGCCTACGGGAGACTGAAGAGCTCGCTTGATGAGATGGGTATCCTTGAGAACACGGTATTGTGGTATTGCAGCGACAATGGAGCACTCCCGAAGATCGGGAACACCGGCGGACGTCGCGGCGACAAGGGTGATATCTATGAAGGCGGACTCGCGGTCCCTGCGATTCTAGAGTGGCCAGCCAGAATTAAGGTGCCAGCGACGACAGAGATTCGTGCCACCACCTGCGACATTTTTCCCACGGTGCTCGACATTGCCGGAGCAAAGCGGAAATCGAAAGCGCCGCTCGACGGGATCAGTCTCGTGCCTGTAATCGAGGGTGCACTGGACGAACGCCCGGACGGATTTGGATTCTGGCAACACCCGACCAGAGGAATCGGCACACCTTCGGACGAGTGGATGGAAGAACTACTCGCGGCGCAGAAAGAAGGGCGCGATCTGCCACCACACGAGTCTAGCCAGCGAGCTGCAGAATTACCCGATCCGCCTTATCCAGTCTCCGATAATTTTCCGGGCCACTCCGCGTGGATCGATGGTGACTGGAAGTTGCACCGGATTCAGGATGCGGACGGAGATGTGACCATCGAGTTGTACAACCTCGACGCAGACCCGAGCGAGGAGCACGACGTGTCTCGTGAAAAGAGCGAGGTAGTCGAGAAGAATGTGCTCCTCCTGGAGAATTGGCTAGAGAGCGTGGCTCGTAGCCTCAACGGCGAGGACTACTGATCCCAACGCCACAGATTGTAAACAGGCCAGAGTGACCGATGCAAGGTTTGTTCAACGGGCGGGCGTCAGAGGCGAGCGGTGCTTCGCATTCGCGGCGCGACGGTAGGCAGAAGGAGTCATGTCCGTCGCCTTCCGGAATGCCCGGTTAAAGTGTGATAGTGTGTGGAAACCGACGCCATAAGCGATTTCTGAGATGCGTTCTTTTGGGTTTTGTTCCAACCGCAGAGAGGCTTCGCGGATACGGCAGCGGTTAATGAACTCCCGATAGTTTGCTCCGTAGTGCCTTTTCAGGAGTTCGGTCAGATAGCTCTGGCTGACACTGAATTTTTTTGCAACTTCGCGTAGTTGTAATCCCGCGTTGTGACGATTGTCATTGATGTACTTTGCTGCTTCCTCGACAACTTGCGGGATGTCCTCCCTGTCAGTCAGTCCCATATCCAGCGCGGACTTACCGATGAGCTCGGCGCAGAGTGACAATAGGCGTTTTTGAGCTTCAACGATGGAACGCTTTTCGTAGTTGTCGGACGGCTCTGCACGTTCGATTGCCCCACTGCGAAGATGTCCCAGTAAGCGGCCGTCAGAAAGAATGGGGGCAATGAACTCCCGCTTCATTCCGCCAGTGATCGTGATAAGGGGCGCGGCATCTGTAGCGGATTGATGATCCTGGTCTTGTATAGAGCCTGTCGCGATCGGAGGCAGGAAATCTGTCGGGATAACAAACTCCAGGATCGTTGCAGGCACACCGGGGGTGATGCTGTAAATCCGGGGAATGCTCCCTGTGAGAGCCTGGAAAATGTGGGAAAACGATTGGAAGATAGACAGCTTCTCCAGATGCTGAAGTCTCTCGGGACGAGTTGTCCCGCTTGAACCGGTGTTGATTGAAAGTGCCTGCATACTCGCGTGACGAATTAATGATAATTCAATGAAACGAATTTGAAGTTAATTTTTGCTTAGGAGACTGTTGGAAAACCCTGTGATGAAAAACTGCGAGACATTTTTCTGTCTTGCGAGGCGCGGTGAAGTGAGGGTAGCGGGCTGCCTGACTGAGCCGCAACGAAGCGAGACGGGAAAAAGGGCCGCAGCCTGACAGGTCGATAATCTTCGGGTTCCGGCGAAGCCGCTCATTCCAATCCAATAAAACATAGGGATTTTTCGTTGCAGGTTTTTTCAACAGTCTCTTAGCGCAAAAAAAATAAAAAAGTACGTGCAAGATGTCCGATTTGTCTAATAATCTACAAGGTGTCAAATTAAGTGGACTATGCAATACCAAGAAGTAACTGATCATACGCTGAACTGGAACCTTTACAGCCGACATGGGCACACGCTGTTGCATCTCGCGCAGAACCGGGATGTCCGTATGTCAGATTTAGCTAGTGCTGTAGGGATCACTGATCGTCAGGTGAGAAGTCTTCTTAAGCCGATGGAGGCAAGCGGGGTGGTGAAAGTAGCGCGCATTGGGCGGAACAACCGGTATGAATTAGATCCTGAGTATCTATTTTCTCATCCGGTTGAGTCTAAGATTCACCTCGGCGATTGGATCGAATGGCATCGGTCTTGTGGTGCCTGATCTCAAGATTTCATGTAGGTTTTGTAGGGAGCTTTTCTTCGTTGTGAAGTCAACAGGGGGGTAATTGCTTTTTTCAACACTGCAGCGAAAAAGTCAGGGCCGTCTATTTGTTTCGCGCTTTCGATATTCTCCAGGAGTGATCCTAAAGCGTTCTCTGTAGGTCGATTGCAAATAGTTGGCGTGTTTGAATCCAGTTGCTTCTGCGATTGTCTCGACAGTAAGATCGGTGTTTCGAAGCATTCGGTTTACCTCTCGAAAGCGAACTCTAAGTAGTTCCTCCTTAGTTCCTCGTCGCAACGTCGACTTCATGCGACGCTCCAGAGTGCTCCTTGAAACCTGGAGGCGATCTGCGATTTCGCCTACGGTAATTCCGGCGAACGCGTGTTGGCGGATAAGCTTTACAGCTCGAAGAACAATGGGATCTTCAATGACAAACTCATCTGATGATCCGCGCACTTCGATGCCTTTGGGGGGGATCAGATACGGCGTTCGCGAGATTTTTGCCCCATTCATGAGACCGTCTAGAATTCGGGCCGCTTCATAGCCGACTGTTTCTCCGTCGAAATTCACGCTGGTGAGAGTAGGCGATGCGAAGTCGCAGAGTGTGCTTTCATTTTCACATCCTACTACGGCGACCTCCTCGGGAACCGCTATTTCCGCCCGTCGGCAAGCGTCGAGCAAGCGCACTGCTAATTGATCATTTGTTGCAAAAATGCCGACAGGCTTCTGCAGGGAATTAAGCCATTCGATGAGATCAGTCTGATGGCTCTCCCAGTCATCTGGGCTCGACTCTCCATGAGCTGGAAGCAATTCACACGCCGATCCATCTGTGCGAACTCTGCTGACGAAATTTCTTACGCGTTCGCGGAAAAAGGCCTCCGTATCCAACGTGTAAGCCGCAAAACGGCGGTAGCCACGGTTAATGAAATGCTCGGCCACCATCTGACCGATCAATGCATTGTCCATTCCCACAGATGGCATGTCCCGATTGAAATTCGTTGAACGTAATTCTACTGAGGGAACTCCGGCAGCGGCAATGATTTCCGCCATCTCTTCGCTGTGAGTTCTCGTTAGAATACCGTCTCCATCCCAGTTCTTAAGCCATGGAGGGGCTGGAGAATCGAAGGCCCGTAGTTCCATGAAAGTTGACCAAGGCCCGTGTTTCTCGAGGTAGGATCGCACACCTGCCAGGATGTCACGGGTGTAGGAGCGTGAAGTTTCCACGAGAATTGCGACCCGCCGGACGCGTGAGGGAGACGTAGCTTTCATTGTGACGAAAAACCTGACATTTCTTGAACGATACCCGTACAGACAGACGCGTCAATCCAGCTAAGATGGTGTAATGTCGGATTACATTGGAAAAGCTCTCATTGTCATCGGAGACGCAAGTGAAACGGTGGACACTCTCTATCCTTTCTATCGTCTCCAAGAAGCGAAGATTCAGCCGGTCGTAATTGCACCGGAAAAACGACTCTACCAAATGGTGATGCACGAGGTCCGTCCCGGATGGACTATCACGAAGGAATGGGAAGGTTATCAACTGGAGGCGGACCTTTCTTTTTCGGAAGTGATTCCAGAGGAGTATCTCGGCATCCTCTTCTCAGGTGGACGGGCACCGGAGTATATCCGGGAAGATCAGGATCTCATCCGCCTGACCCAGTGGTTTTTTGATAAAGACAAACCCATCGCAAGCGTATGTCACGGGGTTGAAATTCCTGCCCGCGCTGATCGCGTCAAGGGGCGGAAGATGGCGACCGTGGCGAAATGCCAGTTCGATCTCGAGATTTGTGGTGGCACCTATGTGAATGAACCGTGCGTGATCGACGGCAATCTTGTCTCTGGACGCACCTTTCACGACAACGGCCATTATGTCGGGCCGTGGATTACGATGTTGGAAGAAGCCGCTGCGAAAGGAGACTCATGAATCGTCGTAATGCCTGTCGTCTCCTCGGTTCCACCGCACTTGCTCCTTTGGCGTTGCGTGCTGAATCAGAGAAATTCCAACTTCGCTACACGCTGTCGTCAGCCCTCTACGGCGATATGCCGCTTGAGAGCGTCATCGGCGAAGTGTCCGCCGCCGGATGCGAATCGATTGATATTTGGCGGAAAGTCCACGCGACTCATCGCGAACAGATCGATGAGATGGGCGACGCGGCGTTCCAGAAACTTCTCATACAATACGAAACGAAGCTCGGCAGCTCGACCTGTTATCCGTTGGGGCCATTTGGTCAGGACGATGAGATGCGCTGGCTTAAGAAAAACGGCGGCAGCATGACCGTTTGTGGCTCGGGAAGAATGGGCGCATCTGACCCCGTTGGAAATGAGGCAAAGAATCAGACGAAAGCCTTTTTTGAGAAACTGAAACCGCACTACGAGTTGGCGGAGGAACTCGGGGTGACGATGGCGATCGAGAATCACAAAAATGCGATGTTGTCGTCGCCCGACTCGATCCGCTATTTCGCCGACCTGAACCCGAGTAAAAACGTCGGAATCGCCTTCGCTCCTCATCATCTCTACGACGCGGTCGATGAGATTCCCGGTCTGATCCGTGATGTAGGGAAGGAAAATCTACCGTTCTTCTATTTCCAGGAGCACCATCCGTCATCGAAAGAGAAGATGGCAAAGGAGGAGGAGTTGAAACAGCTTCCCGGATTCGGCTCGCTAGATTATGTGCCCATCATTGCGGCCCTTCGCGAGGTAGGTTTTGACGGCGTGGCAGAGATTTTTATGCACCCTGTCCCGCGAGGGGTTCCTGTACTCGAGACCCCGGAAGAGATCACGGCGGCAGTGAACAAGAGCCGTGTTTATCTGGAGAAATGTTTGGAAACGATATGAGTCAACAGGACGGGGTTTGCGACCTAACCCTGTTGGATCAGACGATATGAAACGATTCTGGCATCGGATAGGTAGAACAAGGCGCCTGCCTTGTTTCGGACGTCGTTCGGACCACGAAAACAGGGCCGGCGCCCTGTTCTATGTTTGCGTATCTTTTTCTATCGTTGCCAGTCTCGACGCCGAACCTCTCGTAGCGGGATACGAGCGATTTCACTCGGAGTTTCCAAGTGCGGAGGGAGGGGCGATTCTCTTTTCGGAGTTAGGTTGCGCGAACTGCCATGGGGATTCACCGGTCCTGACAAAACGACAGGGGCCAACGCTCGCCGGAATAGCGCAGCGGGTTGATCGTGACTGGGTTGCTAACTTTCTGAGAAATCCGGAGTTGGGTCGGAAAGGATCGCCGATGCCGCAACTATTCCACGGAATGGAGGAGGCCGACGTCGAAGCTGTCGTAGGCTATCTCGGGACCCTCGGGCCGGCGCCGAAGCTCAAGCCTGCCAAGTTTGTCAATGCGGAGCGGGGAAGCGCCTTGTATCACGAGAAAGGTTGTGTGGCGTGTCATGCTCCTTCTGCCGGAACGGATGTTGTCGGAAGCGCTGAAGCGTCCGCGTGGGCTGTGCCACATCCGAATTTCCGGGAGAAGACCAGCTTCGACGCGTTGACTCTATTTCTTTCGGCTCCGTCCAAAATTCGAGTGGACGGACGCATGCCGCACTTCACGCTCGATTCGTATGCAGTGGGCGACATCGCGGCTTTTCTTTACGATTTTCAAGGGAGTGATCCGGGTGAGCTCGCGGGACTCGCAAAATGGCCGGAGCCTGACAAAGGCACCGTCGAGCGTGGGCAGGAGTTGGTTTCCAGCCTGAACTGTGCTGCATGCCATTCGATTGAGAATACAACGCCTGCACCGGTGGTGAAGCTGGAAGGCAAAGCTGATCGGACTTGCTACTCCGAAGAAGCACAAGACGGATTGCCGCACTACGCGTTGAGTGTCGGCCAGCGTGCGTCGTTGGATTTATTTCTCGCAAACAAAGTGAGTCCTGACAAAACACAAACGACGCTCGCGGCGATGAATTGTTTCGCCTGTCACTCCCGCGATGGAATGGGCGGGCCGAGTTCTGAAACAGAACCTTTTTTTATAGGGGACGAGTCGCTCGCCGACTCGGGTCGCTTTCCGCCGCCGCTCACGGGGATCGGTCACAAGCTGGAACGGGATTGGATGGAAGGCGTTCTGTCGGGCAAAGAGGGGAGCCGGGTTCGCCCTTATTTGAAAACCCAGATGCCCAATTATCCGGCTCACGCGAAGCTGTTGGCTGACTGGTTTGACGCAGTCGATGCAAAACCTGACGCCAAACCTCTCGCGCTCGACGGGGCGGATGCGGAAGCAGGGCGCAAGCTGCTAGGGACGATAGGGGGAGTGAACTGCATCACTTGTCACCAATGGGAGGATCGACCGTCGCTGGGGATTCAGGCTCTGGATCTCGCTTCATTGAACGGACGGCTTCGTCCCGAATGGCTTCGCAGCTACTTGCTCAACCCTGCCGAATACCGACCGGGAACACTGATGCCACCGTTTTGGCCGGGCGGGCACTCGACGGTTCCGGATGTACTGGGCGGCGATACGGAGAAGCAGATCGCATCGATCTGGAAGTTCATTTCCGGGGGTGAGGGGGCTCCCGACGGATTCCCGGATCATGGCAGCGGTGAGTTCGATTTGATCCCGGCCGACAAGCCAATCGTGATGCGAACGTTCCTGGAAGGCGTGGGCACTAAGGCAATTTTAGTCGGCTTTCCCGAGGGGATCCACATTGCTGTCGACGGGAATACGGGGCAACCGGCGCTCGCATGGCGCGGACCGTTTTTTAATGCCTATCAGACGTGGTATTCCCGTCATGCGCCGATGGAGAAACCGCTTAGTGAAGAGATATACATATTCCCGACGGTAGGAAGTGATGGGGGGTTCCTCGGTTATTTGCTCGATGAAAACGGCAATCCGACATTCCTGAGTCAACGCGGTGGTCGAGAGATTTCCGAGAAATTTGAGATCCTGGACGGTGCGTTGGTCCGGACGCTAACCTGGGAGAAGGGCGATGCCCCCGAAGTCGCTCATCCCGAAGCGGCAGAGGTTGAGAGCGCGGCGGGAGAGGGGAGTCTAATATTCACATACTCATGGAAATGATGCGTCCCTTTCTTCTGTTGGCCATTCTTAACCTGACTACGGCATTCTCCGAGGAGAAGCCAGCCTACGAGTATTTCGATATTTTGACGGCGAGTTCTCCAAGCAACTCCCGTTCGCAGGATTGGAAACCGGGGGACGGAATTACTTTGGAGGTAGGTGGGCTGGAATGGATCGGGCCTGACCGGCTGGCTGTCGCGATCCGGAAGGGCGAAGTTTGGTTTGTGGACGGCATTCTCTCCGACGACCGCGATGGCATTGAATACCAGCTGTTTGCATCGGGATTGCACGAACCACTCGGACTACTCAAGGACGGCGACGATTTACTGGTGACGCAACGAGGTGAGACTACTCGACTGCGGGACCGCGATGGAGACGGCGCGGCGGATGCCTTTTTGACGGAGGCAAGTGGTTGGAATGTCTCGGGCAACTATCACGCCTATGCCTACGGCCCCGAGCGCGACGGAGCGGGAGACCTCTGGGTGACGCTCAATCTTGGAATGGGTAAGCTCGCCGACAATGCCACCGGCTGGCGGGGATGGGGTGGTGTAATTGAAGACGGAGCGTTCGTTCCGAAGTCATTCGGGATGCGGTCTCCAAGTGGTCTCGGCACCAATCTGGCGGGCGACATATTTTTTTCCGACCAGCAGGGAACGTGGATTCCCGCGACACCGATCCATCATCTGCGTCCCGGCGTTTTTTACGGGAATCAGGAATCGCTCGGAACATTGAAATTGCCGGGTGCTCCGTTTCAACTGACCGCGATTCCGCCTGTGAACGTGCCTTACCCGAAGGCGCTTGCCAGCTGCCCGGAGTTTGTTCCCCCCGCTGTGTGGCTGCCCTACAACAAGGTTGGCCGCAGCGCTACGGACCTGCAGTTAATCGATGAAGACGGGGCTTTCGGGCCGTTCGATGGCCAGTTTCTTGTGGGAGAATTTACCAATGCCGCGATCAACCGGGTCTTTCTGGAGGAAGTGGGCGGTGAGTATCAGGGCGCCTGTTTTCCGTTTCTCGATGGATTTGCTTCGGCCGTCTTCCGGCTTGAGTTCGCCCCTGACGGTTCGCTTTTTGTCGGGATGACGAACCGGGGATGGTCGTCGTTGGGTAATCGATCCTACGGGCTGACTCGCGTTCGCTATACAGACGAGCCGGTCTTTGCGATCAAGGAAATGCGCGCCAGGCCGGATGGCTTCGAGCTGGTTTTTACCGAGCCGATCGATTTGGATTCTGTGGTGGCGGACGGGGCTCTTGAGATGAGTAGTTACACCTACGAATACTCGTCTCGCTATGGCGGGGAAGAAATTCAGACGAAGCAGTTGTCGATTTCCGATGTGTCCGTTTCGGAGGATGGTCGCACTGTTGCGTTGAAGGTCGAGGGGTTGCGGCCCTTGTATGTTCATGAGCTGAGATCGAACGGGTTGAGGTCTCGTGACGGAGTACCGCTGGATCATCCGAATGCCTACTACACACTCAATCGTATCCCCGAAAAATGAGGATTCTACTGCTGTCGATTTTATGGATTGGAACCTCTTTCGCTGCTGAGCCCTGGCCAGACCCTGTTGCCAACCACGTCGTACCCTATCAATCGCTTGGGATCACACACGGGCCGGTATTGGGGCAGATCACAGAGTCGTCCATCCGGGTTTGGGTAAGGACTGATGAGCCAATGAAATTCGCCGTGGCTGTGAGCGAGTCTCTTCCGTTCGACGGGGCGGACGAATTTGGTGGCGAGACTTTGGCGGCTCAGGATAACACGGGCTGGGTAACGATCGAAGGGCTGAAGGCGAACGCAGAGTATTTCTATGCGGTCAAACTCGGCGGAGAAATCGTCGACATTCGTGCGGAACTCGACCAGCCGTGGCCTTCATTCCGGACATTACCTGATATGGGGAGCTTCACTCACGAGTTCAATCCGGAGGGGAAGTTCAATTTTTCTTTCTCCATCGGCTCGTGCCAGCGTCAGCGTTCTCCGGAGGACACCTACGGGATCTATGCAAATCCGCCCGCCTTCAATCAACTGTGGAAGAATCATCGCGACGATCTGCTGTTCCACATCATCAATGGCGACTACACCTACGAGGAAACGCTCGATGGCACTCAGGCAGGATTGGAGAGCAATTACAAACTCTATCTGGAGCGCGGGCGCTCGCTGAATCGCTTTCTTCGGCATGTGCCGATGTTCACGATGTTCAATGATCACGAGGTGACCGACAACATCGATGGCGCAGGTGAGGTTGGTTTGGACAACGGAGGCTATCTCGTTCGCGACCCGGCGTTGGAGGTTTGGAACTACTATGCCAATTGGGCGAATGATGCGGCCGGGCAACGCGGTGATTTGCGATTCGGCGAGGCGCAATTGGAGAAGGGCAGTGATATCCTTCATGATCCGGATGCAGATTTTTCAAAGCTGGATCTCGCGACGGTCAGCACCCTGCACATCGGGCCCTACTACAAAGGGGCAGGCAAAGATGCCGAAAAGGCATCGCTTCGTGGTGGTGCCAACTGCGGGGTCTACAAAATTGAAGAGATCGTCGATGGGCAGCATTTGCGCGTGTCGCCGCCGCTTCGCGCAACGAATGAGGCTCCCTACAGCATCGGGACACATCACTATTTCGACAGAATGATCGGTAATTGTCATTTCGTATTTCTCGATACCCGCAGCGAGCGGTCTGAATTCAAGGGCCCACAGAATGCCACCAAGGAGGGTGAGACCGTTCTGGGAGAAGTGCAGAAGAAGTGGTTCCTCAAGACTGTGGCCGAGAGCCTGGCGGAGTTCATTTTTATCGTATCAGGCGACCCCTGGGTGATCTACCACTCCGCCTATCACATGAGGGGCGAAAGCACCGAGACAAAGGGGGATGGATTCGCCGGGTATGTGCATGAGCGCGAGGAATTGATCGACGCGCTCGACAAGCTTGAGAAGCCGGTGATGATTTTGACCGGTGACGTGCATCAGCCGTTCTCGGTGCAGATCACGGATAACGTGTGGGAATTCCTTTGCTCGCCGATCAATTCTGCCAATCACCCCATCGGCACCGCGGGACTGCCTCCGCTTGGCGGATGGTTCGATAGCCAGGGAAGAAAGGTGAAGATCAAATGGTGTGGCGGCTATCCCGACAATGTGCACTACCTGCGTCAGCGGCACACAAATTACACTGTGGTGCAGGTGAATAACATCGTCCGGGCCGGACTCAACGATGAGCAGGGTTTACAGTATGTCGCCTATGATGAGCCGCAAGTGATCGTCAGGTTCCACGCCGGCTACACGGGAGATCTGCTCTACGCCGAAGCCATCTCGACAATCGATTCCAAGCCGGAGAGTGAAGCGGCCCCCAAAGAGAATCGGTTCGGGCACTGGTTCAAATCGGAAGCGAAAGAATAAAGAGAAGGCAAAATCGTGTGATCGACTCCAGATTCGACAAGCGCGCAGAAGCAATACCTGAATGGAAGAGAAAGACGAGAAATCGAAAAATATCATCCGGGACTTCGCGAAGCAGTGTTCGCAAAATCTCGAAGAGTTCGAGGAAGTCGAAGTTCGCTGCGGAATTACCGGGCCGTCCGGAAGTGGAAAATCTTCTCTCATCAATGCGATCGTCAACGAGCGCATCGCAGCCGTCGGGGTGACGGAGACGACTGACGAGCCGCAGGACATTCGGCATGGAGGCATCGTGTTCACAGACTTGCCCGGGTGCGGAACCGCAAAGTGGCCTCGCGATACCTATATTGATCGCCTCGATCTCGCCGGCTATGATGTCTTTCTGCTGATCACTGCTGAGCGTTTCACTGAGAACGATATCTTTCTCTACCGCACTTTGACTGAAATGGGGAAACCCTGCTTTGTTGTCCGGAACAAGTTCGATACGGCGGTGACGAACGCGGACTACGATCATGGGCACAACGAAGGAAAGACGCGGGCAATCATCACCGAGAACATCCTCGAAAATCTTTTTCCCATTCATCCTGACCGGGTCTATCTCGTCTCGGCACGGATGCCGCATCTCTATGATTTGGACGATTTGCTGAGCGACATACAGAATTCGTTGAGTGACATAAAGAGTCAGCGGTTTTTGATGGATTCAGCCGCGTATAGCGCAAAAAAGCTCGATGAGAAGCGGGAGCTTCTCGAAAAACGACTGATCTGGTATACGGGCACAGCAGCGGCGAATGGCGCGATTCCAATTCCCGGAGTCGACATCTTTGGCGATGTCGCTGTGATGCTGAAATTCGCGAATGAGGTGGCTTCGACCTATGGATTGAAAGAAGGGCAACTGGGGAAAAAGCAGCGCTTCCTCACCAGTAGTGCCGGGCAGACACTTCTTACGAAGGGGGCTCAGTTCACCGCGTCGTATCTGACAAAGCAGGGGATCAACCTGTTGCTGAAGCGGACAGCTAAGCGAACTGTTGCCCGTCAGGCCGGAAAATTTATTCCCTTCCTCGGTCCCGTGATCGGTGCGGTGATTGGCGGGAGTGGAACTTACGTTGTGGGTAGGCAGATGATCACGGAAGCCGAGTCGATCGCAGCCGACATTCTGGAGGAAATGTCGAAAAACGCCTCACTCGAAATGGTATGATGAAGTTAGCGATTTTTTTCGGGTTGTTGTTAGTCCTGACAAGCGCACAGGCCAGTCCGAATATTGTTTATATCATTTCCGACGACCAAACCTGGTCGGATTTCGGATTCATGGGGAATGGGAGGGTTCACACGCCTAATCTCGATGCGTTGGCCGAACAGTCGGCCGTGTTCGAAAACGGCTATCTCCCGACGAGTGTCTGTCGTCCGTCGCTCGTCACCTTGCTCACGGGGCTCTATCCGCATCAGCACGGTGTCCATTTCAATCACGGTCCGCCGGGGAACTCGGGATACAATCGGATGAAGTCGGCGCGAGAGTATGTCGACCAGCGCGGGAATGAGTTCAGCTTGATAAGTGAAGTGGAGACGCTTCCGGGCCTGCTGTCAGGGCGTGGCTACCGCAGTCTTCAGACGGGGAAATTTTGGGAGGGACACTGGCGCAACGGAGGTTTTACCGAAGGGATGACGACGTTCACGGCTCCGCCGTCCGAGCAGACCTACGGTGGCATCAGGACCCTCGCCTCGGGCGAAAAGGTGGCTCATGGAAATGGAGATCACGGCTTGCAAATCGGTCGGGAGACGATGAAGCCGATCAAAGACTTCATCGTCAATTGTGAGACGGAAAACACGCCGTGGATGGTCTGGTATGCTCCGTATCTACCCCATCAGCCTCACGATTCTCCGGAGAAATTTTACGAGATTGCCAGAGCACAATCGGGTGTCCGCGAAAACGAAATTCCCTACTATGCCGCTATCGCGCAGTTCGACGATACCGTGGGAGAGTTGGTCAAATTTGTGGAGGAAAACAGCGACACGACGAACACAATCTTTGTCTTCGTATCTGACAACGGTTGGAGTCCGAGCGACAAGCCTGAGAAAAACCGACCACAGGAGTTCTCGCACACCAAAACGAGCAAGCGTGCTCCTTTCGACGAAGGTGTGAGAAGCCCGATCATGATTCGGTGGGATGGAGTGGTCGAGCCGCAGCGACGCGAGGAATTGGTAAGCAGCATCGATATCGTCCCGACATTGCTGGCCGCGGCGGGAGCGGAGTCCTCTGCCAAATTGCCCGGGATCGATCTGATCGGTGCCGTGAGAAAAAACTCACTGGCTTCCGACCGGGCAGTATTTGGTGCAATCTATCCGGGTGATGCGACAAGTCTGGGGCATCCCGAGCGTGACGTTGCCTATCGCTGGGTTCGAAAGGGAAATCACAAGCTGATCGTCCCAACCGGGGAAAACGCATGGGGCGATTATTTGAAAAGCGATGCTCTATTCGATGTCGCGAATGACCCCGGTGAAACGAAGAACCTGATCGGGGAAGAATCGGCGACGGCGACGGTGTCCCGGCTTCGGAGTCTTCTGGATAGTTGGTGGCCTTACGAATCTCAGCAGTAGACTGCGTCCACCAGGTCCAGCGACTTGCGGTTTGGTAAGACGCCGGATTCCATCTGGTTCATGGTGTAGGCGAATGCGATTCCATTTTCAGGATCAGCAAAGGCGTGGCTTCCTCCCGCTCCGGGTTGTCCGAAGGTAGATCTCGAGGCTCCAAAGAGTCGCCGCCATTTGTCACCTCTCTCATCGACAGGGTCGAGCATGAAGCCTGCTGTGAAGGCGGTTGGAATCGCAAGAACAAGATCCTCGCCATCTGTTTGTTTGGTGCGGGCAGCGTCGACGACGGATTTTGGAAAAACACGAACGCCGTCACGTATCCCGTCATTTGCGAGGATGCTGTAAAATTTTGCCAGTCCGCGGGCGCTGCCGACTCCGCCCAGAGCAGGGAGGCCAGCTTGGAGGTATTCGAGCTTGTTGATGTCACTGAGCGCACGCATTCCGCCAGGCGAGGAAAACGCCCCCTGCGCCAGCGAATCCGGTTGAGCGAGTGCGCGGTAAAACGGGACCTCGTCTTTTGGCGGGCGCTGAATTTTGGGCGGATAGATGGTCGCGGTTCGGTCTACGTCGTCGGCGCTGAGCCCGCCAATCCTGAAGTCGATTCCGAGTGGCTTTGCAATTTTCTCGTTCCAGAATTTCCCTAGAGAGGTTCCACTACTGACTCGTCTGACGACTTCGTCGACCAGAAAGCCGATGGTGCGGGGATGGTATCCGTGACCAGTTCCCGGCACCCAGAACGGCTCCTGCTGTTCGAATGCTGAACAGACGCCTGGGTGGCTCAGAATCGTCGAGCGATTATCGGGTGAAAGCGCTGGCAAGCCGGATTGATGCGACAGAAGTTGGGCGAATGTCAGGCCTGTGCCGCGTGCAGCAGGTAGCTCAGGCCAGATTTTTCCCACTTGAGAGTCGATTCCAATCTTTGCTTCGTGCAGCGCCATCAGGGTTGCAATGGCTGCCGGTCCCTTGGTCGAAGACCAGACGGGAGCCATTGTATGAGTATCCCATTCGCGGGTTTTGTCCCGATCCTGCCAACCTCGATGGAGTGACACGATCTCTTCTCCATCTTTCCAAACAGAGAGCGAAGCTCCGAGTTCGTTTCTCTCCTCGAAATTTTTCGAAAAGACGCGTTCGATTTCGCCGGTGTTGATCATGCCGGTTTACTCCGAGAAGAGATGTCGAACCGATTTAAGATCGGGATCAGAGAGGGCTTTTTTGCGGTGAATTGGATCCATCTGGAACGACTGTTCCAGCCACGTCACAGCCGCCTGATCGCGTCCCATAGCGAGTTCGTAGCAGCCAAGGTTATAGAAGTAAAGAGGCTCGTCACGCAAGGTCTGTGGTCCAGACTGAAGATGTTCGATCGCTTCTTCGGTGCGCTCCATTTCGTGGAGGCAGTAGGCACCCTGAATGAATCCTGCGTGATTGTCCTGTGCGAGGTCACAAAGCGTTTCGCAGAGGGCAAAGGCACTCGCCAGATCGCCCCGGTCCAACTGAACGATGATCCGCATCTCCTGCGCTTCCTCCGTGCCGCGACGGGTTGCAGGTAGTTTTTCAATTTCGCGTGCTGCCTCGTCGATCATGCCGAGATCGAGGTAGCCGCGCACTTTTTCCAGCCAGGAGGGTTCTTCCATGAGGTGAGTGCGAATGAGGCGCGGTTGCACGCCCTTGTCAATCTGTCAGGCGGACCGCCACTCGCGAATCTGGTCGGTAAAAGTTGTTTCCTGCTCCTTGTCGCGATCGGCGCCGGCATAGCGGACGGCGTAGTAGTAGGCGACGGCGCGCTGGACCGGAGTGGAAGTGCCGGCACCGTTCCCGATTTGCGATACATACTCACGCCAAGTCGTTCCGGGCGATTTTTTATCACCACAAAGTTCCAGCTCTTTGAGAAATTCAGGCGCGAAGAGGGGCTCACTATCTTGTGCTTCGATTGGGTTGTGGGGTGTTGTCTCCCGTTGGTGTCCCAATTTCCAGTAGAGCACTCCCGCAAGAAGTAGCCCTGATCCAGCGATCCAGATGAAATGCAGGGTCAGAAAATCGACCGTTGCTCCGATCCAGTTGGACATTCCTGCATCTGCAACAGCGGTGTTTGAAAAGTCGTAGTAGGCACCCGGATCAAGCGTAGCTAACGTTTCGGACGCGGGCAGGCGGTTGGCGGCTTGCTCCGTCATCGGAGTGACGTCGAAAATTTCCCACTGGTCTCCGGGACGCAGTATCTCCGCCCAGGCATGGAAATCGCTGTCCCGGAAAACGACGATGCCCTTGCTTCTGTCGGCTGCGCCGCCGGCGTATCCGTAGGCGAGTCGCGAGGGAATGCCGACGCTGCGAAGCATCATCACTGCGGCTGCTGCGTAGAGTTCACAATGGCCACGCCCGTCGCCGAAGAGAAAATTCTCGACCGGGCTCATCCCCTCAGGCGTGGCGAACTTGAGCGAGTAGTCGGTAGTCAGATAGAGGTGATCCTGGATTTCCTCCAGGATCCGATTGTCGTCGAATTCGTTGCATAGTTCGCTAATCCGTTCGGCAAGCGGAGAGGGCGGCAGATTCAAATAGACTCCTCCTGCCTCCGCAGCGCCGAAAGAAAAAACGCCGGACCCTCCTGTAATGGCCGGTTTCGTAGCAGGCATGGAGACAGTGTATTGAAGGCGGTCCATGCCCTTGGGCGGCGAGAGTTGATACCAACTGTCGGCGTATTCGAAGAGTAAATCGGTCGTGACGCTAGTGGTGCCGGGCACGAGCGGGAGGGCGTCGGCGGCCTTCCTGTCGATCAACAGGGTATAGTCCTCGACTGAAGAGGGTTGAGTCTGCGTCAAGGGTACGGAATTGTCCTCCAGACCGTCCTCGTTGTCGTAGAGCCAGCGACCACTGCGAGCGGGGGAAATGACTTCGTCGTTCTCGAACAGCGAAACGGTCGAGACCCTTACGTAGAGAGGATCGGACAGCCAACGCCGGAACAGGCTGGTCGAACTGGTGCGGAGGTAGAACTCGATACGTTGATCGAAGCTAACGTCGGCATCACGAGGGAGTCGGCGGGAGGTTCCATCCGTTGACTCGGAGACTACGTTCGTAGGGGCTGCCGCCTCTGGTTTGTCTTCTTTGGCCTCAGCCCTTCGGTTCTCGACCCAGGTTGAAAGTCGGTCGGTAGAGTTACCAACTCCGATGGCCAGCAGAGCAACCACTGCCGCGACAAGGGGAAGGTAGCGTCTCCGCTGCGGACTCGGCAGTGAGACAAGAGTGGCGGCCAACGGCAGAGCCGCAATGAAATAGATCATCCAGGGGTTGTCCCGATTGACTCCCGTTGCTGCTGTCGCTCCGACTAGCAGGATGGATCCAGTCAACGCGATCCACGGCCCCGGTAGTGATTGATGTTTTGTTAGGGTTTCAGTTGCTGCCCACCAGAGCAGTCCAATCGCCAGGTGGAAAACCGGATTCAATTCTGCGTCGATCGCAAGAGCCTGCTCTGTTTGAAAAAGCCAGAATTCTATCAGGGCAGCGGAAAAAACAAGGCTCCCGCTAATCATTCCCGGGAGGCGCACCATCAGCGATAAGACGGCAATGAGTGCGAGCAGGGCGATCGTCAATGCCATCGGCACGGCTGAACTGCAAAGCAGCCAGGCGATCAGTGCAGCGACGATGGGAAATACGACGGTCATGAGGCTTGCCTGAGGAGGGGGGATACAGGTAGCGGGCGAGTAGAAAGCCCCTCGGTGTCGATGCAAACAGCATTGGGGAAAATCGAATGCGCTACTTTTTCCCAGTGGCTACTTGGACTGTCGCTGAGAATGTAGGTGTGCGTCAGCTTCTCGATGGGGGTGAGTTTTGGCTCGAGATTCTTGATCGGTCGCCGCTCCAGGAGCGCCAAAATCTCCAGCGCTTTGTCGAAATCCGAACGGCTGCGCAGCCGATGAGTTTCGCCGGGTAGAATGTAAAAATCGACCTCTGTATCCGAGTCGCGGAAACGAACCAGCAGCCCTGCCGCGATGCGCAGAATGGATTCGAACGTTTCCGGGGTCGCCATTTTTCCTCCCTGACTGAAAGAGTGGAGGATAAGGCAGGTTCGCTGTGGACGAGGTGACGGGGGTTCGGTTTGGCGAACCTGCATTTGCCCGGAACGGAGGCTACTGGGCCAATGGATCGCTCGCACAGGATCGCCGGGGCGGAATTCCCTGAGGAGCCGGAAATCGGAAGTGGAGTCAGAATGAAACTCTGTCAGGAGTGAGTCCCCGAGATGCCGACTGTCGAGATGGCGTTGCAGCCGTTCATGCAGATAAGGGCGAGGCATGGCGAGGATTGAAGCTGTTTCCGAAAATTCTCCACGACGCTCGCTTCGGTAGATCCCCAGAGGCCAGGTGGAGGCAACGGTCCAACCTCCCGGACGAATGACACCCCGGCGGAGGCATTTCCCCGCGTAGCGGATCTGTGTCTGCCCACAGGGTTGCACGGTATGCGTCGCGTAGTTTCTGGACGAGGCTACCGGATCGTCGAAAGAAAGACCGGCAGCGGTGAGGTGACGCTGGTTGTTTGTCAGGGTTGTCTTCAAAGGGAAGCTTCGCCCGACGAAAGCGCGTCCTGGTAGAGTGCGGGAAATCTCGACACCGCAAAGGTGATGTGCGGCCAAAAAACGGCACACAAAAAGAAGCGCGACTCCGAGTAAACCCACCAGAATCGTTCCCGCTGACAGCACGATCAAACCGGTGACGACCAGCCCTGCAGAGATCCAAAGTAGAGTGAGCCCGGGAGGCTGAATCGCGATGTCGGTCCTCTGCTTACTCATTTCAGCGTGCAGTTTACTCCACCGGAACGGCATCCCGCAATTCTTCGAGCAGGAGACGTATGGCTGCGGCGTCGCGATTGAAATCATCGTCCGGGCGGTCAATGCGATGAATGACAGCGGGGAGGAACGCACGTTTTACATCATCGGGAAAAACGGCTTCGTGTTGCTCCATGACGGCAACTGCCTGAGCCATACGCATGATGGCAATCGCTCCGCGGTTACTTACGGAAGTCGCCAGTTCCGGATGTCCACGCACGGCGTCGCAGAGGCGCACCACGTAGCGTGTGATTTCGGCAGCTACTGGAATTTTCCGCACCCGTTGTTGCCATTCTGTAATGTGCGCGAGGTCTACGTCTGGTGCCCCATTGGCTTCAGGAGACTCTCTTGGATCATCGTCGGCGTGTTGGAGTAAAATGGCGCTGCGGACATCGCGGTCGGGCAGCGACATCTCGATGGAAATGAGAAAGCGATCGAGCTGGGGAGGGGGGAGAGGAAAGGTGCCGGCGCGGTGCTTGTTGTTCCTTGTGGCGATGACTTGAAAGACCTCGGGTAGCTGCCGCGTCACACCATCCACAGTGACTTGTCCTTCATTCATGCACTCGAGAAGCGCGCTCTGGATGCGCGGACTGGTGCGGTTGATTTCGTCGGCGAGCAGTAGATTGGTAAAAACCGGCCCCTCGATGTATTCGAATTCACTCCGGTCCTGTCGATAGACGGAATAGCCTACCAAATCAGCAGGCAGCAAATCGGGTGTAAATTGAACGCGTTTGAAAGTTCCCGAAACTGAGGCAGCGAGAGATTTCGCTAAAGTTGTCTTTCCGACTCCCGGAGGGCCTTCGATCAGTACATGTCCGCCCGCCAGCAGCGATGCAATCAGTTCGTAGGTGGCACTTCCGGCGCCGAGGACGGACGCGTCGAGGTGGCTTTGTAGTTCTTTCAGCTTGGCGTCCACGGATTCGTTTAGTTCACATTTTCTCCGTCGTCCGGATGCCGAGCAGTCCCAGTCCCAGGCGCAGAACCCGGCCAGTCAACTCACACAGGGCCAGTCGGGTTTCACGTATGGCTCCTTCTTCACGCAAGACGGGACAGGCCTCCCAGAACTTGTGGTAGGTCGTAGCGAGCTCGTAGAGGTACGTAGCAAGAGTGTTCGGGCGGAAATCGTCGAGCACCGCAGGGACAATCTCTGCGAACTGAGCCAGCTTCAACGTCAGATCTTTCTCTGCATCGGCCGTCAGCTTAATGGTGCCGCCCGTCTCAAAGTCGTTCCCCAGCTTGCGGAAAATCGCACGGGTTCGCACGTAGGCGTTCAGCAGGTAAGGCGCAGTGTTACCTTTGAGCGCAAGCATCGTGTCCCAGTCGAAAATGTAATCCGTCATCCGGAACTGGCTCAGTTCGGCGTATTTCACCGAGCCGATTCCAATGATCTCCGCGATTTCCTTTTTCTCCTCTGTCGAAAAATCGGGATTCTTTTCTTCGACAATTTTTAAGGCACGATCGACCGCCTCTTCCAGAACATCGGCAAGTTGAACGGTTTCTCCCGAACGGGTCCGGAGCATTTTTCGATCTTTGCCAAGGATGCTGCCGAATGGGACGAAGGCGAGTTCTGCTTTCTGACCGCGTCGCTTCGAGATTAAGAAAACCTGGTCAAAATGAAGCTGCTGCGGGGCACCGACGAAATACCAGATAGCGTCCGCCCCGAGTTCCTCGATGCGGTAGTCGATCGTCGCCAGGTCGGTTGTTGCGTAGAGAAATCCGCCGTCCGACTTGCGGATCAGCGCGGGCTTATCCTCCATCTTCGGTTGATCTGGGAAAAAGATGCAGATCGCTCCGTCGGATTCCTCGGCGATCCCTTTCCCGATCAGGTCATCAACCAGGGGAGCGAGGCGGTCGTTGTAGAAGCTCTCACCCAGCCAGTAGTCAAACTTCACGTCGAGACGGGCGTAAATCTCCTGCAATCCGATTTTGGAAAGAACGATACACCGTTCCCAGATCGCAAGATTTTCGGCATCACCGCCTTGCAGCTTTACCAACTCATTCTTGCACTCGTCGCGAAGCGATTCGTCGTCTTTTGTCTTTGCATTGACCTCGCGGTAGACGCGGAGGAGCTCGGGAATCGGATCCGTCTCAAGGGCAGCTTTATCCAGCAGATTCTTCCAACCCCAAAGGATCATTCCGAACTGGGTGCCCCAATCACCAATGTGATTGTCGGCGATGACTTCGTGGCCAAGAAAGCGCGCAATCCTCGTAAGAGAGTCCCCGATACAGGTGCTGCGAATGTGTCCGATATGCATGGGCTTTGCCACGTTGGGAGCGGAAAAATCTGTCACGATCGTCTTAGGATCAGTTGTCGGTGACACGCCGAGATAAGCTTCGTCGGCGAGCAATGCACCGAGCCTCTCTTCCAGCGCTTCTGTCGAGATCCGAAAATTGATAAAGCCCGGACCGGCAATCTCCGGCTTGCCGCAGAGAGTGCCTCCGTCAAAAGACTCTGCAATCGCAGCGGCGACTTCGCGAGGATTCCGTTTCAACAGCTTCGCCAAAATCATGGCTGCGTTTGACTGGTAGTCACCGAATTGGCGATTCTGTGCCGGGTCGATCTGCGCACTGAACTCTTCGGGCAGTTCGTCCGCGAAATCAGCCCTTTTGAGAGCGGCGTCGAGCCGGGTGGCTAGTTGTTCGGAATAAGTTTCTGGCATGGCAATCAGGCCACAGAGGC
>Ga0222672_1000240_pt1 | contig 26243 bp, 30 predicted proteins | sample AntAcemetagen799_FD_179810 | JGI IMG/M metagenome (GOLD analysis project Ga0222672, IMG submission 179810) | Saline water microbial communities from Ace Lake, Antarctica - #799 | ecosystem: Environmental > Aquatic > Non-marine Saline and Alkaline > Saline | place: Antarctica: Ace Lake...
GCGATTAGCAACATCAAAAAATCCAAGCTGGCTCATATTTTGTCCTCATAATCTCAACGTTGTGATATCGTGATTCTATCAGATCAATGAGTGGAGTGGGTATTTTTAGAGATGCCCTTCAGTACGACAGAAGGCACTCTCTATTTCAAGGTCGCTGATCCGACCGGAAAGTATGAAAGCGGTACTGCAACTCGATGGCTGGCTGATCTGAAAATCAGGCATCAAATCGACCCATCCGCAGACAAACGCAAGGTTATCTTGCAGTGTACGCCGAAAGCCGACATGTACTACACGTTGGACGGCTCAAATCCGAAAGATGGGATCCCCTACAGCGATTCGTTTGAGGTGGGCTCGGAAGCTGCCCGCTTGCTGGTTTATGCAAAATCGGGTGAAGCAACCAAAACGGCCGACTTCCAGATTCCGCATAGCGGTGACAAAACGGTGCAAATTGATGACACCAAGCCCGCTCGTTTGAACAGTGGCAAGCGTGTTCCGCTAGATACCACCGAAAAAGTATTCACGGTTATCAACCGCTTCAAAGACCAGGCTAACACCCGCTTTAAAGGCGTTCGCATTGAAATTGGTGAAGGTGAAAACACCGTGGGCATTCGTTTTGGCGAGCGGCATATCACCGCCGCGATGATCGAGGCAACGGTGAATAGTCTGCGAGATGTATTGAACGAAGTGGATGCCAATATCTCCATAGCAATCAGAGACGGTGTCGACTTTGAAAATGGCTTCGAAGCCAAAGAGTTCGCCAGGTTAATCGGCATTGAGTTGAAACCTGGCGACATTGCTCAAGATGAGTAATCGCTAAAACAGGGTTTATAGATATGGCAAAGGCAACATCAAAGATAACCAGGGCGGCGGTGAAACATGCAACGCTTGGCTTTGGTGTGCCTGCCACCAGCGATCCTCACCACTTTAAAGTCAATATTTCCAAGGCAAACACCGGCAAGGTACAAATCAGTGAATACCTTGGCTTGCAGGCACAAAGTGACGAGTTTGCTGTGATTGATCGCGTGTTATTAGACCGCCCTCGCTGGACGGCCATTCGCGCAGAGGTACAACGCACCTTCAATGCCAGGCTCAAGAACCACGATGTCAAAACTGCCTCCTGGAAGGTGGGCGAAAACGTCGTCGATCGTCTCCTGGGCAAAGAACTGTGTGTCTTGGCCTGGGCTGTGGAAGGCATGGAAATGGAAAACATACCAGTGGCGGTTCGTAACTGGCTGGCGCTCAGACCAGAGGAACGATGGTGGCTGTTTGGCATGACCGCCATGAGCACCGGCGGAATTCGTGACGGTGAGAAAGGCTGGCGCCTCGCATTGCGCCACGCGCTGGGTGACGTCGCACAAAGCGAGCAGCTAAAACCACGAGAACGCAAAATTGTACGCAATCAAATACAGGAGCCAGGCGTGCCTTATCTGGATCTGCTTGGAGACAAATACTAAATGGCAAAATTAATTCCATTAGCCCTAAAAGATGCGCCATCGCTGATTGAGGCTGTATATCCAGTTCAGAAAATCTCATTTGAAGCACAGCAAGAAAGAACATCAGTACAAAGCCAAACTTTGACTGGCCTAGGCTCGTACTGGAAAGGCCGAAAGCCTCTCATATTGGTCAGAAGCATCATCTTGGGCTTTTTGCTTCCTCAAACCAATAACAAGGAAAAAGATCTAGAGATACTTGAAATGCTTTTAGGCTTTGATCCATTGAGCTTAGCCAAACGGGCAATAATATTGGGATCTATAAAGCCAACGGATATTATTTCAGCTATCAGCTTACACAATCCGTGGGACTTTTTTTCTCACAATATTAAAGCTGATAATGAACACTTCAGCGAGATCAGCACCTTACTGGCGCCTTTCAATAGCAATGAATTAAATCTCAAAATCAGGTGGCGAAAAGGTGTTGATAACAATGAAAAGATACCCTTGTTTAAGAAATATTTAGATCAGCTAGAGACATATGAAGAGAAATCATTGTTATGCAAGCGTCCAGAGGAGTGTGACCAAGCATGGCTATGCAACCATATTTGGGAGCGTGTAAATTCACATCTCTCCCCATTTTCCATAAATGCAAATAGCATTAATGCTCTCGTAGAGCAGCTCGGCATTCTCAGATTTGGGCACAAACCAAAAGTTGGAGATGTATTCTCTGGCGGTGGCTCTATACCTTTTGAAGCAGCGAGAGTTGGTTGCGATTCATTTGCTAGTGATCTTAACCCCATCGCATGCATGTTAACTTGGGGCACGGCAAACATTATCGGAGCGCTGCCTAAAGAAAGGAAAAAAATTGACAACGCTCAACAAAAGCTCGTTGACGCGGTAGAAGAAGAAATAGAAAGCCTCGGTATAGAAAATGATAACGAGGGAAATCGAGCCAAAGCATTTTTGTGCTGTCTTGAAACAAAATGCCCCGAAACTGGATGGTTGGTGCCACTTATACCGAGCTTAGTCGTTTCAAAAAGCCGAAATGTGATTGCCAAGCTGCGCCCAGATTACAGTTCAAAACGGTTTGAGGTTGACATCATTTCCGATGTTACCCCTAAAGAGCTTAAAAACGCTGAAAACGGAACGATCCAAGACGGATGCCTTGCATATGATTTAGAAGGGAAAACCTATCGAACCCCAATTAAAACATTGAGGGGTGATTTTAGGCATAACGATGGGTCCACCAAGAATCGTTTGCGATCTTGGGAAAAAAATAACATCAAGCCGATACCAACTGATGTTTTCCTGGAAAGAATATATGCCATTCAGTGGATTACAAATGACACTATAGATCTGGGAAAGCAAGAAACTTATTTTTCTTCGGTAACTTCAGATGATCTTGAAAGAGAACTGAAAGTAGAAGCAATTGTTTGTGAAAATCTGGCCGACTGGCAGCAACAAGGATTTATTCCGGACATGGAAATTGAGCCGGGTGCTAAAACTGACGAACCAATACGAACACGGGGCTGGACACATTGGCATCACATGTTCAGTCCAAGACAACTACTCGTTGCTGCAATTGTTAAGAAGAAGATTCTCGAGCAGGCAGATGATGTACAGCCAGCGCTAAATTTGTCTTTGGCCAAGATGATTGACTGGTCAAGTAAGCTTTGTAGATACGGCACAGGGGCCGCGAGAGAATCAATCGCTCAAACTTTTTATAATCAAGCTTACAATACAAACTACTCATATGGTGTCCGCTCCTTTGTAACTGGGAAGAACTATTTGTTTCTAACCAGTTCCAGCAGCGTCACTAATGGACAGCTCCAGATACAGAATCAGCAGGCGGCTGATCTCGGTACTAACTGTGACTATTGGATTACCGATCCTCCCTATGCAGATGCAGTTAACTACCATGAGATAGCCGAATATTTTATCGCCTGGTTGCGTAAAAGCCCTCCTAAGCCCTTCGATGAATGGACCTGGGACTCACGTCGCGCACTCGCCATCAAGGGTTCTGGTGATGACTTCCGCAAGGGTATGGTCAGCGCCTATAAAGCTATGGCTGACCATATGCCTGACAACGGCATGCAGTGCGTAATGTTTACCCATCAGGATACCAGTGTATGGTCTGACATGATTGGCATTTTCTGGGCCTCCGGATTGCAGGTTGTCGGCGCTTGGTATATCGCAACCGAGACCAGCACTGAGCTTAAAAAAGGCGGCTACGTGCAAGGCACCGTCATTCTGATGTTGCGCAAACGGCCCGCCGGTGAAAATGCTGGATTTAAGCAACGGTTGTTGCCCGCCGTACGGGCGGAAGTGAAATGCCAGATCGAAACCATGATGCACCTGAACGATGAGGTTAAAGATAAACTGGGTGAACCCGTCTTTAACGATTCTGATCTGCAAATGGCTGGTTACGCGGCAGCACTGAAGGTACTGACGTCTTATACCCATATTGGCGGTGAGGACGTCACCAGTTTTGCTCTGCGGCCACGCACCAAGGGTGAAGTGACCGTTGTGGATGAAATTGTGCAACAAGCCGCTGAAGCTGCAAACAGTTTGCTGGTGCCGGAAGGATTGTCTGTCGATACTTGGCAAAGAATAAACGGCATTCAACGCTTCTATCTGCGCATGATGGATATCGAAACAACCGGCGCCTCCAAGCTAGATAACTACCAGAACTTTGCCAAGGCTTTCCGGGTTGAAGACTACAATCGGGTAATGGGTAATATGACCGCCAACAAAGCGCAGCTGAAGCGGGTCCCCGAGTTCGCCTCACGTGACCTGACGGACAGCACAGAAATAGGATCAACCTGGCTTGGATACTTGATCATTGGCTTGCAGCAGATACTCAGTGAAAAAGAACCTCAATCTGTGATCAGTCAGTTGCAGGCAGACTTGCCGGACTTTATGGAAACGCGCCCGATATTGATCGACATTCTAACGTTTATGGAAAAGAAAGCGCCAGAGAAAGCCACCCGTGATGCAGCCGAAGTGTTAGGTGCGCGTCTGAAGAATATGCGAGCCCTAGGCCAATGATAAATATGTCAGTGATAAATAGATCAACGAAACAACTAGTTGTGTAGCAGCCACGGATGGAGATTCCGCAATAATGAGCATTCGTCGATTTTCATCGCGCACCCATAGGCTCGATAGTAGCTTCCTGCTGGAGCACCTCAAAGGTGCTCGCAGTTATAAGCGCATCGCAGGCTACTTCACGAGTTCGTTATTTGAGGTGGCCAACGAGCTGATTGAGTCTATCCCAGATGTAAAAATTGTCTGCAATGTTGATATCCATCCTGACGACCTGAAAGTGGCTCAGCTACGTGAGTCCAAGATGATTGGCCGGTGGAACGAGCAGGATATAGAAACCGAAAGCTTGCTGAACCGTGATCGCTATCGTCTCCTCGACAGCTTTCTCGCAAAGCATGGTCAGGTAATCCGAGTCGCCCCCGATAGCATTTGTGGTTTTCTGCATGGCAAAGCGGGTGTCATCGAACTAGCTGATGGGCGAAAAATAGGCTTCATTGGCTCCATGAACGAAACCAGCAGCGGCTGGCAGCGTCATTATGAAATCCTGTGGGAAGACAAATCACCGGAAGGCGTGCAATGGATTGAGGAGGAGTTCGAATACTTGTGGAACGCTTCTCGCCCCCTTCCTGAGGCGGTCATTCGTGAAGTCAAACGACGTGGTTATCGAAGAGAGGTGCTTTTTGAAGATATCGTCGAAGACGATGATATTGCGCCCGCAGCACTAATAGAATCTCCTCTTTATCGCCAGGGCTTTTCCTTGCAGCCCTGGCAACAAGGGTTTGTAACTGAGTGCGTCCGCCATTACCACAACCACGGCATTGTCCGCTTACTAATTGCGGATGAAGTAGGGCTTGGCAAAACGCTGTCGATGGCCACTGCAGCACTTTCGCTGTGTTTGCTTAGTGACAGAGAGAACAAAAAGCGCAAGCCCGTCATTATTTTTGCCCCAGCCACGCTCTGCGAGCAGTGGCAAGTTGAGATGATCGATAAGCTGGGCATTCCCTGTGCCCGGTGGCAAACCCAAAAGAAGGCCTGGTTAGATCCTGAAGGACGAATTATTTCACCAGCCGGACAGGAACACATTGCAAAGTGCCCGCTTCGAGTGGGCATCGTATCCACCGGACTGATGATGCGCGATTCATTGGAAAAACAACATCTACTGGGATTACGCTTTGGTGTGGCAATTTTGGATGAAGCGCATAAAGCGCGAAGCAGGCAGGGCTTTGGTAAAAATGCTGGCACACACAATGAATTACTCGCCTTTATGCGGGAAATCGCCGCGCGCTCAGATCATGTAATTTTGGGTACGGCAACACCTATTCAAACCCAACCTGAGGATTTATGGGATTTGATTGGAATCCTGCACCAGGGAAGCGGTAATTTCGTGCTTGGCAACGACTTTGCCAAATGGCACCGCCCGCAAGAGGTGCTACCCATATTATCGGGTGAGCAGCGCGTTACCGAACCCAGTTTTGCATGGGAACTGCTTCGCTCCCCCCTACCAGTCGTTGATTCAACCAACGAACAGTATGCTCGCCGCTTATTCAGCTCCCTTCGTCAGGATCTTGGATTAATTAATCAGAATGACGAGTGGGATATAAAGAGTACGCTCTCTGATTTGTCAGGTGACACTACGGAATATCTTGAAGATGAGCTGGACAGAAATATCTCGGGTGCAAGTTTTTTTCAGCGGGAAAATCCCTTTATCCGTCACGTGGTTTTACGTAAACGAGCAACCCTCGAGGATGCTGGACTTCTGCCTCGCATAGGCGTCGACTTGCATCCTGACCGGGAATTGTCGAAAGAAGTTCACCAATTTAACAGCTTGTTTGAGGGGAAAGCACTGAGGACAAGCGAAGACTTCCGGCAGGCCTATGCTGAAGCACGGCACTTTGGCAAAGCCCTTGCTCAAAGTGGAAAAGGCAGCGGTTTCATGAAAAATCTGATGGAGCAGCGAATTTGCTCGAGTATTGCTGCCGGATTGAATACAGCTCGCATGTTACTGGAAGGACGTACAGTACGGGAAGAGAGTGACGAACAGTTAATAGAGGTCAAGGCAGAAAGCCCGGATGAAGTCGCTGTTCTGGAACGCATGATAGCCAGACTTGAGCGCATTGAAGAAGATCCCAAGCTCAACGCCGTCATTCATTATCTTGAGAAGGAAAAATGGCTGAAGTTTGGCGTAATTATTTTCAGCCAGTACTACGACACAGCGAAATGGGTCGCTGACTCGTTAGCCGCTCGGTACCCAGATCAACCTGTAGGTTTATACGCAGGTGCAGGCAGAAGCCGACTTTATCAGAAAGGTGATAACGTAAATATTGAAAGGGAAACGCTCAAACGCATGGTCGCAGAGCATCAACTTGAAATCATGGTTGCCACTGATGCTGCATGTGAGGGTTTAAATCTACAGACGCTGGGTGCGCTTATTAATGTTGATTTGCCATGGAATCCGACAAAACTAGAGCAACGCATTGGCCGAATTAAGCGTTTTGGGCAGGTGCGAGAAAAAGTTGACATGCTAAATCTCGTTAACGAACAAACCGTAGACGAAAAAGTTTATGATAAACTGTCTGAGCGAATGCAGGACCGTTACAACCTGTTTGGCTCCTTACCCGATACCATTCGAGATGAATGGATTGAGGACATTGAAACCATGGGCGAAAAAATGGATGAATACATTAACGCCCAGAAACAGGCCAATGGCTTCGATCTTCGTTACACCTCAACTATGGAACCTTCGGACAAAGACTGGCGTGATTGTTCAAATGTTTTATCACGAAGAGATTTTACTGAATTAATGATGTCTGGGTGGAGTGACACCAAATAAGTACGCAATCTAATTTATTGGCAGGCAGTCACTATTAATACAAAAAAAATTGGGATGATTATTTAAGATAAATTCACTTCGCCCTCCCACCAAACTTCTCAGCCGTCCGCATGGCCCCAAGGCCAAGCAGCGACAGCAGCACGGTGACCAGCGTCTCTGTCCCCGACAACTCAGGCAATTCCGTCACATGTGGAAAGAAGTTCACCGTCACCCAATTCAACAGATCAAACAGAATGAAATGCCAGACAAGCGCAAAGCCACAAACCCAGCCAATAAATGGCCTCCAACCGGCAACAAAAATCGAACGATGCCCGGCCTCAATCTTATTGAGCTCAATCTGAGCCAGGCTCGGCTGTATCATAAGTTTGGCCTTGATGATTTCGGCGACACGCTTCTCATCATCGGTTTCAACAAACTGGTCAATGATGTTGGCAACACCCTCAGCAGCAGAGACCACACCACCACCGATAATCGATCCAAATATTTTTCCAAGCATGACTCAAACCCCCACAATCTCAAAATGAACCAAATCATCAAAGGTGTTATCGCGAACCTCGGTGTCACGGTCCCAATCACCTCCCCAGCGCAGTTCAACGCCCATGGCCTTGGCAGTCGCCAGCACATACCCCGCAAACAACGTCTGGCGCTCCCGATCATCCCAGACGATAGGATATGGCGTCACATCAACCGCACATGACGGTACGGTGTTATGCTTTCCATCCGGCCAGCGGACCTGACTTTTCCCTTCATCCACCATTTGGTTTTGACGGGGCTTATTCCGATGTCCTTCAAGAACGGTGCAATCGAAATTCAGAACCACTTCATGAAAAACCCGCTGCAAGAGCGGGTGACAGGTGGCGAGCTTGGCGAGTGATTTTTCAGAAAACTTCGGCATCACTGAATACCTCCGAACAATTTTAGCTTAATGGCTACGCCAGCCATGAGGGCGAGAAGCAATCCCGTCGTGACCAGCCTGATGACAGTGGACCAAGCTGTGTGCTTGGCCATACGAAACGCACCCAGCAGAGACCGGAGATCCCGGATGTCGTTGGCGGCGTGTTCATCAATCAAGCCGACATTGGCAAGGGCGCGCTTTGCACCCCGCTCGGCGGCCAATTCCATGAGTTCTTCAAACTCATCTTCAGGCATGCGGACATGCCCGTCCTCCAATGAAGGTCGGTTCATTTTTCTGGTTCCTTAATTTTAGATGTTGGCTTAGGCGGCGAGGTCCGCCTGATGGACACGGGCGTCTTCTGCGACTGCGGTGATTTCAACATTTTCGCCACGAGGCTTTACGGCAATGACACGCGCCTTCGCGCCCCAGGTGTCGCCCACACCAAAGGCAAAATGAGTCCGTTCCTCGGACGTGTCGGTGTATGGCGTAAAATCCAATGGCTCTAAGACATGAACGAGGCGGTCATTTTCTCCGACGAGTTCGGCCCCAAATGGCCCTGCCAAAGAACCATCGCGACGGCGGAGCGCAATGTAGTGCCCAACGCCCGTCTCCCACATCAGCGGCTCAGAAACGGTTAGAACCTGCGCCTGATCATCCCAGGCCACCACTTCCCCACCTTGCCCCCAATGGGGCATGTCATGTGTGACGGCAACCAGATCACCATAGGTCGGGATCATGCCTTCGAGTTCCGTTGACCAAGACACCAACTTCCGCCGATAGCGGTTGTCGGCAGCCATGTAGAGGCCTTCGCGCTTGGCCTGCAGCGCATCGGTGCAACCGAACAATGCGACCTTTGCAGGTTGCTCTGCCGCACTGTCAGGCAGACTGCTGGTCACCTCATCGGGCTTCCATGTGCGAGAATTAAAGAATGTAACGGTCACCGCATCTGCCGTCTCTTCCCCTGGCATAATGTATTGGATCTTGAACGACCCTTTGACGATATTGCGCGGACCAAACATGGCAATGGGCAAGGTCTGAGACGCATCACGAAACAACCGCACCACGCCACCTTGTAAAACTGGCACAGCACGGCCACAGCGAGCGATGCGGTTCAACGCCTCCCACACCGTCATGGAACTATCAAAGATGCCGTTAAACTCATCGCCCCGGGATGCCCATGTTTGATCCAGTGTCCGGAGGGCATTCAGGTCAATGCGGTCGTCGGTTAGTTTTGCTCCATATTGGGCACGACAGGCATCGGCAAAAGCCCACGCGATTGACCGGGTTGGAACGGGGGCGCTCCAGCCACTTGTATTGTCCCAAACAGGCAGCCTGCGTGTCACGATGCAGTTGATCATACGCGCTGATCGTTGTGATAGATTATCGGTGGCCCGCATCTTCACGGCCAAAATCGTCAGATCGCCAAAATCAGGGGTGCCGTCTAGATAGGAGCGAAGGCCGCCCCAGCGAATTTCATGACCGGCGCGTGAGGATGCATCCTTGGTATCAAGGCGTTGCAACTGGACTTCATAACGCCCGGGTGTAACGGCGTATTTATAACTTTGCCTTTGGGCTGTATTGGTCGCATCAGAATATGTCTCGGAGCCCAGAGTAATCCAAGCTCCAATGGCAACGCCTTGATCATCAATAGAACGTGTTTGTATCTCCCATTGGATGGTGCGGCTTTCCAAGCCACCGGCGTCATTGGCGTAATAAAGACCACGGGGGAAAACCACATCAATGCCGAGATGGCTCACCATGGTTTCGGCGGGGTTTGCGGTGAAGGGGCCAATCCAGGCTCCACCATCTGCAACACTTAACAATTCCTGCCCTGCCACTTCAGGGGCCGTGATGACGTCGGTTTCAAACAAGGTGACACTGCCACCGGGACCAACGACCTCGGTTTCAACTTCTTCAAACGAAGACAACGGCGTGTCCTCAATGCGGACCTGCTCCAGGTCATATTCGCCCTGGCCAATTACATGGAGCTGAAACAGGTATTGTTCATTGTTCACAAACTCCTGATATGGCTGGGTTGCCAGATCTGGATAAATCAAATGCCGCCCATAGAGGACGGGGATCGGTTGCCCCAACCTTGCCTCATTGCCCTGTGCCGATAACGAATAGGTCGGGCTTGGCGCGGGTGACGACCCAACGGCACTGAAACTCATGCTCGGAACGGAGGGCCTCGGTGAAGGAATGACAGCACTAATCAGGGCTGCCCCGGCCAAAGACACAACGCCGCCCATGATCGTGCCCCAGCCAATCTCGAAGGCGGTCCCGGCGAATAGACTGCCGGTCAGACCCATCGATCCCGCAAGCGCTCCGCCCAAAGCGGGTGCAACAACCATCAAGGCAATGGAAAGAACCGTCGTCAGCGGGTTCTTTCCCCCTCCGCCACCGCCACCACCGCCATGGGGCAGAGCAACAAAGGTGACCACATCCCCGTCGTTGATAAGGGTGGAATTCCAATCGGCCCGCAATAAAGCCTGTCCATTATGCAGGCAGATCGTTGGGCGGGAGAATTCATCAATACCCGCGCCATCAAGCCACACACGCACAGAAACTGACTGTGCTACGGGCAACACTTCTCGCCCTCGCTCCGGTTGAAACGGGTTATTCATCATGACGACACAAGCGAGCATTATCCGGCAAACCTATAAAAGCCTTCTACGGACCAGCCGTTCAAAGACAAAGAATTTAAGGATTGAAACGCCACACCGGCTTCCTGTGAACAGTGCAAAATTCCGCCACCATCGACATCAAGCCAAACGCCAACGTGAATGGGGTAACGAGCTTGACGCATAAGGGCGCAATCGCCCGCTGCTGGCTTCTCAACCAATTCCCAACGCTGTCGTTCAGGGTGATCCCTGAACCCCCGTGCAATAGCGAGAACATCTTCGGGGTTCGGAATGCCCGGCAGTGTCCGACCAAAGTGCTTCTTCTGGATATGGCGAACAAAGGCCCAGCAATGATATGTCTCCGGCCCTTCCCCCGTCGCTGACCAGGGAATGCCAATATATGTTTCTGCCCAATGCATGATTTATCTCGCCAAGCCTGGAAACCGGGAGGCCGTATAGGTCTCTGATGGGAATGCTTTATTCCCGACATCAAGCATCCGCGCACGCCCGACGACCTGAAGGGCATTTGCCTCTACCTCGGTCAACACCAAGGTGATAGGTGGATCCATTTGAGGCCCCTCCTTATCTGTCGAAAGGTAAGGTCGGTACGTCACCTCAATTCGATCTTGCGTCGCCACCGCCGCATCTAAATGCCGAACGATCTCACGAGACACGTTATCCAGTGTCACGGTGATCTCCGGCACCGGTGCGGTGTCGATGGGTGGCAAAGACAAATCAAAGGCCAGTGCCACGAACGTCACCATGACACCGCCATCCAACGGCGCACCGGGTTCCAGCCGTGCCGTTAAATCCACATGATCACGAACGACGCGGATGGCTGTTGGCAGACCTTCATCATCTTTAAATGCCGGATGACGCAGTTCCAACGTATGCAGGATCACCATGTCCGACGGTGCAGCCGCATAGGCTTCCTTGATGGCTTGGCTGAGAGATGGATCAGGCATAACGGCCTCGTTTCAGACATAAAAAAACTGGCTGAAGCCAGTGGACGTTGAGATGACGGTTACGGTGGATCAGTAAATCACCAGGTGAAGGCCCTGATTTCATCAAAGGATGCGAGCTCAGCAATGGCCGTTTCAGCTTCACTGCTCGCCGTTCGAATGGCCTCACGCTCGGCATAGACCACTTGCAAGGAGTCTGTTCCGTTGAGAGCGTCGCGTTCGCGGGCGCGATCAACTTTCCAGTTCAAATTGGCGATCCTTTGGCCAGCTTCCATTTTGACCTGAATAACCAGGGCATCGCGTGCGGCCTGGAGTTCGTCAGCTTGCTTTTGCTGAGTACGCTCTTCGTCGATCTTTTTTACTTCGTCATCAGATACACCGTCATAACGATCGACCACTTTGCCATCGACGAGCTGAAATCGGTGCCCCAAAACGGAAGCAACGGGCAGTTTATAGTCGCCGTCGGGTCCGATGACACCCCAGTCATTACCGTGGGGAAAGCTGATTTTGTTAGCCATGATCAATTACCTCCGATGATCGGGACGATGTAAGGATAGTTTGTCGAGTGATAGGCGCTATCGAAGACGTAAACGTTGAAGCCTGGAACCTTGGAACTCATGTCACCTTTGTCAGCAATCACATTAAATATGTTCTTGGTGTCGATATGCGACATATAGATGCCGTAACCGCTGTCAGAATTAGGGCTGGTAGACAGCATGAAATCACTGTCCCGAATGGGGGCAAACGATCGTCCATAGCTGGAATCCTGATGCTGCAAGAACACGTACTTGCCGTCCGACACCCGGATCAAGAACACTTCGGCCCCGGCCCCGTAATAGTAATAGGGCTGGTAACAGAGGATGTATTTTCCATCATTGGAGATCTGGAAGCGGATGCCGTTTCGGTCCCCGCCTTCCATGCCGTAGGTCGTGGTCGTGCTCAGCGTATGGGTGGCTTCTTTGGTGAAACTGCCAACACCATCAGGCGTGAACCGATCCAGCATGCAGTAGCTGTGAGGCTCCATGCGCACGATGATGATTTTGCCGTCATCGCAGGGGGTGACAATGGCTCGATACAGGCTCTCGCTATACCCCGCAGAATTGGCGGTCCAATCGAAAAAGGTATGATTGGCTTCATCCAAGTTTTCAAACCAGGATTTACGGTCGGCGGCATTCATATCGAACGGCGCTACATTGGCATAAACGTGTAGGCGCATAGCGGTGCCACCGTTGGTGTTCTCGTTGATCACCAGTGTGCGGGTTTTCTCATTGTAGCCGATCATGCCGTACTTGCTGTACGTGCCAAAATCATTCTGCGCATAGAACTTGGTCGCCGACCAAGCCAGATGCCAGCCTTCTGTCCCCATCAATCGGCCAGGGGCAATGGCTCGGGGAGCAACGCCCACATATTGGTTTTCCATAAAAAGAGCGAGGTTCTTGTTGGTCTTGTTATTGACCCAGACACCGACGTTACGAAGGGCCGTCGCTGAATAAGGTCCGGCCCGCCCAATCATGGTTCCATCGGGGCCAACACCCAGAGCAATGTGCCCCAAATGCCCACACCGCGCAGTACCATCACCATAGGTCGTATCGGTTGAGGTAATGTAGGAATTGGTCTGACCATAAGAGTAAAAGTTATTGAAAAACTCAGTGCCCATACTGCTGGTGCTGCCTTGCATATAACCGCTGTCGTTATAATGCTGACGGCTCAGTTCCTGTAGATAATGGTTATAGGTCACCGTTCCCCAAGGGGCCGAACTGCTCATGCTCACCACAGCGAATGCAGGCTTTTTCCATGGATCCAGCAAGTCGTGATTGACCTGGTGTTGGTGCTGTTTCACAGCATTAAAGGTAAGGACGTCCATTGTTAAACCTCCGTAATGGCGTTGATTTGCCCATCGGGCGTATAGGTGAATGAAAAGCTGCGGGCATAGGCGATCCCGCCGAGGGTTAATTCCTCTGCGTAACTCGCCATGGTACCGTCGTCATTGTAGGTAATGGCATTGACCAAACGCGGCCCCTGTTGGATGGAAACCATCCGTCCCACATCATCGTAAACAGCGTCTCCGGCAACGATTGCGCCGGTGAACAGGGCCGCGTTGGCCGCATCCACGGAATAGCCCGCACCGATCCCGAGGTAATTGCCAAGGTTGACTTCGAATTCAGCCAGTTGGTCGTTGATCTGGGTTTCCAGGGTATTGTTGAAAGCCTCGATGTCAGCCAACGCTGTGTTGAGGTTGGCAACAACCGTGTCATTGACGAACCCGGTTGCGGTGACCAGCCAAAGCGCGTTGATGTGAATTTTGAGGGCTTCGGTGATTGCTTTCAGCTTGGTCGGAATATCCCGAGCCTTGGAGCTGTTAAAGATGTCGATATCTTCATCGAACGTGGCAAAGGGTGCCGTGTCCGGGATGGGGGGAATGGTCATAGGCATGGATCAAATCTCCAGTTAATATGTTTCAAGGACACGGTCGCCAAAGGATTCCAGGGTTCGCTCGCCAACAATCACGTCCCCGCCATTGTCGATGTTGCGCTCATCCCTGTTCATCAGCATCCAGCGGTCTTCACCGCCGAAGGGAATATCACCGAGCTTGGCAGCCCGGGTGAGCATGAGGATGTCTTCGCCGCTTAATTCGGTGGCGTAAAAACCGGATGCCTTGTTCATGACTTTCAGCAAAAGAGTAGCGTATGCCGCCGCATCTTGGATGTTCTCCAGCAACTCCACGGCTTTCACCATCAGGGCAAAGTCATCCATGCGCAGATTAACCTCGTCCAGCTTGGCCGAGATGGTGGCAATGGCGTTTGTCTGACCGGCTTTCACCGTCAGGTAATGGGCTAATGTGGTCATGATTTAACTTTCTCAAAAAAGCTCAATGCCGAGGGTGCGGTAGTCGGAGCCCCGACGTGCCGACACGATCAGGGTTTGCAAGTTTAATCCGGTGGCATCGGCGACGATGACGGCGGCAGCCTCAGCGGCCACGGCAAAGCTCTCGGCCTGCTCAGCCCAGAAGGTGCTGTTGGTTTCTGAGAGCGCGGCACCCGTGGCTGAACCACCCGCTGCCGTTTTTGATACGGCAGCCTGTGTTGCTGAGTTTGCGGCATTGGCCTCCGCAGTAGCGGCGGCGGTTTCAGATGCAGCAGAATTGGTTTCAGACAAAGAAGCGGATGCGGCACTGGCGGCGGCATTGTTCTCGCAGGTGGTGACAACAACAGCGGATGCAGCGACCGCAGTTTCTGAAGCAGCAGCGGCGGTCGCCGAATTACTGGCATTAACCTCAGCCAGCTCAGCCGCTATTTGAGCGACTTGGGCATCTGATGCTGAGCCTGCGGCAGACGTCGCAGAGGTATTGGCATTGGTTTCACTTAAAGCTGCTGCATTGGCGCGGGCTTCGGCGTTGACTTCACTGGCAGCCGCGTTGGTTTCTGAGTTGGCCGCATTGACTGCACTGGTCGATGCATTCCCTTCACTTAGTGCCGCGTTGGTTTCAGATGCCGCAGCATTGGCTTCACTGGCAGCTGCATCTGCAACTTTCTGATCCAGCTCAACCAGACTGGATTGAAGTTGACCGTCAATGTCAGCCATGGCCTTGGCCACGGTTTTAACGGAGCCACCATCGGTCTGCACTTGAGACTGATCGTCGCCATGGACGATTTGATGCAGCAGTTGTCCGTCCGCTGCCGTTTGTGCAACGGCGGCGGCTAATTCAGTTTGCAGTGACATTATTTGTTCCTAATTACCAGACCATGGGTCCAGGCAGGCGTTGATGAACGAGGGTGTTCAAATCATTGATCGAGGCCAACAAGGCTGTTGGATCACTATCCAAGAAGATTTCCAGGGCGGCTTCATCCAGGGTCGGGCGTTCACGGATTTCGAGCTCACTGGTGACTTCCCATAAAATGCCGGACCGTGGCTTGGCGTCGAACGGACGAGTAAAACGAGCTTCATGAGAAACCAATCCAAGGCCGCCCAAGAGATCAATTTCAAACCACTCGCCGCCTTCTTTGGCATGCCAGCGGTACCAGGCTTCAAACAGGGCAAACTGCTCTTTGCGAAACACCCACCGTGCAGAAATCCTGCTCGGCACTTGCGTGTAACGACGGCGTTGACGGGCAGGCCCTGCCTCCATCTCGGTGCGCAAAATAGCTTCGCCCGGGTGAAGGCCATAGCCATTGATGCTGGGCAATGGCAGCGTGGTCGGCCATGTGATAGGCATTTAATTATCCAATATGTATGGCAAAGTTTGTCAATATATGCCATAGTTCTCGAAACTGGAGGTTCCAATGGCAACAATGAATGTTTCTCTTCCCGATCCCATGCGTGAATGGGTCGAAGCTCAGGTCAAAGGTGGCGAGTATGCAAATGCCAGCGATTATGTTCGCGATCTAATTCGCCACGATCAACGCCGCTTACAGGAATTAAAGGCTGCCATTACCGATGGCATAGAAAGTGGACGCAGCACACGTAAAGCCGAGGATATCATCAAGGCCACCAAAGCCCGGCTCAAGAATGGTTGACTACACCCTTTCCAATAAAGCTGATGCAGACCTTGACGCCATTTATGTTTATTCGTTTCAAACCTTTGGTGAGGCGCAAGCCGATGCTTATGCCGCCGAGGTAATTTCATCTTTAAACAATTTGGCGAACCTTCCGGAAACCGGACGGCGACGCGATGATATCCAGCCTGGTTTATTCAGCATCCCATGTGCGCGACATGTGATTTTTTACACCATGGAAGACGATGGTATTTTTGTCGTACGCATTTTACATGACGCCATGGATGTGCCGCGTCACTTGACTTCTGATCAATAACTTCCCGCTGCTGGATTAAGCCCGTAACGGCGCTCCAACGTTGGCGCTAACCCTTCACCCCGCCCAATATTGCGGGCCAGTTTTCCCTCAACCTTATCAACCACGATGTCGAGGCTAAGATTGCCACTACCATCGCGTCGCGTTTGAACCTGCGCCTCGGCTCCGGCGACACGGTTTTCAACATTGACCTTCACCGTCACTTCGGGTTTCTGCCCAAGGTTTGATCCCAACATCCGCATTTGGCCCGCCGTAAAAACAGTCTCGCCACGTTTGGCGATGATCGGAACTTCGCCACCGACCACACCACCGCTATGAAACCGTTGTGCAGACGTAAACACCGCCGGATCAACAGAACGACTGGCAAGCATGTCCATGCCAATGACGCCGCCCGAATGAGCAACCATCACCGGGCCCGCAGCAGGAAAATCTCCCACCGGCGCAGATGATCCGCTACTAAACAGGTTGGCTCCAATAGTGCTGAACACGTTTTCCAGAAAACCACTAAAGGGCTTGATCACCGACATACGAATGGCAGCGCGCATTGCCTCTTCGGCAATGGTGTTAAACAAATCGGCGGCATTAAATTTACCGGTCTTGGCCCATTGAACGAAGGCATCTTCCCCAGCCTTCAAAGACCGGGTGGTGACTTGCTCAAACTGTTTTGCCGCATTGCCAGCTTCATCAGCATAATCGCGCAAAGCCCGCGTGACACCGTCGGACCATTCCCGGCTGGCACTGAGCATCCGGCCATAGGCTTCTTCGGAGGCCCGAGCAAAGGTCTCTTGAGAAACGGCACCTTCGTCCAGCAGACGATTGAGGTCCGCGATCTCGGCCTTATAGGCTTCTTGCGCCGTGCGCAGACTTTCCGTCAGGGTCTTACCTCTCTCTTTAAGCTTGGCCGCTTCCTCTTCAGCTTTATTGCGGGCTTCAATGGCTTGCTGCTCATCAAACAAACTTCCCGCTAGTTCTTGCACCTGTCGGCGCTCAGCGTCCGTGGCTTCTGCCGACAGCCGCCTCAATGCCTGAGAAACAAACCGCCCCTTGTCGGTCATGGCCAAGACGTCCTTCTCGGCGCGCAAGCCTTCAATAATCTTGAGGTTGGCCTCATGAATGCGATCTGCGGCTTCTTGTTCGGTAGCCGCCAACTTTGCCAGTTTAGCATTGCGCACGGATGCGGCTTGATCCAACAGACCATCGACTTGCGAACGGTTGCTGCCGTCTGGAGCCAGCAGAGCCCCAATCTCTGTTGTTAGTTGTTCGTACTCTGCACGGATGCGATCCGCCCCTTCATGGGTCAGGGTGAACAGTTGCTTTTGCAGGTCCTGTTCAATCTTGGCAATTTGATCTGTTCGCTCTTGTGCCGCCTTGAGATCCAAAGCCATGGAACCATCGGGAATAACGGCGGCGGCTTCCGGTTTTGGCTTACCGCCCATATCCCTTTGCATCCAGACCAGCTTTGCCGCCCATTGCTGATAGATGGCTGTTTTTTCCTTGAGCTGACGCTCCAGTGCAACCTTGCGGCCCCAACCAAGGGGGGCGTCCATGAACCCGACGTCACCGAGTGATTTAAGCTCGCGGGCAATGTCCTGCAATTCTTGGCGGCGTTCCGCGACAATGGAGCGGGTGCTACCGAGACTGAGACCATCGAAGTTAAAATCCCCTTGGGCCACAAGCTTTAACTGCTCGTATGCAACGCTGGCTTGATTGGCCAGACTGCCCAGTTCCTTGACCGCTGTCGTCACCCCGGGGGCCAGATCTTCACCGATGGCGCGGGCCAGAGATTTGATGTTGTTCCACATCATCTCCGTTTGGCTGTTCAAGCTTTCGAACGCCTTCGCCGCTTCTTCATTCAAAGCCGTCGCGTTATCGGTCTCCCGGTTGGCGTGATCAAGGGCCGTGGCCAGAAGATCGGCGCGGTTTGCCAGCACCGGCAGGGTCTTGAGCAATCGTTGGTCCGATAGTCCCAATGCCGCCATGGCGTCCGCAGCCGAGCCTCCGGCGTCACTGACCCGCTTCAAGCCTTCAATAAACAGCACGAAGGCCTGCGTGGAATCCTTCTGAAACAGAGCCTTGATCTCATCACCGGTTTGACCTGTGATTTTGGAGAGAATATCGAGATGTTTTCCGCCACTGCGAACCGCCGCATCCAACATGTGCATGACCCTGCCCACAGATGTGCCCGCCACTTCCGATTGGACACCGACAGAGGCAAGTGCCGCCGCCAAGGCCGAAGCATCGGCAGAGCTCACGCCAAACACGGCGGTGGCCCTGGCAATCTCGGTCGTCATTTCTGTAATCTGACTTTCCGTTGCGGCAAAATTATTACCAAGGGCGACGATCACCGATCCCAGCACGTCCACGGTGCCCATGGCCTCGCCGGTGACATTAAGAATGCGCGCCAATGCCATGGCCGCATCATTGCCCGACAAGTCCGTCGCCGTGCCAAGCTTGGCGACCGTCTCGGTAAATTTAAGGATATTATCCGCGCCCTTTACACCCAGTTGCCCCGCGCTTTGGGCAATGGCCAGCAGCTCGTCGGTCGCCACCGGGATGCGTTTTGAGAGCGCGTCAATATCTTGGCCCAGTGAAGCAAGTTCTGTCTTGGACAGGTTTGCGGTCTTGCCAACGCCAATCAATCCAGCCTCAAAGTCGGCATAGAGTTTAACCATCTCCTGCAAACCACGAATGGCCCCACCTGCGGCAATTGCTCCATACAAAAACTTCATGTTGCGGCCCAGAGCCTGGGCGCGATCAGATAGCTTGGTCAGGCCAAGGGCCGCCTTGCCACCGGCGGTCTCAATTTTCTTGAGGGACTTGTCGCCAGCGCGGCCCACATCCATGAGCTCGGCCTTGACCTTGCCGCCACCATCAACGCTCAGGCGGATCGCATAGGTATGTTTGGCTTGAGCCATTAATCTGTTTCTTTCTGGTTCATCGCTTCAATCAGGCCGTTCTCTGCCGCGCTCAAAAGCTCAGACATGACGCATATTTCAAAGCCACGCGCTTCTGCAATCTTAAGGGCCGCATTCATATCAATGCCCGACACATGGCCGGACGGCGTAAATCGCAATTGTCCAAGACAGTCGTTCAGCACATCCCAGGCTTGGTGTTCTTCTATTGTGATCAGGGCGTTTTTGCGCTCGGGGCAGTTTTCGCCGCACTGTTGTTCGCAGCCTTCGCAATATCCGGGCCCTCCGCCTGGCTTGAAGTGCCAGAGGCTGAGAGCCCTGATGCGTTTTTTGCGGCATTGAGCAACATCTGCTGCAAGGTCAACTTTTGCAGAAACTGCTCGCCCACAGGATACAGGTCCATCACCGCGATGATATTGTCCCGGGTGACCGGCGGATCATCTTCAATCCCCATCCATGCGGTGATCTGTCGTGTTGCCAATTCATAGACGACCTGGCATTGCAGGAAGCCGTCGCGCTCATCGTCAACACTGAGATCCGGAAGGCCGTCCAGTGGCAGGCCAGAGTCTTTGCGATCTCGTACTTGCTTTTCCACTGCTTCAACACGTCGCCGGGCCCCGGCCTGAGCCGCTGCCATGGCGGTCGTCGACAAAGGTCTGACGGTCACTGTAATGCCGTAGGGAAGGTCAATGTCGAACGGTTCGCCCGGTTGTTTTAAGGAGATCATAGGTATTCGGTTCCATCCAGATCGTTGACCAGCGTTACCGTCAGCATGCGGCCTGCCGCCTCGTTCTTGGCTCCTTGAAAATCAAAGCTCGCTTGAATGCCGCCCGGGCCTTCGACAGCCAGTTTTGGCTTGGGCAGATAAACTTCATGGGCCGTAAACATGACGCTGGATGCGCCAACGGTATAGCCAAACTCCAGATCCACCGGCGTACCGCTGGAGGCCGTGTCAATCAGCGTGGTATCGGCAAACCGCACATCAATGCGTCCCGTCAAAGCCGCCACCGTTGGATCAGCCCCATCAATTAATCCATCAGATCGAATGGTTTCGATCTTTTCCAGATTATTGGAATAGGTCAGTGAGCCAGAGGTGAGATTGCCCACCGGCTGACCGGCTTTTGTAATGGATCCCTGGAACTGGCTGATGCGGTTGAAGGCTAGCGTGCTTGGTGTGCCGCCCTGAGATATGCCGTTGCGGGTCTCCCCCTGAGCAATGGCATTGATGGTAGTCGCTGCAGCACCGGAGCGTTGAAAGTCCAGGGCAATGGAGTTGAGAACCACGCCTGCATGCATGAAAAAAGCAGGCACCTGGGACATGCCTACTTCAAGGGAATAGCTGGGCAATGTATCGATGCCCGACACAAATACATGATCGAAGGTGCCGTCCAGATTATCGGTACTGGTTGGATCGCCAAACAAACCGGTAAGCCAGAGGCCTAAATAACGAGGATCCATTGGCACTGTGATATCGCCTTCATCATTGATGACATCTTGCAAGGGTGCCAGGGGATCGCGCCCCTGACCCAAAACCGGGTCATCAATCAGGCCCTGCTCGGAGCCCAGAGAGACGCTGTTGAACGGCATCCGGATGTAATCGCCGGACGGCGATATGCCATAGGCAGTTTCTCGTTTGAGCAGCAGTGTTGCGCTCGAACCATAGGCTCGCGACATTTAACGTCTCCTGTTATTGGATTGTGATCAGCCCAAGGAATTAACCGAGGGGGCTGGTGGTTTCGTATTCGACTGTTACAGTCATCACACTGGACTTAATGGCCGGGGCACCCGCCACGGCTTCCGTGTTAATTTCTGGACGGCCATAGGCCATACCGAAGGCAAGGCCCCCGAGGGTGGGATCAGCCTTCAGCACGGTGCCAATCGCCTGCACTAATGCATCAAAGGCGGTATCGCGGGTTGTTGCGTTGCCGCCCTCGATGTAGATCTCAATTTCGATATTGTGGCTGTAATAAACACCGCCAAAGCCGCCAAGGGTAGTCTCCGCCTCGCCCGGATCACCATCGCGCAGCACAATAAGGCCGCTGGTTGGTACTTTCTCAGGAACAGCTGTGTTGCGCTCGACCTTGGCACCCGGCACCGTTATGAGCAGGGCTTTGATTGCTTCAAGGACTTGCTCGGGTTTGCTTCTGGCCAAGATCTAATCCAATCGCATTTGTTTGCTGATCACCCCGGGAATTCGTCTTTCCCAACGTTTGGCTTCTCGCACCACATCCAGGCGTTTCTTAAGTTTCACCTGCGGCACCATGATGAACATGACCACCGTGGTGATGCCCTGTTTCATGCGACCGGTTTTGGTGAACGCACCACCCTTGGCACGACGGCCAACCCGCCCAGATTTATTGATGCGAACGCTATCCACCACCAGAAGCGAAGGACGTCCACGGCGATAAACAAACCGCAGCGGCCCAAACCGGTGCTCCGGGAAATTGCTCGGATTGATCCGCTTGCCACCAACCCCGCGTTTGGGAGCTGCCGGTGTCGGGATCGCCAGCCAAAGACCGGACTTGCTTCGGATCACCGCCCCTTCATCAAAGGTGCGAATGATCTGTGGAGCCTTGGACCAGACCAAAGTTGCCGCGTCATGTCCCTTATTGGTATAGGCACGGCTCCGCCAGGTTCGAGCCAACCTCGGCCCTAAACCGGCAGCAATAACCTGTTTTCGAAGATCACCTTTGAGCCCGTCACCCGCTTCCTTAACGCCAGCAGCAACACCGCGCTCAATGCGTTTTGTCTCCGCCTTCATGTCAGCCATGAGAGAACCAACGATAGCGGCACCAAGTTTCATGCTGGCCGCACGTCGAGCGTCCAAACCAATCGTTCTTGATCTCGAACGGGCTCTCCCTGAATGATGTAATTTTCTCCATCAACACTAAGCGTGTCATCGGGACGAGGATCCAAAATATCTGAGACCAGAACATCAAACATCGAATTTCCTGTGTGAACGCGCGTATCCCCAAAATCCATCACTTGATCAGCCTGTCTGGCAATTACACGGACAGTAACGGGATCAATGCCAGGCTTTTGATAGATAGCTTCCCGGGCAAGGTTGGGGTCCGCAAACAGGTGGCCCATGGCGTCTTTAAATGCATTTATCATGGCACAAATAGAAAAGGCGACCCGAAGGCCGCCCTATCCTCAAAATATCAAAAATGAAGTTAGCCGTTCACGCTTTCCTTCAAAGCTTTACCAGCCTTGAACTTCACGGCTTTGCTAGCGGCAATCTTAATGGTCTCGCCGGTTGCGGGATTGCGGCCATCGCGAGCTGCTCGTTCAGAAATTTCAAAATTACCGAACCCAAGCAGGGCGATTTTCTCGCCTTTGGTCAAAGTTTCGCTGATAGTGTCGAGTACGGCACTAACCGCAGTACCAGCGTCAGCCTTGGAAATCCCGGCTTTTTCTGCAACGGCGTCTTTAAGATCATTAAGATTCATCGAATTCTCCTTCAAATAATGTACAAAGGCCTGAATAGTCCGCATTGATCTCGAATACAATCTGTTAGTGAATTGCCCATGACTGCATCCATTTCTCTCCATATTCGCCTAGCTGACATCGAACCAGAAATCTGGCGACAAGTCACAGTCCCAGCTAACTATACCTTGGCGGGCCTGCATTTTGTTATCCAAGCCGTGATGGGCTGGGAAAATGATCACCTGCATCTCTTTGTCATTGATGGCGAACGTTACGGTGTACCTGAAGATGCGGCTGGTGGCCGACCCATTGCTGAGGAAGCCAACGTAAGGCTCTCTCATGTTTTATTGGAAGGGCACACGTTTCTTTATACCTATGATTTTGGTGACGATTGGCGACATGAGATTGACGTCGTTAAAGTTAGTGATGCAATCGCCCCTTTAGCTTGCCTTGATGGTAAACGGGCCTGCCCACCGGAAGATAGTGGTGGGCCTTATGCTTATGATGACCTGGTAGAGGCCGTTCAAAATCCAAAATCCGCCGACCCAGAATATTTGGACTGGATCGGCGATTTTGATCCGGAAGAGTTTGATCTAAAGCTCGCAAACAAACGTCTAAAAGCTCTGAACAAAACATCCTCGACCACGCATTAATATTAAGTGCGCTTGCCTTTCATCAATACACGCGGGCGGGTGCAGATGGGGAGCGGGTTTGACTGAGCATGAAGCGCGACCCAGCGGCCAAACTGTGTGTCCGGGGCCTGCTTGGCATAACGGGGCAGGCCAATGGTATTGACCGTTTCGACAAAGTCAGCGGGGGCATTGTATTGACGAAACAAGCTTGGAACGCCGACCGGGAAGAAGTGCGCCTTGTTGGTGTCGGTAAAATCGACCGTACCAACCCGACCGCGATATTCCTCAAATACGATGCCCGCATATTCAAAGGATCCTCGAGCCTGTCCTTCACGAAGGAACAAACCATCGAGATATCGGTCATAAGCGGCAGACACCTCGCCATGAACAACCAGGTCATCAAAGAATGCTGATCCACAAATCGCATGGATGTGGTCATAAGGCGTAGCACCCAGTTCATCCTCTATTTTGCGTTTGACGTCATGGCACTTCTTTTTGACCGCTCCAGCCGTTGGTGTGGCAGCATCCAGATCAAAATCAATCTCGGTTTGCTGAGTGACGCCAAACTCCTGAAACAGATCATAAAGAACGGTGGTGCCGTCGGCATCAAGGATTTGTCCCTTGATGGCCCCGATGCGCAAATGCTCAAGCGTCGCATCCAGTTTGTGAGCCATTTCCTCCAGACGATCGTTCATCACCTGTTGAACACCTTCGAGCTGGCTGTCCGAACCAAAGGCCCGAAGGTTTTGGACTTCATCAGCCAAAATCGTGTCCTCAAGGGCAATATGGGGAACGGTCAGAGAGCGGGCCCGTCGTTTGTTATGGGCGTTTTGTACCGCAGGGGCACCGCGCGCCGTGGTCTCCACAAGCGTCAGAGACCCTTCTTTTTCCTCAATGAGGACAGAGGTGGTCGCAACACCTTGTTCACGAAACAGGCCCAGCTTGCCAATTCGACCAGGCATAAAGGGAATTTGATTGATGGAATCCGTTAAGGACACCAACGAAAAAGCATTGGAATTAAATACGTCTAGTGCAGGCATGGGCCTCTCCTATCGGACAATGATTGTGGCGGCGGCCAATTGATCGATGGCCGTCTGTTTTTGGGGGTCGGTGATGCCGGTAGGCCAAACCACCTCGCCACCATGAACTTCTGCAAGGCGGGAGATAATGATCCCGGGCGCATCACCACCTGATGCATCGACCGCATCAAACAGAACAGCCACGGCAACTTCCGCACCGGATGTGGCCGCCGGATCGATTTCCCGGTATTTGCCAGAGGCAGTGACTTGTCCAAGGACAGCCCCCGCATCCAGCATTCGACCGTTCAACACGGTCACGGTTTCTCGACTAATGGATCCGTTTCCTTCAGAAACGATAAATTCGCCAGTATGCTGGCCTTCGGTCATGACAGGCATGGGTTACTCCTCTATCGGACGGTTTTGTTGCGCGCGGCGTAGATCGCAGCGGTATCGATTGCAGGCTCACTAGGCTTGGGCGTCTGGCTTCGGCCCGTGGCACTGACCGCAGATGCGTCATCTTCCTCGGCGCGTGCTTCCAATAGCTTTGTTCGGACAATTTCCGGAGACGTTGCTTTGGCAATGAACCCGGATGCCATATCGGGAGATCCCGCCAAGGCACAGAGCTGATTGATCTCGCTCACGTAAGCCAGTGTGGCTTTGCGTTCCTGAGCGCGGACCTGATCCAAATCGATGATGTTGTCATCTGGTTGGGGGTGAACCGCGCCTTCTGCAGGGACTTTTTCGGCTTCGGTCTCTGCCGGTTCCGGATTGGATTTTTCGGTCATATTTGTCTCCGTGTTTTCTGATGATCGTTTGGGGGATGTTTGATGGGGGAGTGATGCCAATGCGGGCGGCACTCGGGTAAAGTTTGAAAGATCAAAGGTGGCTACCATGGCGACAGGCTCTTCGATGAGATCGGCAAAGCCTGCTTCCAGTGCTTCTTCCGCATCGAACCAGGTCTCTTTGGCCATCCAGTCAGTAATGTCGGGTTGATCACGCCCCGTCTTGTCGTGATACGCAGAGACCAGACCATCGCGCATCTTGTCCAAGGCTTCCGCCATGGATCGCATATCTCGAGCACTTCCCATCACCACCGCCGACGGATCATGGATCATGATCAAGGCGTTCTTGGGCATGATGACTTCATCGCCTGCACAAAGGATGACCGAGGCAATGGAGGCGGCCAAACCATCCACCGTGACGGTGATCTTGGCCGGGTGCCTTTTGAGCGCGTTGTAAATGGCGATGCCATCAAAGACGGAGCCGCCAGGACTATTAATCCGCAGCGTCAGCTCTGTGACATCGCCTAAGGCTTTCATCTCTTCGATGAAGGCCTTGGCTGGTATGCCGTAGGAGCCGATTTCGTCATAGATCGTGAGCTCCGCGACGCCATCACTGGCGCGCGCTGTAAACCATGTTTTCATGAGAGTTCCTTTAAGCGGCAGATGCTTTTGAAGGGGTGTCCGGCTTATCTTCTTCAACGAGGGAAGAAGGATCGGAATCTTTCTCAAACTTCAGACCAAGAGCTTCTTCTCGTGCCCGGTCGGCAGCGATCCGCCGATCTACTTCTTCAGCGTCAAAGCCCTCACTTTCAATAACGTCAGAGCGGGATTTAAGACCGGCATTGATGGCTTCGATTTCCGCCTTGCGGTCTTTGAGAGGATC
>Ga0222672_1000242_pt1 | contig 26030 bp, 18 predicted proteins | sample AntAcemetagen799_FD_179810 | JGI IMG/M metagenome (GOLD analysis project Ga0222672, IMG submission 179810) | Saline water microbial communities from Ace Lake, Antarctica - #799 | ecosystem: Environmental > Aquatic > Non-marine Saline and Alkaline > Saline | place: Antarctica: Ace Lake...
TGGTGCGCGACGCACATGCAGAGGGGGCCGCGAATGGCAATGACGCCGGAAGCTAAAGTTAAAAAGGTCGTGGTGCAGCAGCTTAAGGACATGGGTGCTTACTACTTCTACCCCGTGACTGGAGGCTATGGTGCCAGCGGCGTACCCGACATCGTGGGCTGTTATCGCGGAACGTTCTTCGGGATTGAGTGCAAGGCAGGCAAGAACAAGCCGACACCCTTGCAAGAAAAGAACCTTAAGCACATCGCCGAAACCGGCGGGGTGGCGTTAGTAGTCAATGAGGACAACATGAAACATGTTAGGGATACACTAACAAAGGCGGTGCCAGATGGCATCGAGTAAATCACAGAAGTATTTTGAAGTTGAGATGTGGTGCCACATGGCGTTGGTCATGGCCCCGAAGTGGTCACCCTATAAACTACTATGGAAATTTGGAATTTGGTATGCGCAGAGAAAACAACGTGGCCTATAACCTGACAGAAGAAAGAGTATGGGCATACCTGCTGAAGAACCGGCAGGCCACGGCGTACGACGTAGGAATTAATTGTTACGTTAGCGAGGAGTTTGCGGAGCAAACGATGGCCCGTATCTCGTCGCCCAACTGGAGAGAGGAGGTTAGTGTGCACACTAACAAAACACCGAGTGCGTTAGACAACCAAGTCGGCGGCGCGCATTATAAGGACATGACTGTGCAGCCTTGGGAAGCTATGGAAGCATGGCTCACACCAGAGGAGTACCGCGGATACCACAAGGGTGTAGCGATCGCCTACCTCGCACGTGAGCGGAGCAAAGGCGGGATGCAGGACATACAGAAAGCTGTGCACCACCTGCAGCGGCTGATTGAGATGCAAGGAGAAGCAGATGACCGACCCAATACCGAAGCAAGTCCACCCGCTAATACGAGAAACGATTAAGCAGATGGATGACGGGTGGGAAGTAGTGAAGAAGCGCGATCACTACTTCCTCCACCACAACGGACGACGGGTTGTTTGCATCGGCAACAACTCGTCGAAGCCCAACGACTATCAAGCAAAGAAAACCCTGCACTCACTGCAGCGATATATGGAGAACGCCCATGGACCTGATAACACTTGACTATAGGCATGTAGACTGTTTATGAGTAACTATGAGCAAGAAAAACACTCCCGAAAACTTTTGGTCCCGCGTACGACAGGGGGCCAGCATCGAGTGCTGGGAATGGCAAGGAGCTACTACCAGCAGCGGTTATGGTAACCTGTCGTGGCACGGGCACAATGTGCAAGCACATCGCGTGGCTTATGCCCTGACCTATGGTGGTATATCTTTACAAATGGGGTTTAGGCACGAAGGAAAGGCAAAGCGCTACAGACGGTTTGTCCTGCACAAGTGCGACAACCGGCTGTGCTGCAACCCCAAACACCTATTTCTTGGCTCGATGCGCACCAACCTGCTCGACGCCTACACAAAGGGTCGCAAGGTGCAACCACGGAGCGGCCACGCAAACGCAAAGCTCTCCGCCACGCAGGTGGTGGATATACGCAAGGCATATGACGCCGGGGGGACTCGGCAGGTGGACCTAGCCGCAAAATACGGTGTCAGCCAACGCGTCATAAGCCTCCTTGTTCGTCGTGAAACCTATAAAGATATATCGGAGGACTAAAATGGACCTGATTACACTTGACATGGAGACTTATTATGACAAGGACTACTCCCTGTCGAAGATGACGACCGAAGAGTATATCCGCGACGAGCGGTTCGAAGTCGTTGGCGTCAGCGTTAAGGTAAACAACGGTGAGCCCGAATGGGCCAGCGGGACCATGGGGCAGATCAAGAAGTATCTGCAGCGGTTTGACTGGGCTAACAGCATGATGCTGGCGCACAACACCATGTTCGACGGTGCCATAGCGTCGTGGCACTTCGACGTTCACCCCAAGGCGCTAGCCGACACGATGCACATGGCGCGTGCACTGCACGGGGTCGAAGCCTCTGCATCCCTCAAGGCTGTGGCCGACCGCTATGGCGTAGGCGTCAAGGGCACCGAGGTAGTGCGGGCCATGGGCAAGCGACGTCTGGACTTCTTACCAGAAGAACTCAGCACCTACGGGGACTACTGCATCAACGATGTGGAGCTGACTTACAGCCTGTTTCAGATCATGGCCAAGAAGTTCCCGATGAAGGAGCTTCGCCTGATCGACCTGACCCTGCGCATGTTTACTGAGCCGACGCTAGAGCTAAACAAGTCACAGCTAGAAGCGCACCTCGTAGCGGTGCAGGAACGCAAGGAGAAGCTGCTCGTCGATGCAGGCATCGAGGACAAGAGCGACCTCATGTCGAACCCGAAGTTTGCGCTCATGCTGAACATGCTAGGCGTCGCTCCGCCCATGAAGGTAAGCCCCACGACGGGCAAGGAGACCTTCGCCTTTGCCAAGAATGACGAAGAGTTTAAGGCGCTTCTAGAGCACGATGACGATCGGGTGCAAGCACTCGTGTCTGCGCGGATGGGCACCAAGTCCACGCTAGAAGAGACAAGGACGCAGCGGTTCATCGGCATCGCCGAGCGCGGCAAGCTACCTGTCCCTGTGCGTTACTATGCTGCGCATACTGGGCGCTGGGGTGGCGACGATAAGATCAACCTGCAGAACCTGCCGAGCAGGGGGCCCAACGCCAAGTCGTTGAAGAAGGCGATCATCGCGCCCCAAGGGCATACGGTTATTGAGGCCGACTCCGCACAGATCGAGGCACGGGTGCTTGCATGGCTGGCTGGGCAGGAAGACCTTGTTAGTGCGTTCACTAACAGAGAAGACGTCTACAAGAAGATGGCGTCAACAATCTACGGTGTAGCGGTAGACGACGTGACCAAGGACCAGCGCTTTGTTGGTAAGACCACAATCCTCGGTGCGGGCTACGGCATGGGTGCGGTCAAGTTCCAAGCGCAGCTAAAGACGTTCGGGTTTGACATGCCCCTCGACGAAGCACGGCGGGTCATCAACATCTACCGCTACGCTAACTGGAACATCAGCAACCTGTGGAAAGAAGCGCAGGTCATGCTGCGTTACATGGCGCAGGGGGACAAGGTGACCTTCGGCAAATCTGGTGTGATCGGAGTGGACCCCGCCAATAAGGCACTCATTATGCCGAGCGGGTTGCCTATGTACTACAGCGGACTGTTCGCAGTCGAGGAAGAAAAAGGCCCGCAGTATTACTATAAGGTACGCAGGGGAGACAATAAAATCTACGGCGGCAAGGTGGTAGAGAACGTCTGCCAAGCCATAGCACGCTGTATCATTGGTGAGCAGATGTTACGTATTGCCAATAGATACAAAGTAGTGTTGACTGTGCATGACTCTATCGTATGCTGCGTACCCGACGCCGAAACTGACGCGGCCAAGGCATACATCGAAGACTCAATGCGTTGGGTTCCGGACTGGGCCGCTGGCCTACCCGTGGACTGCGAAGCAGGAACAGCAAAAAGCTACGGAGAATGTGAATGAGCGCAGCGCCTTGGTCCTACAGTAAACTGAAGTCTTTCGAGACCTGCCCCAAGCAGTTCTACCATGTGAACGTCCTCAAGCAGTTCCCGTTCGCGGAGACCGAAGCAATCCGCTACGGCTCCGAGTTCCACAAAGCTGCCGAGGAGTTCATGCGGGACGACAAGCCGATCCCGCCGAAGTTCAGTTTTGTGACCAAGGTGCTCGACTCACTCAAAGCCCGCACAGGTGAGAAGTTGTGTGAGCGTAAGATGGGACTTACTGAAAACCTAACTCCGTGTGGGTTCTTTGATAAAGACGTTTGGTTCCGTGGTATCGCCGACCTCATCATCCTTGATGGCGACCTTGCATGGATCATTGACTACAAGACTGGGAAGTCCGCGCGGTACGCAGACAAGGGCCAGTTGGAGTTGATGGCACTGACAGTGTTCGCACACTTCCCGCAGGTTAAGCGCATCCGTGCAGGGTTGCTGTTTGTGGTAGCCAACGACCTTGTCAAAGCAAACTACACTGAGTTCAATAAGGAAGAGCTGTGGCGCAAGTGGCTAGCAAAACACGCTGCCATGAAGAAGGCTTTTGATGTAGATGTATGGAACCCGAGGCCGAGCGGCCTGTGCCACAAACACTGCCCGGTTTTAGAGTGTCCACACAACGGAGCAAACTGATGCCATATACAAAGAAGCCCCGTCCGTACAAGAAAGAGTACGAACAGCAGAAGTCCCGCGGCGAGCATACTGATCGAATGGAGCGGCAACGCGCCCGCCGCGCCATGGACAAGACCGGCAAGGATGCCAACGGTAACGGTAAAGCCGATAAGCGTGAGGGTAAAGACATCGCGCATAAGAAGCCGCTCTCTAAAGGCGGCACGAACAAGGACGGGTACACCGTGCAAAGCCAGAGTAAAAACAGAGCTGCAGGCGGTGCACTGAGCAGCCCCAAAAAACGTTAGTGCCTCACTAACACTGGAGAGAACATGAAGATCATCAACGGCAAGGCGCTGCTGCTTAAGTTGCGCAATCCAAAACGTGTCACTGAAACGATCCCTAAGAGTAAGGCAACCGGACCGCACGAAGTAGCGGTAAGCTGGGGCGTCGACGAGGTGCAGACCCTCCGCAGTCTGGGGGTCAAGGCACCCTCACCGATCTCTGGGCGATACGACTGGCCGGGCCGGTACAAGCCGATGGACCACCAGAGGACAACCGCCGAGTTTCTCACGCTGCATAGGAAGTCCTTCTGCTTCAACGAGCAGGGCACTGGCAAGACCGCATCGGCTATCTGGGCTGCAGATTTCCTGATGAAGCAAGGCAAGGTACGTCGCGCACTGGTTATCTGCCCGCTGTCTATTATGGACTCCGCGTGGCGCGCTGACTTGTTCGAGGTGGCTATGCACCGGACGGTAAGCGTGGCCCATGGCGACGCCAAAAAGCGCAAACAGATCATCAACGCTGGCGCTGAGTTCGTCGTCATTAACTTCGATGGCGTCGAGATCGTCGAGGAAGAGATACGCAACGGCAAGTTCGACCTCATCATTGTTGACGAGGCGACGCACTACAAGAACTCACAGAGCAAGCGGTGGAAATGCCTAAACCGACTAATCACTGACGACACATGGCTCTGGATGATGACGGGTACACCAGCGGCGCAGTCGCCGCTCGATGCGTTTGGCTTAGCCAAGCTGGTCAACCCCAGCGCTGTCCCGCGGTACTTCGGGTCGTTCCGCGACCAAGTGATGATGAAGATCACGCAGTTCAAGTGGATGCAGAAGCCGGGTGCCACCGAGACTGTCTACAACGCACTGCAGCCAGCTATCCGGTTTACCAAGGACGAGTGCCTAGACTTGCCAGACATGACCTATGTGAAGCGGGTCGTTGAGTTAACACGCCAGCAGAAGAAGTACTACAACGCGCTGAAGAACAAGCTCGTCATGGAAGCGGCTGGCGAGGAAGTCACCGCGGTCAACGCAGCGATCGTGATGAACAAGCTACTGCAGATCAGCGCAGGGGCGGTCTACACCGACGACGGCTCGACGTTAGAGTTCGACATCAAGAACCGGTACAACGTACTGAAAGAAGTCATCGACGAAAGCAGCCAGAAGGTGCTGGTGTTTGTACCGTTCCGGCACACGATCGACATTCTTGTGGACAAGCTGCGCAAGGACGGGGTGACCACCGAGGTGATTCGCGGCGACGTGCCTGTAACGCGGCGGACCGAGATATTCAAACGCTTCCAAGAGACCCCTGACCCCAAGATATTGGTGATCCAGCCCCAGTCAGCAGCACATGGTGTGACTTTAACCGCAGCCAATACTGTCGTATGGTGGGGGCCAACATCCTCACTGGAGACCTATGCACAGGCTAACGCGCGGGTCCACCGGTCGGGACAAAAGCACCCATGTACTGTCGTGCAGCTGCAGGGCTCTGCTGTAGAAAAACACGTGTACGCGCTGCTTGATAACAGAATTGACGTACACACAAAAATTATCGACTTATACAAACAGATACTTGACTAGCGTAAGATTAGGTAGTATCTAAGACTTCTAGCTAAAGGAGAACACCATGAGCGATACCACTGTATCGGTCGAGAAGCTGACGCGCGTCTATATAAAAATAAGAGACAAGCGCGCGGAACTGTCGGCCACATTCAAGCAAGAAGACGACCACCTCAAAGCACAGCAAGACAAGGTCAAGCGCGCGTTGCTGGACCACTGCAAAGAACACAACGTCGAGAGCGTTCGTACCTCGGAAGGTTTGTTCTACCGCAGTGTAAAGAAGCGCTACTGGACCAGTGACTGGGACTCCATGAACAAGTTTATTCTTACAAATGCAGTGCCAGAGTTCTTTGAGAAGCGTCTGAACCAGACTGTTGTTAAGCAGTTTCTGGACGAGAACCCCGACACTGTACCTCCGGGCCTTAACGTGGACTCGGAGTACGCAATCTCTGTGAGGAAAAAATGACGGAGACCCAAGACAAAAGCCCGTTCGTAACCATTGAGAGCCTCGCGCAGTATTTCTGCGTGTCGGTCTCTACCATCCGTGCGTGGGTGCGGCAGGGTCACATCCCTGAGAGTACCTACATCAAACTCGGCAACACATATCGCTTCAACCGTGCAGATGTGCAGACCGCTCTGATGGCAATGCAGAAGGAAGAAAGTGAAACACAAAGTACCACCGTCGCTGTTACCGGCGTCGAAGGTTCCGTACTGTCCATGGGTGAACCCATGGTTGATGAAGTGCAGCTCGAATTTGATTTCGATGCTGACGAAGACGCGTAAGGAGAACGCACATGAGTGACCTAGAACTCTTTAAGGGCAACAGCCTTGTGAACAGTGACATGTTCAAGTTGCTGCTGCAGGCCAACGACAACCTTGCTGGCGGTGGCGGCTCGATGCGCCGTATCAGCTTCAAGGGCTCACGTTTCCGTGAGCTGGTTGGTGGCGAACAAGTCAGCGTGAACAGCAGCGGATCGCTGAACGTCGTCGTGCTCGACGCTGCCAAGGTGTCTCGCACCTACTATGCTGGCGTCTACGACCCTGAGAAAGCGGCTCCGCCTACATGCTGGTCCGCCGATACTGAGCGTCCTGCACCGGACGTGCCCGAGGATCAACGTCAAGCGTCACGTTGCGCAGACTGCGCAATGAACGTCCGCGGCTCCGGCCAAGGTGAAACACGTGCTTGCCGCTTCTCGCAGCGTATCGCTGTGGCGTTGGAGAACAGCTACGATAAGGTCTACCAAGTCCAGCTGTCGGCTACCTCGGTGTTCGGCGAAGCCAAGAACGGCAACATGCCGATGCAGGCATACGCCCGCTACCTCAAGGCCCATGGCGCACCGATCCAAGCAGTCGTCACTACCCTGCTCTTCGACGAGGATAGCGATGTACCCAAGCTGTTCTTTAAGGCAGCGCGCCCACTGGATGAGGGTGACCTCAAAGAAGTCCTCAAGCTGCGTGAGCACGAAGACGTCACACGTGCACTGACTATGACTGTGTCGAAAGTAGACGGCGTGAAAGCTTTGGAGAAGGCTGAGCCGAAAAAGGCTGCGCCCAAGAAGTCTAACAACGTCCTTGCAGATGAGGACGAAGGCGAAGCCGTAGAAGAGCCAAAGAAGGTGTCGAAAAAAGAGGAAGTAAAAGCCTCTGGCGATGACCTCGGTGATCTTGTCGAAGCATGGGACGACGAGTAATCACTTAACGGGCCGTGGCTACCTAGTGGTCACGGCCTCCTCTTCTGTGGGCATGAGCAATGGAAACAAAAAGATTTTTGCAGAGCGTGCTGGCCCGCGAAGGCTGGTACTGCGTCCTTGCAATACATGCGGAAACGAGCCGCCGTAAACAAAAGTTCTACGACTCGATAGATCAGCTCATGGACGCCAACACGGCGTTTGACCAGAACGGCTACAATTCTTACTATGCGGTCGGCACTTTCGGCACCGATGCTTCCCGAGAAGCTGACAACATAGCGCGCAAGCGCGCGTTCTACCTCGACCTCGACTGCGAAGCAGATAACCCCAAGAAGTTTCCTGACCAAGCAACCGCACTGCAAGAGCTCCGCCGCTTCTGCAAAGTGATGCGGTTGCCTAAGCCGATTACGGTAGACTCGGGCCGAGGGATACACGTCTACTGGCCGCTCAATGAAGACGTGACGCTGGCCGAGTGGGTGCCTGTGGCTGAGCGCCTCAAGGCAAAGTGCAAGGAGCATGGCTTCAAGGCTGACCCCGCAGTAACGTCTGATGCAGCGCGTATCCTACGCATGCCGGGCACTCATAACCATAAGGACAACCCACCTAAACGCGTTAGGGTTTTAGGTATGGACGCGGTAGCGCCTGTATCTTTCGATAAATTTTCAGAGCTTATGGGCAACGACCCGATACCAGTTCCAAAGAAGTTTACGCCGGTCAGCGGTAGCAACGCTGTGATGGACGCGCTCATGGGCAACCGCGAGCATTACTTCAAGGACATCATGCTGAAGACCGCGAAGGGTAAAGGCTGCATGCAGCTGGCCTATATCTACCGCAATCAAGAGACTATGTCGGAGCCGCTGTGGCGGGCAGGGCTGTCGATCGCCAAGCATTGTGCCGATGGGGATAGCGCAGCTACTAAGATTTCGCAGCGGCATCCTGAGTTCACGCCGGACGAGATGTTCAATAAGATGGACCGCATCAAGGGCCCATACCTCTGCACAACGTTCGACGAGTACAACGACGGCGTCTGCAGTGGGTGCCCGCTGTGGGGTAAGATCAAGTCGCCGGTTGTCCTCGGTTCACGAACCCGTGAGGCCACTGAAGAAGACAACGTGATTGAGGTCGCACCGAGCCCCAAAGCCGCGCCCGCTGCGCAGCCAGAGATTTATGTTATACCGACATACCCCAAGCCCTACTTCCGTGGGGCCAACGGGGGCATCTATGTCCGAGGCGAAGACGCTGACGGCGACACCATTGAGAAGTGCATATACCATAACGACCTATACATTGTGCGGCGGGTGACTGACGGCGACGCCGACGCGCTGGTGTTCCGGCTGCATCTACCAAAGGACGGGGTGCGTGAGTTCACCGTCCCGCAGATCGCTGTAACGTCTAAGGACGAATTTCGTAAAGCTATTGGGGCCAAGGGCGTCACCGCCTTCGGTAAAAATCTGGAGGAACTTATGGCCTACACTATCCGCTGGATCGAAGAGCTGCAGCAGCAAGGCGCAGCAGACATAGCGCGCGCACAGTTCGGCTGGGCTGATGATAACTGCGGCTCGTTTATCCTTGGCGACAGGGAGATATTCCCAAACAAAATAGACTTTAACCCTGCATCCATTAAGACCGCAGGCTTGTTCGACGCGCTTACCCCGCGCGGCACCCTCGACGGGTGGAGACAGAACGCAGAGTTCTTTAACAAGCCGGGCATGGAGCTCTATCAATTCGCACTGTGCGCCAGTTTCGGCAGCGCGCTGATGCACTCCTCGCCGATGAACGGCGGGCTCCTGCACATGTTTAGCAAGGACTCCGGCCTTGGGAAGACCACGGCTATGTTCATGGCACTATCTGTGTGGGGTCGCCCAATGGGTCTGCTGCTGAAAGAGCGGGACACCATGAACCACCGTATGAACCGTGCAGAGGTGTACAAGAACATCTTGTTCGCTACCGATGAGATCACTAACATGCGGCCCTTGGCTGCATCGGACATGACTTACGCGATTACCGAGGGCATGCAGCGGGGCCGCATGGAAGGCGGGGCGAACCAAGAGCGCACCCGTGGGTTTGAGTGGAAGTTTCTAGCCCTCTCGACCGGCAACATGAGCCTCGTGGAAAAGATCACATTGGCGAAAGCCGCGCCGAAAGCAGAGGCCCAGCGGGTGCTGGAAGCGCGCGTTGATAAGTTCTTCGACGGCAGTGGTGACAAGGCGATGACTGACGACTTCTCAAAGAACGTGCCGCTACACTACGGCCACGCTGGGGTGGTGTTTGTCCAGCACTACATGCAGAACATGGACGGCATAAACGCACTGGAAGAGAAGGTGCGTGAGCGCGTCGACATTAAGTGTAACTTGGGTTCGTCGAATCGCTTCTGGTCGGAGTACATCACTAAGACCATGACCGCTGCCATCATTGCCAAGAAGCTCGGGCTTGTGAACTACGATACAGCAGCGATGTTCAAGTTTGCGATTGAGCTGGTGCGATATAACCAAGGCGTTACCGAAGACATGACAACATCTTCTAGCCAGATTTTGGCGGACTTCTTTGCCGAGCATAACGGCAACCTACTCATCATAAAGCGCAACGGCGACGTCAACGGCATAGACGCCCTGATTATGCCAGAGGCAAACCCGCGTACGAAGCTGGTCGCGCGGTACGAGTCCGACACCAAGAAAGCCTTTATCCTGCTGAAACCGTTTAAGACATGGTGCCTTGAGCAGCAGATCGACTACTCGTCGTGCATCCTCGACCTCGTGAAAAACAAGGGCGCTACGAAGCGTAAGATGCGGATCACCAAAGGCACCAACCTGCGCCTACCGCCGGTGGATGTAATCGAGGTCGATTTTGAGTTGGATGTAGAGGATGCCGATGGTTCAGATACCTAGACTGGACGACCTGCATCCCGATGGTGTTCGGATCATCATCCCTTGGGACGGTATGAAGGTGGGCATGTCAGTGTTCGTACCCTGCGTTAACACCGCGCTCGCAGAGAAGCAGCTTAGCAAAATTGGTGCGCGGCGTAAGATTTCTATGCAGGTGCAGGAGCGTATCGAGGACGGTCGATTTGGACTACGCGTGTGGCGTACGTTGTGATACAGTGAAGTTGCTCATGGAGAAGCCGCTAGGTTTCTGTATGTTCTCCTCCTCCCTGACTAGCCCCCCACCTCACCGTGGGGGGCCTTTTTAATCAAAGAGTTGGAACCCTTGGTTCCACTCGTCACGGCTCTCATCCAACGCACGGCGCATGTTCGGGCTGATCGAGATGCCGTTATACATCGTAGCTGATGTCTCCATGTGCTGCCGCATAGACCGACGCAGGGAGTCAGCGTCGATACGGGCCGTGGGATGCCTACGGTTAAAGTCCTTGATGCGCTGCATCATGGCACGCCGCTCGTCGGAGTCACCCATGCGGGTAGCCACATAGTAACGACGCAGTATCGTAGTCCGTGCGCTGTTTACTGACCGGTCGACGTTCTTGGTCTGCTGGTTCATCTCCTGCGTACGGGTGTAATCGGCAGGGGCGAAGCCGACAAACTTCGCAGCAAGTTGGCCGAAGGACAGGTCGTCCATGATCGGGTCGCCGCGGCGGGTCAAGATGCCTTCGTCGTTGGGGAAGCGGAACGCAGCCTGATACATGTTGCGGATACCGGCAGGGATCATGGCCTCAACACCACGCTCGATCTCACCGTTCATAATGTCTTGGCGACCCCGATTAAACCCAGAAATGATACTCCACGCAGGGCCCCCAAGATAGTGGAACACGTCCTCTTCGAGCGAGGCATCGTGGTTAAACCGGTTAGCCTGCAGGATGAGGCCCGACAGACCGATACGGCTGGACAAGTCGACGCCGAGAAGCGCAGTCGCGGGGCCTTTGTAGAACCCTTCGCCGATCGCTTTGCGCAGCTGTGTCTCCGCGGTGTCTTCTTCTTCGTCAAAGAACAGCAGGTTCATCAGCTGCAAGAGCTCACGCGCCAGCGGCATGCCGACGACTCCTGCCAGTAAGAACGAAGCCCCAGTCACCCCAGCGAACTGCCGAAGTGCTTCATTGCGCGCGTCTTTATCCCCGGCGAAGTGCGCCTCCATGCCGTCGCGGACGGTCTTGAACATGGAGTAGTACATCTGGATGCCGTAGGTCTTATACATAAGCGCGACGCGCCCGATCCCCTGCTGGCTGAGCCGTGGCGCAGTCTCAAGCACCGACCCGCCGTTAGTCCTTTGCGTATCCTCCAATGCCTGCTCTGCGGCCTTTGTCTGCATCTCTGTAGTGGACAGGGTTGGCTCTGCTTTCTTAAGGCGCGCGAGCTCAAGCTGATACGCCGAGATGGCTGTGACCTGCCGGTTAAAGACTTCTACGTTGTGGAACATGAACGCCGACGCAGCCGTTGCCGTGTCGATAATACCGCGCTCCCGGCCAGAGCTGTCGATGCCAAGGTTATCGGCAAACAGCGACCGGTTCAGCTGGCCACGAGCCGCCATCATCGCAACAAGCGGCTTTAGCTCTTCAACCTTAGCGATGACTTCAGGCTCTAAGTCCAAGTCCTTGCGCACGACGTAGTCGCCGTTGGCATCGAGCTCAAAGTAGTTGTCGATGCTTGGCATCGCGCGGACCTTGATGTTCTTCTCATTGCCGTAGGGGGCGACCATGTCGCTCTTACGATTGAACCCACTGCTGGTAACGAGCTTAGACGCATCCATGATGGCGCGGCCTGCAGCGCCGTATCCATACTTGCCAGCAAACATCGGGTAGACGAACATAGGCATCTGCGAGAGGTTGACCACAGCGGACGAAGCGTTGAAGCCGATCGTGAAGACAAACGCTGCGCGGTTAGCTGCTTGGGCCAGCCCATCCCCCGGAGGGTTACGTGCGAAGGCGGCGCGCAGGTTTAGCTCGTCTACGATGTACTTGTTTTCTTCTGTCAGGTTGGGCCGGTTATCCTCATTGATGCTATCCTGCAGGGTGCGGAGTTTGGCGCTGTACCGCAGGCGCTCCACCTGCCGACCAAGATCGAAGGCTTTGGTCTTGAGCGCGAAGATCGCATCTTCTTGGTACCCTGCGGTGCCCTTCCGCCGCTGGAGCGATTTAGCAAACGACGTCTCTGGCAGCGTCTCGATGAACAGCCGCATGATCTCAGCTTGCACGTCATCGGGCACCCTATTTGCCCGAAGGGTTTGCAGTGTCTGACCCACGAACGACGACGGCGGTGCTTTGGCGTAGCTTGCGTTGTTTATGTTGACGAACTTCTCGACGTCCTTAACTGATGTATCAGCCTTTAGGTCAGTTATCGCGCGGTCCCGCTCTGCCATGGTCTCAAATGCTTCGACGGTGAACTCGCCCCCGGCAACATAAGACAGCCAGTAGTTACCCGCACGTGTCAGTGGGAAGTAAGGCTCGATGGTGCCGCTCTCAAACAGGCGTGCGTACACCTCGTTCTTCAGCTTCTTACGCGCAGCTTCATCGGTGATCGTCTCGTCGATCTTGCCGTAGATTACGTCGCGCATCTTCTCGTACTGTTTTTTGTACGTGTCGCGCATCTGGGCGTACACCTTGTCGCCACCCGTAGAGGACAGCGCGCGCCAGTCGTTGCGCATGTCACGCCACGCCTTAGCTTTTTCTGGGTCGTTGGCGTACGCTGATATCGGCTTCGAGGGGTCAACCTGCTCGATGGTGCTCTTATAGACCACACGGTTCAACGCATCGACTTGGTTTTGATGTGACTTCACCCAGTTGGCGACAGACTTTAGGACGCCTTCAACGGCTTGGTCTGACTTGTTGATAGCGCCACGCTGCTCTTCCATGAGCTTGTGCAGGTCCATGGCACCTTTGATACCGCTGCGTTCAGCAACGTCTGCCACCGCCTGCGATGGTAGGAAGCCGAGCATGCCGCGCTTCGCTTTGTCAGTGGCAGTGCCCCTCAAGAACTCGCGGGTATTGTCTGCAAACTTCTGCGCAAACTCCTTAGTCACTGGCTTGGACTGCTTTTGTATGTCCCCAAGCATTTCCGCTACGCGCTTACCTGCAGCTACTGGCGACAGCATGAAGAACTCACCAGTGCCGATGTTACCCGGTGCGGGGGCGAGGATGTTGTCGATGATGCTGGTGGTCTGCTCCAACGCCGATTGAACCGGCTTAACAGGTTTACCGACAAGCGAGCGCAGGAAGTTGGAGATCGCAGCTTTGATCTTTGCGAATGGGGTGAGTGGGTCGCCCTCAATCTTGAGCCCCGCCAGCATGGACTGGAACTCGGGGTTTGAAAATGCTTCGGCCACGAACTCTTCGATACTGGTAGAGCCATACGCAGTGGGCATAAACTCTTTGGTTTCTTCGAAGATTTTCTTCAGCTTGCGGGTCAGCGGGTGGCCCTTGTTTACAAGTGTGAACGCCGTGGCAGCGTGCGTCATCTCGTGCAGGAGCACGTGCGTGTTAAGGCCGTTTACTGCGACATTGTTTTGAAACCCAGCAAACTCCGCCAGTAGGATGGTGTTGTCTTTTACCGCGTAGCGCCCAAGTACGCGGGGGGCGATTGACTTAACCACCTCAACCTTAGTGTCACCAACGACCTTGGCTAGCTTCTCTGCCACGGCAGCGACTTCGGGATCGGCACTGGATGCAGCGACGGAGCGGAGCGCTCCTGCGAGATCGCCCTTACGGAGTAGCGCTACAGTGACTTGTGACAGCGGGTGGCGCGACGGGGGCACCGCCATGTTAAACATGCCCCCCTTATAGAGCATGCTGCGGACCATCGGGTCGGACTCATCGAGTCCCAGCTTCTCCAGCACGTCGGCGAGGCGCTTGTTGTCTGCATCCTTGGTAGGGTCGAACCCACCCTCGAAGGCTTTCTCTAGTTCGCGCCGCGTAGCGACAAGGTCAGTAGACTCAAACGCCTCTATAGCCTGCATGGCGTTCTTCGACTCGACGATTTTACCAGCGGTCCACCGTTTGGTGGCTTCAGACATATTCTTGCTGGCCCAATCAAGCACGTACTGGGCTGCGTTCTTACCCCGTGCGGGGGTCTTACCGTCCTTGGTCGCCCCAAAAAACTCCGACTCTCCGTCGGTCATGTCTTCTGTACGGCGGAAGTTAGGCGTCTGCTCCACTACGTCGTCGATTGCATCCTGCAGGCCGAGGGCCGGGTCAGGATATGCACCGAGATACTTCTTAAGCGCACCGATGGTGGTCTTGTTTTCCTTCGTCGACTTCGTGTTGAGCTGCGCTAAGATAGCGGCCTTGTCGGCGATCGTTAACGGACTTGTGATCGACAGCTCGAGCTCTTTGACAAACCGCTTCGCCGGTGCCGAGACGTTAGCCTCGTACCAATCCTTCAGCTGCTTGGTGACTTGGTCACCGCTGACCTTGGGTTCAGATTTTGCTGAAATCTTTTCGCGCGGTGCAAGAGCACGAGACGTCGGGCCGACACGCTCTTCGCCGATTGGCTTTAGAGTTTTTGGGTCGATTATCGGACGCCGCGGCAGCGTCGGCATAACATTACGACGCGTACCGCCTTCCCCTAGTGTACTACGCTCTGCAGCTTTTGGTGCTGCAGCAGGTACAGCGCTCGCGATACGTGCTCCCAGTCCTCTGGGCTCAGGTGCTGTAGGTGTTCTGGCACCTCCCCCCGTACCTCCGACCCCTCCGGGTCCTGCCACGCCGCGTCCACCACCGCGAACGCTTGCTCGATCTCTTTGCTGGTTAGGTGCTGCAGTGCCATCTGTAACCCCTTGTGCGGTCTCTGGGAAAAGTTCAAGTTGTTGTGGGGCGTTCTGCTGCGCACTAGGTGCTGGCTGAGCTGCGGGGCCTGCAGGTGTTTGTTGCGGAGCTGGCTGCGCAGCTGCGCTACGTCTTCCGCTAGGTGCGAAGAGGTCGGGTTGCTCTTCGGGAACCCCCTCAAGGCGGCGGCTAATACCCAACTCTGCAGTCTGAGAAGTACGTGGCTGATTCGCAAAAGAAGTAAGGATTTCGCGCGTTGTAGGGTCATTTAAGTCCTTACCACGTAGGCGCTGCCGAATGGGCGACCGCGGAGCGATACCCATCTGGTCAAGCATCTCGTCGGTTACAGTTTCTGGTGCGGCTTGCGCCTCTGGGGCCATGCCCTCACGCGCGGGTGCTTCTTGAATCCGGCGACGGATACCGGGCATACCAAGCTGTTCTGGCTCGCGCTGCGCTGCGCGCTCGGGGATGCGCGACTCCATCTCCTGCAGCTGCGTAGCTTCAGGCGGCAGCTCAATCGGCTCTGCAACAGGCGACACCGGCTCAGGGCGCTCGGCCCGCTGTACGTTAACAGCACGCTGAATAGTTTGGATTTCCGCCTCAGTCGGTTTGGCTTTATCGCCCTGATAGCCCGCCTTTGTGAGCGCATCCTCGTACATCCGAGACACGCGGTTGTAGTTGCGGCTCGGGGTCTTCTTAATAACATCTTGCAGGATGCTACGCCGACCTTGCTCGGTGGCTTGCTGCCGCTGCGTTTCCTGCTGGCCGGTGATGGTCTCAATGTCTGACTCAGCGCGCAGTGCCGCGGCTTGTTGCTGCTGCGCGCCTTCTTCAGCGTCGATAGCGGCGAGCTGGTCTGCGATGTCGGCATCTTCTGCCGCTGTGCGCTGGCGCTGGTCCGCCATATCCACGAGATCACCCATGGCAGCGGGCTGCTCGGGCGTAACTGTCTCCGCCGCTTCCGGCACATCCATGAACTGGTCGGGCCGACGCAGCTCTTCAGGTCCAAGCCGACGGCGCTCTTGTTCTTGCTGCAGTGCAAACAAGTCAGGCTGCTCAAATGCAGCTTCGTCACCACGTCTAGCGGCGCGAAGTCCTTCACGCTCACGGGCGGCTGCCTGAGCACGCTGTTCTTCTTCCGGGATTGTCGCCGCTTCGAGTTCGCGGATCATATCCCGCTGTTCAGGCTCCGCCTGCTCGGGCCTTTGTAGCCCAGCTATCCCTGCACGAGCTGCATCTCTTTCGGCTTTGGTACGCTCTAAGAACGGGTCACCTTCCGACTCGAACTCAGATATGGGGCGCTCCATAAGGCGGGCGCGCTCTTCATCCGCGCGGCGCGCGGCGCGGGCAAACGCTGCCGATTGTTGATCCTGCGCGCTAAACAACTCGCCTTGGCGCTCGTCCGGACGCTCGGGTGCCATACCCAAGTCTTCCTCGGGGAACATCTCACGCTGGTCACCCATGACACGGGTGGGCGCTTGGCCAAGATCAGCGCCGGGGAACAACTCACCTTGCGCTGGACCTTCTGGTGGTGGAGTGGCACCGCGCGCACGGCGGCCAGCAAACAAGTCCACGAGTACCTGAATGGTCGCACCGGCACCGCCGCCCAAGGCAGCTGCTTCGCCCGCACCCTCGAGAACGGCTTGGTCGATGTTGTAGCCACGCTCGATAAGGTTCTGTGCGATGCCCGCTGCGGCTTCCTGTGCGGCTTCTTCGCCACCAGTGCGCAACGCGCTGACTACGCGCTGGCGGAAAGTCTGAACCAATTCTTCGCCGAGGTCGCCGGTTAGCTTGCCCAGAATACGGCGAAGCGGAAGCGCTTCGGAAGCACCGACTGGGATGGCTTGCATAATTGCGCGGTTGCGTTCTTCTTGGGTGGCTCCGGCGGCGCGAGCACGCTCACTTGCCTCACCAGTAGCTGCACCAACACCAAGGGTACCCGTGCCGACAAGGCCCGCGATACCTGCACCGGCAGCGCCAAGACCGGCAGCGATCGCACCATACTTAACGGCGGCACCTGCACCGATAAACCCGGCGATCGAGCCGAAGGTAGAGCCGATTTTGTAGGTGAGGTCTTCCTCGTCGCCCATACTGGGCCGAATGGCGCTGGCCGCGTTCTGGATGCGCTCACGCGCTGCGAGTTCTTGCTCCTCGTCGAGCAGCGTAGCGGCACCGAGTGCTGCGGTCTCACCGATGCCGACAAGGCCCGCGCCGAAACCCCCGACTAAATCCCCGAGGAAGCCAGTTTCTGGCCCCCGCCGCGGGGGCCGCATTGCGTCCAATTCGGCAAGTTGCGTTTGGCGCTCTGCAGTGCGTGCGTCCCTACGCTCGTTCATCCCGCGGACGGACATCTGTTGATTGGCGCGGCGTAGGATTTCCGCTTGGGAAGCGCCTGCTGGTGCCTCTACTTCAAACGCAGAGCCATCCTTAAGCGTGAGATTATACCGCGCCATATGTTACTCTTCTCCGTCAAGCTGCTCGATACCCGCAATATCTTCCATGGATAGCATAGACGCACCGGTGCCCGTAAACGAGAGCAATTCTGCAGCAAGCAGGTCGCGTGTCTCTACGCCGCCCATATCGTCAAAGATTTGTTCCGCGCGAATAGCTACACCCGCCTCTTCAGCTGCTATTGCTTTCTGTATGTTTGCGGCTTCTTCTTCGTCCGTCGCCATCATAAGCTGATCTTGTAAGGTTGGCAGTTGAGAGGCTTCTACCACATACTCGCGAACCGCGGCTTCCTGATCCTGAACACGGTCAAGGGCTAGGGACACAGCACCAAACATACGCGTGTCGTTTTCCGCCGCGGTCAGCGCCTGAGTAGCTTCATTACGAGCCTGCTCGATTTCAAGCTCACGCTCCCGCAAGCCAAAGCTACGGTTGTCCTTCAGTTTATCATACTCGAGCTTCGCGCGATCGACCTCGGCTCGTAGCTCTGAGGACCGCAATGACGCAGCGGCGGAAAGCGCAGCGCGCTGGTTGGCCATAGCCTCAGAATACATCGACTGCCCAAGACGCAGTCCACCCTCAGCAAGTGCAGTGTCAAGTGTCATACCACGCTCCGCCATCTCGAAGACGTCTTGCAGGCGCTTGCGACGGTCCGCCTTCTGGCTCTGCCGCATGTTAAGCGACGCCAACGTACCACCGGCCATGGTTGAGCCGAAGTTGGTCGTGTTGGCAGTGCCCGCCAAGAACGCTTTGAGCTGATCCCGGCGCTCCTCGCGCGGGTCGTAGAGCTCTGCATCGAGGGCCCGCATCTCGGATTCCATATCCTCGTAGCGGCCAGCTTTTTCTGCGCGTCCGGTGTATTGGTCAGAAATCTGGAACCCACGCTCCATCGCAGCATCTGCACCGCCCCCGCCAAGTCCGGGTAGGCCCCCGCCAAGCCCCGCAATACCAGAGCTAGCCGCATCAGGTGTCCCCGCCGCCGTGGCAGGAGCAGGCCCGCCACGTAGTCCGTCGTCAGGGCCTAGCGTAGAGATGCCCCCCGTAGTTGGCGCTTGCCCCATACGCGCGGTTTCTGCGTCAGACGTCCCCGGTTGGCGCGGGTCTACAATTCGGTTTCTTGGGTCTAGGAGGTCAGGCCGACCACCCTCTTGATCTTCCAGCCGCTGAATAAGCGGAGCTGTTTCGAGCGGTACCTTGCCGCTTGCGGACCGCGAAGCTCCCGAAAGTGTGCCGATACTGTCACCGGGTTCTCTCACAGTGGGGCCCGCGGAATTACCGCTAATTATGCGATCTAGGTACCCCGGCTGTGCAGCGGCCATATTACGCTGGCGCGAGCTTGGCTCGCGTGACGCTGCGATGCGCTGTGCGATCGCTTCGTCTGACATCTGAAAAGTGTTACGAGATCTCTGCCCGCTACGCCCGCTACTTCTTGTAATATTCGCACGATACGCGTCGATATCTTCTTGAGTCACCCCACCGACATACCCACCCGGCGCAAACGCGACGATCCCACCTTGAGCCATACGTGGCATGGGCTGGCCTTGCGGAGCCCCTTGAGGTGCAGGCTGCGGAGCGGCAGGCTGCGGAGCGGCAGGGCGCTGGTTGGCAAGTGCGCCGAGACCCTGCTGAGCTACCTGCTGCATATTCTGCTGCTGCTGCGCCTGACGCTGCTGCAAGACGCCTTGCGTCTGCTGCATCATCTCTTGCTTTGTCATATCAAGAAGCTCAGCTTCACGCTGCTGCGCAATCGTCCCCGGCTGCTGCTGCATCTTCATCTGCATATCGCGCGCCGCAGCTTCCTTCTCGGACTTTAGCTTCTGTAGCGCAAGGAGGTCCACCAGCTGTTGATTCTGCTGGTACCGCTGCATAAGCTGCTGCGGATTGCCCCGATAGGCGTCTACTTTACGTTGGATTTCTTGGTCGATTGCCATCGTAGACCCTCTTAAGAAGTTGTGCCAGTAGCGGGGGTTGCTGACGCAGCGCCCGTAAGCCGGTCAAATAGTTCTTGGATGCCCCCCGCGCCGGATAGCACCGACGACAGCTGGCTGGGCTGCATGTACGAGTAGGACTGCGCCGCGATCGGCAGCCCCTGCAGGAGTGACTGCATGTACTGGACCTGCTTGAACGGGAAGTCGCGCTCTTCTTCGAACTGCATGCGGTCTGCGTCCATACCTGCTTGGCCGATGCCCCGCTCGATACCGCCGAGTTCAGCCTGCTTTGTTAGGCCAGCAAGGCCGTAGGTGTTAGCCGCGGTCTGCGCTTCCATCTGGCGACCTTGCTCAGTGTTAAACTGCTGCATGGCGCGGTCGTATGCGCTGGCGTACCCGGTACCGGTGATCCCCGCGAGGTTCTGCAAGAGGTTGCGGTTGCCTTCGGATTCCATAACTGCCTGCCGAGAGCCCCCAAAAGCACCAGCCTGCGTCAGCCGCCCAGCATCCTGTACCCGTTGCATTTCGGCTTGGCGACGAGCTTCGTCGATCTGCGGTTGCAGTGATGCCATCAGATACGGGTTCATGTACTGCTGCGCAGCACCCGCGGTGAACTGTTGGGGTACATACGCGCCCATCTGGTCCGTAGGGATGGACAAGCCCGCAATACCTTGGAACGCCGCCGATTCCGCAGCAGAGGGTCCAGCGGTGAGCGGCCCCATGTACGCTTGGTACGGCTGATTAGCCATAGCCTGACCGCGTCCGAGCATGTCGGTGACGTAGGGGCCCGCCCAGTTAGAGAGGGAGGATTCCGTACCCGTTTGCTGCCCAGCCATCGGGTCTACGTTTGTAGTGCCGGTCGTAGGGTTTGTGGTTTCGCCTGCCATGGTTTACCTCACGTGGGCATAAAGGAAGCAGGATTAATCTGCTTGCCTTGTTGCGTTGTTCCGGTCCGCTCCTGCCTTATACGGTCCATCATGCCGTGGAGTTGATTTGCCCCAGCATCCGAATTTCCATTGCCAAGATGGCTGACGACATCTGCAGGGATGACAAACTCGCCATCGCTAAGTGCCGCTGGCTGGCGTCCGTCGATCTGCGCCGGAACTTGATCTGCCATACCATCGGTAGGGCCGCCAAGATAGTAGCCTTTTCTTGGTTGTATAGACGCAATGCCCCCTGCAGCGTACCGGGGGGTATAACCCGCTAGTCCTTCTAAGGTCTCCATAACAGGCCGATCCTCAATAACCCGTGCCGGTGCCCGAGATACGATCGGGGAACGATTACCTTGTTGCGCCTCTTGCTGGCGGGGTGCTGAAGCTGCTGGACGAGATTGCCGCATTGGATTGGCAGCGTTGAGCGCAGCGAGCCCTTGAGCCTCTTGCTCCAGTGCAGGCATGGCGCTTGCTTGCCCTTCTGGCGTAAACATCCGCTGGGACATATACCGCTGCCCAGAGCTTCCGGGACGCCGATCAGGATCAAACGCACCGGGTACTTCTGCACGCTCAAACGTGTAGCTTGGGATGCCACCTTGATAGCCTACTTGGGGCGAAGTGCCGCTAAAGAACTCCGAACCTGAATTAGTTATAGCGTAGCTGGCTCCGAGCGATAGCAGCGCACCCATATCCACGTTGCTGGCAGCGTTAGTTAAAGCATCTAAAGCGTCAGACCATAACGTCATTGCATCTCTCCGATTATACGTAACAACTTATCAGTTGTACCCTCTACTTGTCCACCCTCAGCATAGGGGCTGGGGAACAGCGCCGCCTGTTGTGGCGTAGCGAATATGCTTTGGAAGTCGTAGAAGTAATTAATCCGCATCGGGTCAGGCGTACGTGCGTCTACACGCTGGCCGTACACGTCTTCTTGCTGCTGCACAAAATCACCAAACGCGCGCCGCCGTGTTGCCTCGTCCTGCGCCTGCAGTTGGGTTTGTATTTGTGTCGCAAGCTGAGTTTGGGTCTGGGTTTGCTGTTCAATTTGCTGCTGCGTTTGCTGCTCTGCGGCAAGCTGCGTAGCGAGGTTTTGCTCTTGCTGTGCGTATATCCCAGTAGCGGGGCCAAAAATAGACCCCGGAGCAAAGGTAGTATCGGTGCCTGCCAATGCCTGTTCAAGCAGCGCAAAGTCGTCCTGAGTAATTTGACCGTCACCCGTCACGTCGTATTGACGCTGCGACATACTTAGGTCCGTGATAACTTCTTGCTGCGCGATCAGGTCAGCCACAAAGTCGATGTCAACCTGCGTAACATCACGAGCAGGTTTGCCAATGAGCGACGAGATAAAATCTAGGTCGGACTGAGTTGAAGTTTCGAAGCCGGTAAGCTGATCTTGCAGGGACTGTGCGGTCTCCCCCATCTGGGTAAGCAGTGTCGTTTCAGTAACGCCGAGTTGGCCTGCCAACTCGCTAAGCGCGCTCTGCAGTGCCTGATCCCGCGCAATGCCCGAGTCTTCTAGCTCCTGCACCCGTGCAAAGAGCGCATCTTCGACGTTACCGATTTGAGTTTCAAGGCCGCCGATTTGATCCAGCAACGACTGTTCAGTCTGCCCAATCTGCTGAAGCAGGCTTTCTTCAGTGACACCAAGCTCCGTAGCGAGCTCGCCCAAGGCAGTGCCAAGGGCGTCGTCCCGCTGGATGCCAGCATCCTCTAGCTCCTGCACACGGTCCAGAAGCGACGCTTCTACGTCACCGATCTGGCCTTCAAGGCCAGTCTGGATATTAGCAAGCTGATCCAGCAACGACTGTTCAGTCTGCCCAATCTGCTGAAGCAGGCTTTCTTCAGTGACACCAAGCTCCGTAGCGAGCTCGCCCAAGGCAGTGCCAAGGGCGTCGTCCCGCTGGATGCCAGCATCCTCTAGCTCCTGCACACGGTCAAGGACGGCAGTTTCGACGCCGGTAATCCGTGTCTCAAGCGCTGCTTGCGTATCGGCAACGGTCTGCAGGAGCGTTTCTTCCGTAGCTCCGATTTCCGCGAGAAGTTCTTCGCGGGTAGTGCCAAGCTCCGCGGCAAGGTCGTCTACAGCAGACTGGATAGCGTCGTCGCGTTGGATGCCAGCATCTTCTAGCTCCTGCACACGGTCAAGGAGCGAGGCTTCTACTTCACCAAGCTGGGTGCCGAGGTCTTCTACGGCGGTTTCGACGCCGGAAATACGGTCGTTGAGAGACTGCTCTGTCTCCCCAATGCGCCTAAAGATGTCCTCTTGTGCTACACCAAACTCGGTAGCTAGCTCGTTAACGGCAGTTTGAATGGCCTCATCGCGGGTCATGCCCGCTTCTTCGTTTGCTGTGATCTGGTCCAGCAACCGCTGTTCGGAGGCTGCAACATCGTCGCGCAGCTCGCCAATATCTTCGTCAAGCGTGTAGCCCAGCGCCTCAAGCTCTGCGCGAACCGCCGTACTAGCTTCTTCAATACGCTGTTCAATCTGATCTGATGGCACCCCCCCATTCTCGAGGGCCTGCCGGAACTCTTCGAGCTGTGCCTGCAGCGAGTTAAATTGTGCTTTCGGCAGGTTCTCTTCTGCGCGGCCCGCGAGGTCTGTTTCGGCGTACTGCCCTGTGAGTGCTTCGACATCCGCTGCAGAAGGACGGCTAAGGCCAAGCGCCTCGTACGCGCTACGAACCTCATCTGCGTCTACCATGCGGGGGTCTGTGTACGCACCGACTTCGTTCTGTACTTCGGATTCAGCTTGTTGCCGCACGAACTGCGCGACTTCTTCGTCAGTCGCATCGTAGCCGATGTCCGCGAAGTATTGGCGAGCCTCTTCTTCAGTAACCTGATTAACGTCGACAAACTGTGACAGCTCTTGGAGGGTACTGTCCTCAGCGCCTTCCCGCACGAACTGCGCAACCTGTTCGGCAGATGGGTCAAAGCCCTGCGCTTGAAACGCCTCGCGCGCTTCCTGCTCGGTGACTGCATCCGGGTCGTATTTCTGCTGGATCGAATACAGCGCAGCTTGCGTAGCTTCGGGGTCAGCGGTCTGTGTGACCATATCCTGCGCCTGCGCGTCAGTGAGCGTGACGCCTTCGGCAGCTGCAGCTGCCTTTACCTCAGCGATATCGACGTAGCGCTGGTCGACGTAGGTGTTCACGTACGTGGCGACGTCTTGCCCTGTGGAGTTCAACACGCCGTTTAGGATGTCTGCGTTAGTTACGCGGAAGTCAGGGTTTGCCGAGAACGCACGGGACACGTCGGCGTTACTATGGTACTGGTCGCTGACGGTGCTGAGCAGGTTGTTCTGCACGACTTCGTCGTCTAACCCTAAGCGCCTCAACGCGGCCTTCGTGCCTTCTGGGTCTGACCCACCATTAGTTGGGTCTGACCCACCATTAGTGATGGCGTTACGCACTGCAGCGTTTGTGCGGAACAATACGTCGGCAGCGACATTGCCTGTGTACATCGACCCCGCCGTACCTGCACCAACAAACGCACCGAACAGGGCGTCACGCATTACGGAATCGAGGATGTCTCCGCGGTTCGGGTCAATTTGCGCCAAACTCGTTTCAACGTACAGTGAGGGCAACCCCTCTTCGAAGCCCTCCTGAATACCTTCTTTTATCGTTACGGAGGCACCGGTCGCGATCCTGTCTACTAAGAACTCAAACGCGTTAGCCACAGCGCCGGGCTTGTCGACCCCGAGCATAAGCCGCTCAAAGTCGTTACCGCCGACACCCCCAGACGCAATCGTTAGCGTGGCGGCTATAATCCCAGCGGTTTTAGCTATGTCAGCGGCGTAGGTTTCTGCTTCACTCTGGCTCATACCAGAGTTAAGCGCAGCGCTTAGCGACTCGTCATACGCGCTACCGGCAGCGCCCCCCGCAGACTCGGCGATATCTAAAGCAAAGACATTACTCGCGGTTATCCGCCGAGCCATTTGCTCGCCTATCTCTCTCCCCATCCCCCGCGCGCCTAGTTTCGCTACCTTTGTGGCCGCGCCACCGAGAAACCACGAAATAACTTCCTGACCTACTTCAACCCCAATAGCCTCAACAATAAACTGCACAGGCGCTTCTTCAATCGCCCCCACAAAATCGGTCAGTGCGTTGAGGCGGCTAAACTCGCGCTCGATGGGCTGCCCAGTAGCTGGGTCAATGCCCCTACGGCGCATGTCTGCGCGGTCGAACGCCTCTTGCCACTCTGGAGTTTTTAACTGGGTAGACACGGTGATGAGGTCGTCTGCCCACCCTGCAAACGGCGTGGTTTTTGGGTCGATGTTGGCGTATATAAAAAGGCCGTTAAACCCGCTCAGTAGGTCGCCACCCGCTTGTGCCGCTAACCCAGCACCGTTGAGTATATTCTCTTTGTTCGCGTTATTTTTATCCACAAGACGTTCAACAATCGCGGCGGCTTCAGGAGACATATCAGACGTGTCTATCTCAGTAGGAGCGAGAAAATTCTGAGTATGTTTTACAACGTTCCGAGCAAACTCAGACACAGCCTGCCCAACCTGCGTGTCAATAATCGCACCGGCAGCTTCACTGAGGCCCCCTACAGCCTGAATAAACAGGCTGGGGTTGGCCTCCCGTAAGTCTTTTATGGTGGGGGTGATTTCAAGCCGAAGCACGTTATCAACGCGTTCCCCAGTGATAGCGTCTACTAGGGTGTACCCGCCGTCTAAGTAAGTACCTACGATAGGGCGGCTTTTCCGCACGAGCCTATTGAGGTTTGAATCCCAGTATGGAACGTTCACCTCTATGTCTATGCGGCCCCACTCAAGCAGGCCATCGTTGTTCACGATTAACTGCGCCGAACCATTGGCGATATCTGTATCGGTGACGTCCGTGGGGCGAACAACCTCTTCGCGCGTCTGCACTCGAGGCGTAGTCAACGCGCGAACATCGTCTTGGGTTAGGTACTCGCCGACCATACCCCGTTCGAGCCCGGCGCGAGCCAATGCGTCGTTAATCTTTGGTGTGATCTTTGTCGATCCGGCGATGTAATTTTTCGCAGTTGCCCGGTCGGATATAGATTTGTTGGTAAGAAGCTCGTTGGCTAGCGTCTGCGTTGGAGCGTTGCGAAGCGCTTGGAGTGTGGGGTACCGTTCGTCGATATCTGCAATTAACGCCGCACGCTCGAATTGGGTCATATCTGTGATCGACAGGCCCGCGCGATCCAGCACGGAGTTAATAATGTTTTGCCGATACGACCCGTACTCTTCTTTGTACGCCGCCATGTTGCTTGGCAGGCCTTCTTCCTTACCCACACTCAGCCAGTGCAGATAGGCATCGTCGTCAGCGTCGAGCCCAGCGATCTGCCGGTACTCAGACTCATTAAAGTTCGGGTCCATAAACTTAACAAACTGCCGATCAAGCTC
>Ga0222672_1000254_pt1 | contig 24827 bp, 25 predicted proteins | sample AntAcemetagen799_FD_179810 | JGI IMG/M metagenome (GOLD analysis project Ga0222672, IMG submission 179810) | Saline water microbial communities from Ace Lake, Antarctica - #799 | ecosystem: Environmental > Aquatic > Non-marine Saline and Alkaline > Saline | place: Antarctica: Ace Lake...
CGCTATCGCGTGCATCCGAACAGGTCGCCGATTCATAGGGATAGAAAAAGACCCCGACCACTTCGAGACGGCGCGGAAGCGGATCGAGGCGGAACTCGCTCAGGGCGATCTATTTCTTAGACAGAACAACAGCATGCAGCTGCGGCGCGCAGCGCCGTCAGCTGCATGCTGAGCGTTGTGTATGCGGAGTTAGGATCAATATTTGGAGATTGTTTAAATGGGATATGAAATGATTGCAGACCTCGTTAACACTTTCGATATGAACGTTGCTGTCCATAAAAACAGCAATGAAAAAAACGAGTCTGAAACTCGAAAAAGCTATATTGATCCTATGTTTGAATTGCTGGGATGGAATGTAAGCAACCAAGGGTTGCAAGTGCATGAGAGAGAGGTAACGGCTGAATATTCTGTAATCGATCGAACGGGAAAGAAAAAAGCGGACTATTCTTTCAACCTGGATGGAAAACCTATGTTTTTTGTCGAGGCAAAAGATCCATACGTCAATATCGAGGAAAACAAACATGTTGCGTTTCAGCTTAGAAGTTATTGCTGGAATGCCAAAGTTCCTGTTGGCATTTTAACAGATTTTGAAGAATTCGCTATTTATGACGGAAGGTATGAACCAAAGACAACGGACAGCACCAATGTTGCTCGCATAAAATATTTCAAATTCAAAGAATACGTCGATCAATGGCATGAAATAGCCGGCCTTTTTTCAAAGGAATCCGTTTCAACCGGGTCCTTGGATGGATACATCAGCAAGGTAAAACTAAAAAAAGGGGTTCTCCCGGTTGATGAAGTTCTCCTAAAGGATATGGAGTCATGGCGTAAAATTCTTGCAGTGAGCATTGCCTCTCTTAATCCTAAGCTGTCCCGCAGAGAAATCAATTTTGCAGTGCAAAGAACCATTGACCGGATTGTCTTTCTGAGAATTTGTGAAGACAGAGGGACAGAGCCATACGGAAAAATCAAATCTCTCAAAAAGAAAAGTGACATCTATTCAGGGCTTATGAAACTCTTTCGAGCCGCAGACCAAAAGTATAATTCAGGAATATTTTGTCTTAAGCCGGAAAAGGGACGGCTTGAAGGTGTGGACACCCTTTCCGCGGATTTAAAAATTGGCGATGAAGTTTTGAAGAGCATCATTGAAAGGCTTTATTATCCTTCACCCTATAACTTCGCTGTCATGCCTGGTGATATTTTAGGGCAAATTTATGAGCGATTTTTAGGCAAGGTGATTGAAGTTGGATCAGACAGAAAGGTATCGGTTGAAGAAAAGCCGGAAGTTAGAAAAGCAGGGGGCGTTTACTATACGCCCACATATATCGTTGATTATATCGTCAAAAATATAATCGGCAAATTGGTTGAAGGTAAAACGCCAACACAAGTTGCAAAAATGAGATTCCTTGACCCTGCCTGCGGTTCCGGTTCATTTCTTATTCAGGCTTATCAATACGTCTTGGATTGGCATCTTACATGGTATTCAAGCAATGATTCTGAAAAACATATGAAAGGCAAAAGACCGGCCCTTGTAAAAGACAGGAAAGGGAATGTAAGACTGAGCATTGATACTCGAAAACAGATATTGTTGAATAATATTTTTGGTGTGGATATTGATTTTCAAGCCGTTGAAGTATCCAAGCTATCTTTACTTTTGAAAGTTCTCGAAGGCGAAGACGACCTGACCATGCAGCAACTCAGCCTTTTCAAACAAAGGGCATTGCCTGATTTAGGTGAGAACATCAAATGTGGGAATTCTTTGATTGGCTCGGATTTCTATGAAGGGCAACAGATAAATCTCTTCGATGAAGACGAAATGTACCGGATCAATCCTTTTGATTGGAAATCTGGCTTTTCTGAGATTATGGGTAATGGAGGCTTTGATGCGGTTATCGGGAATCCGCCGTATGTCCGTCCTCACAATATTGAGCCAGAAATAAAAAATTATTTTTGGTGTCACTTCAGTACGTTTCTTAAAAAGTCAGACCTATATTGTTGTTTTTTTGAAAAGGGCATAACTTTACTTCGTCAAGGGGGGCGTTTCGGTTTTATTGTTTCTAACGGCTGGTTGAGGCTTGATAGTTTCCAAGAATTGAGACAAATGTTGCTAAGAGAGACAGCGATACATACTATTATCGATTTTACAGGCAATGTCTTTGAAACAGCCAATGTAAAGACTCTAATTGTCATTTTTAAACGGCAAACTGGTGGAGAAACTTCTCTAATAAAAACAGCAGTAACACCACCTACATCTAACCCATCATCAATAACATTCAACAATATTTCACAATCTCTTTTTATTAACACATACAAGCAAATTTTTGACTTATCAATCAATCCAAAAACAGAGCAAATAAAGGCCAAACTCGCTGCTATTGGAGACCCCCTTGGTCACAACTATGGTATCTCTTTTGGTTTAAAGACAGGTGACGACAGTGTCTTTTTGACAACGATTAAAAAAGATGATGATCATAAGCCATTATTACGTGGAGCTAATATCCATCGATACTCAAAGGAGTTTAATGGCGAGTATGTATGGTATGTTCTCGTAAAAATGAAAGAACACCGAAAAACCGCTCGCCCTGGAAATGCAGAACGATTTGAACAAGCCAAGATCCTTATCCGTGATACTGGTAGTGATTTAGAAGGAACGTATGACGATGAGCATTATTATGTAAAAGATGTGCTTGTGGTCTCACAAAAAGATATCGATACCCATGATTTAAAGTATTTATGTGGGATATTGAATTCGCAGTTAATGAGATTCTATTACGAAACCTCTTTCCCTACGCTACACGTTCAAAGGGATGAATTAGCCTCTCTCCCAATTCGGAGATTAGATTTTACAAAATCCTCCGAGCAACAGCAACATCAACGAATGATTCTGTTAGTTGAAAATATGCTTGAGCTTCATAAACGATTAGCGGGAGGGCTGATCCCAATTCCGCAGGCAAAAACGCTGATAGAACGCCAAATCGAAGCAACAGACCGGCAAATAGACCAGCTCGTTTACAAACTATACGACCTGAACGACGACGAAATCAAAATCGTAAATGAGGAAGTATGAGTCACACAACCAAGCGCTGCACCAGACGCCTGATACTCCGGCGGTTCTCGCGGGGGCCGGTGGAGGCGCTGGTGAGCTTGTCGTTCGGCCTTCAAGCGCCATTTATTCTCCATTGTCCCCAAGGGCAGATCGTTCTTCGTGAGTCAGGCCATATAGCTTGAACACGGCTAGATTACATGCTTGCACATCTCTCTTGATAGCAGCCTCGACTAACTCGCAGCGCAGCGCCTCAGACGCATCTGCCCAGCGTGGCATGCGAATACGGCGCAGGTACTGCGCTTGAAAGCGCATAAACCCGCCCCGCATTTTTGTTGAATAGGTCGCCACGAACAGACGGGTGATCGAAGACAGCAGCACAGCCTGTAGAGCCCGCAAATCCCAGTCATCTGAGGTGACGTAATAGAGATTGTGATGAGGATACAAATCGCCACCTTCAAAGACGATATGAGCCTCACCCTTGATGTCGGGGATCAAGAGTTTTGGCCTAGCAGCTATAGCTGGAGTAATGCGGTCATTCGTGCGATACCAATTAGCGGGGGTCTTCTTTGCACAGTGTCGCCCAGCAATGACTTCTCGTCGATCCTCAAGGTAGCGTCGTAAGCGGGGATAATCATCAAGATTGACTAGCCCGCCTTGCTCGGCAAAGGGATTGATTACACCCTGACCACGCCACTTCACTTCACCGGACATAATGTCCTTGGTTGTCACCAGCTGTAGTTTTCGATCTGGCTCAACGTCGAGCGCCTCGAAGTCGCCAATGAATGCCTTGTCCGCACCGGTCGCGACCCCAATCCCAACCTTGCACCCCACTTCTTCCAGCGCAGGGAAACGGCTTTCTAGGCGACGAATAAGCGCTATCTGGTCAGACGACTCCAGCAACCACGGCTCCGCGCCATTCGTGACTCGGGCGAGTTCGCGCACCGTGCTAGTTTCTTTTTGCAGCGTCGGAGAGCGAAGTAAGTCCACTAATGTGGCCAGAGCTCCCCGGTCAATGGTCGGACGGTGGGCGATACGAGTTGCCGCCGGAGTTTCGCGGCTGATGATAGTGATTGCCGGGTAGGCAATCACATCTGAATGAAAAGCCGGTGTATCCACCATATCGACATAGACTTTTAGATGGAACTGCTCAGCCACAAGGCTACGCAACGGCCCGCCATAACGGTTCTTCATCCAACGATCCGCGCAGATGAACCCCAACATTCCACCGTCTGACAAGACCTTCAATGACCGCTCGATAAAGGGAATGTAAATATCAGCCCGGTCATATATTGTCTCGAAGCGGATGCGATACTCGGCCAGTAGCGTGGCCGGTATCAGTTCCTGGCGGACATAAGGCGGATTGCCCACTACGAAATCGAATTCCCCCTCCAGTGGTGCTAAGAGAAAATCCCCCTGCGAAAGCCAGCAGTCAGTTAAAGCCTGTGCGGTATTCGATCTCATGCCCTCGCGCTTGAGAAGCGCTACAACGGCAGCGTAGGTGCTGCGGAACGTATCATGATGGAGCTCAACTGCTCGGATCGCATCGTTTAGTTCCTCAAATGCGGTAGTCTTCGGCCTTGCCGCCTGCCATGCACTCAAAAGACGCTCGATAATTGGCAGCAGGAAGTCACCAGCACCGAAAGAAGGCTCTAAAACCCGCTTTTCATGGAGTGGTTGATCTGCTGTATAGCCAGACAAATCAAGAATGAAATCTACCACCTCCCGGCGAGTGAATACCGCACCGCGAGAATCCACCTCCGCGTTCAATGCCAATTGGTCAATCGCAGCCTGCACCTCCTGAGATGCATAGGCTGGAGTGGTCAGACCCAATGTCATTTGTGCTGGCTGCAAGAAATAACCTCTTTATGTGGGTGTGGTTGCACCGCTAACAGAGGGGAGGCATGGTTCTGGAATGATGACTCCGATTGCTGGGAGTTGCTTCGATGGAGGGATCTTGGCGGCCCTGGGATTGCTGACTACAGATATTGGCTGCCGTTTTACATGATTCCACAGGTTCCATGACCACGCCTGACCTGCGCCAACTCAAGGCCATCCCGGAATCGCCCTACAAGGAAGCCCTGGCCGCTGCTCTAGGTGTCGAGTTGCCTCCCGAGGGTGTTAGCTCGATATGGACCATCACTCCCTGCCCTGGGGCTCTCTCTGTTCAATTCGTATCAGCCGGGAAAGGTGGCGGCCCCGATACCTGGGTGGTTTTCGCCACTGACGACTATCCGCACCGGTCTGGCGTCTACACCGATGGGTCTGCTGCTCTCGCAGCTGCCAGCCCCCAGGGCGCCGGCATCGCTGCTGGTCAGTCTCTGCGCCGTTTTATGCGCTTTTGGGGCTGGTTACCGGAGAAGGAGCGCCAGCTGTGAAGCACTGCCACAGCTGCGGCATCCCCACCCGTGCGCATGGGCTTCTGTGTCGGCACTGCAGCAAGCAAACGCCTGAAGCGATCCTGGCCAGGGAGCAGAAGCGCAGAGAGAACGCCCCCACCAGCTGCCCGGCTTGCATCCATTGGACGGCGCCCGCTGGCTGCTACTTCGAGTTCCCCGAGGCCGGCGGCCGGTTTTACCATTGTTCGGCCTTCAAGCGCCAAGGCCCGGATGGCTAAGCGGCAAGTGGTCAACTGGAAAGAGTCCTCTCTCACCGGGGCGCTGGTCGCGCTCCATGACAGCTGGATCAACAAGGTCGGGCCTGAAGAGCTGGAGGCGGATTTTCCCGCCGCCGGTTGGATCCCAATAGAGGGAGCGAATGAAGAACGTACTGATGAGTCGCCACTGGTGATCTGAGGCCTGCTCCCAGGCCCCCCACTGGCTGAACGTGGCGACCCAGTTTTGCCGCTCGAGGTTCGGGAGCTCACCCAGCTGATCCATCGCCAGCTGGTTTCTGACGGCCATCAAGGGGTATTTCATCCTGCGCATCCCTACCGCCTGAAGACGTTGCCCGATGTTTACATAATCACCAAGCAGTTTTAGCCATTCCTGTTGCCGTGCCAGTTGTATCGGGTTGCGGTGCTCGCAAAGCCGTGCAAGCTGAGGCAGCCGGCTTTGCATGGCCTGAAAGAGGGTTCGTTTTATCATCAGTTCGTGGACCTTATATTTTGGGCTATAGCATTTCCTGCAATGCCACCCGGGCCCAGTATTGCAATCGGTTCTTTTCAGTCGGGTTCGGCAATCCCCGCAGCGAATGAGCCCATCAAACGTGTGCTGCTTTCCCCCGAACAGTTCGTTGCAACCCTTGCCGGCATTGATCAATCGTTGGCCAGCGGCCCAGTCAACTTCATCAATTAGCCGCGCTTCTGTTTCCTGGTGACCCTTGCCACGCAGCGCAGGATTCTCCCAGAATCGCTGGAGGGTGATGCGATAACAGCCCATCCGCCGCGCAGTTGTCGCCCAGAGAAACCCGGTGTCAAAGAGACTCTCGATCCACGTCTTCGCTATTTCCCAGTTGTCTGGGTGTTTTTTCAGTATCCCGTCAGAGACGCAAAAGCCAAAAGGGCGTGTCTTGACCGCTTCCAAAATTGAATTGTCCGCTGTTGAGTGAGTAACATCATGCCAGCAGGTTCCCTTCAATGAGTAGCAAGCGTCCCGCCACTTTGCCGCCGTTGCCACCCACGACGATGACAACCCTGGCAGCGCTGCTGCCGGATAGGAAGAACGCCCGGCGTCGAACGCAACGGTCCACAGGGATGATCGAGCGTTCTCTCTCTGAGTTCGGCGCGGCCCGGTCTGTGGTGATTGATGAGCACGGGACCCTCTTGGCCGGGAACGGCACCGCCGAGGCGGCCGCATCGATCGGGATTGAGCGGGTGCTCATTGTTCCGGTAGATGGCAACACGCTGGTGGCGGTCCAGCGTTCTGATCTAAATCCCGAACAGAAGGCCGAGTATGGCGTTGCTGACAACCGTTCGTCAGACACCTCAGGATTCAGCGGGGAAGCTCTCAACACCCTGCTGGAAGAGCACTCTGGCCTCGATCTCAGTCCTTACTTCACCGATGATGAGTTCAAAGCGCTGATCAGCGACCTGGACCCACCTCCAGGCGATAAAGGGGGAGGGGAAGGAGCCAGCGCGGGCGGCCTCGAAGTCAAGCTGAGGTTTTCAACAGAGGAAGACCTGAGGGAGTTCCAGCAGCTGATGGTGAGGCTGGCCGAGGCAATGCCAGAGGAAGAGACGACAGAGGCGCGGCTGGTTCGAGCTGCTGAATCAATGCTGGCGAGGTTGGGCCGTTGACAGCAGGCGCGGATTGGGAGAGCGGCCGGTCCTGGCGGATCACCGATAAGGAGAGAGAGCAGATCGCTGAGATGCTGCAAGCCGGGCAAGGCGCCCGAGAGATTGCCGCCGCAACCAAGCGCAGCCTTCCCGCGATCTACAGGCACATCAGCGACATCAAACCCGGGCGATTGCCGACAGGCGCGGCACGGATCACCGATAAGGAGCGGAAGCAGATCGCTGAGATGATGCAAGCCGGGCAAGGTGCCCGAGAGATTGCCGCCGCAACCAAGCGCAGCCTCTCCACGATCTACAACCACATGAGGGACATCAAACCCGGGCGATTGCCGACAGGCGCGGCACGGATCACCGATAAGGAGAGAGAGCAGATCGCTGAGATGCTGCAAGCCGGGCAAGGCGCCCGAGAGATTGCCGCCGCAACCAAGCGCAGCCTCTCCACGATCTACAACCACATGAGGGACATCAGAAGAGCCGGGCGATTGCCGACAGGCGCGGCACGGATCACCGATAAGGAGCGGAAGCAGATCGCTGAGATGATGCAAGCCGGGCAAGGTGCCCGAGAGATTGCCGCCGCAACCAAGCGCAGCCTTCCCACGATCTACAGGCACATCAGCGACATCAAAGCCGGCCGATCGCCGGAAGAAGCCAGGCGGCGGTGGCGGCAACGCCTGGATCTGGAGGCGGGCGGTTCCGGCTGCCTGCCGGCTGATCAGCCTGTCAATGTGCCGCTGCTGATCGAGCGCTACGCCCTGGGGGCCTCGATCGGAAGCCTGGCCAGTAGTTTGCGGATCAGCTATCACCGTGTTCGAGCATTGATCGTTGATGCCGGGGTGCCAATCCGGCGAAATGGAGCCAGGGGGCCAGGCCCTGAGAGGGGAGGACACCTGTGGACCACGGCAGAGGCCTCAGCCTGCCGCCGAATGATGGCCCAGGGCCAGCGCCAGGCAATCATCGGCATGGCGCTGGGGCGAAGTGAGGCCTCAATAGGGGCATGGCTCTACGACCAGTCGAGGCCCGGCCGGCCCGAGCGCGCCGCCACGATCTCCCGCCGCCGCCGCGGTGACCTGCTCCCTGAAGAAACGCCAGAGGTGGAGGTGATGGATCGGATCGTTGCTGGTTGGCTGGATGGCGAAAGCGTGGTGGATCTGGCGGTTCGCCATCGCCTGCCGAGCCCGATCATCTCCGGTGTGCTGCGGCAGCGTGGTCACCATTCAAAGAAAGGCCGCAACCCGGCGAAGCTGAAGAAGCAGGCCCAGCAAGCCGCCCTGGCTACCTGCGCCAAGCACCTGCCAGCCTTTGGCGGTAACGAACTGGTCCTAGCTTCACTTCAGGCGCGAGCATCAGGCCGTGGCTGAGGTCAAGGCCATCTCAAAGGCGGCTGAACGCCGCTACCAGGTTCATGCCCTTCATCGCTGGGTGGTGCGCGATGGGTACGGGCCAAAGCAGCTGATGGACGCCGCCATCAAAGGCTGGAAGTGTTCCCCCCGGGTGGCCTCTGGATTGGTTGCCGAGGCCCTTGAGCTGTCGGTGACAGCGATCAGCCACTACGACCGCATTCGGATGGCATCTGTTCAGGTTGAGCGGATGGAGGCCCTGCTGCAGCGCTCCCTCCAGCAGGGTGAGCTCCAGGTGGCCCTGGGCGTCAATCGTGAGCTCAACGCCTTGATCTTCAAAGTGGCTGAGTTTGAAGCGGCTCAAGAGGAAGCGGCGGCCGCCATTGCCCCATCACTGACAGAGGAAGAGCAGGAAGCGGCCGATCGCGCCGGGGACTTCTAGCCCATGGCATGGGATGACAATGCGTGGGCTGAATACGACGCCAAGAATCGGGCCCTGATCACCCCCTACCAGTTCCCGCATCACGGCTTGCACCGCCCGCGCAAACGGGTGCAGCCCATCTTGCGGCACCTCCCGCGCAGGCCGCTCTTCACTGGATCGATCGGATCCAATCTGTGGGACAACCTGCCGAAGCAGTGGCCGCATTTCGCGGCGCGAACAACAATTGCGTCTCAGGGGAAATACCTGCCCTTCATTCCCTGGGAGGTCCAGCTGAATCTGGTCCGAATGATTCGGAGCACCCAGAACGTTTACTGCCTGAAATCAAGGCAAACCGGCGTTTCCGAAACGGTCATCAATTACATGCTGATGATGGCCATTGAAAACCCAGCTTGGGTGGGCATCGTTTTCAGCAAGACCGGCGAGGATGCGTCAGAGCTGGCGGCCCGCATCAAAGGCCAGGCGGCCAGCCTTGGTTCCTTCTGCCCGCCCCTGCCAAAGGATTCTGCCCGCAAGCTGCAATTCCTTGGCCGTGGATCGCTTCACTTTCTGCCGCCCACTGAACGAGCGGCCAGGGGAATCCCATCGGCCTCCATGGTCCTGTTCGATGAGGGCGCCTTCATTGAGAGGCTGAGCGGGATTGAAACCGGCGCCATGCCCACCCTGAGCCTCCTGGGCCCCAGGGCGCGGGCGGTGTGGGTCAGCACCCCCAACGGCCGCAGCGGCCGCTTCCATGAGCACTGGACCACTGATCACGGCGAAATCCCGCTAGGGCCGGCCACGGTGAACGGGATTCCAACCCTGGCCCGTTCACCCGATGGTCAGTTCGGCAAGGTTGCGATCCACTGGAGCCAGCATCCAATCTTTGCCGCTGACCCTGACTACCAGGAGAAGACCAAGCGGAAGTTTCAGCTCACCCAGCAGCGCTACCAGCAAGAGTTTGAGCTCGACTTCACTGCCACCGATGCCGAGGTCTACCCGCACGAACTGATCGAGGCTGCTGAGGCCATCGGTGCCCTGGATGATCCAACCAGCGGGAACGTCTACGTGATCGGGATCGATCCCAACGGCGGCGCCGATGATGAGTTCGTGACCACGGTTCTGGACGTGACAGCCAGCCCCTGGCAGGTGGTGGCCCGGTTCAACGACTCGCGCCGCAGCAGGGATTACGGCCTGCAGCGCAGCGCCCGGCTGATTGACCAGTTCGCCCCGGAGCTGATCGTCATCGAGAAGAACGGCGTGGGTGCTGCGGTGGCCGAGAGCCTGGCCCGGCTTCGCCCTGGATACCCGATCGAAGAGGTTGCCACCAGCCGGCCGTCGAAGGTCGCTATGACCGATCGGGTGCTGCTGCTGCTGGAGCAGGGCGAGCTGGGCCTGCCGCCCAACGACATCTACGGGGAACAGATGCGAGTCTTCCGCCAGCACCCAGACGGCACCCGCGAGGCCGCCGCTGGCGCGCACGATGATGCCGTGATGTCTCTGGCCATGGCCTGCGAGGCCGGCGCCCGCACCCGGCCGATGGTGGCCGAATGGGTCAACATGACCTAGGGCCGGCCTCTCGCTTGAGCGCCTGCAGCCCCAGGGCCCGGGCCTGATCAGCAGGGCTCCGCCCGCCCGGGTTCAGCGGTTCAGCGGCCATTGTCAGGCCCCTGATAGCGGCCTTCGAGCATCTCACCCCGCAGTTCTGGGCCTTGTGACTGATCCCAGAGCACCCGCAGCGTTCGCGGTTGCCCGCGGGTCCAGCTCACGGCACCCGCGGCTCTCAGCCCTAGCAGCGCCGCCTGGACGCTTGAGGTGGCCTTCAGGCCCCGCGCCCGCTGCAGATCCCGAACGGTGGGGGCGTAATCATGCCGGCGCCCGAAGGCTCGGATCGCTTCCAGCGTTTCCGCTTGGGGCCATGTGAGAGCTTCCTCTTGGGCGTCCATCCTGCGGTTCTTTGCCTGTAAGTATGCACTCTACTGGCACACCTGCACTAGCGTCGAAAGGTGCTGAACAGGCCCAGCTGGTCGCTTTCCCTGCCCTCCAAGCGTTCTCGCAGGTTGATGAGCCCGGAACGGCTGAGGCCTTTGGCCTGCTCCAGGCCCAGCCCCATCCCTCTGGCCACCTCGGCGAAGGTTTCGCCGTCAAGGCGCCGCAGCATCACCTCTTGCTGTTGTGGCCAGGGCGCCAGGGCGCAGCTGACTGCCTGCAATTGCTGCTGTCGCCGTGTTGAGGCATTGTTTGAGCTCGCCTGAATCGCTGTCAACAGCGTGTTGCTTTCGCTTTCGTCATCATTGATCAGGACATCCAGCGAGGCCTGCCTGTGGCAGGCTGCCGCCAGGGCCAGGGTCTGGAGGTCAGCAGGCGATAGATCCATCCCCGCCATTGCCTCTACATCGGTGGCCGGCCGGCCATGCTCAAGCTGGAACCGCTCCCGCCACTGCCGCAGCTGGTGCATCCGTTCGCTTCGCTTCACCGGCACCCTGATGCCGTTGGCGGAATGGATCAACCGGATCATGCTCTGCCGGATCCAAGGCACGGCATAGGTCGAGAACTTGTAGCCGCGCATCGGGTCAAACTTTTCAACTGCTCGCGCCAGCCCGATCGAGCCCTCCTGGATCAGATCGGCGACATCCAGGGAGATGATGCCCGCGACATTGAAGGAGCGGCTGCACGTCACGACCAGCCGCATATTCCGGGCCACCATCTGCTCGCGGGACCGCAGCCCTGAACGCTTCACCCGCAACGGGGCGTCAGCTGGCGACGGTGGCCAGTCTTGCCAGGCTCGAATGGCTCGGCCATGGATCAGTTGCTCTTCAAAGGAAGGGATCGGCAAGCGCGAGTACGCCTGTAGCTGATCGTCCAGCGAGCTCACAAAGGGGAGGTCTAATCAGGCCGGCCCTACCCTACGGGGCTCGTCATCGTTGCTCAGCAATCAACAGGGGCAGCATTAACCTGAAACCACGTAGAAGGCTACAGATTGGCCATCGGATTCCTTCAGGATCAGGCGCCTGATTCCAACCGGATGGATGGGCCGCTGTTGAACGTGCTCACCGGCATGGGCACGTCCAACGACCGCAGCCAGGCCACTGGCATCCAGGGCGGCCGTGCTCTGGGCGAGGCAGAGATCAATGCGCTCTATGAGCAATCCTGGCTGCTCCGCCGGGTGGTTGAGAAGATTCCCATGCAGGGCACCCGCAGCGGCTGGGACCTAGGCCTGGGCGATGAAACCACCACCACCGAGCGCAGCAAGCTCGATGATCTGGTTAGTTGGACAGAAGAGCTGAAGCTGCCGCAGGCCGTGACCACTGCCGCCACCTACGCCCGCCTGTATGGCGGTGGTGCGCTGGTGGTGTTGGCGGATGATCGCACCCCCATCGACAAGCCGCTCAACCTCAAGCGGCTGCGCAGCATCAAGGGGTTCTACCCCATCGATCGCTGGAGGTTGTACCCGTCTGCAGGTTGGACGGGCATCGGTTCGCCTGAAAGCTATTGGTTTGAAACACAGCAGGATCGCGACCTGACGAAGGCTTCAGGCGATCCAGGCCTGGCTGATGCGTTGCAGGTCGATATTCATGCCAGCCGCATCATCCGCTTTGAGGGCCTGCCCTGCAGCTGGCGCACCATGCAGTCGCGCCAATGGTGGGGGCTGTCGGTGGTCGATCTGTGCTGGGACGTGTTCAAAAGGTTCGAGACAGGCCAGCAGAGCGCCGCGGACATCTTGCATGATTTTGATCTGGTGGTTCACACCCTCCCGAACCTGCAGCGGATTCTGGACGCGGGCGGCGAGCAGAAGCTGCGCGAACGGCTGCGAGTCAACAGCATGGCCAGGTCTGTCTATGGGGCCTACGTCCTGGGCGAGGGCGAAACCCTGGCCAACCTCAGCCGATCAGCCGCAGGCATCGCCGACATCCTCGAAGGCCTGAAGGGCGAGATCACCGGTGCCTCAGGACTGCCCCACACCATTCTGTGGGGTGAAAGCCCCAGCGGCATGGGAGCAGATGGCCGCAGCGAGCAGGCCGCGTTTGGCAATGACGTGGCTGATTGGCAGGACCACGATCTCCGGCCGCCCCTCCGCCGAGCGTTTGAGCTGGCCATGGCCTGCTCCGATGGGCCGTGGAAGGGGAAGGATCCACCGGAGAGCTGGGCGGTGGAGTTCCGCCCCAACTACACGCCAACAGAAGATGAGCAGGCTGATTTGCGCGGCAAGGTGGCCAACGCTGATGCTCAATACATCCAGGCCGGTGTGCTGTCGACCAACGAGGTGGCGCTGGCCCGCTTCGGCAAGCCGCGTTTCAGCCTCACGACGACGTTGATCGATCGCGAGGAAGATGGCAGCCTTAAGCAGCCAGAGCCTCCGGCCGGCGCTGCTGGCGATGAATCCGAGATTGAGTTCGGCGGAAGCCTGGCCGAGCAGGAGGCCGATCCAGGCGGTGCCCCCCCTGATCCAGAGGAAGAGCCCCCCTCGATCCGGGGTGATCAGGCTGACGCCTGCTGTGACGATTGCGAGGCCCGATCCCAGGAGCTCGCCCTTTCAATCACGGCGAACCGCCGCCGCCGCAAGCAGCGGAAGGACGCCCCGGCCATCCCCCGCGCTGACGCGGCCGGCGACGTGATCGAGCGCTGCGGGGTGAACATCCGAATTGATAGCCAGGGCCTCGGACGCATCCTTGCCCCCTATGGGCAGGAGCTGCCCCATCCGGTAGCGGTGGGCCCAGACATCAGCGGCGCCTGGGAGGTGTTTGAGCCATCGACTGGCGCCTACCTCCTGGCGATCGGCCACCAGCACGTCCGCGGCATCCGCGATTCAATCGGGCCAGGCCCCACGATCCGGCAGATCGATGGCACTGATCTGGTGGCCCTGGGGGCCCGCTGTGACGCCTATTCCTGATGGCTGATCGTTCCGTTGAACTGCTCGAGCATCTCGATCTGGAGATGCGTGGCCTGGAGGATCAGCAGCTCAAAAAGCTGCAGGGCATCTTCAACGAGGCCCTAAGCCGCACGATCCGCTCCCTGATCGACCGGCTGGAGAAGATCGACGCCCAGCCGATCTACGATCCCAAGCGCACCCCAGGCGCCTTTCAAGGGTCAACGCCTGCAGGGCCCGAGATCATCACCCCGCTGCAAAAGAACCAGGCCAGCCTCTACCTCCAGGGCCAGCTGCTGCAGGATCTGCAGGTGATCATCGGTCGCTTCCCGCAGGACAAGGCCGCCGGCCGGGCCCTGGACACTGAACTGGTGGAGCTCTTCCGCCGCGCTCACGACCTGGGCAGCGAGTACGCCATTCAGCTCAGCCAGAACATGCTGGAGCCTGCGGCCAAGCTCTCGGCCACTCACCCGCTGATCACCCAGGCCGGCCAGGTGCCGCCGCCCGCAGCGCCTGCAGCACCAATCACCCCAGGCGGCGGCTACCAGGAAGGGCAGTCATTCACCCGGCTGGTCAACATCGGCGCAACGGTCGCCGCCGCCGAGCGTGATTTCAAGAGCCTGTCGGAGAACTACCGCCGGCAGCGCGATGCAGCCACCAGTGAACGGGTGGTCGCGGCGAAGGATTACTTCTATCGGTGGTGGCGTGACTGGGGCGATGCGGTGCAGGTGGAAACAGCCACCCAGCTGGCAACGGGCCTCGATAGCAGGGCGCTGGCCCGCACCCTCAAGGCAAGGCTGCCGAACATCAATGAGGCCTTCCGTAACCGGGCCGAGACAGTGGCCCGCACCGAAACCCACATCGCGGCCGGGGAGGCCAGAGAGCGCACGTTCCGCCGGGTTGGAGCTGGCTTTGTGCGCTACATCACCACGGCAGACGATCGGGTGTGCGAATGGTGCGCTCCACGGATGGGTTGTTTATACTGGGCAGGCAGTATTAAGACGCCGATTCATCCAAATTGTCGTTGTGCATTGTCACCTATTACCCTTGAATCGCTGGCGATTCAGAATAGCTTAGCGGCCAAGGCGTCAGAGCGCTGGGAGCAGGAGCAGCAGGCCCTGGCTGCCGTCACCCGCACCAAGTATGAGCAGGCCAACAGCAGGCCATGGCGGCCAACCGGTGGAGGTGACCAGCCAAGAGGCGCGGGCGATTTCCCGCTGATGGAGAAGACCAGCCTGCCGGCCACCCAGCGGCGCCGTGGGCCCGGTGCAGCGGTGGCGAATGCTGGCGCGCAGGCATGGCCTGCAGGCGATCCGGTGTGGGCTCCTGGGCGGGGCTGGCTGGATCAGGGGGCCCGGGTGGCCTATGAAGCGATGGTCAGAGAGGTTGCTGAGATAGCGGAGTGACCACCTTGAGCGCAAGGGAATCATCTGGCAGGTGGATTTCGGCGAAACTTTTTTCAAGTTGTGCGTAACCCTTAAATCTCGCAGTTGTTTCTTCATCCATAGCTGTAGAGGGTGGTAAGGGCATGTGTGGGGAGCGGTGGCTGTTGAGGTGGCGAACCTGTAAGCCCCCCTTACAGGTTCAAGCTTCCCCAATAAAGGAAGCGGTCATTTCCTTTATTGGGGAATCGCCTTCAGGGCTTGGCAAGCTCGCGCTCAAAAGCGGCAACGCATCGGCAATCTTCGGCGTGAGCCAGCAGCAGATCACGGTCTTCACCGGCAAAGCGTTCGCCAGCACGGAGCGCCGCCGCTTTCATGTCGCGGGCAGCACGGTGGAATTCGAGGCCGTCAATCAAAAGCTGGCGGCGGATGGGGCTCAAGGGCATTTTCTGGAGAGCGGTGGGACGTGGCCGGGCAAGCCCCGACGGGCTGTTGGTGGTCAGTCGGTCCAACGGGCCCATTCATCGGGATCGGGGAAAGCCTCATCGTTTTCGCCAAACATGAGCACCCTGTTGTATGCAGCGATCTCGGCGGTGGTCAGGCCTTCATAGGGCTGTTTGCCCGCGGCGTAGTTGGCGTTCACTTTGTCTTTGGCGGTCATCAGCTGGGGAGCGGTGGGGCAAGTGCCAGACAAGCTCTGGCGGGCTGTTGGTGTCAGGCAAAGCGGCCGGCCACGTTCCAATCAGGGTTTGGTTCGCCAGCCCTGCGGTAGTTTTCTTCAAACAGAGCATTCAGATTGCGAGCACCCAATCCTTGATGGCTTCGACAAATAAAGATTGCGCCTTCAATTGCGTGGTTGCTCATTGAATCAAGGTTGTAATCAAGGGCGATAAAAGCTGCGGGCATGGCTGGGGAGCGGTGGGGCGCGAAGGCCTCTCGCCTTCATTCATATTGTAGCACGTTGCTAACAGCAGGGATTATTCTCTTCCGCCCATTCCGCTGCCTCTTGCTCTGTCGCAAAAGGCCCAGCCCAGGTAACGATGCTGGCTTGCTCTCCCAACGGGCCGAGCGGGTGCCTGCGGAAAAAGCTGGCGCCTTGCTTCTGGATTGCTACCGCGTCAAGACCGTCCGCCAGGTCACCCCAGAAAAGGATGGCCGCTATCCAGCCATCAGGAGCAAGGCCTACATCTTCCGCCCAGCTGGCTTTGGTCATCGCTGGAGGCCTTCGGCGGTGGACACCTGCCGGTCGAGCAGCTCCGCCAGAACAAGGTCGCCATCTTGTCTTGGTACGTTCTCCCAGCGGTGGCCTTCCATCCGCCAGAACACGATCAAGGGCATCGCGTCGCGTATCGCCAGGATGTCTTCCAGCTTCATGTCCATCGACCAGTCAGTGACTGGTATCAGCAGCCGCCAGCCCGCCACTCCCCCGACAACGTGCTTCGCCAGGGAGGGCGAGCTGCAGGCCAGTTGGATTGGCCACCCGTAGACATCAACTCGATCGGGGAAAGTGCTGCAGCGAACGCCGATGATCACGCCGGGCTTTCCCCAAGCAACGGACGCGATCAGGGGCCTCTGAGATTTCAATGGCATCACACGGTTACCGACAATTTGGAGCGGCGCTCACGCCAACGCACTTCTGACCTGTCGCCGGCTGATGCCCAGGTGCCTTGAAATGCGGCGCTGGCTCCAGCCATCACTGAACAGCAGGGCTACGATCGAAACGGCCGAGTTTTGAACTGTCAAGCCTGGCTTGACAGTTGGAACCTCTGGCCCAACTACCGAGGATTCCTCGGCAGTTGAAATCTTGAGCCCAGTTGCCCCTGTGAGCGTGTGCGGGTGTGCCCAGGCAGCCAGCCAGTCGTTCAGCCTGTGGACGGCCTCGCCCAGGCTGTAGCCGGCGACGTAGGCCACCACAGCAACGGCGGCGATAGCGCGGATGGTCGCTTCAATGCTTTGGCCCCAATCGGCCTTGATCATGTCTTTCATTTCGCTGGGGAGCGGTGGGATTTGCCGGCGGCGCCTGTAGCGCGCTCAGCGGCCACACCATAGCCCAGAAAATGCGATCCGCCAGCTGCTGCTCACGTCATTTCCCGGCGGATCAGCGGCCGCGTTGTCGTTGGCCGCGTTTGGCCCTGGCGGGCCCCCTCGCGGCGGCGGATCGCGTCCTGCTCTGCTGCGCTCAAGCGCACATAGGCCGGCCGGCGCGAGGCAAAGCCGTCTTCTGCCAGAGTCAAAGCGCCTGCCCTTTCGAGGCCTGGTAGGCGCGCACCAGCTCCGGGCCGCACAACTCGGCGGTGGCGTTGGCGGCAAGCCGGCCGAAGTCTGGGTCACGGGTGGACGAGCCCCAGAGGCTGCGCACCCCGTCAACGCCCAGGTCGATGGCCCGGGAGAAGGGGACGCCGGCTCGCAGCGCTTGGCAGGTCACAATGGCCGTGTGCCAGGCAGCCGTGACGGGATCAGCCTTGCTTACCGGCATCAGGCCAATGGCGGCACCAAGGCCCAAGGCGGTGAGGTTGATCAGGATCAGGGTCGAGGTGGATGGTTTTATTTCGCTGGGGAGGGACACGGCCGAAATTGTAGCCGCTTCCATAGCTCACATGTATCATTCGTTGGCACTTGCCTGATTCGTAATGAAACCCTCCAGCCCCGTCCTGCCTGATCTGTCGCGCCCCCAGCGGCGCATGGCCGAACCTCGCACCGCCTTCCCGCGCACCCGCCGCCGCACCCGCAGCCAGCAGCGGCCGGCCGCTTCCCCGGCCTTGCGCCAGAACTGGATTGGGATGGCGATCGTTGCCGGTTCAGCTGCTCTCACTATTGGTGGCCTGGTGGTGTTCAGCGGCATTCGCGACAGCCAGGCTTTGCGGTCGCCCGTACCCGCAGCGCTGCAGCCATAAAGGCGGGGAGGCTTAGCCTCGGAGCAGCACGTCACTTCCAGCCATGACTATCGCTGATCGGCTCCACGCGGCCACCGGACTGAAGCGCTTCCTCGCCACCGTTGGCCCAATCGAAGCCGTTCAAGCAATGGAGGATGCGATCAAGCTGCTCCGGGAAAAGCCCAAGCTCTCGGCAGCTGAAATAGTGGAAGAGCTGGAGGCGATTGCCCTGGCGCCGCCGGCCGCCCCGAAGCCGCCCGCGCCGATCGCCCCCAAGCCCCCATCCAAGGCTGTGCAACCACTGAAAGAGAAGGCGCCGGATCCTCAGCCCTAGACTGAAGGCGGCTACGGCACCTACGACGAAGAAGGCCTGGAGATCACCCCGCCGACCCGACTCAGCGGGTACTACGTGAACGTGCATGGCCGCCTTCCACCTGAGGCTGAGGCATTCCGCGTCCGCTATGGCATCGCTGGTTACTTGCTGGCTGGAGGCGTGAGCGAAGCCCTAGCGACCTATGAAAGTTCCAAGGAACAACCGAAACAGAATCACCCATCGGTTCCAAGGATGCTTAAAGCTGTGCTTGTATTTGGAAGCCGTGTAATCGCCTCTGTCTGGTCGGATGCCTAGGATGTTGTCTATGTATTCTTTCTTGTATTCAAGAACGGTGTGATTGCCCCGGCGGCCATCCTCAACAATCGTGCAGTAGTGGAAGACAACATTCTTGCCGCCAAACAGTAGGTTGCGTAGGAACACTGAGAAGCGCTTGTCCGAGATAAGCCACAGAATCGTGGCTATGTAGTCTTCACAATTACCCCTTGCCGACTCTTTCCGGGTATCAAGAATGTGCCACGGATCCAAGCCTGGCCTGTCAGGCCGATACTGGAAAACCTTGTTCAGGGTGTAGGCGGCTTCCTGGAGGTGCATGGATCAGTGATCAGACGGTTCATTATCAGGTTATTGGCCCTTTCCCTGCAGCTTGATCAGCCACGGAGCGGGCCCATACTGAGTTCAAGGCAAGACAAGTCAGAGATGGATCGGCGGCAGGAGATGGTTCAGCTGGCCACCCAGCTCTTGATGGAGCAGATCAACCCGGTGCGGATTCTTTCAATGAGCGATGAGGGCGGGATCCCGTCCGGCACCTTCGAGAGCAACCGCCAGCAGTTCACCTTCAAGTTCACCCGCTCCGGCCTGGTCACGTACAAGCCCCAGCGGCAGGGATCTGCTGGCCGGGAAGACAGTGGGCTCTCTGATCGCTTGGCCCGGCTTCAGGATCGCTTGAGCTCGCTGTGAGCATGTTCTCCAGGATTGTCGCCGCAACAGTTGATCCGTTCGCTCGGCGGGCGGCCGCCACGTTCAGCGCTGAGGTGACCACCCAGGTGCGGGTCACCCTGGCGGTGGAGCTCCAGAATGCAGAGCTGCAACTGCAGCGAGCAGGCCAACACCTGGGTGACCAGATCAGGATTGCCGCGGCCGGATCGTTTGGCCGATCGCTTGATCCATTGCGCGAAGAGCTGGCCAAGGTGTCGCGGGTAGCAGATGGCCTGGCCGTCTACGGGTTGGCGCGACCTGTGCCGCAGGAGAGTGAATCGCCGCATCAGCAGGCGGTGTTGCAGGCCCAGGCGGAGCAGGTCGAGGGCCGGCTGCTGCTGGTGGTTCCGCCTGGTGGCCAAGAGGTGGATCGATGAAGAGCTCTGACGGCCTGCGGAATCGCCTGGCGGCCGTGGAAGCGTTGCTGCCAGTCCGGGACCACCCCGGTCCCAGCCCGGCCTCTCGATGGGACCATGCCGATCAGGTGAGCTTGCTGGTGCAGCAAGTCATGGCGGAGGCCAGGCCCGGGGCGTTGGTGCTGGATTGGCAGCTGGCGCCGCGTGGCGTGGTGGCAGGGCGGATGGCTGCGGACGGCCTGCTCTACCGGTTTCGCTGCGATGCTGACGTGGTGGCGTTTCGCCCGGCGTGGGACGGGGTGAATGAGCGCAGCTGGGAGATCCGATCTGATTCGTTTCTGCAGCTTCGGGCCCCTGAACAGCGCCTGGATTTTCGTGGCGGCGCGGTGCGGGCGGGGAAGAAGTGCAGCGTTGGCTATGGCTGCGGGAACACGTGCATCACGGTGCGGAAGGAGTGCCTGGTCAGGCCAGGCAGTGCGATCGGGAAGGGTCGCCTGAAGAGGCTGCTGGCCCTGGCTGCTGGAGGTGATAAAGCCGCGGCCGGCGCGGCCCAGCGGGTGACTGCCGGCCGTGGGTCCAAGGCGGCAGAGCTGCGGCAGGGGCGCAATGTGAAGCGGCTGGAGGCCTTGCTGCAGCGGCCTGAGATTGCCGAAATGGTGCGGACCGGCAAGGTGCCCGAGAGCAAGCCAAAAGCTGGCGCTGTGCGCGACCTGTCGCCGGATGAGATCGAGTTTGATCCTGCGCGCTTCCAATACAAGATCAAAGCGACAGCGACCACCGGGGAGGTGGGAAGCCTTTCGGGCGTGAAGAAGTGGGACCCGAACCTGGCGGGGGTGATCAGCGTCTGGCAGGACGCCGATGGGAAGACCTACGTGGTCAATGGTCACAACCGCCTGGCCCTGGCCCGCCGCCTGGGCGCCGAGGCGGTGACCGTGAGATACCTGGACGCCCCGACCGCGAAGGACGCCCGGGCGATCGGCGCCATGCAGAACATCGCCGAGGGCGCCGGCACACCAATGGACGCGGCGAAGTTTTTCCGGGATACCGGCATTCAAACGCCTGCTGACGTAGAGGCCCGTGGGTTGCCGCTTAACAGCGGCCAGGCGGATAAGGGCCTGCGGCTCAGCAAGCTGCCCGATGACGTGTTCAAGGCGGTGGTGGATGGTGATCTGAGCATCAACCGCGGGGCGATCATCGGCGGCTCTGGCCTGGAGGCAGGCAAGCAGCAGGAGATTTTCAAGATGGTCAGCAGCCGGCGGGGGATCACCAACAAGACCCTGAGCGAGCTGGTGGATCACGCCCGCATCAGCGAGCAGCAGACCCAGACCACCTTCGACCTGTTCGGTTCAAGCGAGGTGTCAAAGAGCAACCTGATCACCCGCGCCAAGCTCTCGGCAGGCCTGAAATCGAAGATCAGCCGAGAGAAGCGGCTATTTGGCACGGTCAGCAAGGCCCGATCAGCGGCCTCGTTGACGGAGAAAGCCGGGAACGTGATCAATCAGGAGGCCAGCAGCAGGGTGGCCGCCGAAGCCGGGCAGGCGCTGCAGGTGTTCGAGCAACTCAAGAGCACCGCCGGCCCGATCAGCACCGCGCTGAACCGGGCAGCTGATCGGGTGGAAGCAGGAGAACCAGAGAGCGAAGTGCGCAAAGAGCTTGAATCTGACGTGTTCGCCGCGGTGGAGTTTGAGCTAGAGGCCGTTGGCCTGCGCCCGCGTAAAAGCGCCTTTGACCGGGCCGATGGCGATTCGGCCGACTATTACCGCAACAACCCAGAAGCAAGGGAGAAAAAGAATGCTCTGCAGCGAAAGATCAACCGCCGCCCAGAACGGAAAAAGTATCGAGCTCGGCTTTGGACGGAGCGGCGGCGGCGCGGAATGGCTGGCCAAGGTGGCCCGGATCTGAGCCACACGGAAGATGATCGGCTGATCAAGGAAGACCCCAAAGCGAACCGGGCCCGTAATGGCCACGACGGCCGCAGCACCAAGCGGGCTGACAGCCTCCAGGAGCGGATTGATCGAGCGAAGGCAAAAGCGCCCCCTGGCCAGATGGGGCTGTTCGGTGCTGCCGGCGGCGGCAATGACATCCCCTGCGGGGCTTCGCACATCAGCCGGGCCAAGACTTGCCGGATTACGTCAGGAGCTCCGGCAGCACCGGCGCCAGCCGTGAAGGCTGAGAAGGCCGCGGCCACCACGGCCCCACCACCTTCTCCCCTGCAGCTTCCCGCTCCGCCAGCTCCAGGTTGAGATCGAGCAGGTTGCTGAGGATGTCTTCGTTGGCCTTCCAGCCATAGGCCTTCAGCACCAAAGCATCGAGCGCTTGATGGAGCTTGGCAAGCTGGCTGGCGGGTTCGTTGAAGTAGGCGTTGTAGAGGTCGGTGATGCCCCAGTTCCGCGCCACCATCACCTCGTTGCGGTAGTCGTTGAGGGCTGTCATCGCCTGGCGGATCTGCTCCACCAACGCAGGAGAGACGATCTGGGGGAAGGGGAAGGTTTCGAAGCAGCGCGTGTGGGTGTAGCGGATGTCCGCCTTAAGCGTTGACTTCTGAGCAATAATCCACTTTCTATGAGTGCTTGAAGTAAGTATGCCAAGTACATAGAAATCGCTTCCCACAATAACAGTTGTGGAATCCCCTGGTAACCATTCGAGACTCCCCTTCAGGGGAACAAACCACGTCGAGTGGCGTGGGAAAGCGAAGTATCCGTTTTGATGCAGGATGGCGCGTCGCATAGACCCCCGAGGACGATGAAGTCTCCACCAGGTGTGCGGAGAGCGTTCATCCCTGCTATCGGCGCGCTCAGCTTTTGACGTAGCACGAAGATGCTCAAAAGGCATGGAATAGTTGGAGGAGTCTTCTATGGACATTTTATTAAAATCGATTATCCAGCGTCGCGGTCCGATAAGTAGGCTAGCCGTAAGATCGTCCGCCGTTAGAAACGGTGTCAGGACATTGGCATTGAATGGATCGATCTCAATCCATTCTTTGGCGGTCTCAGGGCTAATAAGAAAGTGCTCAACACCAACTGGTGTAGCCCCTTGGAACCCCCACGATTTGTTGACTGCCAGTGCTGGAGCATCCGTCACCTTGACAGTTGTTGTTAATGAAGAATTGATTTTGCAAACTAGCTTACCGTCTAGCCACTTGGTCTTGCTCTCGATCCTGGACCAGTTGACGATCGATACATGCACCTTGGCATCTCCGGACCACTTTTGAGTTGAGATGGCGTTGTTAATGAACCCACCTCTATCGATGATGTAGTCGAGTGATGCAGATCTTGACCAGCCTTCCCGAATTGAATTTGTTGCAACAAGGCCAGCTCGTCCGCCGTTCTCGATCTGATGATCTGCAATGCGGAACCAGTATGTGCAGAAATCAACTGAATCTTGAACATCTGAAAAGGCTGCAACGACTCTGTTTATGTACTCATCACCAAGCTCTTTGCGAATCCTCTTCCCGCCCAGAAAAGGCGGATTCCCCACGTAGGCATCCGCCTCAGGCCACGGCGTGAAGAGCGCATCGGCCACCCTGATGTTGTTGTCGAGGTTGTCGAGCGGCAGATCCCGTTCGGTCAGTCCGAGCCGGTCGTTGGCCACCTTGCGGGCAATCATCAGCGTCACCCGTGCCAGCTCCACCGCGAACGGGCTGGTGTCCATGCCGAAGAACTGCAGCGGCGTCACCAGGCCCATCACTGCCTGATCTTTCTTCGCATCTGAACGGCGAAGAGCTGAGATGCGCAGCAGGATCGCCACCTCAAGATCCTTCACGGCGTTGTAGCCCATGTAGAGAAAGTTTCCAGGGCCGCAGGCCGGATCACAGATCCGGTACTGAGTCAACGCCTGCCGAAGGCCCTCCAGTTCAGCGATACTGCTGGCCTTGGCGATCCGCTCCTCCCAGGGCTCCACGATCGTGGGCCGGATGATCTGCAGCATGTCCACTTCGCTGGTGAAGTGCTGGCCATGGGCGTGGCGGGTTACTTCATCACTGCTGGCCTCAAAGATGTTCCCGAAGATGCTGGGCCGCACCCGTTGCCAGTTCTCCTGAGCGCTGGCGCTGAGCAGATCCAGCTCATCGGAGAGCAGCTCAAGCCGAGGGATATGGGCGAAGAGACCGCCGTTGAAGTAAGGCGTCCCACGGAACTGTCCGCCGGATGTGATGCCGGGGGTGTTCATCTCTCCGAACAGGCTGCCCAGCACGTCGTAACTGCTCTGCCCTCCCTGGCAGGCGCCCAGGGCCTCGGTGAACTGCAGGTTCGGGAGCATGCCCCGATCTTCCGCAAACAGACTGAGGACGCACTGGAGCACGAACCGCTGGGCCTCCAAGGCCGTGAAATCGCCGCTCTTCTCGCCCCGCTTGCGCAACCGACCGAACAGCTCCCCCATGCTCCGGGCCTGAGCTTCAGTTACCTCGATCTGGTTGAGGCCGAAGTGGACCGGCTGCTCAGTCTTGCTGAGGAAGGCCAGAGACGACGATTGGCTAGCCAGATCCTCCACCCGCAGCTTGACCAGGGGCTCATCCACCAGTTGGTTGATGTCGTAGACCCAGATCTCATCGAAATTGCAGAGGATGCAGTAGGCGGGCTTGGGAGCCAGGTACATCCAGTAGCGCTGAAGCTGAGGGAAGTGGGGATCGAGTGTCTTGCCCCTGCTCTTCATCTCGACCAGCACCGTGGCCCGCGTTCCCTCGATCAGGGCATCCGCCTTACCCATGCCACCAGCAAGGCTGCCTTTGGGGATTTTTCGCTCGAAGGTGGTAGCCGCTTCTACTGAGTCAGCCCAGCCCCAGGCCTGCAAAAGCCGGTTCACATAGGTCTGGGCCTCGCTGTCCTCGTCGCCACGAATCGTGGCCACCCAGTGGGCGAAGTTCTGCAGGGCCTGGGGGGTGCTCAACGGGATGGAGAGCGATCTATTCCAGGCCAAAGACTCAACACATTCGCGCTCCTGTTTTAAAAACAACCATTCAGCGGGAGACCCTTGCTCTGGCAGAGGTTGAGGCGAAGCGGGCCGGTTGGGT
>Ga0222672_1000260_pt1 | contig 24247 bp, 18 predicted proteins | sample AntAcemetagen799_FD_179810 | JGI IMG/M metagenome (GOLD analysis project Ga0222672, IMG submission 179810) | Saline water microbial communities from Ace Lake, Antarctica - #799 | ecosystem: Environmental > Aquatic > Non-marine Saline and Alkaline > Saline | place: Antarctica: Ace Lake...
CCGCGTTGACATCAGGTTCATTGAATGCAAATTGGGCGCAAAAATGTATGCGTCTTCATAAATAGTGCGGTCTTGCACAATGGTTTTTCCGCTGTTGCGAATTTCAATCACTTGCCTGAAACGGCTGTTCAAAAAATACACTTGAAGATTAAATGCCCAGCGCTGCATATCTTCGTAAAAGCTGTGCAGATAAGGGTTGTTATCAACATCTTCAAAATGTGGCGTCCAGTTAAAGTGCTTGGACAAAAGCTTAGTGAGGGTGGTTTTTCCCGATCCGATGTTTCCGGCAATGGCGATGTGCATTATGTCAATTTTTAGCGGATAAAAGTACTAAGTTTTAAGCTCATTTCAGGTTAATTTCAGGATTTCTTCAACAATCTTTCTGTCATTAGACAAGCGTGGCACTTTGTGTTGGCCACCTAGTTTGCCTTTTTGCTTTAGCCAGGCGTAAAAAGTTCCTTTTTTAAGTGAGTGAATCACAGGCTCGCGCAAAACCATATTGTGGTAGCGCTTGGCTTCATAATCAGAATTGAGCGATTTGAGTGCGTTGTCGAGGGTTTCTGCAAAAAACTCTAAATTATCAGGGTCATTCTCAAATTCGATTAGCCATTCGTGCGCAGCAGTTTCTTTATCAGTAGAGAAAAGCGGTGCAGCGGTGTAGTCGGTTATATTTATGTGGCACTTTTGACTAGCAATGGCGAGCGCTTTTTCAGCATTGTCAATAATCAGCTCTTCGCCAAATGCGTTGATGAAATTTTTCGTTCTTCCAGTAATTTTTATGCGGTAGGGATTGAGCGAGGTAAAAGTAATGGTATCGCCAATCAAATAACGCCACAAACCAGCGTTGGTAGTAATAAGCAGCGCATAATTTACATCCAGCTCCACTTCATGCAGTTGCAGTGCTTTGGGCTGTTCTTTCTCAAATTCCTCCATGGGAATAAACTCATAGAAAATGCCGTAATCGAGCATTAATAGCAATTCGCTGCTATTTAATTGATCTTGAATACCAAAAAAACCTTCGGAGGCATTGTATGTCTCCATATAATTCATTGAATCTAACGGAATCAATTGCTTGAACTGTTCGCGATAGGGATCAAACTTTACGCCGCCATGAAAGAAAACTTCTAAGTTTGGCCAAACTTCACCCAGATTTTTCTTGCCGGTGATTTCCAGAATTTTTTTAATCAAAACCATGGTCCATGAAGGCACTCCCGAGATACTCGTAACATCGTGCTGCATGGTTTCGCGCGCCATCAGCTCAATTTTCGATTCCCATTCATCCATCAAAGCGATGCTCAAATTGGGGGTTTTCATCAGTTGCACCCAAAATGGTAGATTTTGGATCAATATGGCAGAAAGATCGCCATCATAATACGATTCGTTGTTGACTTCACTAATGGTATGGCTGCCGCCCAACACCAGTCCGCGGCCATCAAAAATTTTTGTTTCGGGATTGTTATTAATGTAAATACTCAAAAGGTCTTTACCAGCTTTAAAGTGACATTCTTCTAAAGATGAGTTACTTACAGGAATATATTTACTCTTGCTTGAGGTGGTTCCGGAAGATTTTGCAAACCATTTAATTTCTTCGGGCCACAGCACATTTTGTTCGCCGGTTCGCAGTCGGTCAATAAATGGCTTAAGATCTTCATAGCTGTGCACCGGAACACGCTGCGCAAATTGCTCGGGTGTTTTTATGTTTTTAAAGTCAAAAGTTTTGCCAAATTCTGTTGTTTTGCCTAAGGCAATAAGGCGTTTAAACCATTCAGCCTGAACCTCATGTGGGTATTTAGTAAATAACTCTATCTGGTGCATACGCTTTTTGATAAACCAAGAAGCGACGGTATTTATAATTGCCATAAACTATTGGAATAGGTGGCAAATTTAAAAAAATGGAAGCAATATTGGAAGCAAAAATGGAAGTTGATTATGGAATGATTGTTTTATATGTTCAAAAATTCCACAATTTTTTTCAGGATTGAATTATTTTGGTGCTTTTATGATCAAATAAATACCCAAAACGGAATAAATAATATTTGGAATCCAGGCGGCCAAAATAGGGGAGAGGTTGCCAAAGGTGGCAAAAACAGTTGAAAATTGCATAAACAAAATATAGGAAAAGGTTATGGCGATGCCCATTCCCAAATGCATTCCAATGCCGCCACGCACTTTACGGCTAGAAAGCGCTGCGCCAATAAAAGTAAGTATCAAAATAGCTGCTGGTGAGGCTAACCTTTTTTGCATTTCAACTTCGTAATTTACCACACCCACTGAGCCTTTCAAGCGTTCTTTGCTGATGTGATCACGCAATTCCCAAAAGTTCATTATTTCAAAATCTTCTTTAATTTTATACAGATCAGTGGGTAGCAAATTGAGTGTCGTATCTTTCAATTTCCCCTTTTCAATATGCTCATTGATGCCATCGAGAAAACGTTCTGAATAGTTTACAATTTTCCAGGCATTGACCTCGGCACGGCTGGTATCGTATTCAATGCGATCGGCAATAAGTTTATATTCCATTTCTTCTCCATTAAACCGTTCAATGGTAAACCGATAGCCAGTTTGCTGTTTATTGTTGTAGTTTTCTACAAAAATAAAAATGCCCTTCTCAATCTGTATGTGAATATTGCGTTCCCTATCCTTCGAAAGGTCTTCCATGTATTTATCCTTAAAAACACGCCTGATTTCGTTGGTTTTCGGAATCAAAAAATTTCCCAGATAAAACGACAGAATAGCAAGTAATAAGGAGGCTAAAAGATAGGGACGAAGCATCCTCATAAAACTGACGCCACTGCTCAGAATAGCAATAATCTCGCTATTTCCGGCCATTTTGCTGGTGAAAAAAATAACAGAAATAAAAGTGAAGAGGTAAACAAAGAGGTTGATGAAATAAGGTATAAAATTGATGTAATAGTCCACGATTATTTCGCTGACAGGCGCATTGTTTTGCAAAAAATCATCAATATTTTCTGAGATGTCAAAAATGATGACAATCACAATCAACAAAGTGATTGCATAAAAAAAAGTACCGATGAATTTCTTGAAAATATACCAGTCAATCAGCTTCATACACTACAGGCGTTGTGATATTTTTGGAACCATCATTTGTTTCCAGCTTGCAAAATCTCCTGCCAAAATATGTTTTCGGGCTTCTTTTACAAGCCATAAATAAAACGAGAGATTGTGCAGGCTTGCGATCATGCTTCCGAGCATTTCGCCGGCCACAAAAAGATGACGTAAATAAGCCCTCGAATATTGTTGGTCAACAAAAGAAAGTCCGTTTTCATCAATCGGACTAAAATCAGCTTTCCATTTTTCGTTGCGCATATTGATAATGCCATTACTGGTAAACAACATGCCGTTGCGGGCGTTTCGGGTTGGCATCACGCAGTCGAGCATATCAATGCCCAAAGCAATGCTTTCCAGGATGTTGGCTGGAGTTCCAACACCCATCAAATACCGTGGCTTGTCGGCAGGAAGTATATTGCAAACCAATTCGGTCATTTCATACATCATTTCAGCGGGTTCTCCCACTGAAAGGCCGCCAATAGCATTGCCGTCAGCGCCAACAGCAGCGATGGTTTCAGCGGAGTGCTTGCGCAAATCTTTATAGGTAGAACCCTGAACTATAGGAAACAAACTCTGGTTGTAGTCGTAATGTGGACTGGTTTCTGCAAGCTGTTTCACACAGCGATGAAGCCATTGATGGGTTATTTCGGTCGATTTTACGGCATAATCGTAATCGCAGGGATAAGGCGTGCATTCATCGAAAGCCATAATGATGTCGGCACCAATTGTTCGCTGAATATCCATCACCCGTTCCGGTGTAAATTTATGGCGCGAACCATCAATATGTGATTGAAAAGTTACGCCCTCTTCAGTAAGTTTGCGCCTGTCGCTGAGCGAATATACCTGATAGCCACCACTATCAGTCAGTATGGGCTTGTGCCAGCCGTTAAACTTATGCAGTCCGCCGGCTTTTGAAAGAACATCCAAGCCGGGACGCAAAAAAAGGTGATAGGTGTTTCCAAGAATAATATGGGCTTGCACATCATCGTAAAGATCGCGCTGATGCACCGCTTTTACTGTTCCGGCTGTGCCAACCGGCATAAAAATCGGTGTTTCTATCGTTCCGTGATCTGTTGTAATTGTTCCTGCTCGTGCCGCACTTTTTGGATCTGTGCCGTTGATCTTAAAATCCATCCGTAAAAATTTCGGCAAAGATAAGCCAAATCATAAAGATTGGATAATTTTGCCCGTGCGTAAAAACAGTTCCCCTCTATGGAGATAATCTACTTTTCTGTCGGTTTTGTTTTGTTTGTCCTTTTTGCGCTGACATCTTTGGTGCAGCTAGCCTATTACTGGTTTATTTTTGGGCGACTGGCTTTCTATCGCCAAAAAGATGTTAGCGATGGACTTCCGCTAAAGCAGGAAGCTGTTTCAGTAGTTATTTCGGCCAGAAATGAATTCCACAACCTGGAGCATTTTTTGCCGCTGATTTTGGCGCAGGACTATCCCGATTTTGAAGTGGTGGTAGTAAACGACTGCTCGGATGATGATTCGACTGAATTTTTGGATCAGCTTGCCCTTGAAAACAAAAAGCTTAAAGTGGTTCATCTGCGTCAGAGCTTGAATTTTTTTCAGGGTAAAAAATTTCCGCTGAGCATGGGAATCAAGTCGGCTAAAAATGATTTATTGCTACTCACCGATGCGGATTGTTACCCCGAAAATGACCAATGGATCAATCAAATGGTGCTGGCTTATCAGCCTCAAACGGAAGTGCTGCTGGCTTATGGTCCTTACGAAAAGCGGCCGGGTTTGCTCAATAAAATAATTCGTTTTGATACGCTTCATATAGCCATGCAGTATTTATCGCTTGCCTTAATTGGCAAGCCCTATATGGGCGTAGGGCGAAATTTGTCCTACCGCAAAAGCCTGTTTCTGAAGAATAAAGGATTTACTTCACACTATAAAATTAGCTCCGGCGATGATGACTTGTTTATCAGTATGGTTGCCAAAAAAAGTAATACAGACCTCTTGGTATCAGCAGAAAACCGGATGATTTCTATGCCTAAAAAGTCGTTTTCGGCATGGATTAGGCAAAAGCGCCGTCATCTCAGCACCGGCGCCCATTATACTTTTTCTGTAAAATTTTTGCTGGGGATGTATGCAGCTTCTCAACTGCTTTTTTACATCAGTTTTATTGCTTTGCTATTTGCTGCGCCTTTCGCAAGCATCGATCCACATCCTTATATATATTATGGAGTAGTGGTTTTTATTTTTCTTCTGAGATTTGTAAGTCTATGGATTGTCTTTTCAAAGTCCAGTCAAAAGTTGGGCGAAAATGGGCTTTTCTGGGTTTATCCGTGGGCTGAAATCTTTTTTATTATTTTTACGCCCATGTTGGCAATTTCTAATCTGCTGGTCAAAAAACCAAAATGGAAGTAAAAACGCAATTAACCGAGAAAGCGAAACGCGATCTAGTGCTTATCGATAGAGCACTAAACCAAGGCGATCAAAAAGCTTATGCGGAATTGCTGCGCCTGTATCGCGATGCCATTTATTATCTGATGCTTAAGATGTCAAACAGTCCCCTCGATGCCGAAGATTTAACCATAGAAGCCTTTGGCAAAGCATTTAAAAATTTGCGGAAATATACCGCAGAATTTGCTTTCTCTACCTGGCTCTATCGCATTGCTACCAATAATTGTATCGACTTTATGCGCAGATACAAGCGCATCCCGTCGGCCAGTGAAATGAACTGGACTGCCGACAAACAGGATGAAATGCTTGACGATATAAGTTCGGAAATGAATGACCCAGAGGAAAATTTGATGCGTTTGCAGAAAATTAAACACATGCATCATGTGGTTGATAGGCTCAAGCCACACTACAAAAACCTTATTTTATTGCGCTATTTTAATGAGTTCAGCTATGAAGAAATTTGCCAGAAACTCAATCTGCCACTGGGAACTGTAAAAGCACAACTTTTTCGTGCGAAGGCTTTGCTGCTGCTGATCATGGAAAACAGTCGGGAGCAACATTAACAACAACGTCTTTCTTTAACCAGCTTTTGTTTTGAAATTTACTGCTAAAAAGGCGGCTTTTTGCTAACTTTGCAGCACCTAATAATATTGACAGGATGAGCCTACAAAATGAGTTTCAAAATGCTGTTCTTCAAGGAATTCCAAGCGAACTTCCACAGCCCAAAGACTACGATCTAAACATCAATCACGCGCCAAAGCGTAAGCCAATTTTAATTAAGGAAGAGAAAAAGCTCGCCCTAAAAAATGCTTTGCGTTATTTCCCAGAAAGGCATCATGCTGTTCTGGCCAAAGAGTTTGCAGAAGAATTGGAAAAATACGGACGTATCTATATGTATCGTTTTCGTCCTGAGTATAAAATTTCCGCCCGAAAAATCAACGATTTTCCGCACCAAAGCAAGCAGGCTGCTGCTATCATGCTTATGCTGAGCAATAACCTGGATTATGCCGTTGCACAGCATCCGCATGAGCTAATTACTTACGGCGGAAATGGCGCAGTATTCCAAAATTGGGCGCAATATTTGCTCACGATGCAGTATTTGGCCAAAATGACGGATCAGCAAACTTTGGCCATGTATTCTGGCCATCCGATGGGGCTATTCCCTTCGCATCCCGAGGCGCCACGTGTAGTGGTTACCAACGGCATGGTTATTCCAAATTACTCAAAACCTGATGATTGGGAAAAATTTAACGCGCTGGGCGTTTCACAGTACGGACAAATGACAGCCGGTTCGTTTATGTATATCGGCCCGCAGGGAATTGTACACGGAACGACAATTACGGTGTTGAATGCCAGCAGAATGAAGCAACATCCGAATTATAAAGGAGGCATAAAATTATTTATTACGTCCGGACTTGGTGGTATGAGTGGCGCGCAGCCCAAAGCTGGAAATATTGCTGGTGTGGTGAGCATCACTGCCGAAGTAAATCCCAAAGCGGCGCACAAACGCCACGAACAAGGCTGGGTGGATGAAATTGTAGAAGATGCCGATGCCGCCATTGATGCCGCATTGCTATGGAAACAAAAAAACGAGCCGCACTCAATCGCGTTTCTTGGTAATATCGTTACCCTCTGGGAACGCCTCGCAGCGCGCGAGATTGACGTAGATATGGGTTCCGATCAGACTTCATTGCATAATCCATGGGCTGGTGGTTATTATCCCGTTGGCTTGTCGTATGAAGAAAGCAATGCGATGATGGCTGAAAATCCTGAAAAATTTAAAGAATTGGTGCAGCAATCATTGATCAGGCAAGTTGAAGCCATCAATAAATTGACGAAAATTGGCATGTACTTTTTTGATTATGGCAACGCCTTTTTGCTTGAAAGTAGTCGCGCCGGAGCAGATATTATGAAAGAAAAAGGCGGCTTTAAGTATCCTTCTTATGTGCAAGATATTATGGGACCAAAATGCTTTGACTATGGTTTTGGCCCTTTCAGATGGGTTTGTGCTTCATCAGATCCAGCTGATTTGGCAAAGACCGATAAAATTGCTTGCGAAGTGCTCGAAGAAATTGCTAAAACAGCGCCAGCCGAAATTAAAGAGCAAATGAACGATAATATCCACTGGATAAAGGGAGCTCAGAAGAATAAGATGGTTGTTGGATCACAAGCACGCATTTTATATGCCGATGCTGAAGGCCGGATAAAAATTGCGGCAGCTTTTAATAAAGCTATTGCTGCTGGCGAAATTAGCGGCCCGGTAATTCTTGGCCGCGATCACCACGATGTTTCCGGAACCGACTCGCCTTATCGCGAAACCTCAAATATTTACGACGGATCAAGCTTTACAGCCGATATGGCCATTCAAAATGTGATTGGCGATTCCTTTAGAGGAGCTACTTGGGTTTCAATTCACAATGGTGGCGGTGTTGGTTGGGGCGAAGTGATAAATGGCGGCTTTGGTATGTTACTCGATGGCACAGCCGAAGCCGATCGCCGCTTGCGGATGATGCTGCACTGGGATGTGAATAACGGCATTGCCAGGCGAAGCTGGGCCAGAAATGAAGAAGCTGTTTTTGCTATCAAACGCGCTATGCAGCAGGAACCTTTGCTGTCAGTTACGCTACCGAATTTTGCAGATGATGCCATCATTGATACGGCGTTAGGTTTTGATCCGAAATAAACTTTGCCGTTTATTCCCGAACCGTCCATTAGACCGTAAATAACTGTCATTCATAGCGAAGCTGTGCCTGGTGGTAGATAGGAATGAATTTCTTATTTTTTTACCGGACAACAATGTTAATGAAGATAGATGAGAATAACAGTAAAGTCACCAAATCAGCGGCTTACTAATAATGTCCTCTAACAGATAGAATAAAAACGATCTTATCGGTTACTTCATAAACCAGTCTGTGTTCACGATTAATTCTACGAGACCATAAGCCGGTTAATGTATGTTTGAGCGATTCGGGTTTACCTGTTCCTTCATAAGGATGTTCGGTCAGCTCTTCTAAAAGTGCAAGCAGCTTAGTAAGCACAGCTTTATTACCCGACTTTTTCAGCAGAGCAATATCGTCTTTGGCTTTGTCTGTAAAATCTAAATGATAGCTCACACGCCTAAAAAGTTTCGTAGGTTTTCTTTCTTAACCCTTGTAACTTTACCTTCTTTGGCTTGCCGGAGGCTTTCTTCAACTTTAGCCACAAAATCAGCACTATAGCTTTCTTCCTTGGAGATCTCAAACTTAATTTTAAGGGCTTGCATAAACGCTTTTAAGGCAGAAACCTGTTCGTTTGTTTGCGGGTGTGCTATAAATATATCCTGTTTTTTCATAGAGGGATAAAAATTTTAAGTTTTACAGATTAAATGAAGCCATCCAATACATCTTGTGTAAGTTTTCTTTCCGTGATGAGCAATGCAATTCTTTTGCCTTAAATAGTGCCAGAAAGAAAACTGTACTTTTCTTATAAAGAATAAATAGCCATAAAAACGCTAAAAAGGCATATTAAAACCGTTATATTAAATAATAATGCAAATATAAAACACTTTTACGAGCTATTGAGGACTAAGAATCTTGGGGCTTTTTTTAACTTTCGCTTTTTCAGTTCTTCATTTTCTTTTTCAAGCTGTTAATTGCGTTTTAGCAGTGCGTTTCGCTCTTTTTCGAACAGTCGATTATAGTTGTTTATTGTGTCCTGCTTGCCTTGCATTTGACTGCAATTGTTAAAAGCAAAGTGCTCATCAAAGTATAAAAGCATCACCGGATGCAACTCAAGCACAACACCAATCTGTTGCATCCGCTGTATATCAAATTTAGTTTGTCCGTTTTCGATGCGGCTGTAGCTAACTTGCGAGATGCCCAGGCACTCTGCCATATACTCCTGAGTATAGTTGCGTAACTCACGTAACTTAGAAACCAATCTAAAAATCACCACACAAAAAAGGCTGCCTGAATCATTTCAGGCAGCCTTTTTTGATTGTGCTAAAAGACAATAGTACGAAAAAAACACACCATGACCTTTGCAAATATTTGCATGGAAATATTATCGTTTTAATGTACTAAACTCAGTTATTCTCTTGTAATCCTAAAATTGCTCTAAGTGCTTTAAGTTGGTTTTCAAGTTGTATGATATGAAATACTAAGGCGTTGCGCCCAGCTTCTCCAAAACAATTTCTATCACACGTGCTAATATGCTTCCTTTGAGAAGGTGTCGTTTTACAAAAGATTTCATCTTCATCAAAACTAAACAGTCTTATTAGATCTATTTCCAGCACTTCGGCGATTTGCTGCATTCTGCTGATATTAAGTTTGGTTTGGCCAGTTTCCATACGACTGTATGTAACTTGGGAAACGCCTATGTTTTCGGCCATATACTCCTGTGAGTAGTTTCTTAACTCCCTCAATTTCTTGATGATAAGTTCTATTTCCATTGTGCACTTGGTTTGTTTGACTACAAAAATAGAATAAAGTATTCAAAAATCCAATAAATTACATAATTTATGTATAAGCGTATCTGTCAGTCCTTTATAATTTTACACTTCGTAATACAAGTATAAAGCAGTTGCAATAACTTCACTAAACATAATACAATATTTAACCTTATTAATTAACCACAATATTATGAAAACAATTCTCTTTTTAATGTGTATCGCCATGAGCTATCAGCTTGCTAATGCACAACAAACTGTACGCTACGCCTACGACAACAATGGAAACCGAACCGGCCGAACCATTGTATTGCCGAAAACAAGTGAAGAAACGATTAAGGAATCAGATTTTTTTAGACAGGGCGACACGCCTGCTGATGACCAACTTAGCATTTTACACGATGGCCTTGACGAATATGACCTAAGGTTGTAACCTAACCCCACAAACGGACGGGTTGTGGTAGAAAGTGATGCGCCAGTCGGCAAAATAAGCATGTACCTTACTGATACGCAAGGTAATTTGCTCGAAACTATTATCCCTGAATCAGCAGCACCATACCCTGTTACTTTCGACCTGAGTGCATACAGCAGCGGAATCTATTACCTGAAATTCGTAAGCGGACAGGACAGTCGTGTATGGAAAATAATCAAACAATAAGCAAAACAACCCTTTAAAGAAAACCACGATGAAAAAACATTTTACAATATTTGCAGGATTACTGATGAGCCTTAGCTTAATCACCCTTGCGCAAGAAGAAGTAGGAACATTGAATGGACAACTAACAGTAGCACCCAATGGGGCAGCGATGTATAGTATTCAATTTGATTTGCCAGAGGGCAGAGGAGGCCTTACGCCACAATTGGCTTTGCAGTATAATAGCATGGCTGGCGATGGCGTGCTAGGCAAGGGCTGGGGTATTAGCGGCTGGTCGTATGTAGGGCGTGAAGCTGAAACGCCTTATTATGAAGGCCTCGAGCGTTATCAAAGAGAAATCAGTCGTGTTGATTTTGATAACGACGGTTTTTCGATTGACGGGAACAGGTTGTTGTTAGTACAACGAACTACTGATATAGACACCTATCGTTTTGAAATGGATAATAATACCCGTGTTTTTTATCATAATCCATTCAGAGCATCAGACAGAAGTAACAAAAGAGGGGACAATTCCTATTTTGAAGTACAATCACCTGATGGATCAAAAAAAATATATGGGACAACCGGATCTAAACAGATTAATGGAACCGGCAACCCTGCCATACGCTATTACCTTAAACAAGTCGTTGACCTTTCGGGTAATACCATTGAGTATATTTATGATATTTACCAAAGTAAGGGTGAAATTTACTTAAAGGAAATCATATACTCGAAAGATAATGAAAATACAGAAATAAGCAGCACTGAATATTATAAAATTGAGTTTAAATACAGCGGCCTTCAAATGCAGGCTCACCACTATACTACCTATATACCTAATAACAATGATAAGTACGAATATACTGTTAGCCAAGTGCTTGAGAGCATAAAGCTCAGCTTTTTTGAAGAAAAATCATCAAGTACCGTAAAGCAATGGAAATTAGAATATCAGCAGGGTGGCTTGTTTGGTGAGATTAATTTAAGTAATGGAAAGACCTTTCTAAAACAAATCACTTTAACCGATGGCGATAAAAAAATGCTTAAACCAACGGTTTTTGATTGGACTTATAATATCAGCTCTGACGAAAAAGAGCGAAACCTGGGTTTTGAATCGTTTGAAGATTTTGCTGAGGTGGTTTCACACAGTTTTTCAGGAGACTTTAATGGTGATGGATTGACAGATATAGCGGAACGGCTTGTATATCCAAACGAAGGTTCATGTATTAGGATAAGTGATCACATTGGTTTATCTGATAGACAAATTATTGACTCCGATTTTCATGGCACGATGCATGCAATGGATTTGGATGGTAACGGTGCTGATGAACTTGTTGTATCCAACTCTGCGGAAAAAATTCGCATTTATACATGGCGTAACAATACTATGGTACAAGTTGGTAGTGAAATCGAAGAGAAGATGATTTATAGAGGTGATTTTACAGGAGATGGAATGGCCGATCTTATTACAAAATCGGAAAGTGATTTTTTTATTTACCCGGGCAAGCCTGATATTACTGAATTTCTTGGTGTGGAAAATAGGAAGCCACTAGGTGTTTTTACCAACTTCGAGAATGCCCTTACCGGTAATTTTTTTGGGAATGCTAAAACAGGTTTTGTGCTTAAAAATGGAGCATCAATAAAACTATATGCACTCAAAGTAACACAGACATTAAATGACGAATCTTATACATTTGATAATCAGATTGGTGCAGAAACATCTATACTAATCGGGAATCCATCATCAATAGATGTGGGGGATTTTAATGGTGATGGCAAGGATGATCTGATAATGACTGTGATTACTAATATCGATGGTGATAGAGATACTCATATTTACTATAGCTTTGGTAATGGTTTTGAAAAAACGATTAATCTTGGTTTCTGGAATAAGTTTAAATGGTATTATCGTTATCGTATTGCCGACTTTAATAATGACGGGGTGTCTGATATTGTTTTTTGGAATTTTAAAACTTCAGATGCTAATGAATATGTCGTAAATCACACATTCATGTTTAAGTCACAAGGTGTGGAGAGTGATTTTGGTTTTAAAAGTGTGAATGTTACTACGTCTACTCGGTTTATTGAAAGTAGTCCAAATTTTTCTACATTAACTGATTACCTCATTGGCGATTTTACCGGAAATGGTGAAACTGACATTTTTTTCCAATTGTATTCGGAGTATGGGATTCCTGTGAGCATTAATGATTCGTCCAATATCAAACCACCTGGTTCTTTTGTCATCAATCAATACCAAAACCTTGCCGATAATTCCTCTCCCGATGATTTAATCACGGGTATTACAAACGGCTTAGGTGTGAATCAAAAGATAAGTTATAAGACTTATCAAGCAGGAAAATACGAACCAACGAAATATCCTGTTATGATACATAAAAAACCCTTCACACTGGTGAGTAAAATTGAAACGCAAAGCCCGCAAGGTGATTTCTACCCGGCCACAGAATATGAGTTTACAGGCTTGATGCTTCATGCACAAGGAAAAGGCTTATTGGGATTTCAAAAAACACAAGTGACGGATCAAATGACAGCCACACGAACAGAATCACAAAAAGAACTACTCATAGAAGCTGATAGTTATTATTTTCCTTATGATGCTTTTCAATACACCAAACACCTGAAAACCAGCAATGTTTTAAGTCAAACCAGAACAAGTTATGAAATATTCGATAAATCATCTATTGATAACAAACTGGTGTTTAAACCAATAATGACTAGGAGTGTTACCAATCAATGGGATAATGATGCCAAGCACTCCTATATTGGTATGAATGCGCATTGGCAGGATATGGGTGAAGAAGATATAGATGACTTTGGCAATTCGAAAATATCCTATCAAATTGCTGACGAATGGGCCAGTAAACCCAGTCTTGATTACGATGCTATGCATTATGTCACGACCCACAAGACGGAGTATAACTATCCTACTGAAGATTTATGGCAAATAACGCCAAAATTCCATCAAACTATTTATCACTCAAAAGAAATACCGGGCGAGCTAATTGAGAAAATAGACTACACCTATAATTTAGATGGCTTAACGGAAACCTCCACCTTTTATCCCCAAGCTAATACGAACTCTGTTCTGGCATTGGAGACCAAATATGATGAATATGATGTTTACGGGAATCTTAAACAAAAAACCGTATCAGCAATAAACCAACCAGACTTGGTTGACAGGGTTACCAAGTTTGAATATGATGGAAACGGCAGATTTCTGGAACAAAAAACCATTGAAATGACTGCTGGAGATGACTTAATTGTAAATTATAAGTACGACCACAGGCTGGGGCTACTCGCAACAGAAATTATGATTGATGGAAATGTGACTGCGTATGAATATAATTCTTTTGGCACTCCCACAGAAACTATCCATCCCGATAGAACTATTGAGCATTTTAAAATGGATTGGTGCAAACCCGGTCCCGGTGTCCCGGAATACACTACATACTCCTCAACACAATATACTAACCCTAGGGGTTCTGAGGATAGATGGCATGCAAAAACCGTGTATTACGATTCTTTTGGCCGAAAACTGCGTGAGGCTGTTAAAAATATTCAGGATAAAACCATCTTTAACGATTATGAATACAATATTTACGGTCAACTTGAACTTGCTTATGAACCCTATTATTTGGCAGATGACAAGTCATTGTTCACCTTGTATCACTACGACGAACTAGGAAGACTTTATGAAACAATATTGCCCGACAAATCAATAGACAGTATCATTTATATGGGGCGCAAAACCCTTACTTCCAGAACAAAAGGGGATATTAGGATAGCTACCGAAACCGTTGTAAACATCATGGGTGATACGGACATGAAAACAGATGCGGTGACGTCGATTAATTATAATTATGATGGAAAAAGACGGCTGCGCGAAACCTACGTGGGTGCTACAGCTACCGAAATTACCTATGATGAGGCGGGCAACCAACAATCCCTTATTGATCCCGATGCCGGTACAACAACTTATAGCTATAACGCCTTTGGTGAACTAATTAGACAAAGAGATGCTAACGGATACAATTCTCGTCTAATATACATAGACGGACGGCTTGATAGCAAGATAATAACGTTAGACAATCAGCAACAAGAAATTGTTAGGTATGACTATGATTATTACCTATCATCAAATGACAACGGCTTTGGGCAACTGATGGAGGAAAGTTGTAATAGCGGTACATCCATAGCCTACACTTATGATGCATTGGGAAGAATTTCAGAAAAAACCGAAACCATTAACCAAAATAGTTTTACCTTTGGCTACACTTACAACCCAACAAGCGGTATGCTCGAAACCTACACCTATCCCAGTGGCTTTGCGCTTAAATACGTTTACAACCAGCGTGGTGATATGAGTAGTATTTTAGGCTTTTTTGGCACTTATTGGGGAGGTTTGTGGAGTGGCACTCATCAAAATCAACGCGGGCAGTGGACACTTTACCAAACGCCAAGCCTCTTTAGTTCAATTGGTTACGATGATTATGGGTATCCCGTGCGTACAACCGTACAAAATATACAAACCAAGGCACTAGTTCAAGACTACCGCTACGGTTTTGAATCAGCAACAGGCAATTTAAGCTGGCGCACTGATGCTGTTAGTAGACTAGCCGAGAGCTTTACCTATGATGATCAGCTGCACGGCCGCCTCACCAGCTGGAGCATAAACGGCCAAAACCTGGCCGAAATGCAGTACCAGCCAAATGGCAATATCAGCCGCAAAACCGATGTAAGCCCGGCTCTTGATAGCTACAATTACCAGCACCCTCAGGGCAAACCACATGCCGTTACCAGCGTGTCGCAACCCACTCCGGCTTTTGTAAGTGCTGCCCCGGAACAAAGCATTACCTATACACCTTTTAATAAGGTAAGCAACCTTAGCAATGTATATCTCAGTGGGAGGAGCTATGAGCTTGGCATAACTTATGGCCCAGACAACCAGCGTAAATACAGCCGACTTATAGCTGATGAAGGCGTGGGCATGCCTATGATCACCGAAACTTATTTCCTGGGGCAATACGAAACCAAAAGACAATTGCCTTCAACAGAACAAAAAATCCATTACCTCAAAGGCCCGACTGGTTTGTTTGGCATACTGGTGCAGCAAGGCAGTAGCGAGCAGTTGAATTATGTACTAAAAGATCATTTGGGTTCGATTACGGGCATTACAGATGTCTCCGGAAATATATTAGAAGACCTGAGCTACGACCCCTGGGGCAGACGTAGAAATGCTTATGATTGGACAGATTACAATGTTTCTCCCACCCGTTTCGACCGCGGTTACACAGGTCATGAACACCTCAATCAGTTTGGCCTTATTAATATGAACGGCAGGGTTTACGACCCTTTCCTGGCGCGCTTCCTCTCACCCGACCCGCAGCTGCAGTCACCGGATTACAGCCAAAACTACAACCGATACAGCTACGCCTGGAATAATCCGCTGAAATATACGGATCCGAGTGGGGAGTTTATACATCTCATAATTGGTGCAGCGATAGGAGGCGTTTTTAACTGGCTTGCTAATGGCGCGCAGTTTAACGCGGCAGGCTTGGGTCATTTTGGTGTTGGTGCATTGGCAGGAGGGCTGGGTGCCGGTATAGGAGCAGGATTTGGTGCTTTGGCTTCCCGCACAAGTTTTAGCTTTATGTCGTCTGCAGCACTGGGGGCTCAAGGTTTTGGAGCCGGAGCAGCAGTAGGTTTTGGCACTGGTTTTACGGGTGGATTGGTCACTGGAACAGGCAATAGCCTGATACAAGGCGAAAACATTGGAAAAGCTCTCAGCCAGGGTTTTAACTCGGCTTTATTAGGTGGTACTTTGGGTGGTTTTGCAGGGGGCATTACAGGAGGAATTAGAGCAGCAAGAGGTGGTAGAGATTTTTGGACTGGGGGATATAAAAAACAAGTCAATGATGTAATTCTAGCTGACGCGAATCTACCTGCTATACAGCAAGTTGGCAAAAATGATTGTTTAGGTGCTGGTCTCCAAAGTGCAGATGAATCATTGGGTGGCAACTTTATTCAGCAAGATGCCAGAGGATGGCATAATCATAATGGGCCTTTGTCAGATATTCCTACAGTCGCAAGATATGCCAAAGAAAACAATAGAATATATAATGTGCTTAGATTTTCGGATAGAACAAATCTAACCGACAATATGGTAGATCGAATAAACTCCGGACAAAAAATATTATTGAACCTAAGGGTTTCTGGACAACAAGTAGGGCATACTGTAGGGATTAATAAAGTCATTGAAAGAACCATCAGTTATGCACCTGGATTACAAACCACCTCCACTATTTACCAAATTATGGATCCTGCATATGGAAGTTATAGTACAGTACGTGGGGGTGATATGTTGTCAAATATTATAAAGGCCTGGAATATTTTCATAATTAAATAATTTGTACAATGAAAAGTATACTTAATCTTTTAGTAGTTGTGTTTGTTCTGGGTACAGCAGCACAAAGCAGCATTGTGCCAAAACAACCTATTGAAAACATGGATATAAAGAAACTTAATACCAGACTTACCGAATTATTAATTGATCTCAATAAAAAGTATTTAAATCAGGAGCTAAGAATAGTGCATTTTTTTTATGTTGATTACAGAGGGTTTAATTTTGCAAATGATATTAAATCCAAGAACCTCATTCAAAAACTTAGGTCATCATATTACTATGATGTTGAAGATGAGGGTTCATTTATTCGAACTGTTTCTTTAATATTTAATAAAAATGATGAAATAGTTTCATGGGGAGATGCTAGGTACATCAATCTAATTAGCAATAATGAACCACCAGAAATTATCTCTGATCAAGTTGATCTAACTAGGAAGTATCCAGATTGCAAGATTTATCAAATCTCAGAAACACACGGAAATTTATTCGTTTTATTTGATAAAAATAAAATGAAATTTCTGAAAGCTACAAGAAATGGATATATAGAAATTTCTTCAGAAGAATATCTTATTTCTGAGTAATCCAAGACTTATTCTATGATCTTATAATTCTGCCCCTAGGTATAAATCTCGGGGCATTTTTATAATATCTATTTTTTCAATTCCTAGTTTTCTTACTCCAATTGCTGTATACGTTTCAAGAATGTTTGGCGCTAGGTTTCAGCAAGGGTATGATAATGATTAGATCCTGTACTTACTTTATTGCCCTGCTGACTGCAATTGTTAAAAACAAAGCCTTCATCAAAGCTTAAAAGCATCACCGGGTCAACCTCAAGCACACCGGCAATCTGCTGCATCCGCTGTATTTCAAATTTAGTTTGTCCGCTATCGATGCGGCTTTAGTTAAGCTGCACGATGTCCAGGCAATCTGCTGTTTTAGCTTAATTCGCGCACCTTTGAAAAGTAGTCTTTCTTTGGTATTAGCATAGAATCCATACTATCAATCACAATTTAAAAAAGGCTGCCCGAATCATTTCAGGCAGCCTTTTTTAATTTTTATTTAGAACTTACTCGATAGTAAGTTTCTGATTTGTAAGCTGTCCATCAATTTGCATGGTGGCAATATACAACCCTTTAGGGAGCTTGTTAATCAGCTCATTCAGTCTGTGTGTTCCGGCTTCCAGCATACCAAAGTCGCGTTCAGCAAGTTGCTTTCCACTGATGTCGTAAATGCTTACTGATACATCGGCTGATTTGCTTAGCTCAAGATTTAAAGCACGCTGCGCTCCAACAGGATTTGGGTAAAGTTGGGCAGTGGTTTTGGTTTCAATTTCTTGCTGACCAACATAGCCATAAGCAAATTGGTTGCGATCAATGTCTCCAAAACCTTGTCCGGTAAATAATGGATCACTTCCTGCGCCCAAAACAGCATAATAGCCGGTTCCCTGTCCACAGCATAATCCGTCGCCGCCTGCATCATACATCACAAATTCATAACAGCCTAAATCACTCACTTCTAAAGGTAAACTTACTGTAGTATTTGGTGAAGTATAAGGGCCACCTGATTGAATAACATCACCATTGCTGTTCAATAGTTCCCAGCTTGTTTCTTCTGGCGCGTTATTGAGCAAAATAAACAAGGTCACATTTATACCATTCACATTGATTGACTCCAAGAATGGAAAAGCTTCTGTATTATTTTTTGGGAAGTCATCAGCCTGGCCATTGGTTTGGCTAATCACGATGTCCAATTCATTTTCAGCCTGCAAATCAAAACTTATCTCACCTGCATCAATTGTTGCTGTTTCCAAAAAGCTAAGGCTTCCGTTCCAATCCATGGTATGAACCATTGTGCCATTCACATGAACTTCAACAGTTGCAGTTGTTAGCATCTCCGAACCGTAATTAGTGATTGTGGCATGAGGCTCCATGGTGCCGCTGCAATTAGAAGAAGTAGCGTTTGCAATGGTTTTTACGGCAGCATCATTGGCGTAAATAGGCGTAATTTGTTCGGTGCTGCTGTTTGCAGCCTGGTGAATAAGCTTGTTGGTGTTGTCCTGCACAAATCCAACGGCAGCAATTTGATCTACATCGTAAACGTTTTGTAATTCCCAGCCTGCTTCTACAATGAAGTAGTCATCTTCTTCAAAATCGGGAAGCGAGGTGCCGGATTTGGAAGGGATAAGGGCTTTCATTACGTTACGAAAAACCATTTCACCATTAGAACCGGGAGGCGATGTGAAGTTTATTTCTTTCTCAATAACAGCGATATGTGCTACCAGATTTCCACTAACAGCTTGGTCAGCACGGATAAGCATGGTCACATAAACACTGTCTTGATCTTCGCTTAAGCGATGTTGCATCTGGATTTCGAGTGGGGAAGTGTTAGCTGAATAAGTATTTAGCATGGACTGGCTAATTTGCGAAGGCATGCCATGAAAATAATTCCCGTTTAAATAAACGTGAGGCACCGAGTTGATGCTGTAATAATTTTTTCTTGCAGCATTGTCCGTCGGATTGTGAAGATACATGGGATCATTGCCGGCACCTGGCCAGTTCATGTGGTATTTAATCGAAGTTATGATGTCTTCGTTATTGTGCAACAGGGCGTCAAAAGCTGGATTTTGAGTGGCACAGGGGCCACAAGTAGAGCTTGTAAAGCCTTCGGCCAAAAGCATTCTGCTCACTTGAGCCGATAAAAGCACGGGCATAAATGCCAGTAAAATAGAAAGGGTAAAAATTTTTCTCATGGTTTTTTATTTAGGTGATCTGGTACTGCAAAGCTAAAAAAATTATTAATATTGCAAAGTAATATCTGTACAGACAACACTTCTTAATATTAGGTTGTCTTAGGTGATGTAGGGTCGGGCATAACATGTTAAAAAAATACATGAATTAACCCGTTTAAAAAAAATAGCACGATCTTTGTATGAAATTATGTTTAACAATAATCTAAATCCTATGAAAAAATTAGTACTCCTTTTAACCTTATTAATTGGTGCGGGTGCTTACGCCTCCGCACAATCACTTAGCATGCATCTGGATGGTGTAGCTATTGAAAATGGCCAAAGTGTTTATATTAATGGTGAAATGACAGGTGATCAGTTTGAGGAATTTTTGGCACACATGCTTGTCAAAAATAATTCAGACCGTGAACTAGCCGTTAAAGCCCGCCGCGAAGATGTGGAGGTGGTTGAAGGCTCCATGAATTATCTCTGCTGGGTTTCTTGTTTCGGAAATGATGTTTTTGAATCACCAGATGCTTACAATCTCGCTCCTGGCGAAATGACCTCAGACGAAATTTTTGCCGGACATTATGCTCCACAAGGCAATGTAGGAACCTCAATAGTGAAATACACCTTCTTTAGCGAAAGTGATCCTACTGACAATGTTTCCTTTATGGCTCATTTTGTAGCTAGTCCAACTTCTGTGAATGATATTTTGGCAAAATCAGTAATTAGCGATGTCTATCCTAATCCAGCTGGCCAAAACGTTTTCTTTGACTACGACTTGCCTTTGGAGGTAAAATCAGCCGGCGTTACTTTGTTTAATTTATTAGGTCAGGAAGTTATTTCACAGCCTATTAATGACTTTGCTGGCAAACTCCAAATCAATATTTCTGATTTGCCTGAGGGTGTTTATTTTTATAGCCTTACGCTTAATCAGCAAAATGCAGTAACCAAAAAGCTAATTATACGTCGCTAATCTCAGCGATTTTTGACTTTAATGTAAGTGAAAAAGCCGGTTTATCAGTAAACTGGCTTTTTTTAGTGATTACCGAAAACGTTTGTTATTTTGGCGTTTTAATTATTAATAGGGGTCATAAAGCAGCTTTAATAGCTTGAACAACACAACTTAAAAACTGCTATCGACACATCTAATTCAAAGATTACTGCAAATCAAATTTGTTATTTTTTATATTTGACTTATTTTTGCATAATTAGCAGATGGCTTCCCTAACAGAATATTCATTAATTTGCAAGCCATATTGATAGAATAATCAATAGTATAAACATAGGATTACTGAACCAAAAATGACCTAATATGGGTATCAAACAGAAAACCTCTGAACTTCAACGCCGCATGCGCGACGCATTAATGGGTGGTGGTGACAAAGCAATCGAAAAGCAAAAAGCCATTGGAAAGCTCACTGCCCGCGAACGCATCATTGCGTTGCTTGATCCTAAATCTTTTCACGAATATGATCTCTTTGTAGAACATGCCGCAAAAGATTTTGACATGGACAAAAAATACCTTCCTGGTGATGGTGTAATCACCGGAACGGGCACTTTGAGCGGTCATCCTGTTTGTATTTATGCACAGGATTTTACCGTTGCAGGCGGCTCATTAGGCTGGATGCACGCCAAAAAAATCACCAAAATCATGGATCATGCCATGAAGTTGAAAGTGCCGATTATCGGTATTAACGATTCTGGTGGCGCACGTATTCAAGAAGGTGTAAACTCACTGGCCGGTTATGGCGAAATTTTTTACCGCAACACCCAAGCATCTGGTGTTATTCCACAAATCTCTGTAATACTCGGCCCTTGTGCTGGTGGAGCTGTTTATTCTCCTGCGCTTACCGACTTTGTTTTTGTGGTCGAGAATATTTCCAAGATGTTTATTACTGGCCCCGAAGTAATTAAAACGGTGCTTGGCGAAGAGATTTCTATGGAAGAGTTAGGTGGAGCGCGCGTTCACTCCGAAATCACTGGTAACTCTCATTTTTATTCTGAAAGTGAAGAAGAGTGCTTTAGCCAGATCAAACAGCTGGTCAGCTTTATTCCTTGGAATAATATGAAGAAGGCGGAGAAATTTCCTAAAAAAGCACCTAAAACCAGAAACTACAAAATCGATACCATTTTGCCTACCGATCCGCGACTTCCTTATGATGTGCGCGATGTGATTAAGGCATTGGCCGATGATTCAGAGTTTTTGGAAGTGCAGGAACTCTTTGCAGCCAATATTGTTATTGGTTTTGCCCGCGTTAACGGCGACACGGTTGGCTTTGTGGCTAATCAGCCCAATGTTCTGGCAGGCGTGCTTGATGTGGATTCGTCTGATAAAGCCGCCCGTTTTATCCGCTATTGCGATTCATTTAATGTGCCGCTCGTTACCTTGGTTGACCTTCCCGGCTATTTGCCTGGCATCGATCAGGAACATGCCGGTGTTATCCGTCATGGCGCAAAAGTGCTTTATGCTTACTCCGAGGCTACCGTCCCGAAAATTACAATTATTATGCGCAAAGCTTACGGTGGTGGCTATATTGCCATGTGTTCGCATCACTTGCGTGCTGATTTTGTGTTTGCATGGCCTACTGCTGAGATAGCTGTAATGGGACCTGAAGGTGCCGCAAATATTATTTTCAAGAAAGAAATTCAGTCAGCTGAAAATCCGGACGAAATGCGGAAACTGAAGGTAGAAGAATATAAGAAGAAATTTGCTAATCCTTATGTTGCAGCAGCTTATGGTTATATTGATGCCGTTATTGAGCCTGCCGAAACACGCCGCATGTTGATGCACTCGTTGGATATTTCAAAAGATAAAATTGTAGAAGTTCCAATGAAAAAACACGGAATTCCTCCATTCTAAACACTGTTTGTTTGTAAAGTCCGGGTGCTGTTTGAAACTTGTGTTTTGTGGAATTTATTTACTAAAATAACGCTTGATACTTCGATCGACAGTTACCGGATTTTATACAACAACATTAAAACAACTATTATCGCTTCTGATTCTAATCTTGTTTTAAACTTTATAACAATACTTTTTTAGGTTTATCTCGTTTTAACAAATCTATTTTTGGCCCTATGAAAAAGGAAAATCCAGCAGAACAAAAAATGAAATATGAGACGCTCGTGATTGATAATGTTAGGTATAAAACAACATTAACGAACAAATACATCAATAGAAAGCCTTATCGTGAAAAAGTTATCGGCAATATGACAGCTTTTATACCTGGCACCATCATAGAAGTATTTGTGAAACAAGGCCAGCGTGTAGAAGAAGGCGATCCGCTAGTGATTTTGGAAGCTATGAAAATGCATAATGAAATCCGCGCTCCATTTGCTGGTGAAGTAAAACAGCTATTGGTCGAAAGTGGTCAGCATGTTACTAAAAATCAGCTACTTGTTGAGGTTGTTCCTTCCTGAGTAAAAGTTTTGTTTTCGCTGTCAATAATATCCAAAACCTCTTCCCGGCCAAGTCCAGTTTCGGAGGATGTAGCAATTGTTGGAGGCAGGGCTTCCCAGTTTTTCATCAACTCATTCTTGAAAACGCTTATCTGTTTAGCGGCCATTCCCTTGCTTAATTTATCCGTTTTTGTAAAAACCAGCACAAAAGGAATTCCTTGCTGACCTAAGTCGTTAATAAATTCAAGATCAATTTTTTGTGGTGGAATACGGCTGTCGATAAGCACGAAAAGGTAAACCAGATTGCTACGCTTTTGCAAGTATTCCTGCAGCATTTCTACCCATTTTTCGCGATCGGTACGTGAGCGTTTTGCAAATCCATAGCCAGGTAAATCAACCAGATACCAGCTTTCATTAATTAAAAAATGATTGATGGTGATCGTTTTTCCTGGTTTTGATGAAATTTTGGCCAGTTTTTTTTTGCCTGTTAGCATATTTATTAGGGAAGATTTTCCCACGTTTGATCGGCCGATAAAGGCATATTCGGGCAGCGTATCGGGTGGAAGTTTATCGACTTCCATATTGCTTTGAATAAAATTTGCTTCGGATATTATCATGAGAGGTGTGCGGGTTTTTCTCCTTTTTCGTAATGCAGATGACGTTCTTTTTTGATGCCGTATATGTCATCAATTGTAAGGATAATTCCTGTTTCCTCAACTTCGCCAAAATGGTCGTTTAGTGCTGTGCCAAAGGTGCGCATGGTTGATGAAAGATTCATATACGCATTCACCAGCGGTGGAATATTTACCTTACGTTCGCGTACTTTTTGCACCAAAATTTTATAGTTTTCTTCGTATGATTTTCCGATAAATACTTTTTCTAAAATGGCAATATCATGGTGATAAGGCATTGGATTGTAGGGATAAACGAGCTTATCAGGATCTGGAAAGTAACGCTTTAAAAAGTAGAGTATCAGGTCGCGGGCAAACTTGTCAAAATGTGGATACATGGTAACTTTCCCAAAGAAATATTTAGAATTTGGATATTCCAGGATAAGTGAACCCAAGCCGTCCCATAAATTGTCCAGCGCATACATGCCTTTGCGAATATTGTTCATGGGTTGATAATACGGTTGCACAAAGGACCGCCCTAATTCAA
>Ga0222672_1000265_pt1 | contig 24013 bp, 38 predicted proteins | sample AntAcemetagen799_FD_179810 | JGI IMG/M metagenome (GOLD analysis project Ga0222672, IMG submission 179810) | Saline water microbial communities from Ace Lake, Antarctica - #799 | ecosystem: Environmental > Aquatic > Non-marine Saline and Alkaline > Saline | place: Antarctica: Ace Lake...
GTAGCCACAGAGAGGGGTTATGTCGTTGGGGAGATTCACAGAAACCGAGATCGATATGCGGGGAGGGAGTGATGATATCAATACCAAAGCCGGTTAAAACCCGAAGTAAGAAAATAACCAGAAGTGCAGAAGGGGAAGCATGCGCTCTGAGGGTCGCCGAAAGATGCGCACCAAGAGATACGGTTGTCTTTTGTCATGCTCCAAGCTCAGGCAAAGGAACATCAACCAAATCAGATGATTGGTGGGGCGCTTATGGCTGTGCAAACTGTCATGCTATGGCTGATAGTGGAAAGATAAGTGCTGCAGATTGGATGAGAGCCGTATATGAAACCCTGCGAAAACTGATACACAAAGGATTGATACCCATTAAATGATTGAAGGATTCGAAATAGAAACCCAAGATTTAACAGAGAAGGATATTGAACTCTCTCGTTATGTTTGGCAGGCCTTAAACAGGTCATTCAATCAGGGTAGGTCTATTAAGAATAGAGAAATATCAGCATACGTGAAGAATGTGGCCGGTGTGTCATTATCAGGATCGAGGATCAGAAAGATGATTAACTGGATGCACGTGAAAGGATATCTGCGCGGTCTTGTGGCCACGAGCAAGGGTTATAAGAAGGCTGAGTCGGTTGAGGAAATGCAGAATTATGTTGACAGCCCTCAAGGAAGAGTTGATGCGATCAGTGCCAGGATGGAGGCTGCAATGATTGATGTATCGTTCATGAAAACAAGCAGGTCACATGTTAAACAAAAAGAGCTGAATTATGACTGAGAAAAAAATAGCAGAGGCGGTTGTTGAATATCTTGAATTAGATGATGAAGAGTTTGTAGAGAACCTTATAAAAGACATTGAAAACTATGGTCGAGAGAAAAAAATCAACGGCCAGAAGTCATTGGCCAAGGCGGTAAAGAAAATGATGGATACTCAGCAACGGTATTTTCATACTCGAAGCACTGAATCATTAAACGAATCTAAGAAGCTTGAAAAGGATCTAAGAAAAACAATCGAAGTAATTTTAAGATAGAATGGCAGTGCTATAGCAGTGCTATGGCAGTGTTATAAAAATGCTCAAAAAAAATATGGGAAAAGAAAAAGCACCGGCGTTTCAATTTTATCCGTCCGATTTCTTATCAGATGGAAACACGATCGTTATGTCAGCAGAAGAAATAGGAATGTACACATTATTGCTATGTGTCTGTTGGAAGGAAGGCTCTATTCCGGATGATATTGACGAGCTGTCCATATTAACCCGAACTTCTTCGGACAAATTCGAAAAATCATGGGAGAAAAGGATTTCCAAGTGTTTTGTTAAAAATGATAATGGTGAATTGGTTAATCCAAGGCTTGAAAAAGAGAGGATTAAACAGAAGAATTACAAGAAGAAAAAACAGGAAGCAGGCAAAAAGGGCGCTCAGGCAAGATGGAATAATAATGATAGCAAAGGTAATGGCAAAGATATAGCAGTGCCACAAAATGAAAATGGCAGTGCCAAGAAAGTGCCATTGGCAAACGATGGCTCTTCATCTTCTTTTTCATCTTCGGAATTTAATACACATATACCCAGGGGCGCTGCGCGATTTTCCGATGATGATGAAGAGGGCTATAAGCCTATCGTATTAGATCCCCCTAAAAGTGCAGAGCAGGTTATAAATATGGGCAAGATGTGGACGATTCCGGAGGAGGCCTGCAGGAATTACTTTGAACTCAGGTCAGTAGATAATTTTATGAGAACTGATCGTAATGGGAACTGGAAACACATTCCTAATTGGCATGCTGATTTGAGGCATTTATTTAGTAAAGGCGGTTTGGACAGCAGCAAGAAAAACAATAATAAAGGCAGAAATGGAAGCAGAAAAGGCGTTAACGCAGAAAAAATCATCGCAGATACAGAAGCAATGTTCAACGAAGATTGAATTGAAGGTTCTTAGCCCGGATGGTGGGGCTTGGGGAAATCTTGAAGTATCACGTGGGCAGATGGCCGATCAGGAAAAGTCACTGTTGGCTTCGCTGAACATGATGATTGCACATGCGGCAGGATTAGAGAATACATCAAAGACACAGATGTTAATGCTTCGTGAGGCCATGAAAAAGAACAAAGTAACCTGTGAAGAGGCGATAGAGGCCTTTTGGGCTGCCTATTCTGATCCGTATGTAAGCCAGGGGCGAATTGAGTGGCGACACATGTGGAAACATATTGAGAAAATGCGAAAAGGTGAAGAAGGCAGGTACTTCACTTATGAGCAGATGCTTGGGAAAATGCACAAGGATTCAATACCTCAAAGCGTGTTTACAATGGTTCCGGAGGAAAAGGATGCTCAAGGCCGTCCGATGTGGGCGCTAAAATAAAAACAACAATCAAAACCTTAACACACAAAACCATGGGAATTAGAAAAGTATGCAGGAGTCTCTATTTGGATGATGATGCTATAAGTGATTACCGAAATAGCCTGAAAAATGCACAGAACTTTTTACATCAAAATCAAAAGCGTCAACGGGTTTTTGAGAAAGATATTGACAACCTGAATCTTAAAAACTGTACAAGCCCAAAGGCATTGTTTTCTCTTACAAGGATGGCAATTAAAAAAAGGGGAAGGCTTGTCTATCGTGGGTTTACAGGATCAGAGGCTATATCACAGGCCAAAAAAGATGTTTTATTCTTTAAAACAGCAATCAGAAATAACAAAAAAGCCCTTCGGTCTTAGGGTCATAACTTTAACACATAAAAATCAACAAAATGAGTTCACTAAACAAGGTAATATTAATTGGTAGGGTCGGGGCAGATCCGGAAGTAAGATATACCCAGAGCAACACAGCGGTTGCAAATTTCAGTCTCGCTACATCGGAAAAATATAAAGACCGAAATGGAGAATCGGTTGAGAATACAGAGTGGCATAAGTGTGTTGCCTGGGCACGTACAGCCGAGATTCTTCAGGAGTATGTAAATAAGGGGGATCTGATAAGCGTAGAGGGTTCTTTACAGACCAGGGAATGGGAGGATAAGAACGGGAATAAACGATACTCCACAGAGGTGAAGGTATTTTCTATGATAATGCTTGGGTCAAAGTCAGACGGGGGCGGTAGATCCAACGGCGGAAAACCCCAAGGGGCAAGGGCGAAACAGCAACCGGCCGTAGTGGGTGATCCTCAAATCGATTTTGATGATCTGGACGATGATCTTCCATTTTAAAAAATAACAATAATTCTAAATCAGAATAATCATGGATACAATTTTACCAAAGGTATTTGAAGACTGGCCACTTCATGAGCGAATAACATGGCTAAAAGCCAATGCGGACAATGTTGATAATGGCAAGACGGTCTTTAAGGATCTAAACGAAAAGCAGATTGATGAACTTGAAAGCAGCATTGCAAAGCAAAATGTTGATCTGGCCGATGTTCAGAAAGAGTATGATGATATAAAATCAGCATATAATGAACGGTTAAAACCAATGAAAGAGGAGCTGAAAACCTCTGTAAGGATGTTAAAAACCGGACAGGAAGAAATCACTACTGATATCTATTACATAGCAGACTATGATAATGGAAGGATGATAGGATATGCCCCGGATGGGGTTGTTGTAGAAAACCGGCGCTTACGCTCCGATGAAATGCAAAGCACGATTCATTCAATGAACCGGGCTAACTAACCAAAAACCAATAATAATTACAATTATGAATAAAGAAAACGATAACACAGATACCAACGAAAAAGAGCAGGGGTTAAGTGACTCTTTGCCAAAATATGTTATCCACAAGCTTGTAGAGGCTTTCAAAATCAAAGATGTTGTAAAGGACGATGGTTCCCTTGGTGCTACGTTGGTACCTGGAAACAAAGCGTTTAAGCCGCTGAAAGTTGACTGGTTGTATGTTAAGAAGCATTCTCCAAAAGCCGGTGGGTACTACGTTCGGCATGAAGATGGCGAAGAGTCATGTTGGTCTGCCCAAGCGTTTGAGGCGGTATATACACCTCTTGATGCAGAACCGTATGAAACAGATGTAGATCTTGACAGCAATGCAGATGAGATTCCGGACGGAGACCTGGATGATTTGGATAGCGATTCAGGCGAGGTTCTCGATGCAGACCTTGCAGAAACCCTGGAAGAAAAGGAAATTAAGGACGGGCAGGGATAGTCCAAACCTTTAAAATCAAAATTTGAGAAACGTAATGTCAGAAAACAAAGAAACAAAGGTCATAAACAAAATAGTCCCCGGAAAAGGCGGGGACGTACTTACAATTTTGCAGGGTAAAGCACCCAGTCCAATTGAAAGTCAAGAAGTGAAACGTAGTGGCAGGATAGATGCCGCCGGCAACTTCTTTGAAAAGAGAATTGATGTAGGTCAGTTTGAGAAAAAAGATTGTGTACTGTTTGCCAATTATGATGAAAGAACGGTTGTGCTTGAAATCTTTCCTCAATTTGCTCCCAAAATGGTTAAAATTAGCGGTAAACTATTCTTGGATAGCCAATTGGAACGATTTGGTATCAACAATCCGGACACGAAGTATAATCGGGACGAATTGGCGCAACTGTTTAAGTTTAATCGGAATGCTTTTAGCATGATTAGTGAGGGTACTGGTTTTGTGAGAAATCTGAAAGATTTTCATCTTAAGTTTGATCAGGCTTTTCAGGACACAGACAATCAGCGAGGATCCAAGAAAGTTGTTGTTGAAAGGGTAATTAATGAATGCAATCTTCCGGATTCCATCACATTGAACCTGCCGGTGTTTAAAGGATCTGATAAGTCGAGAATCGTTGTTGATGTGCTGTTTGATGTAAGTGCGGTCGGGGACGTTATTTTCTACTTGGAAAGCGCAGACCTGGCAGATTTGATCGAAGAGAAAACGATTGAACTGATTGATGAACAGGTAAAGCGGTTTGATGGTGTGGCCATCATATACAGATAATTGGTAAGAAATTGGGTGTGGCAGGAGTACAGGCGTACGCAACACGATACGCTCAAGGCGAGTAAGTGTGCGACAGTAGCAGTTGCGGGCATAGCGTAAATCTATGATCTGCTGCACCCAATAATTTTTTAACACTTAAAAACAGAAAAATGGATATATCAGAAGCGAAGGATAATGAAGAAAGGAAATACAAGGCTGAGGCAATATCAGAATTGTCTTGTGAATCTAAAGGGGAAAATATTATTGAAAGCGATATAAAGCTTAACAAGCGCCTACGTAAAGAGATCGATTACGTAATTCAGCAGGTAAAAAATGCAAATGGATCACGTGAACGATCTCTATGTATCACAAAACTACAGGAGGCGGTAATGTGGTTAGGAATGGATTTAAAGCGGATAGCGGAAGAGAATCCGGGAGTGCTTGAAAACCCATACCCGGACAGCAAAAACCCAGACAACACGAAGATTTCTCCGACAGCAGATGATTTAAAGCTTTAACCCCCCAAAGCCGGGCGCTGCTTCCTCTGGTGGTTCCCGGCTTTTTAATGATATAACCATGAAAATCGATAAACTATACTATTACCGGGCAAAAGTCACGAGCGTCTATGACGGGGACACCTTCCGGGCAGACGTGGATCTGGGCATGTCAGTGGGTATGATGAACCAATCATTCCGAATCGCGGATATTAATACCCCGGAGGTTCGCGGACAGGAGCGACAGGACGGACTGATTGTCCGCGACCACGTCCGGATTATAATAAAAGACCAGGATATTCTAATCAACACCATGAAGACCGGGAAGTTCGGCCGGTGGATAGCGTGGGTGTGGGTGCCTGACAATCAGTATTTCGACAACAACACCTCCTTGGGAGAATATTTATTAAAGAAAGGCTTTGCAGTCCCTTATGGGCAGGAGTGGAAGGGGATGCCGGTTTAATGACAATTTTTATATAACCAAAAACCTAAACAATGAAATAATTATAAGTGAATTAAATATTGAAAAATTATTAAAATCAACAATAAAACGTAGAGCACCAAAATCAGGGTATGATAACGACGTGAAAAATCAGTACAGAAAATCTGTATGGAGTCTTTTATCAAAAAAAGTGTTGAACCGGTTGATGACAGATAAAAATGCGAAGGTTTTGTTATTACCGTCAAAAGAGGGGATTGAAATAGATGTCGCGATAAGTTTTGGTATAAAGCCCGAGCAAATCATTGCTATAGATGAAAACCCACAATTATTAGCTCACGCTAAGTGGAAGCATAAAGTGCCGAAACAAAACAGGTTCGGGTGTAGGGTTTCGGCGATTGGACAGAAGATAAAGGATAGAGGTTGGTATCTCTTATTTGGATTTGAACCTACAGTGCTTGGTATATTAGCTTGGATGGTCTGGACTAATTATCATTATGCGGATATGCCAGCGGTAGTTCAAAACTATCTACTTTCAATCGGGATCTACCCATTCGACCAATCCGACTTTGGGGTGAGAAACGTAAGGAGACTAAATGAATAACAGGTTATTCTTATTTATATTTATAATTCTTGTTATCGTCATTTTTGCTTTATTTTGGGCTGTTGTAGGCGGGATCGCTTTTCTTTGTTGATCCTGAGTACTTAGGGGTTAAAAAGGTACCCCAATGAATTTAATATTGAAGATCACGAACGCTTAAGGGATGTTCTTTACATGTGTAGCGGAGCTATAATTCTATGTGGTTATCAGAGTAAAGAGTATAAAGAGTGGTACGAAGAGAGTGGCTGGATCCGGCATGCGCTTCGATGCAGAATCAAAAAGATTTATTTAAAAACGGAAAAACCAAAACAATGAGCGCGATGGAAATGCCGACAATTTGCAGGCTATGCAAGACAATGGTAGAGCATGATGACATGGTAATTAACCCAATGGATAACCGAGAATTGATATGCGTTGATTGCCAAAGAGAAATTAATGAAGATATACAGATGGCTCTTGGTGAATTGACAGGAAATGACTGATTCAAATAACAAACGACTACTTCTCAATCCTCCTGAAAATCTCTTCCTGCAGGAAATAGCACTCAACCGGAGATAGTGTTTTAACCGTCTCAATAATAACGGCCAGATCGCTTTGCTGCTTCTTATCTTTGATCTGATCGGACTCCATATCTAACTTTGAGACCAAGATTTGCTTACTGGCCATGAAAGTAGGGTCATAGGCACCCTTTTTAAGAACCTGCGCAATCGTGCGAATATTATCGGGGGTAAATTTCGCTCCTACGGCCTTCAAAATTAAAGGACGCAGGTTGATGTAGGCATCAATTGCCCTGGATGCGCCGGCGCTTACCGAACCATGAAGATCGTTAAGAAAATCTTTGTTGTGATCGGTGGTGCGAAATGATGATGTTTTATTTTCCATGAATGAATATAATATTTAAGCGGCTAACGCATGAGTTGGTTCAGGCCAGACAATAGGGAAGTCTGGCTTTGAAAACATGCCAAACAACCGCTTTCGCTTGGTGTGCGCTCCATAGTCAGCTGCGTTCAGCTTTCGCCAGTCATGCCGATATCCCATGTCTTTAATCCTCTGCTGCCATGAAAGCCAATTTTTACCGTTTTTACGTGAGACGGGCTTACCGTTTTCATCAAGTGGCCCCCAACTCATAAACTCCTCAACGTTTTCCCATAGAAACGCATCAGGATCAATGGCTTTGACGTACCTGTCCATTTCATCAGGCAGGCTACGGCTATCAGCATCACGTGGCATACCTCCCTTTGCCTTGCTGTAATTGGTACACTCCATCGATGCCCACAGAATAACCTTTGCCCTTTCGCCGTATTTGCTACGGTAAAACTCTACCAACTTTGTAAGTGAGCCGGTATCAAGGCTTCGGATATCCTCGGAAAAATGAAGCGTATTTGGGTGGTTGTACATGTGTGATTCGATCGCAAGCGGGTCGTGATTCACACAGGCAATCACTTTAACCGGGAAGTAGTTACCGATTCGGGCGCGAACTGCGCCCTCGGTAACTCCCCCTGCTCCGCAAAATAGGTCAACAAATAGAAAGATTGGTTTCTCCACAATCAAACAGCCATAGATAAAGATTCAAGCTGCGCCCGGAGAGAGCAATACTTTGAATGCAGATCAAGTATCTGTTGCCGGAGATCTTCACGTTCATCAGCAGAGAGTGAATCCCTCTCCTGTACTCGAAGCTTCTCCAACTGCTCAATTTCTGCCAACGTAATGTTGATCTTCGATCGTAACTGTTTAGGGGTTAGACTACGCATAGATATCCTCCAATCCTTTTGTGATTGTTGTTGATAGTTCGGTTAAGATTTCATCAAGGAGATCCTCCGAGAACTTTTTGCCAAACTTTGCCTCTTTGTATGGCTGTGCCATGGTCTTTTCAGATAACGGGTCGTCAGAAAACCAAATACAAATCGGGCAGATCCTTACTCCTTCGTCAATAAACAAGCAGATCATCCTTCTACTTGAATTGCCTGAGATTACAGCCAGTGTATCGTGACCTGTCCAATATCCTTCCTCTCGAAAGTTGTTGTATGCAGGATCGTCTGTATTTATTCTAACCAACGTGTGAAAAGGAGTGCAAAGACCAGATTCAACGATCTGCTCTGCCGCCATCATTGGGCTCAAAGCCGCTGAAATCTTATCGTCTCCATCCAACTCACTAAGTACTACAACCTGAAACTTTGTTGTTGTTAAAATGTCCATGTTTATTTTTCCTCTGTTTGTGTTAAGGGTTTGAATTAATATACATCGGTTAAAACATATTTCAAAACAAATACGTTTTAATATATGTTTTAAAAATGTAAACACACAGAAATAGACTCGTAGTTACATAAAAAACGATTGTTTTCATTTTAAATATCGAATTTGTTACATTGAATCAGGCTGGAAGGTTTTTTTAAACCCTTTAACACATTATCACATGGATATCCCCGTTCCTCCGAAAAGGGTAGAGAGCAAAATGTTCTTACCTGCTCCGGATGTGGTTGATTGGATGCAACATGCTTTTCTGTCTGAACAATCTGATCTGTTCAATGAAGATCATATACATCTGCAAGACGCTGAGATAGGTGTGCTGTGGGCGTATGGAGAGAACCTAAAGCATTCCCGGCGCATTATTGGTACAGCAGAGATCCCCAGGTTACAATCAGGATGGAAAGGACAGAGAAAGGAAGAGCAGCTATCATCTTGGTTTGGAATGGTGCCTGAGTTTGTGATAACTCTGGAAGTATCATTTTGGAGAGGCGCAGACAATCCGTCCCGGTGCGCTTTGATTGAACATGAAATGTATCATTGTGGCCATGCTCATGATATGTTTGGAATGCCAAAGTTCAGTCGGCTTACAGGCAGGCCTATCTATACAATGGTAGCCCATGATGTGGAAGAGTTTATCGGTGTGGTACGTAGGTATGGAGCGAAAGCATCAGGCGTGGAAGAGTTGGTCAGGACAGCCAACAAAGGAGCAGAGATAGCAACAGCAACTATAGAGGGTGTGTGTGGTAGGTGTGGTAAAAAGGTCGCATAATTTCAATTTTTTACAACCAATGAATATGGCTTCGCTTAAAAGTAAACATAAAGAATTGATTATAAAGAGATTGGCTTGCTTTACACGTTCAGTCGAGGTTCAAACGGAGTTGAAAGAGTCCTTTGGTATAGACGTCTCGCTTGATCAGGTGGGTTATTATAACCCCGAGACGGCCAACGGGAGTAAGTTAGCTGAGAAGTGGAAGCAGTTGTATCGGCATACTCGCGAAGAATACATGACGGTAATTACCAAGCATCCCATAGCCAATAAAGGGTTTCGTCTTGGGGAGCTTCAAAAAAACTATGAAAGGGCAAGCAAAAACATTGTTCTGCAAAATCAGATTCTTGAGCAGGCTGCCAAAGAGGTTGGCAGAGCGTATGAGAAGGGAGAGGGTGACGGCGACAACAGGCCAACGGTAAACAATTTCATTCAACAGATTTACAATCGGATCGAGGGTAGATGAGCGCTGCAAAAAAGCTTTCCCACAAACAGATTATATCTGAGAGTAAAAAAAGAGATGCGAAACTCAATCCAGACTATGATCCATATACTGGTGAAGGAAGTCTGATTGAGCGATTTCCCTTCATGCAATCACCCGGTGTTACCATTTATCTGCCCTTAGAAATGAAATATGACAGCCTTTTTAAGCTGATCAAGGAAAAAGGGTGGCAAAAGGCGGCAAACGAAGCTTTTCCGGAGGAAAATCAGGGTGGCCAGGACAAAGTTGAAAGTCTTAGAGAGGCGTTTCATATCGTGCGGTGCCGTTATGACTTTGAATACTGGTGTGCATCGTGTGTGAAGATTGAGGACAATATGAAAGAGCTGGTTTCTTTCGTGCTGAATCCTCCTCAGCGTATCAGCCTTCGAGATCTTGAAGAAATGAGAACTGGTGGTGTGCCGGTCAGGAACATCGAAGGGAAGCATCGCCAGTACGGTAGTACAACCATGAAGAACGCCTATGCGTTTTGGGTTCAGAACGTGGTTCACAATGGGTACTCCGCTTATATCTGCTCGTTAGATCATGGTGGTGGTACCAAGATTGTTGGCCGGTATGAAACCATCGTCAATAATTACCCGGAAGTCATGGGTAAGATCCGCCTGAAACCATGGATGGGGCTACGCAATACATATGAGGTAGTCGGCACCAATTCACTGATTAACATAGGTAGCTCCGAACGGCCGAACGCTCCATCGGGAGATACTATTCAGATAGCATTGATATCAGAGGCCGGTAAGATGAAATCTACTGCTGCCAAGGGTGCTAATAAGCTCATTACCAACATTATGAGTATGGTTCAGTTGAAACCGCATACCTTCGTGATGATCGAGAGTACTGCAGAAGAGTCCGGCGCTTGGTTCAGGTCGCAGATCTTTAAGGCAAAACGGGGTGAATCAGGGTTTAAGCTTACCTTTATTTCATGGGTTACTGATCCGAGATGTCAGATTCCCTTGCCAGAGAGTCAGTACAAGTCGTTCATCGATTCCATGACTACCTATGAATGGGAGGTGTTATGGGAGAATGGTGCTACACTGGATCAGATCAATTGGTATCGAAAGAAGTCTAAGGAGTACGATCAGCTTTGGGAGATGCAACAGGAGAACCCTACAACGATCGAGGAAATGTTTGCAGGCGCCGGTAAGAAAGTATTTAGCCCTGCTATGATCAAAATAGCACGTTCTACCGTTCGTCAACCAAAATACATAGGGGATATTCATGGCAAGTCACACATGGGGCCAGATAGCTTGAAAGACTTGGAGTTTGTTGAGAACACCAAGGGGAACCTGCAGATATGGATGTTACCGTCTGAATACACAACAGAGAAGGATGTTGCACACAGAGGAGCTACGTTTGTTGATGTGGGTGGTGTTCACAAGGATAGTGATTACTCGGTGATTAAGGTTGCTGATCGGTGGCCAATGATAGAGGGTGGTTCTGCTGAATGTGCTGCTGTTTGGAGAGGACACATTGATCCTGAACTGCTTGCATGGAAGAGCGCACAGATAGCGAAGTTTTTCTATGAATCGATACTGGCCGTTGAAGTCAATGCTCTATACAGCCGGGGCAATAATACGGACGGTGTTCACTACCTTACGATATTCAATCAGATAGCCAATCATTATCCGAACCTGTTTACCCGGGATGATCCGGATAAAGTTAGAGGCAGAAACCTTCGGTATGGGTATCACATGACCAATGCAAGCAAGGATATTCTTGTCTCTGGACTGAAATCAGCGTGGAGGCCAGAGAGTGGTGGTGGTTGGGTGGAACGTAGTCAGACGGCAGTGGATGAAGCTGCTTTCTTTGAAATCAAAGAGGATGGCACAATGGGAGCGATTGAAGGAGAGCATGATGATGAGCTGATCGCAACCGGTGGGGCGAAGTGGTTGGCAACGGATTATCTTCCTGCTCCATATTACATTGAGAAAACCAAGAAGAAGCAAATTAAATACAATGAAGCCATGATTTAGGTTTTAAATTTATTAGATTTGGGTATGGAAGATATACGGTTAGTATATGAAAAGTAGGCGATTACGAAGCACTAAACTTTCGGTTAAGCACGAACTTTGACACGAGCCAAAAGCCTTGATTTTACTACTATTTCGCCTATTTTTTATATACATTGTTACAAGCTGGTGTTCTTTCTGTCGTGGTTCGCCTGTCCATTATTTTACTTATTACCTTTTGCTCTGTTGTGAGTTTTGCATAACATTTCGCAATTTTTTATGTCTGTCGCACCACCTTTACTCCAAGCTGAAACGTGGTCTGCATCCATTTCTGCCAGTGTCCAAATTTTAGTTTTGTTTGTGTTGTTTCCTACTGCACATAAAGGACAATTTGAAATTCCTTTTTTCTCTGCTTCTGCTTTTTGTTTTGCATAAACAGATTTTTTTGTTGCTTCGTCAAATACTCTAACTTCTAAAAGCTTCGTGTCTGTTGCACCACCAAGAATATATTCAAAAACGCCTTTTCTGGTTTTTATATATGGGTCGGCATAAAGTTTTTTCACTTCTGCTGATACGGTTTTTAAATTGTATGGATTTTTGTGATATGTTTCATATAAACGCCCCCATTCAAGTCCTTTCATTTCAGTCTCAACATCTGAAAAAACAGACGAAATCCAATCGATAACACTTGTAAAATAATTTTTTAATACTGTAATGTTGTTGTCAAATCTATGTTGGCTCATATAATTGCCTACTTTTTCTTTGCTAACCCATTCCAATGCTCTTTCTAAAAACTCCTGCCTATTTGCACTACCTGAAATATATGCACTCCATTTTTGTATGTTTGCATTTTGGCTATTGCTAAATTCTTCTTTGCCAAGTGTAACAAATGGACCAGAATAGACTGCATTTAATAATTCTTGATTGTTTAGTGGAACACCAGCAATATTAATAGTTCTAAACCATTCTTTAATTTCGCTTTCTGTTCCTTCACATTCATAAATTAGCAGTTTTGTATTTAATATTTTTTCTTGTTTGTCTTTTGCAATTCCACTAAAGTATTGCTCCATTCCATTTTCGTCTTTAATAGCGAATTTACCTGTTACATATCTGCCAAAACTTGTAATTCTTTGTTGTCCATCTAATACTTCTAGGTTGTTTTCACTTGGCTTATTGAAGTAAATTAAACCTAACGGATAACCTTTTAAAATGCTTTCTAAAACAGCAACATCCCTTTTACCATCTGCATAAATATAGTTTCGTTGGTATTCGGGCTGAATTGTCAACTTACCCGATAATCCAAAAAGTCCTTTACCTTCAAGAGCATTATAAACGAAACCATCGCAAATATCCCTAACGCTTATATCTGTTTTTAGTGTTGTTTTCATTTTTTATGTTTAATAAATATTCTTTGGTATGCAGATTGAACAATATGACCATCTTTATTTATAAAGTAATTTTTTCTACCATCATTTTCTGCGAGGTTTGCATTTTCATTGGTTTTGCCACCAGAAGAACCTGTTTTTACACCGTTTTGCTTTACTTCCCAATAATCATCGTATTTTTTTGTGTCAGGAACTTTATCGTGGCAACCTCTTTGGGTTGCACCCAAAATAATAAATTGCTCAGGATTGTATTTTGGCAAAAAACTTATTGGAACACCCATAACACCATTATAGTCGCTTGGTATTGCAGCTGTAAACGGTATTTCTATTGCATCATAGTTATCATATTTTCGATATTCTTTACCTTTTACTACTTTATGCTTGCTGAATTTTATATTATCCGCCATAGACATAAGGGGTAAAAATTGATGTCTTATGCCGTGGTCAAGATTTGTGAACCATCCTGTCCCCGCTACACTAACCATTTTTTTACCTTCTGCACTCATTTCGACTTCTGTTCCACTTAAAGCATAATCATCAGGAACAACAAATGTCATATTCTTACCATTTAATCTCTTATTAAATCTACTGCCAGTCCACATTTTATTGTATTGAATTAGAGGAAAAACTTCCTTATAGGTAATAGCGTTCATATTGCCAATAATTACAAATTTTTTATCTGCTTCAACTATCCAAGCCAAAAAGCCCCTAAAAAGTGAAAATGGCGGATTCGTAATAATTACATCAGATTCGTCTCTTAATTTTTTTATTTCTTCGCTTCTGAAATCACCATCTCCTTTTAAATATTCCCACTCTAAATCATTAACATCAATTTTTCCATCCCCTGTTCTGTCATTTTTCAGGGTAAATATTTTACCATTCACAATGGTTTTTTTATCATCAAATTGTGGATTTGTTGTTTCAAAAAGTGTTGGTTGATAAACACTTTTAATATTTTTACTTTCAGGGGCAAAACTTGTGCTAATAAGTTTTTTTAATTTAAGACGTTCAAAATTTTGAGCAAAGAACTTAGTAAAGTTGCTCCATTCTGGATCATCGCAAGGCAATAGCACTGTCTTACCTCGGAACACATCTGAGTTGAAATCTAAATAGGCATTGATTTCCTTTTCGATGTCATGGTATTGCGTATAGAACTCATCATTTTTAGCCCTTTTGGCCGCTGTTAGGTTACTATTTGCCATTTATTTTATTATTTCATCAATTTAATATTTTATTATTTCAAGAGCGTTGGCAAAAAAGCAATGTGTGCGATAGCACTCTTTGCTTGCGCGTTGGTTTTTTTTTAATGGGGCACAACAATGGCTAAAGTTAATAGCCTAAATAGGTCTTGTTATAGTTTTATGGTTAGTAATTAAGGCTACTAACCTTAGCCTAGACGTTAGGTGTAATATTCTCTAAGGTCAATGCTACTATTAACTTCATCTCCCCAAACATCCCATCCATCTGTTTTTTGTCTTGCAAATAGTTCTATTCTTGGAATATCACCAAATAATTCTATTATTTTGTCCCTGAATATTTGTGGTTTTTTAGAGTGTTTACTTCTGTCATTTTCTATAACTTGGTATATGTTATTTGCAATTTTGTATTTACTCATTGCCCCCTTCGTTCCAAATAAACATATTTCACAATTTTTCATAGTCCATGCTCCAGTATTGGCATATAATTTTCCATTTTTTGTTTTTTTAACCCATACGAACGATATTACCTTGTATTTAAAACCCCAACTTTTCATTAATTCTATTCCTTCTTCTATGTGGGAATCATTACACCACATAAATAAAGCGCAATCAAAATCACTAATTTCATTTATTGGTAATTGTTTTAAGTCATTTTTGTTCATTGAACTATACGGTAAATCTCTTAGTGGCCTAACTTGTTTCCTTTTGGGAAAAGTTTCTTGATATACTCCAACATCATTGTATTTCCATGGTGGGTCTGCGTAAATTATATTGTATTTTTTCATCTTTCGTTATTTTAATCCGTTCATACTACACCTAACAATGTGTAAAACGGCATTAAAACGACCGCATACACTCAGCGTTGGCGTGCATTAAAGAGAATAGTTCAGCAATAAGCGATCAGAGACCATTTCAGATTCCAAGGTTTGACCTTCCATTTGGAACCTTCTTAACATAGAGCGACCGACAGAGACAAACATTTCTTCCTCAAAAAGACCTTCAGGAATTGGCAAATCACATAAGTAGCTTCCTGACTTTTTGTTTCCGTCAATACTAAGAGCGACACGAACACCTTTTGATTTAGCATAATCTATCGATTCTAAAAGTTCTTCAAGTTTGAACGCTTGTGCTCCGTACAAAATACTCTGACTATGACTATATGGTGGGTCACAATAAATCAAATCTCCAGATTGAGCCATTTCGAAAATCTCTTTGTAATCAACATTTAAAAAATTCACATTTTTCATTCTTAAAGACCAATCTTTTACCCTTTTCCTAAATGTCTCAACGGGAATTGGAGTGTGCACACCACAAGGCGTACTCATATATCCGTCTGCTTTTCTAAATCTCACAATTCCACCATAGCATGAACGGGTTAAATACAGAAAATCTGCCCCATTATGTTTAGAATTAAAAGATGCCAAAACACTATTATAAACGTCTTTTTTATCCTCTGTATCAAGTCTATTACGTCTTTCAGCATACCACTCTATTAATTCATTTGGGTCGTCTTTTAACTTCTGCCATATCTCGACTAAGGGAGCGAAAATATCAGAGCCAATTCCTGATGTTGGTGCAACTGTTGCCATTACTGCCCCACTTCCCAAGAATGGTTCATAGAATGTACCAAAGTCAGCAGGAAAACACTTGGTTATTTCACCAGCGAACTTCTGCTTATTGCCAACCCATTTTAGCAATTGAGATTTGGGTGGTGTGTATGTAGCGAACTTGGAATCAAGAGACAGTTGCATAGACGTTAATTAAATTCAAGTTGTCTTGCAATCACAACCCACCCAACTTAAAGCTCCTTGTTTTGGTTTTACGGATCGGGTATTTCTGAACGCTGTAATACGACCAGGCTTCCGCGGCGTGCTCTACATTTCCCTTTTTATCAATTCCGTCACCTTTTCGTTTGGACTGCTCTAGGGAGTCAATCAGGTTTGCGCATTTATTGGATATAATTACAAAGGACTCTCCGTCACGCTGCCAGTCTTTCAATCGTTTATTCGACGCGTCAAGACGCTCAGAAACAGGCGGGTTCGCCGTTGGTACATAGTCCTGAATCTCCCACTGTTCGGCAGCCAGCACCTCTTTGATGATCTGATAGTTGGATTTGATGCTCGATGTGTGCCCGTGTTTTCCCGAGGCATCCCCGTATAGGTGAATGATCTTGTTTTCGTGGTCCCGGTAGATCCGGACAAAGTCCTGTATGTGGTACTCCGTCCGGGTTCTCTCATTATCAACCAGCTCCCCAAAAACGACATCCATTGGCGGCATGTCGTGCAGAAGGATCCAGCTCATGGGCTCGATGTTGAAATCGCAGCACATCACAATAGGCATGGCCGGGTTATACAGATCCTCGTCGGTAACGTGGGCTTGGTAGTCAAAGTTCTCCCATGCCTTATTGCTGATTGACGCCGTGTAATCGATATCCACCTCGGCGGCCAGATCCTGCTTAGACCTTCGTTTCTTCTCCCTCTCGTACCAAGCCTGCGTTTTAAGCGGGTGAGCGCTCCAATACATCCGGTGAACGTCGATCTGCCCGGCGTTCTGGCTTCTCAAAGCATAAAAGTGATTGTTTCGCCCGTTTGCCGAGCTGATAGCCAGTTTACAATCTGTCACATCGGAGGCGGACTGCCAAGCGCTCTCATCAGTGTTGCTCCACTTACCAAACTCGTCAAAGATCACCGCCTTTTTCCGGCCACCCGTGGCAAAATAAGGGTTATTGCTCTCCCCGGTGATGCTCGATCCGGTCTGCGGGTTGGTGATGTTCATGAACGACATGTGCTTTTGAACATCAAAGCCATCGGGAAGCAGCCACTTTGGTTGTCGCTTGATCTGATATCTAATTTTCGGAAACAGGGCGTCCATGTCCCCGATCTTATCCACGAAGTCCTCTTTACGCGATCCCACCTTAAAATCATTACCAGCCCCCCCGAATTGCCAGTACCACTGAATAACCGCCAATACAAGCCAGCTGGCTCCCATGTCCCGGGACTTCTCTGTCAGGCCGTCTTTGCCACCATCGATGTGATCTACCAGCCACATCACATACTCGTCCTGGTATTCCCACGTCAAAAACAGAATGTGCGCGTCGTCGTAGCCAAGCTTCGATTGGTTTTCCGGGCGGGGATCGAACGTCCATCCAAAGCAGTTTAGCCAGAAAAGGATATCCTGCTTACACCACGCTTTTACAGCTGATCGGAACTCCGGGTCTTTGTCTGCCTTTGAAAGGATCTCCGCCCGGTATCGATAGTTATCCTCGCGGGTTTTGGGGTATGGGGGGTTATTGCTCAATTTCTTTCATGGTGAATTAATTTAAAGTTGGTATTATCTCGGTCAGATTGCCGAGTTTGGGCGGTTTTGGTTATTGAATAATCACCCCCCGGTTATCTTACCTTGAACGTAATCCCGAGGATCGCCCTTTTCGGGATCCCATTCGGCGGTTTTCATATTTACGTCCAGTTTTTCAGGTGCGTATTTGCCCCAGACTTTCAATATCTTGTCAATCGCGTCCTTTGAGTCGTGGAGTTCGATTTCAAAGACGCGATCGGTTACAACTTCATCATCACCGGAATGTGATTTTCTTACTACATCCTTCTGTTTGATCTTCTTAATCAAGTGAAACTGCTTTCTCGCCTCTGGATTGGACAGGTCGATTTTAAGCGTTCCGTCCTGTTGAACTTCCATGAAAGACTCGAAGCTTCCGCGCCCCATGTCTGCCAGTCTCTTGACTGCCTCCTCTGCGCTCATGGACAGTTCGTCCATGCGTTTCTTGATTGCGTCCTGAACTGAAGTTTTCTGAAGGAGTTGATAACCCTGTTCTGAAGCTGTTTTTTTCGAGTACCCAGCACTTATCGCGGAGCGCGTAGCGTTGTAATCAATGCAGTACTCTTCAACAAACCTTTTCTGTTTGTCCGTCAACCCCGCTTCAGGATCCTGCTGCTGATGAGCCTTAATATGACAATACTCCGAACCCTTTATAGCACTGCTTTTACAGCTTTTACCGCTTTTTGTATGTGCCTTGCATTTGCTCATGTTATCAATCTATCTCATTGAGGGTGGTTTGGAAACCTATTTTTAAGGGGTGTTGGTTTCATAGCTGCTCACCGTTCATAAATGATTGACTCTATGGTTTTCTCACTGTAATGAAACTTTTTGCTCAGTACACTCACGCTCTCCTTGGATCCGATTTCGCCCTTGATCTGATCGTATTCAAGTTTAATCTGCTTCCATTTCTTTCGAACCCGTATTCCCTGGACGATAATCTCCCGAACGGGCTCGTCGACGATAATACGCGCTGCGCTTTCGAGGAAATCAAAGGCTTCGAGTTCTTTGCCCGGTGTTATTTTTTGAAGAACCTGCTCGATTTCTTTGAATGTTTTCATAGTGAGTATGGGGTTTATCGGTTTTTGCGGAGCTTCATCATAGCAATCTTAACCCGCTGAATATTCACCAGCTGGCTAACACTTGAATTAGACGATAAATCCCCACATATCCAAGACCGTGGTTTTCGCAGTATCTACGAGCATCGGCAATTGTAATGCCCGGCACTACTGGCCCGGCAAAGACCTGAAGTTCACCATCTATTAAGGCGGTCACTCTCGTTGCGTATTTATTCATTTTGTCTCCTTTAAAGTTCTGTTCTTTTAATAAGCCATACACCTAATTTAACACGCCAATCATTCCAGTTTTTATACATTCTTGCCATTGTAAACAATTGTGCTGTCAGTAATGCTTTTTGTCCATTAATGCCAATAGTCAATTCTGTTTTATGGTATTTATTAGGCGTTTCTTCTGTACACAATAAATCAAAGTCTATCATAATGCCTGGAACTTCTGGCCCAATGAATGACTGAAGGTCACCCTTTTTGTTTTTCTCATAAAATTCTATCAGGCGATGAATACACATAGCATCACCCGTGCTGCTATATTCATATTTATTTCTCAGATGTTCTACCATCTGGTCAAGTGACAGAGTATTCCAATCTAACCACCCTTCTGGTACTTGTTTCATTTAGTCTCCACGTTTCTCGTCCCAAAGTCGGATTGGTCGAATGGGTAGATCCCGATTGAAAGTAGATAGTTTTGAACTACCGCTGGCATATCCGCATAATGATAATTAGTCCAGACCATTAATCTATACCTGATTTCTCCGAGCGGTGTTATATCTTGTTCCTGAAATGTTGGACACTTTCTCAACTCTTCATCTGTCATGTCCTCAATCTTACGTGCCACGAGAGTACAATAGCGCACATTAATCAGAGCACCATTAAGGATAAGGAAACACCCATGAAATTCAGTTGAATAGCCTTCTATTTCAATGTTCTCAGGAAAGTTGAATTTATTCTCTTTTATTGAGAATTTCCCATTTGAAAATAAGTTTGGCACATCTTTCCAGTTCATTCTGTCTCCTTTAGTTAATATTCTACTTTATCAGCAACTCAAAGCATCTTACCGCACTTCATACAGTATTGAACCTCTAAGTATCCGCTACCATGTCTTTCAGATGTTGGATGGGCGCATTTCATATAATCCAAAGCCTTTTCCCCTTCGAGGCGTTTCTCATCCCAAAACTGGACATAGGCCATACCTGTTTCACCATGTCCGCAACAGGCGTTCATTACATCCGAGAGAGTTCCAATGCAGCCGTCATGACCCTCAACAGTTCTTCTCAAACCACAATGCCCACAGGTTTCTTTTCCGTATCCGTCTAAATAATTACTCATTTTGTATCCTTTTTGGGCTTAAAAAGCAACAGTGGCGTATTCAAAGGCGAAGGATTCGTCTAACATCCATTTTAAATGGCAAACCCTAAAGCCCGCCACTGTTGCTCATTTTGTCTCCTTAAGGGTTAATCGTCAAAAGCGCCTGAACATTCCTCACACAACCCGCCGAACATATCAAGCTCTTCTTGGGATGTTTCTTCCATACATTCAGGACATTTAGTTTCTTCCCCCATTTTAATGATCGATACTTCTGGGTTTTCACAGTCACACTCTTCAATGTGTTTTCGCGGATTGGTCCCGCTGATTGTAATATCTTCAAGTAGTATGTGTTCGACGTTCATTTTTTCTCGTTCTTAGTGTGTTAAGGGTTTTTTATTTTTACTTCTTTCTGTGAAGTTTCATCATCTCGATCTTTACTTTTTGCACGTTTACCAGCTGGCTAACACTTGAATTAATCGCCTTGGCCTGGCCGACGTAACCCGGGTTATCTTTTACTTCTTTCATTGTGGCCATCAATACATCCTCGACGCTGTTTAGATTTTTAAAGTCCTGACTTTTGTGAGCCAGACCGTTGCCACTTGTAACCTCAGGTAGTTGAGTGCTCTCGAATTTTTCGATCTCCTCAGCTACATCGCTTTTGTTGAAAATAATGGCTGTACTATCGGTTAGTATATGTACACGGCCATCAGCGATATGCCACTCCTTCAGCTGGTAGGCTTTTGATTTGTAGATCACCCGACTTCCCATCAGGTCGTCCAGTTGATTATTTATTTTGCTCATCTTCTATTTGTTTAAGTTTTCGGTTTAGTAAATATCGTTTTCGGGCCACTCTGATCAGGTCCTGCCGGTGCTCAATCAGGTACTCCCGCAGTTCTTTATCACCACCGACGAGGTGCCCCGCGACATAAGAATCGTGCAGATCCACCGCTGGGTGGCCGTGTTCTTTATAGAATTTTTTCAGAGCAGCCGCGGCCTTTTCTCTGTTCACATTTCTGCACGCGTGCTCTCCCCGGGTAATCAGCTCCCAGTTACTTGGTATACAGTTCATGGTATTGCCGTCCTTGCAGCGAAGTAGATGGCCTTTCGGAATCGAGCCGTTTTTCTTTTTCCAATTGTGGCGGTGCAGTAGGTCCCATTTGGCTTTGGCCACCCGAATGTGCATGTATGGAGTACCTTTTGAGTCCACCCTGCAGCTTATAGCCCCATCCCATTTGGTGTTTACGGGCGAGTGACCTTTTTTGAACCGGGTTTTTTTGGTCTTTTCGATCGCCTCCCGGCTCATGTAATCGGTTTTCTTTAAGCCCTTATTCTCCGGAGTGTGGCCTTTTGGATATCTATTTTTAACAGCCTTTTCACATTTTGCCAGCTGGGCCCCAAGTCCCCGGTTCTGCTCCAGCAGGTAATCCGGGTTCTTATGGATCCCCAACAAAGAAACGCGGCCATATATCGATGACCTTGTTCGGCCACCAAGCATCTTCTGAACCTCGTTAATTTCCGTTGTTGGATAATAATCGCGTAGAATCTGATCCTGTTTTTCGGTCCATTCCCTTCGAATGAATTTGATCAATCTCATCTTTTTTCTGGCGTTACGGACTCCACCTGGCTTCACGCCAAGGTGGTCAGCCATCTTCTTATCAGATAAATCCTGCCAGTTATCACGGATAAACTGTAGATCCTCCTCGGTGTACACCCTGCTTCTTTTGGGTTTACTCATTTGAAAAACTCCTCAAGTTCCTCGATCGATTTCTTAGCAATCCCCTTCCCTACGATCTCCATTTTAAGGGTCTCGAGCAGGCTGGCATCAGGACCAGTGTTAGATGGGACGGTGAAGTCTAGTCTTGAAATGATATTTTGCTTTTCCTTTTTTGAACCAGACTTATAATGATCGTTAATCGCATCAATAAGGTCTTCTGTCTCCATCTCTGAGAAATGAACCCTAACATATTCACATAGTTCTACTTCAATATATCCTCCTCTGGCCATAACTACACCCTCACCTGTGATTCAGATTGCGGATCCAGATCGTACAGGCTGCTCACTGTGGCCTGAATCGTTTTATACCAGGTGTTCCCGTGTTTGTCGTTGATCCGATAGAAGTCAGTGAAGTCCGGCTTACGGATATTGAACTTCCAGTACCCTTCCTTGGGTTTATACCGGGAGTAAACCTGCATTAGCAGGTGATAAAGCATGAACTCCTTCGTATCACCGTCCAGCATGTCCCAGAGCTCACCGGATATCTGAATCAGGTAATCGAATCCGGAAAAGAACTGGCTGACTTCGTTTTCTTTCGTGATCCTCGCCGCACGTTTTTTGCTGATATTCGGGTAGATCAACAGGCAGCCCACACTGGCCGGACCGATATCAATACCACGCTCCTCCATGACCCTCTCGGCCAAGTCCCGCATCTGCGTGCTTTTTATGATACTTTTAGTCTGCCCTTTAAATTTTTCATTAATGCGCGACTGATCGAAGTTGGTCCGTATGGGAGTAAATCCCTCGCCGTCCATTCGAAGCTGTTTTGCAACCGCCTGCATTTTTTTAGATGTTGTTTTTGCGGTACGTCCGCTACTGTCTGTAATTTCAATATCGATGTCATTCATAGTATTCTGGTTTAATTGTTGTTATGGTACTTTAAAAGTCTTGTCGTGTAGCGTCGGATCTTCTCCTGCAGGTAGACAGAAATCTCTTTATTCCGATTGTGTAGCAGGTTTGATATATCTTGCTCACTACAGCCGGCTATTACTGCGATATCTTTACTTCTCATACTCTGTGATAGCTTTTTAATGATTTTCACCACTTGGTTGAGATCCGGGCTTCTGCGCTGATCCGGAAGATTCCCGCTAACAGCCTTTTCATGCCTGGTTATCGCCGTTCGCAGAAAGCTTGCGTCCTCCTTGGCCTGCCTTAGAGCCATAGATCCCACATAATCTCGATAGTTCACCCGTTGGGTTTTTGCCTTTTCAATCACTTCCAGGGACTTTTTGAGCTCCCGGCGATATCGGGTGATTTCAGGTTGTTTCATTGACAGTGATCTTGGTAGTGATGTATTCATGATTTTTTGGATTGTGTTACAAGTCCGCGACGCTCAGCCTCGTTAAATATTCGCTTGATATACCCTTTTCCATTTAATCCCGACATCCATTGATCAAATGATTCATTTCCCATAACCTGGTTGATCTTTTTGTGTTGATCAACGATCGTCTCATCCGGCCAATTCTCAACTTTTTCCCCGGATATCATCCTTTCATGGTCTGTTTCGTCAATTGGAGTTGTTTGCCTGGGTAGTTCTTTTGGTTTTTTCTGCGGGTAGTACTTGTTTCTCGTCTCATACAACCGATCTCTGACCCCGCTTGAAACAATCCAGTCATTAAAAGCCGTCACAATGGCTGCCATATTGTTTCCCCTTCGGGGCGCGCGGCCACTAACAAGAGCTTTTGTAAATTCAGAAACAACGATATCTCCCGGGATATCCTGGGGCACTAAATGATTTTCATAGAAAAGAGCCACCCATAACTCTGATAAAAAGCTTGAAATTTGATCCTTATCAGACGGAAGCTCGTTTAAAGCACCTATTTTGAGATACATTTCGTACAACGAGTCGGTGGCTGGTCTTTCTGGTTTTGGATATACATTTCCCCCGTCACTTCGATTCGAGATGTATGTCAAAGCCTTCTCCCGACTAAAATTAACAGGGATTTCTATGTATTTACGCTCTTGAAAGGTACTCGACAGCCTGGTCTCCTTTTGTTTTACTATGTCCATTGTTTATTTTTTTTTGTTTTTCTATTGGAGGATAGGCCTGCCAGTCATCAAGCCATG
>Ga0222672_1000267_pt1 | contig 23976 bp, 31 predicted proteins | sample AntAcemetagen799_FD_179810 | JGI IMG/M metagenome (GOLD analysis project Ga0222672, IMG submission 179810) | Saline water microbial communities from Ace Lake, Antarctica - #799 | ecosystem: Environmental > Aquatic > Non-marine Saline and Alkaline > Saline | place: Antarctica: Ace Lake...
TGGGACCACTGAGGGCGTCGCCGAGCTGGCGAGCAAAGGCCCAAACGCCGACTCGAAAATCGGGTGCGCTGCCGATATCGAGGCAATCCACGACATCACCGCCGTATGGGCTGTGACGGAAAAGGCGGAGGCCGCATGGACCTCCTGACGCACATCACCAGAGACGATGTCGTGCGCAGTGGAGCCTGCCGCGATGGCGTTGACGATTGGGCTGATAGGCACGCCCCGGGCCTGACGTTGATATCCGTATCAGATGCGCTTAACGAGTGCGCAAACGATCACGAGCGCGAATACATAAGCGATGCAGCTGGGCGCTCCGGGTCCGGCTCCGGGTCCGGGCCCGGGTCCACGGACGGGGGCGGGTTCGGGGTCGGGTTCGGGTCCGGGTTCAGGTTCGGGGAAGGGGATGGATTCGGGTACGGGTCCGGGGAAGGGGATGGGTTCAGGTTCGGGGAAGGGGATGGATTCGGGTACGGGTACGGCGAAGGGTTCGGGCCCGGGTTCGGGTCCGGGTACGGGGATGAGTTCGGGTACGGGGATGGGGATGGGTTCGGGTACGGGTATGGGTACGGGGCCAGGTACGGGTACGGGGGCGGCGGGTCCGGGTACGGGGCCGGGTCCGGGTCCGGGTCCGGGTCCGGGTCCGGGTCCGGGTCATGACCACCGCCCACCTAGAACTCGACCACGGCCACGACGCAGCCGCAGAGGCTCACGACGCAGCGATGGACTTTGTGTGGGCACGCGATGAGGCTGCCGAGGATGAGCTGGCCCGGCTAGTCCGCCGCACTGACTCACTCGGCCTAGCTGTCGCTATCGGGGGTCACGAGGACGACCTGCTCAACGCCGTGCTGGATTCGTTCGACGAGATCGGTGACTCGATCCCGTATCAGGGCGGCAGCGTCGGTGACCAGTGGATACGGATTCTGCAGACCACGGTGGTCGAGTGCATCGCAAAGAGGATGGATCAGGAGCACGAGCTATGAGCAAGGCAATCACAGACAGCGCGGAAATATACGAGACGTTCAGGCAGGACCAGAAATCCGATGACGACGCCCGCCGAGGGTTTTGGATCGACCACGTGAGCGGGCCTCGGTGGCGCGTCATGCGCGGCGACCAGGTCGCATCCAGGGATTTCGAGACGCTGACCGAGGCCGTGATGGCGCAGACACGGATAGAGGAGCTGCTGGCATGACCTGGGAGCAGCACTACCGCGAGCTGGCAGGATGGCGGTGCGACGACTACTGGCGGACGGACGCTGCGTTCATCGGGTCGATGCAGCGGCTATACCCCAAGTCGTTCCGAACGATGCGCCTTGCATCCATCGTGGACAACGCCCTGATCTTGCTCGTCTACGAGTCGTTAGCTGATGTGGAGGCATCGCTATGACCCACACCGGCCCCAACCTCACCCACGCCATGCGGCGCGAGTGGAATCGCAAGCTGGTCGAGCGGAGGGCGCGGAGAGCCATCGCGGCCATCCGGTCATCGGCCCCGCAGCCCTCACTGCTGCGCCTGGTCACTACTGATGGGCCGGATGCGGCCTAGACAAACAACGGAGATAGACCCATGGCAGTTGCAAAGATGAGCGAGCGCGCACGTGCCGCAGTGCGCGATGCGGTTGTGCTCGGGCTCTGCTCCGTCACGACCGTAGACCGGCTCGCAGTCGAAAGGCTCGTCTCGGCCATCGACGCCGGCAAAATCCCGAACGTCTCGATCAACTATTGAGGACGACAGTCATGAGCATGGAGCAATCAGATGGCGGCGTGATCATGCCGGAGGCGCGGCAGGCGCGGATGCCTGCTCAGTTACAAGCGACCGACCTGGTAACGGCTATTGCCAGCGCGGCATCCAATCCCGCAATGGACGTCGAGAAGATGGAGCGCCTGATGGCGATGCACGAGCGGATGACGGATCAGCACGCGCAACAGGTCTACCAATCCGCGCTGTCACGAATGCAGCCAGACCTGCCCGTGGTCAAGCATCGGGGCGACGCCAATAAGCGTTACACCTACGCGCTCTGGGAGGACATTCACCGGGCGATCACGCCAGTGATGAGCCGCTACGGGTTTTCGATCTTCTTCAAGGTTGACACCGCCGACGCCGTGCGCGTCGAGGCAACGCTCGCCCACGAGGACGGCCACCGCGAATCGACAAGCATCACGCTGCCCGCAGATGCCAGCGGCAACAAGAACGCAGTGCAGGCGGTCGCGTCATCTATCGCCTACGGCAAGCGTTACACGGCTGGCGCCCTCCTTAACTTTGCGACGACCGGCGAGGATGACGACGCACAAGCCGCCGTCGAGCCTGTCGAGCCCACCATCACCGCCGAACAAGCCAGCGAGATACGCGATCGGGTCAACGGACTTGAGATACCTGAGTCAAAGATTCTTGAACTGCTCGGGCGCGCAAGAAATCGGGAGCCGTACGCGAGCCTGGCAGAAGTGCCCGCCGGGCTGTTCAAGGCCGCGAGCAACTGGCTTGCCGCGAAGGAGGCCGCGTGATGGATCAGGGCTCCCCAGAATGGTTCGAGGCGCGTTTAGGCAAGATCACTGCTTCGCGAATTGGCGACGTGATGGCTAAGGGGCGCTCCGGCGCTCCGTCCGCAACCCGCGCCAAATACTTGGCGCAGGTCTTGCTCGAACGCCTGACGGGCGACGCGGCGCTGTCTTTCCGGTCTGCAGCGATGCAGTGGGGCAATGAGCAGGAGGACGCTGCGCGCGCTGCCTACGAGCTGCGCACCGGGAACGACGTGATCACGACCGGGTTCGCGGTACACCCGGAGATTCAAGGCGCCGGCGCCTCCGCAGATGCGCTCGTTAACGATGACGGCTTGCTCGAGATCAAGTGCCCTGAGTCGCACACGCACCTGGACACGCTCACGGGAGCGCCTATTGATAGACGGTACGTCCTGCAGATGCAGTGGCAGATGGACTGCGAGCAGCGCGACTGGTGCGACTTCGCGTCATTTAACCCCCGCTTCCCGCCTGGGCTGCAGTTGCATGTCCGCCGCGTTGATCGTGACGAGGCGCTGATCGCAGAGATCCGCGAGGCGGTATGGACTGGTCTTGCCGAGATCACGAAGCGCCAGAAAGAACTGCTCGCGCTGATGGAGGACGCCATCCCCGGCCTAGACGACATGGGAGAGGGCGTGCAGGCCGTGTATCCAGATGGGTGCCGGCCCGGTGATTGACAGAACAGGAGGGTCCGCCGTGGCCAGTGAGATCGAGACGACCACCAGCGCCGAGAGCCCGCGGCACCCGCCTCTGGTCCATCACCCAGAACGAGTATGCGAAGGGAAAGGTAGAATGCTGATGGAAACGCGTCCATTCGACCGTGCCGAGTTCGAAATTCCGCCCGAGGCAAGGGGGTTTCGGGTGTTCGAATTCATGGACCACGTCGGGCTAGAGAACACCGTCTACTGCACCGCTCTCTGCGACGATCTCCCCGGGTTGCTTCTCGACCTTGAGCAACGGCAAGCCGTTGGCCTTGGGATCGACACTTGCGCAGCACTATGCGAGCCGATGCCCGGCATGAAATCAGACGGCCCGCATTTCGACGGCTGGCCGCTGAATCGCGGGGGCATCGATTACTTGGTAGAGCGGTTCGGGCTGCGGGTCTACTGGAACGACGAAATCGCTCTCAGGGTGAGCGAGGCCCGGCGATGAGCCACCGCAATCACGGCGCTGCCTGGATGATCTCGAAAACGAGGGTCTGATCGTGCGGAACATCTCGCGCCTTGCGAATGGCGGGAACGATGGGCTGATCGTGCGGGTGACGATGTGACGCCTCCTGAGCGGTGGGAGTCACGGCCTGAGCCTGCGTCGCCCTGGATAGACGCCCTGCGCGCTGAGATAGCGGATAAGGCGGACACGATTGTGGCCCTGTATGCGCGGATCGAGGGACTCAGACTCTGCCTGCACGCTGAGATAGCCACGGTTTCCGACCAAGCCAAGCGGATCGAGGCTCTTGAGGCTGCCCTGCTCACCACACAGGAGTCAGGCCAGTGAGAACGATGCGAGAACAACACGTTGCGATGCTCCGCAAACGAGCAGCAGACGCGCGCGCCTGCTGGCACGGCATTCTGAAACACCCAGTTGATCCAGAGGGGCAGGAACTCCTCGACGGCGATGCTATGGGCCTGAGAGCCGATGCCGCGTGGTTCGATGAATTGGCCGATCTGCTATCCCTGCCCGACATACCCGGCCCCGGTGCTGGGCAACGCAGCCGCGCTTACGCAATGTCGATCATGGGTGCCGGCCCGGTGATTGACAGAACAGGAGGGTCCGCCGTGGCCAGTGAGATCGAGACGACCACCAGCGCCGAGAGCCCGCTCGACGGCCTCGAGTTGCAGGAGCTGAGGGAAGAATGCGAGGCGCTGATCGAGAACGTCGATGTGTGGCAGGAATACGCGCTCGACCCGGGCGCGGCCCGGGTCGTCCTGCGCTTGTTGGATGCGCACGACGCTCGGATCGGTGGGTGCGGCGGTGAGTGATCAAACCAGAGACGGCCGCGCCCGCGTGACCGCCTACTACAACGAATTCGACGCTTACGCTGCCCAATGGCTGCGGAACCTCATCGACGCCGGCCACATCGCGCCCGGCATCGTGGATGAACGCAGCATCGTGGAGGTGCAGCCATGCCCCTGCCAACCGTTCAGCGTCGCCGGAGCCCGCGGCGGCGTCGAGGATGAGCGACACCTATGGCCTGAGTTTGCGCGGCTCATCGGCCAGTGCCGCCCTGCAAAAATTATTGGAGAGCAGGTTAGTTCAACGCTTGGGCGTGAATGGCTCTCCGGAGTACGTCTTGACCTGGAGGCGATGGGATATGGCGTCGGGGCCGTCGATATTGGCGCTGCGAGCGTCGGCGCGCCGCACATCAGGCAGAGGCTATGGTGGGTGGCCGACTCCGAAAGCGACGGACGGGGAAAAGCCGGCAGGGATGAGCCACGCACGGCGGGAGGCGGGAAAGGCGCTCGACAGCTTGCCTCTGGTGGCGTCCGCGGCGGGCTGGCCGACACCCACAACGCAGGACTCGAGCGGCTCCCGGAGCTCGACAGCGACGAGGAACAATCCAGACTCGAAGCACTGGCCGGGCGTGACCCTGACGGACGCAGCCCTGTTCGCAGCGAATCTAGCGACACCGGGCGATCCGGTGAGTTCGATGGCGGATCTGACGGCAGCGGGCTGGGCGACACCGTCGGCGCGAGACTGGAAAGACACGCCGGGGATGGCAACTACAGGGACCAACCCGGACGGATCGACGCGCTCCAGGCTGGATCAGCTTCCGCGACAGGCAGCGATAGCGGCGACCCCTGGGCAGACGTCCGATGGATCGACTGCGCAGACGGCAAAGCGCGGCGGCTTAAATGTGGAATTGAGCCGCTGGCTCATGGGATACCCGGCCGAGTGGGCCAGTTGCGCGCCTACGGAAACGCTATCTGTCCTCAAGTCGCGGCGGAAATCCTGATGGCCTGGGGGGTGGAATCATGAGCCATGAACTAGTCGAGGGGCAGGCGCTCGCGTGGATCGACGAGCGTGACGATACCCAATCCGTTGTTGTAGTCCGCATCTGAAGAAGGAAACAGCGCCGTGAAAAAGGAATCAAATCCGCCACCGAACTACAGGAAGCCTCCGCCACCGCCTCCGCCGCCAAGTTGTAGGACCGACCCGCCGCTGCTAGGTGACCCGAGCGGCATCACGGCGTTTATCGCAACACTGGTCGTGTTCCCGTTGCTCGCGGGCGATCGGGCTGATCTACGGCATCGGCTGGATTGGTGCATGGAGCGAGAGCGCGCGGATATTCGTTGCCGTTGGGTCGCTGGTTACGGCCGCTGGCGCCGGTGTGCTCAAGAGGCGCGGGCTGCGCCAGTAACCGTTCGTCGCCCGGCATCAAACTATCGCTAAAACTATTGCGCGCCGATATAGCGTCCGATATAGTTTGTTCATCGGCGCAGCGCGCCACCCGCCACCCGGGGATCAGGGTGAGGAGCAGCAAGATGAGCCACGCAACCCGCACCGTCGCACTGAGCACCGAGGTCACCGCAGAGATCACTGTGACCAAGACGATCTCAACCGAGTCCTACACGCTCGACGGCGACGGTCCTTACCGTGGTCCGCAGCAGCTCACCGAATCCTACGAGGTGCGGCTGGTCAAGGCCGGCTCCGTCATCGCTCGCGGACGATTCGGGCGCTTTCCGCTCACGAAGCAAGGCGCAGTCGCAGCGGTCGGCAACTTGGGTCTGAGCGAGGCATCTGCCGACAAGGTCGAGCGCGCGCTTGCCGAGGCCCGGGCTGAGGCGGAGACCGCCGACGTAGCCGAGTTTCGGGCAGCTCGGGCTGCGGCCCGTCAGGCCGCAGAGGCAGAACTTGCGGATCTCGAATCGTTCCAGCGCCGCGTTCGCGGCGGCATGAATTCCGATTCCGATTCCGTCGGCTAACTCGCCAAACAGCCCGGCCTCAGAGCAGGCCGGGCACTGGAGGATTACCCTATGACCACAGCAACAATTACCCGCATTGATTCTGGTTTCGCTAACGCCGGCCGCGATCAGGAGCCACGGCCGTCAGTGGACTACCCGCGTCCTCTGGCCAGGGTCACGGAGGGTGCTCTCGCGTGAGCTATCTCCACCACGTCACGATAGAGACTGGTCACGTGCGTCGATCTCCAGCATCGGAGGTCGAGGCGGGTACGCGGCAGATGCTGCTGCCGATCCTGCGCCAAGCGCTCAACGGGGGTCAGCCGACTATCCCTGGCGTCGGGCCCTACACCCTATCCGGCGATGCGCGCGGCGGGCGGGCGTCCACCTGGACTGTGTGCGGACCCCACGGCCCACTCGTGACGTTTGCCGTCTGCTCCGGCGGCAAAGGCGCGCGCGAGTGGGACAATCTCGCCGGTGCCGGCGACCAGCCACCGCACCCGTGGTGCGCAGTCCGGGTAGAGGATGGGCTCGCGCGTGACCCGTCTACCGCAGAGTGGATCGGCGACCTGGAGCGGTGCGTTGCCTGGACCTGGCTGGAGGATATGAGGCGCCATTGAGCGACGTTGACGCGGAAGGTGCTCACCCCCAGCTGGAGGGCGAGCTTATCTGCTACGTGTACGCCAATTGAGCCGCTCTCGACGTGGGCAGTGTCCCTCGCGGAGGGCGGGCGGTCTGTAGGTGATCGCCCGGAATGGCGTGAGAGCGGGCCTACTCGTCGTCATCATCATCGACTTCGGGCAGCGGCGCCACGCCGGCCGTCGCGTCTTCCAGCTCAAGCGCCCGCGCAGAGTGGAGCCACCCGCGCACGGTCTGGCGGACCATCCGGCGCATAGACGGCGGGCGACCTGGTACGCATGGCGCGCTGGCGGGGCTATCTCGAGGCTCCAGCGCATGGGGCTCGCGTGCGAGCTGAGTCGCGAGATTGGCTACGGTGCAGAGCTGTAGGTGTCGCCTACGAGCTGCAGAGCGCCCCAGGCGACGAGCTGATCCAGGTGAATCTGGACGGCAAGCGCCGCGTAGTAGCCGGCAAGCTCCGGCGTTCCCGCTTGGCGCGCGGCCAAGACGATCTGCGGCGCGGTGCGATCATCTTCACCCACCAACGCCCGGATGGCGTCATGGGCGGGCAGTGTCTGGACGTTCATGCGGCATCACTCCTTGAGGATCGCGGTTTCGGTGTCGGTGTCCCATTCGTGGGTCTCGTCGCTGATGTCCGGGTCCGCGCCCGGCGGCAGCTCGTGCAACGCGTCTCCGGCGGCGAGACTGCTCGAGATCGCCGAGACCACCTCGGCTGGCGCCTCACCGTAGGACTTGATCTCCGCACCGGTGCAGATCAGGTACCGAATCAACGGATGATCCTCGCGCTCACTCGGCGGGATCGGGCGATGATGTTCCCGCCCGCGCGCCATGCGTCTTTCTTGAATTGCCAGCTGAACACATAGGTTCCCGCGGCGATCGTCGCCTGGTAGACATGGATGAAAGGCGTCATTGCGGTTCCAGCGATGTAGATATTGTTGCCGCTCAGGCCACCAATCTCGGCCGCATCTCGGAGGGCCTTGACCCGGCAGAAGGTGCTGCTCGCCCCTGCTGAGCGCAGCCAGCCGGAGAAGGTGACCTCGACCGTCCTCGTGGCATCAAGCACCAGGGTGGCCGTCGCGGCCTCGATGAAGCTCGCCGCGCTGACGCTGGTCAGATCGCCATCTGTCGCCCCCGTGGCGGTGGCGATGACGCCGCTCGTGGCCCCCGCCTCGCGGACGCCGTTGACCATGTTCACGGCATTCAGCACGGCCTCGACCGAGGACGCGTTGATATCTCCGGAGGCGACCAGCGCCGTGAGCCATGCCGGCGTCTGGCCATTGTTCGCCGTGACGTCGGCGCGAGCCTCAGCGGGAGCGTTAACGGTCAGCAGCACATCAATGTCACCAGCGTGATCGCCAGTGACGTCGGCGCCCAGTTCCAGTTCGCCCCTATTGACGCGTCCTGGCGGCTCCTCAAAGGGCAGCACAGCGCCGCCGAGATGGAGCATTTGGCGGCGGATGTAATGCGTTTCCGATGTGCTCGGCGAAAATCCAAACACCCGAAGCTCATCAACCGTCGCCGCAACGATTGTACTATTGGAAACCCGCTGATAGCTGGCGCCCGTAGCCGGAGCATTTGACGTGGCGACAAACCCGCCGCTGCTGTATTGCTCCACCCGAATGTCAACCGAGTCAACGCCCGCCACAGATCGCACGTCGGCTGAGTAACTGAACACGTCGCCAACCTCCAAGCCGATGTCTGCAATCATGATCGAGCGGATTGACGCAAACTGCCCGGAGAACGCTTGCTCGACAGCGGCGACAGCTGGGAGCAGGTTCTGACCAGACACCAGGCCAGTTACGTTGCCCACGGAAACGCCCACGGCGCCGTCCGTGACCGTGACGGATACCAGATTCGACCGGGACGAAAACGGAGCTTCCAGGAGATTCGACAGGACCGCGACGGCGACGAATTCGAGTGAGGCATTGTCTGCCGGCAGATCGAAAGTCAGCGCCGGTTCCGCACCACCCAGCAGCGTCCACGCCCCGGTCCCATTGGTGCGCACGTAGACGTTAGCGTGAGAGTAGGCGGCGGTGGTGGCCGTCTCCGTGATGGTTGCGGTCAGTCGAGTGATCGCCCCATCCGTAACGGTGGAATATGCCTCGACCACGGCCAGGCCAATCGACTCCGCCACAGCGATCGCCTCGTCTTCCTGATCCTCTGCGGCCGCGCGGCCGGGCGGCATGAACATCACGCGAGACGCGGCGAACGTCGCATCCACCCCAGAGCTAACCGATAGGTCGCGGGTGAATCTGTCGTCCGGGATGTCGGTGCCGAAAAGGAATTTCTCGTCAATCACCAGCGAACGAGGCAGGGCGTTGTATGTGGAGCTGGGCAGAGGCGAGGAGCCATAGTTCGCGAGCACCTTGCCGGTCAGGGCACTGGGTGCGGCGTTCAGATTCCCGTCCACGATGATCAGGATTCCGCCCGGCGCTCCGCCTGCTCCCGCCCCTGCATGCGCTGGCTGGTCGTCTCCGGCGTCGTAGGCGCCCACGGAGCCATCGTCTCCGGTCGTGTCGATCTTCCCAGAGGCGCCGAACGCGAAGCCCCTGGTTACACATACGAGCCCGGCGCCACCTGCGCCACCTGCGCCGCCGATGTTCACCTCGATCAGGTTGGGGCTCGGCTCGGAATCCTCGAAATACCGCAGACCACCCGGCCCGCCTGAAGTCCCACGCAGATCACCCGGCAAGCCGTGGACATCGCTGGACCGATAGTCCAGCTGGAACAGGGGCATGACGTCGTAGGCGCCGGCAGTGATCGGGGCCGCGACAGACTGGAGGATGCCGTGGAACTTGCTGCCAACGCTCTCCTGCCTCACGCGCTCGATCAGTCCGCCGTGCGCCTGCGTGCTGCCGAAGCCACCCGCCTGCCCGCTCTGGAATGTCACGTCAGTCGGGTTGCGCGTGCCGGGGTAGCTCGGGATGGCCGCCGTTGAGAGCGTGTCAGAGACACCAGCCAGGCCGTTGCCAGCGCCGTCGATCGTGCCATTTACGGTCAGTGTTCCCAGGACTCGCAGCTGTACGTTGTCGTTGATCGTGAGCGTGATGCCCGCGGCTATCGTCAGGTCCTTGTCCGCGTAGTAGACGGCGCCGGCTGCCGTCATTGAGACGTTCCCAGCCAGGCTCAGGTCCGCGCCAATCTCGTAATAGCTGCCCTCGTCCGTGACGCCGGCCTCGCCGGAAATGTCTGTGCCCGCCGCGGTGAACCAAGCGTCCGCAATGGCTTCGTCGTCTGCGATCGGCGCGAGAGGATCAGAGACAAGCGAGCTGGCCTCAAGGTTTAGCGTGATGCGGTTGCGCCTCCAATCGGTGCGCTTGCCCTGAATCTCGAAGGGCCTATCCAGGAGGACGTTCGCGCCGGTCCAGTCTCGTGCGTGGTCGGTCTTGAGGCGGATCACGTCGCCCACCTCAAGAAACGACATGGAGCCTTGAACCTGAACCGTGGTCCTGATCGGAGGCCCGGCGCGACGGTCAAACGCCTGCTGGAGAATTGACACCACAGTATCGCGGGAGTGCCGTGAGCCGTGGAGTCCCTTGGCCTCGAATGATTGCCGGGTGCGCTGGCCGTAACGAGTGATTGAACTCGCGTCCTGGACAACGATGCTGCGGGTCAATTCTCCGTCCACCTCGTTCCAGCTCAGTTCAATCTCGTTGGCGATGTCCTCGCCCACATAGGTGAGCATTGGAGCGGCGAGCAGAACAGAGTCATCAATCCACACGGACGCCGCTGCGCCCTCGATGATCCTGCGCAGGCGACGAAGGCCCAGCTGCCCATCAGCGAGCACCGGCTGGAACATGCCGCCCGGGCGGAGCAGGTCCTGCTCGATAAACCGCTTTGCGTCCTGCTTGCCTGGGTCAACGAATCGGAACACAACGCCCGCAGTATCGTCGGCCGGGTCGTAGAGGTCGGCGCCGATCGCTGTGTACTCGGTCAACTTCACATCGCCGGAAGACATGGCCGCATGCCAGTGCGCCGGGAGCGTGCCGCCCTGGTTGATCAACGCGCCAGTCTGGAGCGCGTATATCATTTTCGGTATAGGCATCTCCAGATAGATAACCTCTGTGACCTTTTTGCCGCGGTCGGGAGATGTGGCCGCATCCTCGTCGGTCGTGTGCGAGGCAGCCCTGGTGCCGAGCACGCCACGCACGCAGTTGACGAATGTTGTGGCCGTGACATCGGTAGCCAAGGTGCGAATGATTTCCTTGTCGATCTTGAAGTAGATCACCCCGGTTGCGGAGGGCGCGTCGGTGAACGAGGTGCCGTGGTCGAGGCTGTCGAACTCGGAGGTGTCGGCCACAGTGATCGTGGTGGCCGTGTCTGTGACGTTCGCGGTCAGGCGGGTTTCTACCGGATCCAGGATGTCCTCGCGCTCGGCGCGCTGAACGTCGCGGCAGCGGAACTCATACTTGCCACCAGAGTGGGACATGGTGCAGGACTGGAGCACCTGGGTTGATTCAAGCTCATACGAACCAATCGCGATTCGCGAATCGCCCACGTAGAGCTTGACGGTTTTGCCAAGCACGCCGCGGGAGTTGGTGAGCAGTTCGGTGCGGAGCTTGTCGGAGATAGCCTGCCCGACATCGACAGCCGAGAAGGACAACGCGCCAATCTCCGCCCGGCCTTCGAGCGGCCGCAGTCGCTGGGACACTGCGCGCACAGTCTCGACGCGCGCGTTGAGGGTCGTGCCGGAGCCAATGGTCACGTCATCGTGAGAGACGATCCAGAGGTCGGTGCCACCACCCATCGCGATGTGGATTGCGAACCGGGGCTCCTTCTGATTGCTGGCGTTGAGCGCGCCAAACTCCTTGTTATAGGCGCGCATCAGACCACCCGCATGCGGAGCTGGTAGGCGTAGTTTGCAGAGGTGCCCACACGGCGACGGCGCGTGGTCTTGCTGACCAGCACCACTGTCTGCGGGTCCACGTCGTCGCCGTCGATAGCGTCGCCGTCGAACGTGAATTGCTCGCCGCCAGCGACCGAATCCAGAAACTCGTGGAACAGCAGAAGCCGTGCAGCCGTCTCGATGAAGTCGGTGGTGCAGCTCCAGAAAATGTCTATCCGGTGTAGCGCGCTCTCTTGTGTGCCGTCGAGCGCCACCGTATCGTCCCTGTCGAACTTGCGGTCTTGGTCGATCGCAGCACCGTCAATCACAAAGTCGTATTCGGTGTCGGCCGAATGCGCGCCAATTATGCTGCGTTTTGCGTTGTACGTGAATCGCATCTCGGAGGCTCCATGAAGTATCTGGCTGCCGCACTGCTACTGCTCGCCACCCATGCCAACGCCCAAGAGGCCGCGTGTTGGGAGTACCAGGTGGTGAATGCGCCCTATAACGCCGCGTTTACCGAGAGCATGGTGGAGCAGGCAAAACTGTTCAGCGGAGCGCCGGGAGTGGGCTCCCCGTGGGATGTCCGCGAGGACGGCGGGTGGCTGCATCGTGAGCACACCAATTTCCTGAATGAGATGGCACTGCAGGGGTGGGAACTGCACAGCGTCAACCAAGGCGCGCATGCAATTCTCCATTACTTCAGGCGCCCGCGGTCGGGTTGCTAGGAGCCGCCGAGTTCGAGGGCTTGGCGCGAGCCTTGGGGGATAATCACCCGGTCGCCCTCAAGCACCTCCATTGCGATCGAATCCATGATCGCCTCTGAGAGTGCGTCACCGCTGGCCATCTCGATCCGCAGAACCAACTCGTTGCTCGCCGCGTTCGTGTCACCTTCGCGGACCTGCGTCGCTGGGTTCGGCAACGCTGGGGGAGCGCCCTGCCCGCCGAAGCCGAACGACCCGCCGCCTGAGATCGACCCACCGCCACCACCGCCACCGCTGCCGCCAGCAACACCCTGGGCAATTCCGGTCGCTGCGATCAGTCCCGCACTGATTGCCGAGTGGGCGATCATCTTCGCGGCGATTGCCTCGCCAGCAGGGAAGGGGATCGTGGCGCGGGCAAGCATTGCAGCCTGCTGGCCGCGGATGAGCACGTCTGCGATGGCGACCCCTTTCTCAATCGCCAGCAGAGCAATCGCCGCGGCCTTCGATTCCCCTGCGAACGTGGCCAGCAGCGCGATCCCCTGCTGGACTGCCTGCTGTCGGAATCCGGTGATCGTCGTCTGTAGCTGTTTCTCGACCTGCGCCTGCTTGGCTGCGCGCCGCTCTTCGATGCTCGCGAGACGGGCCGCATGAGCCAGCGACGCGGCCTCTTCGGCCTCGCGAGCTTCCTGCTGAAACTCGGCTTTTTCCAGCGCGGTCAGTTGCTCGGACTCGCGGATCAGTTGGTTCTGCTCCTCGAGCCGCTGCATCTCCAAGTCGAAGCGCGCGATCTCGGCTTCCTCGTCGAGCCCCTGAGACTCCAGCGCCTGCTCGCGCAACGCATCGAAGCGACGCCGCTGCGCTTCGACAAGCCTCTCTGTCTTCTCGCGCTCCTTTTCTTCGGTGTTTGCGACACCGTCAGCGCCATCAGGCGTGAGCCCCTCCTCATTGAGGCGGTTGACGTTCCGCATCTCCTGGATCCGGTCCAGCAGATCGCGGCGCTGCGCCACCAGCTCCTCGAGGCGCTTATTCTGAGCCTCGACCGGCGCCACGCTGGCCAGCAGATCGCTCGAGGTGGTGCCGAGGAAGCCACCAGCACCCGCCGCAGCCTCTCCGGCTGCGGAGCTCTGGGGGATGCCCTTCATGCGCTTCTCGACGAGATCAATCTCGGCGTCGAGCTCCGCGACCTGCGCGAACATCGATAGCTCGCTGCCGCTGTTCATCACGTCGAAAAACTCGCGCACCCTGGGCGCCAGTTCGGCGAACGCATTGCCGAGCCCGATCACCACCGGGAACAACTGCGAGAGTGCAATAGTTGCTTGTGCGCCCGCGATGCGCTGCATGCGGTCTAGCTGGTCTGCGGCGCCCTCTGCCTGCGTCAGCAGGTCCTGGTCGAGCACCAGACCCAGCTCGCGTGCCTTCGCCCTCAGATCGTCCACGGCGCCGACACCGTCGGCCAGCGCAGCGGCCATCCGCGCGCCGCCAGTCCGGCCGAACAACTGCGCAGCCGCGGCTGCACGCTCTGCGGGCGACTCTATGCGGCCCAGCGCCTCGGCGACGTCGCGGAACACCTCATCGGAGGAGCGGACGTTGCCGGCGGCGTCCCTGACGCTTACGCCAAGCAGCTCGAAGTAGCGCCCCGCCTCGCCAGTTCCTGCAGCCGTCTCACCGATCGACTTTGTGAACCGCTCAAGCGAGGAGCCCATCGACTCCTGCTGGATGCCTAGCTGGCTCCCCGCGAAGATCAGTTCCTGGTATGCGTCCGACGCGAAGCCCGCTGCGCGGGCGTTCTTGGCGATCGCATCGGCGCTGTTCACGGCCTTGATCGTGGCGCCAGCCATGGCTGCGCCTATGGCGCCAATCGCCAAGGCGCTGCGTCCTGCAACGACGCTGAGGTCGTTGAGCCGGCGCTCGACGGCGGTGAACGTCGCGCGCGTGCGATCGTCCGCCGTGATCAGGAACTTAGCGCTGGTGCTGGCCATCGATCACTTCCATCGCGTCAATGAATCGGGAGGGCTGATCCAGAAGCCCACCAGAAAGCGGCAGAATCCCGGCCTTGTAGTGCCGATAGAGCCGGATAAACTCCCAGCTCGTCGGCGTCACCATCTGGCGCAGGCAGCGGTTCGTGTCTATGACGCCCGGGATGCTCCAGCGCGAATGCGAGTCGGAGAACCCTGGAGCGATGCCGTCGACACAGGAGCAGTGCTCGCAGTCGAAGTCCTTGAGGTTCTGCGCGACCTCGACTGCGATTCTCAGTTTCCCGATTCGTCCTCAGCAGGGTCTTCTGAGGCTTCCAGGCTGGCACCGGCCGCGACCGCGTTGAACAGCTCGAGCAGGATCATCTCGTCGGCGATCAGGGAAAGGTGCTCCGGCGTGTAGCGGAGCGCCTTGCCATCCTCGTCCGTCACGCCCTCCCACTCCTGCAGGCACGCGCGGATTGCCAGGACCTGTGCCGCCGCTGGGTAGACGTAGCGGGCGGCGTTGGCAGGGCCACGCTTCTCGACTTGCTGCGCCAGCTCCAGCCGGTCCTGACCGGTCATGGGCCGAACGCGGAACCGAACGCCAGGTGCAGCGTGGACCTCGATCCATCGAGGCGTGATGTTCGTGTTTAGGCGCATGCAGCCTCCGAATGACGCCGACCTCTCTGATTGATACGCCGAGCGCGCACCGCTTTGGCAGCCGCGACTCGCGACAGAAGCCTGCGCGGCGTGTCCGCAGTCAGGCGCATCTCCAGTGGGAAGCACCGAAAAACCAGCCACTGCATGACATTCCCTTGAGCGAAGAAGCTGTCCATCACGAAAACACCAGGGACAGTTCGTCATCCCCGGAACTCTCGGCACACCCGAAAGTCAGTTCCAGGGTCCTAACCCCGTCACGATCACCTCGACCGACCTCGCGATACGAGACCGCGGGCATGTCGAGATCCCAGATGTTGCCAGCCGTGCCACCGATGCTGCCGATCGTCAGTGCCATGGCCGCGCCGCTGCGCCAGTTGCCGACCCAGTCCTCCGTGGCAACCAGCTCCATTTCCGGGTCGATCGTGCCGACAGGGTCGCGGCCGGTGATGCGGATGGCCGCGTAGCCGTCGGCGGCATTGACCGAAGGCGGCGTGACGATCTGATTCTGGAGGTCCGTCGACAGCGTGCCGATGACACCCGCATAGGAGTCGATCGTGAACGCTGCACTCTGGATCACCGGAGGCACCACGGTCGAGAACGAGCCCGTGATGATCGAGGCGTCGGTCGGACCGGTGAGGTGACCGGTGAACGTAAACGAGAACACGCCGAACTTGCCAGCCTCGCCGCTGATGGACGGGTTGCCCACGCAGCCAAGCAGGACGTACAGCGTACCGTCCTCGTAGAACTTGATCGTGACGGACTCCTGACCCGAGGATGCCGGCCTGTAGGTCACGGAGGTCTCCGCAGACACCGTCTCGCCGAGGCCGCACGCACGCAGCAGATCGCCCGTCTCGGGCGGCGTTCCAGCGGTCCCGGAGCCTGCAATCGGCACGTCGAAGCTGATCGATGCCAGCGAACCACCGTAGACGTGCTTCAGCATCCCCAGCGAGCCGCGTGCAGCAGGGCGCTCATGCATGCGCGCGCCTTCCGACAGGTTCAGTTCAATGTTCTCGGCTCGCACGACATCGGACGTGCCCGGCGTCGAGTCGACCCCGTAGCTGCTCTCGATCTTGGCCGTCAGTACGCTACGCTTCACCAGCATCGGAGGTCTCCTCGGTGGCTGGGGCCTTCGGCGTGGGCGCCTTCGGCGGGGTTGTCTTCTTTGATCCGCCCTCGCGGGTTCGGACCGGCTTCCGGTGGTCGGTCATGCTGCGGTCTCCAGGCTGGCCGGCTCGGTGGTTTCTGCCTCGGGCTCGGGTTGCTGCGTCACGACGCCGCCGCTGCGGGTCGTCAGTGTTTTTCGCGCCATGGTCAGGACTCCAGGCTGGCGACAGATGTGCGGATGTGGATTTGCCACGTTGATCGGAGCGAGACATGCACCTGATCGCTCAGGGCTACGTCGGGCTCATCAATACCATCGGGGTCCGTGTCGATCACATACGCGAGCCCCTGCGTGTGGTCCGCCATCAGAGCGGCGTGGACTTCTGCCCACAGCGCCTGCGTTGCCGCAAACCACGTTGACTGCGTTGCGCGGACGTAGATGTCCACGTAGTAGGTCGCGACCCAGTCGATGTGCTGGTAGAGCGTCTGCCCCTCGCCTCCGATCGGCTGGACGGGGCCAACCACAATGTCCAAGTGCGTGAGCGGGGTCGCTGGGTTAGGTAGTGGGCTTCTGCTCTCCTGCAGGGGTCGCAGGTGCCCGATGTACACGCGAGAGCCCGCCGTGGTACTGGCAGCAATCAGCGTGGTCTGGAGGGCGGCAGCGACGCTCGCAACGCGAGTTGTCATGCGGCCGTCTCCGAGTGTTCAAGCAGTACCTGCACCAGCCCGTGGTGGTCACGTTCAAAGCCGGTAGCGGTGTATGTAGCGTCAGCCACGGTAATCTCGTCGCCGTGAGCGATCAGGTTGCCGTCAGCCGTTGAGACTTCCAGCCAGGTCCGCGCGCCCTCCATCCCGATCCCTGCCGCCTGCTCTGCCGTCACACGGTCAAAAACGCCCGTGATCGTGCGAGCCTGCCCGTCTGTGGGCGTGTGGGTCACGGTCGCGCCCAAGGCGCTCACGATGTCCACGGTGGCCGCTTCCGCGTCGGTCTGGAATGACATGCGAAACCCTCAAAAAAAGGGGCCAAGCTGGCCCCCTCGATGCTTCAAGAGAAGGGCCAATCCAAGGCCCCCTCGATGCTTCCGTCACCCAGATTAGGTGACGGTGCCTGAGCCCGGCATCAGCAGCACTTCGACAACGAGCACGCCGCTGCCGGCAGCTTCCAGGGCTACTGCGCCCTTCGAGATGTCACCAGTGGCGGGCGTTGCAGCGTCGTCGTCGAGATTTCCTGCCGACACGTCCCAGATCACGTTCTCGCCCTGAGCGATTACCGCCCCCGTGGCTTTCACGACGTTGTGGGCCTTGCCGATCGCAACCCAACCGGTACCCGTGGTGGCTGCGATGTCCTCAAGGGCCACCCCGATCAGGTTGCCGATGATCACTACATCGCCAGAGCTGATCGCAGAGCCCGAATTGCTGTACAGGACAGAATCACCGTCCCGCGTGTGATTGGTCGTCATTGCAAAATTCCTCGAAATTGGGTCAGTGGTGCATCACCGGAGCGCCGAAGCGCCCCGGATCAGCGCCCCGATCAGGTGTTGTTTCCGCGCCAGATGTGCCGGTACTCGACAGCTTCTGCCACAGCGTCCATGCGGACTTTGAAGGTCACACCGTCGCGCGTGAACCCGTCCTGTTCTTCCATAAACGGCGCGTCCTGGCCGTCGAGCAAACCGAGCGCGATGGCTGGGTTGTTCGCGGGGTCGGAGATGCCGTACCAAGCAGCAGCGTCTTCGGTGTCGAGGCGAGCATCCGCGACGACCTCCCGAACGATGTTTTGCGCCGTGTTCGGGCGCTTGCTGTTGCTCTGGCTGGCGGCAATCTCCGTCTCCGATGCCACCACTTGGGAGGCTGCGGAGAACAGAGCGAATGGAACCCAGAGGATCGACGGCGAAATGTTCAGGTTCGTGGCGTTACCGCTGGGGTCGCTCTGCGTGGCCATGCCGGTGCGCATCGCCTCGAACGCTGCCGTAGAGGGAGCCGCGGACCCGGTGTTGTTGTGGTCGGCATGGAACAGCGCCTTGCTGTCCACGTCGAGAACGTGACCGGCGCCGGCAACGACAGTCGCCACCAAGTCGCCCACCTTACGGCGTGCGGCTCTGCCCATCTGACGGGGGATCAGCGTAAATGCACCGAGGTCGTCGTTGATGATTGCGTGGCGCGAGATGCTGAACAGCTTGCCGTAGGTGGTCAGTTGCGCGTTCTCGCCCACGTCCGTCAAGGCGCCCTGCTTGTACTCGCCCGACTCGCCAACCTCATCGAGGTCGGAGAACGCCGAGAGCCCGGACATCTTCGCCGCCTTGAAATCCTGGAGGGGGACGATGCGCACGAGCTTTTGGTAGACCTCCTCGGCCTCCTCATAGCCCAACGTGAGCGAGTTGTGCGCCACGTTGGCCAAGAGACTGTCGAAGTCGTCGCTGCCGTGCGAGAACGCCTCGCCCACGATGCCCATTCGATCGAGGCCCTGAACACTGCGGCCCTTCATCACGAGGGAGTGGCGGGCCATCTCGCCCATGGTCATCCCGCGGAACTCGTTGCGGCTGTCCTCGGCCGTCGGCTTCACGATTCCGGCGCGGATCAGGATGGCGCGCTCGGCGCCTGCCTTGAACTTGTCGGAAACATCCTCGACAACGATGGTACCACCGCTCACCGGGATCGCGGGCTCGGTGCCCTTGGCCTCGGTCAGCGCGGCGATCAGAACGTCCTTCGCGCCCTCGAGCGTGGTGTCCTTGATCACGCACTCCATCATCGCGGCCTTCAGGCCCTCGTGCTCCAGGTGCGGCGCAAACAGCGCCCGGATGCTTTCGCGCCGCGCTTCGTCAACGGCCTTGGCTGCTGCGACGGCCTTGGCTGCTGCCGCCTTGATTTCATCGGGGTCCATTGGACTCTCCAGTTGGGGTTCGGCGGCAGGCGCCGAGAGTTTCGGAACCGCAGAAGCGGCTCCAGTATTTGCCGCAGGCAAGAAGCCATCGGGCAGATTCGGGAACCGCTCGCGGATGTTGAACGCATCAGCGTGCGCGGCCATGTCCAGTTGTTCGTCGTCCAGGATCACGTCGATGAACCCAGCGGCCAGAGCTTCCTCGGGCGTCAGCCAGGTTTCGTTGTCCATCATCGTCGCCAGTTCGCCCTCTGACAGACTCGACCGGGTGCGGTAAATGTTTATGAACTGACCTTTCATTTTGTCGAGAAGGTCAGCGTGCTTGCGGAAATCGTCGGCCTCACCGAAAGCCCCGCCCGCAGGGTTGTGAATCATGAAAAGCGTGTTGGGTGACATGGCCACCTGTTCGCCTGCGAGCGCGATGATGCTGCCCATGCTCGCGGCCCAGCCGTCCACGAAGGTATCCACCTGGGCGCCGTGCTGGCGGAGGGTGTTGTAGATGGCGATGCCATCCATGACCGAACCACCGGGGGTGTTGATGTGGACGTTCAGCGGGCGCCCTTCGTATGCCTTCAGTTCTTCGAGGAAGTCGGCGGCGGAAACTCCCCAGTAGCCGATCTCACCGTAGATGTAGACCGCGACGGCATTGGCCGCAGCCACGATCGAATACCAGCTCTTGTCATTCTTCATCTTCGTCTCCAGCGGCCGGCGCAGGTGCTGCCGGCTCGGGTGTCGTGTGGTCCTCGTTGGCGCGTTGACGTTCGACCTCGCGCGGGTCGCGGCCTCTTGAGCGCATCACCGAGGACTTGCTGTTGATGCCCAGCCCCAGTTCAAGCTCGACGCCCTTCATCTCCTTGACCGGATCAACCCACGGCATGGCCGGGCGGCTGAAGTCGCAATCACGGAGGGTCAGCGGGTCGGACTGCTCGAGCAGGCCCACAACATCCCGGTCGGCAAGGACCACGGCGTCCAGAAACTCGGACCACTTGGGAAGCTCCCAGCCGGAAACGAACCAGGCCCATAGCATTCCGTAGTGGGTGTGTTGCTCGATCAGTTCCTGGCGCTGGGCGCTGTAGCTGCCGTCGTAGTGTTTCGAGATGCTGGAGTAGCCGGCGCCCGTGCCACCCGCGACGCCGCGCATGTGGTCCTGTCGGAAGGCGATCAATTCGTTGTTTGGCCTGGTTGAGTTGGCGCTCTGCATCTTCTCGCCAGGCTGTAGATCGTCGATAACCATTCCGGGCACGAACTCGATTTCGCGATAGTCGCCGCCATCGACCGGCGCGTTGTAGAGGTAGGGGTCGCCCTTCTCGATCCAAACCGCCATGGCTGCCGACACTCGCGCGGCCACCCGTTCCGTCTCGTCGATTTCGTCGATGTCCGCAATCCGGCTCATCGTCGAAGCGAACAGCGACACGCCCCGAATCTGACGCGCTCGGTCCACCAGCTTCAGGTGTGTGATCTGCCGAGCCGGCAGGCGGCGCGTGTCTGCCGTCAGCGAGATGCGCGCCGCGGCGTACTCCTCGACAATCTCGCGCTTCGCCAGGTGGTAGGCGATAGGCCGGCCCCACGCATTGCGCTCCACGCCGTGCTCGATGCCCTTGGCAACATCCCGCTTGAGCATCGGCAGATAGTCGGGCTCGATGATTTCGTAGCTGTACGGGACCCGCGTCCCGTGCTGAATCTTCCCCGGCCCGGTGACGTGCTGCGCCAGGATTTCGCCATCACGGAGAGCGGATCGAAATGCCAGGCGCTGGGCCTGGTGCTCGTCGTGCTCCCATGTCACCTCCGGCCGGAGCCTCCAGTCGCGGTGGAGGTCCGCCAGGCGTTGGTTCAGTTCCTCGTGGAGCGTCCCGTCCGCGAGCCTGATCTGCGGCTCCGGGTTGATCCCCATGCCGATCACGTTGGCCGTCATGACGCCGAGCACGGAGCGGGCCAGGTCGCTGTTCTGTTCCAGGCTCCGGGCCTGCTCACGGAGCGAAACAGCGGCATCAGCAACTGATTTATTCGGGCCACGAGACTCGCGCGTGGCCTTGTGCAGGCGGCTTTTCTTCGCAGCCTCGTAGGCGCCCACGGCATCCATCGCCCGCACGGCGCGCATCGCCGCCATGCGACGCAGCGCATACCCTGGGAAGGTTGCCGCGATAAGCTGGTCGAGACGGCTCACGAGAGTTTCGCCACGCTGAAGCCGACCCGGCTGTTGTCCTTGCCAGAATTCCGCGCGCCCCGTTCCAGTCGAGCCTCTTGCCCTGACCAGAAGTTGATCTGCTTGCGCACCTCCTCTGCATCGGTGCGGGTCAAGGAGCGCCCATTCATCGAGAACATCTGCCCTGTCGCCAGCGCTGCGTCCGCCGCGAGCCACAGAGCCAGATTCGTCTGGACTGTCGCTAGGGTGATCGTCGGCATTATTCTATCTCCTGATCCATCCGCCACCGCGCCGCGCGTTCCCGCGACCTCCCAGCCACGAGCCTCCGCGCTCATCAGCCTTTTTCGGCTGAGGGCGAGGGCGAGGTGCTGGGAGCTCGGGGTCTGACAGCGTAAGTCCGAGGTGCTGCTGGGCAATCCTGATTGCTGCCGTGGCGTAGACGCGGCAGTCCAACGCCTCCACGCGCGGGCGCTTCGCGTGCCACTCCCAAAACGAATGGCCCCGCTGGAACTTCCGGCGCTTCACTTCGCCGGTCAGCTGGGCGAAATACTCCTCGTCGTAGTCGTCGCCGATGGGCCAGTGGCTATACCCAGGGCCGGGCTCGTCGATAGCGAGCCTCTGGAAAATCAGATCCTTCGCCGTATCGGTTCCAACCTCCGTCAGATAGACCCGCTTTGCGTTGGGCTTCCGCGGGAAGCTGTGGATCGGCCTGCCCCGCTGGCTTGAACCCTTGATAGGGATGGCCCAGCGCACGCCCGCCTTCTGACTGAACCTGTAAACCTCATCAGACAAATAGCCCGAATCGACGCATCCGCAGATCACGTCGAGCAGCCGGCCATCCTCTGTGGGGAACTGCGTCCGCAATGCTTTCAACAACTGGAGCCATGCCTGCGGCTGAGTCGGATCGACATACAGGCGCTGGTAGCCCAGGGACCAGCTTTCTTCGCCGGCCCCCCAGCCGATGTGCTCAACCTCGAACCGATCCGCCTGGACATCGCAGCCGAACACCACGGCGACAACCGCAGCAGGCGCAAGCGCGTAAGGTTCTCGCCGCCGATACAGGGGCGTCGCATCAACGACTTCCTCCGCCTCCTGCCATGTCTCGCCGAGGGTGGTGTTCACCCATGCCTTCAGCAGCTCGGGGTCATCCGCAGCGGCGGCGTGTTCAATCGCAATGTCAGCGAGCCGCGTCCACGGCGAATAGAGCGCCGACAAATGGAATCCGGCGACGCCCCTACTTGCCCCTTGAGCTTCCCAGTGGCCTCGCGCGATTGCCCGCCACCGCTGGCCATCGGGCCAGAGCGTGCCGCAGTGCTCGCAGCAGTATTCAGCGCGCTCCCGCTCACCCTCCGGCCACGTAACCTGCTTCCAGACGAGGCGCTGCTCCTGGCCGCAGTCGGGGCAGGGAACCAGAAATATGCGCTTGTCCGACTCGTCGTATGCCTTTTCAATGCGACTCGAGCCAGCCGTGCCTGGCGTGCTGGCCAAGACAATCTTTCGATTCCAGAAATTCGATGTTCTTTTTCGGGCCAGCGTTACCGGGTCGCCCTCCGTCCCCGCGGATGCCGGGTAGCGATCAACCTCGTCGGCCAGCACTGCCCGGATCGGCCTCGAGGCCAATGAGGATGGCGAGTTCGCGCCAGCCATCGTCAGATGGCCGCCTGGAAACGTCTTGTGTCGTAAGGTGTTGCCGCTATCCCTCGCCCGCGGATCTTTGACCAGCCCCTTGAGCGACGGCGTGTCCCTCAACATGGGCGCCAGCCGGTCCTTGGAAAACGCCTCCGCCATCTCCAGTGTCGGCTGGAGGAGCAGCATCGGCGCCGGATCTTGCTCAATGTGGTAGCCCAACACGTTCAGCATGATCTCGGTCTTGCCGACCTGTGCCGAACTCATCACAACCACTTCACTAATTGACGGATCGCTGATCGCGTCCATGATCCCGCGCTGGTACTCCGCCCGCGCTGTAACCCACCGCCCTGGCTCACTCGATGCTTCGGGGCTCAGTCGGCGCTGACTGTCTGCCCACTCACTCAGCGACAGCCTGGGTGGCGGACGCAATGTCCGTTTCTTCGTCTCCCGCAGTGCCCTCGTCAGGCTCTCCGTCGAAAGCCCCAGAGAGTTCACTGAGGACGTCATAGATGCCGTCATCAATGATCACCCTTCCTTCCTGGAGCGTTTCGGCGCGATAGACCAACGGCGCCACCTTGGGTGCAAGCGCCAGCAAGCGGGCGCGCACATTCGCGAACATCTCGCCGACTGCCTGCGCCACAGCTTCGACGTCAACCACCTGGCCGCGGACCTTCGCTAGTTCAATTTCCTTCAGCGCCGCTTCAGCGACCTCTTTGCGCAGCCGCGCTTCTTCGATGCTCGTCGGGTCATCGACCTGATTCGCTCGATCCTGCGCACGGACCCAGGCAACGCACTCGTCAACCGCGAACAGCCAGGGCAAACCCTTGCGGCCCTGCTGTCTCCAGGGCATTCCCCGCGACACGTACTCGGTCACCGTGGGCGGCGTCACCATCAAAATGCGGGCGATCTGTCCCCGGTTCGCAAGCAGCTCCGTGCCCTCCTGCTTGAGTGCGGTCATGGCTTGCTCGTTGGGTGGTCGAAAAAAGTAGACTTCAGAGTTCTGTGGCTAGCGCGATTCCGCGACTTGGGCACCA
>Ga0222672_1000278_pt1 | contig 23264 bp, 20 predicted proteins | sample AntAcemetagen799_FD_179810 | JGI IMG/M metagenome (GOLD analysis project Ga0222672, IMG submission 179810) | Saline water microbial communities from Ace Lake, Antarctica - #799 | ecosystem: Environmental > Aquatic > Non-marine Saline and Alkaline > Saline | place: Antarctica: Ace Lake...
GTAACCCTTGGCCTGCCGGGTACACAATCAACAAGAGAAGCCCCTACGGGAACCGTGTAGATCCGTTCACCGGCCAAACCCGTTTTCATGGAGGTGTTGATGTAGGGGGCAGATTCCGGGTGGGGGCAGCAGCTGATGGTGTTGTCAAACTTGTGGGCAGAAATTATGCTGACCTTACTGATGGGCAAAAACGTGTGCAAGGCGGTGGTAATACTGTCCTGATAGACCACGGCGGGATTGTTACCGTTTATTATCACGGCGAGCATCAAAGCGCGTTAGTGGTGGGTAACACAATCCGCGAAGGACAGTTCATTTTTATGTCAGGAAATACGGGCAGGTCTACAGCCAACCATTTGCACTTCGAGGTCAGGGGGGCGGATGGAAAGATGGGAAATACGCGAAATCCAGAATTATATTTGAACGGAAGGAACACAGAAGCTGTGCTAGAAATTACGGGAAAGTTCGACATTTTTACGTGGAAAGCTTGGCAGACTGCTCTCAAAGATTTTGGTCTTTACAAAGGGGAAATAGATGGTCTTCCAGGACCCCAGACTTACACAGCCATTCAGATTTGGGCAGGCTCTAACCCCACAGGGAAGCTCAACGATGCAACCAAAAGAGCTGTGCAAAGAAGGCTAGGTGTCGAAGACGACGCTATTTGGGGGGTTGATACAGTCAGCGAACTACAGAAAGAACTGTTACAAGGACTCGCGGGGCTTATTGTCGAAGAGATTGTCCCTGTCATTGTCCCTGTCATTGTCCCAAAACCCGTAGCCCCAGAACCAGTGATTGTGGGGCCAGAACCGATTGTGCCCCCTGTTATTGTCCCTCCCGTTGTCCCTCCCGTTGTCCCACTCACTGTCCCTAAAGAAAAGGAACCCGAAATGAGCGAATTTACGTACACCCTTAAGAACCTTCAGGTCTATGCCAAAGCAATCGTGGCAGGGGTTGGAGGCATCCTCGTAGCTATTAGTAGCTTGGGGGCAGAAACAGGAATAGATATTGTTCCTGCTGAAGCTCAGCCTTGGCTTACTTTCTTCCTAGCCGCCCTCACAGCTTTTGCTACATGGGCTATCCCGAACAAGGTTTCCGACAAGGAATAGCAAGAAAGGGAAAAGGCCCCCAATTACGGGGGCTTTTTTCTATTCGCAACTATCGCAGTTGAGGGCATCCTGTGGATTGATGCTACACACGTACCCGTCAATAATTTCTGTCTCATTCATAAAAACTCCGTTCCACGCTAAGCTACCTTTGAGAGATTCCAGACTACAACAAAAACGCTTAGGAGGTTTCTATGTCTATGTTGTCGGATGACCCAGAAACGAGAAGTTTTGGGCAAGACGAGAACCCGAAACCGTCTGCCCAGGCGGTAGAGGATTTTCACGAGAACAGCGATCTGGATTCTCGCCCCGAAGCACAGCATCACACGTTGGGGGCCGGTCCCGGACAGTCCTCCCCTGGTGACCACATTCACGATGGCGGGGACTCGGAGCTCTTGCTACTCAGCGAAACTATTTCTGGTTCGCGGGCGACTGATGCTTGGAGATTGTCGGTGAACGCCATTCTTGTGCGTCTCGGAGCTACCGATAATTCGACAGCCTAATGTCCTATAAAAAAAGACAGCCGACAGCGGCAGAGCTTTTACAGCTCGCTATTGCTGAGCTAGACCAGAGTGTGCATCAGCCGAACATTCTGAACTATGGGGAGAAAGAGTACCCGGAGCAGTTACGGTTTCACAAGTCTGATGCTTTGGGCAGGTACTTGTCCGGGGGAAACCGTGGCGGCAAAACTTCAGCAATTGTTGTGGAAGCTATCTGGTGGGCCACTAATACCCACCCCTTTTTGACGCGCCCCGCTTCTTGGGGGTCTGGACCTCTAAAACTTAGGTTTGTCGTGGTGGACGTGGCTAAAGGTATTGAACAAATTATTCTTACAGAAATGAAGCGGTGGGTTCCTCGCTCGTATCTGATCGATGGGGACTGGTCTAAAAGCTGGGACAACAGTAACTACATTCTGACGTTCGAGAATGGCTCCACCATCGACTTCGTGACCTGGGGCATGGACATGCTAAAACTGGGCGGGGTGGCACGACACGCACTTTTCTTCGATGAGGAACCGCCTCAAAACATTTTCAATGAGTCCATGATGCGCTTGCTCGACTATAAAGGATTTTGGGTTATAGCAGCTACTCCTTCTCGGGGCATGGGATGGACATTCGACCTGCTGTGGGAGCCCGCGTTAGAGGGTAAAGAAGCGCGTATTGATACTTTTACTTTGTCAGCGGAGCAGAACCCGTACAACGAAGCAAATTCAGATGATATGAACTTTTACACAATGGGTATGGATAAAGAAGAGAGGGCTATCCGTGAAAAAGGTGATTGGGTTGCTCGTAGTGGTCTTGTGTTCCCTACTTTTAGCCAAAATCTGGACCAACATCTCGTAGATTTCAATGCCTCAGATATTCCTAAAAGTTGGGCTGTGTATGCCTCTGTCGATCATGGGCTGAACAACCCGACTGCGTGGCTATGGCACGCTGTTTCTCCTGACGGAGACATTGTGACGTTTGCCGAGCATTATCAGGCAGAAATGGTGGTGTCGGAGCACGCCCAGATTGTGAAGCAACGTGAACTTAGTTGGGGGTTCAAACCTGATTCTGTGGAGCGTATGGGGGACCCTGCCATGCGGCAGCGCAACGGTATAACGGGCACTTCCATTATTCAGGAATACGCTCTGCATGGCGTGTACGTGAACGTCGAAGGTATCCCTCACGATGTAATGATTGGCATTGAGAAGATGCAAGCCTACATGAGGTTCCGTGACGACACTCGCTGGGGTAAAAACCGCCCTAAATGGGTTGTGGGGCGTAATTGTCCTAACCTTATTCGTGAGATGAAAAAACTGCGGTGGGCAACGTACAGTTCCGACAAAATGGCTTACTCCATGAACAAGCAAGAAGTTATCCACAAGAAGGACGACCATGCAGCGGATTCGGTACGCTATTTCGCCACAACCCGCCCTGATTTGACCCCTTTTGTAGAATCTGCTGGCCCCGACGACCCTCCGACTACGCTAAGGTATGAGGAGTTGTTATTGAGGATGCGTGAAGACCCCACAGTGGAGTTTGCAGAAGATAGAGCAATGCAGGACGACGAAGTTACCGTTATAGGAGGGTATTACTAATGACAAGTAGATTTACTGTAGTCACAGCTCCCGCGCAGAGCCCTGGGGTGTGTTACATCACTCGAACTGCTGTCGGACCATTTATTGACACAGGTATTGACATGAGCACGACAGTAATTGATCGTGGGCGGCTATACCTCGCAGTAGACGTTATCCGTGAGATGGCTCAGATTGCAGGGCTTTTTGACGAAGGAAAGCCTGTTTCCGTAGAATTACAAGAAAAACAGTGGTATGACCGTGGCTACAACGAAGCAATTAAGGAGCTAAAAAGCGATGCTATCAATAATTATGTTCAGCGTGTTTTCATTGATTCTTCTAGCGATGCTGGTGATGCAGAATCTGTGGCACCAGAAAGTAGTGGAGAGCATGATGGCCCGGCAAGCAGTGATTTTGAACGCTCAGACGAAGGAGAGCACGAAAGCTCTGAAATTGATGACGGACTTGAACGAGAAAGCGCAAGCGTTGATAGCCTCGGGGGACCCGTTAGTGTATCAACAAATCCAAGCGATGAGTCAAGGTTTAGATTATAGTGGTGTCCGTGACTACGATCCGTCTGACGAAGCGGAGATTGAAAAAATCACTAAAAGAAACAGCAACTTATCCGCGGGAGAAGATGTAGATGCCCAAGAATTCCGAGAGTTACAAGCAGAATTCGGCTGAGCCTAACCAAGGCTCCACGATAACTAAGCTCCCTGACGGGGAGATAAACATAGAGAAATATCGGGAAAGCCAAGATGCTAAAAAGCTTGTTTCTTGGGTAAAATCTGAGTGGTCTAAAGCTAAGACTGCTCGTAGCCAGAAACAGAACCAGTGGTTCAACAACATGTCTATGTTCTATGGGCACCACTGGTTAGAGAAAACTCAGAGCAACCTTCCTACCGGGTACGGGGATAAGTACCATACCCCTAGAAAACCTTATTACCACGAACGTAAAACAATCAACCGTATTAGGTCTTATGTGCGCTGGGAAATGTCGAAGATGTTGTCGTCTTTCCCTACAGCCCAAGCTATTCCTTCGTCTTCGGAAGACCAGGACCAAAGAGCCGCTTACGCTGCCGAGCAAGCATGGACTTCTATTAGCGAGGCGAAAAAACTTCGCCAGCATTTGTCCCGGACAATGTGGTGGACCATTGTTACAGGCAACGGTTTTTTGAAGACGCATTGGGACCCTTACTGCAAAGACCGGCTTTCTGGCGGTATGGGAGACATCAAATACGGAACGGTCACCCCGTTTCACCTTTACGTTCCCGACCTGCGTGAACAGGACATCGAAGACCAGCCTTTCGTCATCAACGCTTACACGAAGACTGTCGAATGGGCTGAGTACTACTTTGCTAAAGAACTCAATGGCATCAAGTTAGCTCCGAGCACTTCTAGTGCCAACACCATTCTTGAAGAATCTCACCTAAACCTGGGGGCTACCAACGAGCCCGATAGTGTCATCGTCTACGAAACGTGGGTAAAGCCGGGAGCTCACAAGCTTCTCCCTGAAGGCGGGGTCATTATCAGCATTGATGACATTCTCATCAGTTGCTACAAAAACGGTTTCCCTTACGGGCATGGGATGTACCCGTTCACGAAGTTTGAGCACATCCCTACTGCTACGTTCTACGCTGACAGCCCTATCGTGGACCTCACACAGTTGCAGAGAGAATACAACGGGTTACGTTCAGAGATTTCTGAAGCAGGACGACGCATGGCTAAGCCCCAGCTTATTTCGCCTCTTGGCTCCATTGTCCCCTCTAAGCTGACAAACGAGCCTGGCCTGGTAATCGAGTACAAACCGGGTATGCCCCCTCCCCAACATCTTCCGATGTCTCCTTTGCCCCAGTATTACTTGGATCAGCAGGACCGTATTTTGAATGACTGGATCGATATTTCTGGCGAGCGCGAAGTGTCGAGAGGCACCACCCCTCCCGGCGTTACTTCTGGTACTGCTATCTCGTATCTACAGGAAGCTTCTAACCAGTATTTGACTCCTCAGTACCAGAGCATTGAGGCGGGCGTGGAAAAGATTGCCACCCAAACAATTGAACTGTTTGTACAGTATGTGGATTTGCCTCGTAAGATTCGCACTATCGGTGCTGATGGGGCTTTCGACACAATGCTCCTTCAAGGTTCAGATATTGCTTCCGGGACAGACATTCGTATCGAGCCGGGTTCTAGTTACGCAAAATCGAAAGCTGCCCAAGAAGCTCGGGTCATGGATATGTTTGCTGTCGGCATTATCGACCAGCCTGCGGCTTCTCGGATGCTTGAGATTGGTGGAGTCCAGAAAATTATGGACACTATGAAGGTTGCGGAGAGCAAAGCTCAGCGTGAGAACATCAAAATGAAGATGTTGAAGCCCGAACAACTTGAGGAAGCTAAACAGGAAGCTATACAACAAATAATGCAGCGACTTGAGCTTGCTGCTCAAGAAGACCCGTCAATTATGGAAGACCCAGAACTTCAGCAGATGCTACAGCAACTACCAGACTTGCCTGCCCCGCTAATTATTCCTGTCGCTGATTTTGACGTACACGAAGTACACATCGACACTCACAACAAATTCCGTATGTCCCAAGAATACGAAATTCTGCCCGAAGAACTGAAACAGCAGTTTACTGAGCATGTACGTAAGCACGAAGCTGCTGTACAGCTAAAACAGATGCAACAGTTCCTTCAAACTATTCCTGGGGATGGTACGGAGGATGGTGGCCTGCCCGGTAGTACAGGAAACATGGAAGTCCAGATAGGTGGTCCCCAGCAGGGTCCTGGTGCTAGTATGGCACCCAACGGAGCTGTACCCGATATGGCCCCTGAACCCCCTCAAGGAGTATAAAATGGCAGATTTTGATAACATTGCCGGTCCGGTGCCTCAGTTAGTGTACCGGCCCACTCGAAACTATGGTCGTAAGACTGTCGCGCAGCTAAAAACTGAGATACAGGTTATCGACGCAACTACATACACAGACGCTGAAGTCCTTAAAATGACGTACAACGATCTAACGTATGCGATTCACGCACTCTCCTAACTAAATACAGTAGACTAAACCAAAATGCTAGGGCCTCACTGGGAGGTACGGCGACAAGGAGTACAAAATGGACGACCTTACAGGTACAGAGACAGAAGCAGACACCTCGGCAGAGGATGTGGAGTCTTCAGGGCTTGTGGACACGGCGGAAACATCTAACGAAGGTGAAACTTCAAAAGGAAACCCCGCCTGGGAACCCATACGTACAAAACTCGATCCCATTAGTTTCCATAACATCGAGGAAGACCTTAAAGGTTTTGATAAGAGCGCGGAATCTCGTATCTCTTCTCTCAACCAGCAACTCAAAGGTTATTCTGATCTTGGGACTCCTGAGCAATTGCAGAACTATTCTAATATCGCTCAGAGACTCGATACAGAACCCGAAGTTATCTATAATGCTTTAGGTGAATTCCTGAAGCAAAATGGTCGTTTACCGCAGAACGAAAAAGAAATGAAAGAAGCGGTAGACGAAGAGGAAACTTCAAACGAAGGTGAAGAAACATACTCTGACCCGCGTTATGACCAGTTGGCGCAGCAGCAACAGCAACAGCAGCAGCAACAACAGCAGATGCAGGATTTCCTCGACAATCAACAAGAGGAAAAAACTCAGAGGGAAGCAGATTTATCTCTCGAACGGGAAATTAGCGAACTCAAGCAAACGCACCCCGACTTTTCGGAGGAGGACGTGCGGGAAGTTTTAATGCGGGCGGCATTTCAGCTTCAGAGCAAAGGTAAAGCAGGCAAATTGTCTGACATTGCTCTTGAGTACGTTGATAAAACAGTTAATCGAATTCGCGCAGTACCGCGCCCAGGAGATTCCGCCCCAAAATTGCTTCCCACCTCGGGGGGCACACCTGGTAGTTCACAGGCTAAACCGCTTGGAAAACTGACGAGAAGTGAGACGCAAAATCTCATCGCTAGTCAGATTGAACAAAGCCGGTAATTTAAGGTTTGATCTCCTTTCTATCTAGAAAGGAAATAAAATGGCAGCAACGCTCACTTCTATCGAGTCTTATATGAAGGAGGTATACGTTGGTCGCATCCGCGAGCAGTTGAACGACGAAATTGTCGCTCTCAAGCGTATTACTCGTTCAGGCTCGGGTGTCACCAGTGAGGTTGGTGGGAAGTATGTAACTTTCCCCATCCACACTCGTCGTAACAGTGGTATCGGTTCTCGTTTTGAGAACGAAGCACTGCCTATCCCCGGTCAGCAAGGGCACGCGGCAGCGCGTGTTGGTCTCAAGTATGCCTATGGCGGGATGCAGCTGACTGGTCAGGCCATCGCACTTTCCGACACTGATGCTAAAGCTTTTGCTAAAGCATTGGATAACGAAGTCGAAGGTTTGAAGAACGACCTCAAGAAAGACATGAACCGTCAGATTTATGGCTCGGGTAACGGTGCAATTGGCACGGCTACTGGTGCTAACACTGGCGCTGTGGTTCCTGTCACGGATGCTCGCCTGTTCCAGGTTGGCATGGTCGTGGATACTCAGACGGGTAACACGGTGGATAACACAGGGTTGATTGTAGCCTCTGTAGACCTCACCGCTGGTTCCAATACTGTTACGTTCACCACTACCCCCGGTACCGCTACTGCTAACAACGACATCATCGTCCGTAAAGGTTCTGGTGTGTCGGCGGCAGGTAACCGTGAGCTTACTGGTTTGGCAGCGATTATTGCTGCTTCTGGAACGCTTTACAACGTGGACCCCACTGCGGAGCCTGAGTGGAAAGCTACTGTGAACGCTAATGGTGGTACTCCTCGGGCACTGTCGGAAGCCTTGATGATTAGAATGGCAGACGACATTCGTGTTAAGGGGGGTACAACTTCCCTTATCTTGCAGTCGCTTGGTGTTCGTCGTGCGTATTTCAACCTTCTTTCGCAGTTGCGTCAGACGGTGAACACGCAGGAATTCACTGGTGGGTTCTCTGGACTCGCGTTCACTACAGACCGTGGAGAAATCCCTGTTGTAGCTGACCCCGATGCTCCTTTGAGCAAGCAGTGGTTCGTGAACGAAGATGCAATCACTTATTACCGCGATGAGGACTGGCACTTCCTGGACCGTGATGGTTCCATGTGGAAGCAAGTTCGTGACTCTAACGGTGACTACGATGCGTTCTACGCTCGCATGGTCGAGTACCACGAACTTGGTACTGATCGTCGTAACACTCACGGTCTCATCTCAGATATTACTGAGGCGTAGACCCCTAAAGAAATGTCCCGGTTCCCGATTTGGGGGGTCGGGACATTTCTTTGCTCTATTGGGGATTGTTTGACAGACAGGCTAAACTTACGCTATGACTATTTCTTTAGGACAATCTTCTCAAACATGGGACTCTGACCTCAACGAGTTCGTTAGTGACGACCACGTACACATGGCTGACGTGTTACAGGGGCTGAAGCCCACATATTCTTTGGTTTATATTCCTGAAAATCAACGCTCCACCCCGGAAGAAAAACTTAAGCCTTGGGCCATTGTGGATAAGCCCGACAACCTCCCCGAATATGTGGTGCGCTTCCTGTCGGACCAGGACATGAAAGACCCCTATAAAATTATTGCCTGGCTTTTCGATGGTGATGTGGTACGCCACGGACCTGAGAACATTTTGAAGCGTATCGAGTCGGAAGAGAACGCCAAGAAATTGTTGGCAAGCAAGAAAGAAATTGAGGACATGGAAGATAGAATCGACCATGTGCAGTTTTTGGCTTCTGGTGGGCGGGACAAGAAACACACTATCAACCACAACGGGAAGAAGTTTGAACGATGACATACAGTAATCCCACTAAAACGGTAGCCCAGGTGTACGCATACGTGAAACGTGCTTTCGGGGACGAATCCGGTGTGCAGCTAACTGATGATGACATTGTTCGTTGGATCAACGATGCTCAGCATGAGATTGCGGAAGCGGCTGGCGTTATTCCTGCTGTCGCTACAATGTCTGTGACTGCTGGGACACCCACTTATTCTTTGACTTCGGTGACTCCGCTAATCAACTCGGTGGCAAGTATTTCTTTGGATGGTCGCCGGGTAGGGAACATCAATGTTGCTCAAGCGGAAGAAAGCATTTCTTTGAGGGACCCCGATGGGACAATCAATGACCACCCGATGTTTTGGTATAGCTGGGCGGGAAGCATCACTTTCTGGCCTAACCCGGTTCAAAACCACACTATGTCTATCCGATATTTTGCTAAGCCGACAGACATAACCACGACTGGTACAGACCTTTTGACGGTTCCTGACTACTGTTTTACTGATGTAGTGAACTACGTGTTGATGCGTGCTTATGAGATGGACGAGAATCCTCAGATGATGGCGGCTAAACAGTCCGAGTTTGCTAACAGTCTTGCGGAGCGTGGGCAGAGTGAAATGCTCAGCCAGTCCATGACTTATGAGACCGGAACCGTTTACGAGCTCAACTAGGAGAGGTAATGCCCGGAGAACCGATACAGATAGGCCCTTTTGTTGGCGGGCTTAACACTTTCAGTGACCCTACAGCTATTGCCGATAATGAGCTGGTTGTCTGCCAAAACTTTGAACTAGACCTGGACGGTTCACTCAAGTCGCGTCCCCCTATCGAGGATACGAGCCTTGATTTCCCTTTGCAGGCTACAGGGCAGATGCTAATTCTGGGGACATATCAACGCTCTAGTGCTGTATCTTTCCTCATTGCCAGTGATGGTTTGTCGAAAACCTATTACTTTAGTGGAACTGCCTGGGAGTTGATTACTGACACTATTGCAGCTGCTGGGTTTGTACAGTTCAACGGGTTCGCTTGGCTCACAGCACCTGTTGGTTCTACAAACCCTGGGGGCTATTGGGAGCTCGGAGGTTCTTTCACTGCTGACGCGAACATGCCTGACGGGGAAACAATTGTCACTTTCAAAGGTCGTTTATGGGTTGCCGAAGGGCGAGACAGCACGGGAAATGGGACTCGGCTATACCGATCTAAAACTATTGCTGACGCTGCCTTATGGGTGGCCAGCAACGATTTTGTAGATATTGGTACGGGGGACGGTCAAAACATTGTCCTACTCGCCGTGTATTTCAACACGCTTCTTATTTTCAGGACAGACTCTGTGTACGGGCTACAGTATGCGTCAGACCCGGCAGCAGCAACTGTTTCTCTGATTCTGCCCACTGTGGGCCTCAACTCTCGACACTCTTTCGCCCAGTTCGAGAGTTACGTCTATTTCATGTATGACGAGAAAGCTTACGAGTTTACAAACAACCGGGCTAACCAAATCAATGTGAAAACTCCTTTTACTTCTACTATGGTGACCGGATTCCATACTGAGTATGCTGTGTCGGAGTTCAACAAACGGATTGTGTTCACCTATTTTGACAGCGTGTTCGTGTACAGCCTTCGCACCCGTTCTTGGACAACGTGGAAATCAGGCACTTATGGTTCCCTGGGAAAAATGCTCCTTTTCAACAACGCTGAAGATAAGTCCATTGTTTTGACGCATAGCAACACTGATGTAGCTTCTGGGGGTTCCCGCGTAGCCCCGTTACTCAGAATCACGGATGACTACAGTTCGGTCACAGAGACCATGCAATGCCTTATCCAGACAAAAAACTTCAATTACCAGGCGAGTTCCGTGTACAAGAGGCTTTTCTGGTGGGGTTTGGATGCCTCATTCAAAGGATCGGTGACGGGAACCGTGTATGTCATCTCCCATGTGTTCTCTACGACCTGGCAACAATTATTGGATACGGTGACGTGGCAAGAGGTACTCCCCTTTACGTGGGGGAGTCCCACCAGCGGTACTCCGGCAATTCCTACCGTGGTGACCGAAACGGGTGTGCGTTTTACGCGCAACTTCGTAAAATTCTTGAAAAGCCTACGTTTTAGGCAGATTTATTTTACCATTGAGATTACGAACGATGGGACTAGCGAAGCTTCCCCTGCCCGTATATTCTCTCTTATGACTTATGTTAGTCCCAAACAAACCGTTTCAAAGGAGATTACCTAGTGAACAAAGTGAGGATGCAGTTTAGCGAACCGGCTAAAGCGGGCGGGGGTTTCAACTCGAATACTGTCGGGAAGAAACATTATGGGGCTGGACGGCCTATGCCTACTGTTGGTAAGGTTACTAACACGGCAGGATACACTATGAGAGACAATAAAGCAGCTGCCCGGAAAGATGCTTTGATGAGGAGAATCGGCTAATGTACCGAGATAAGTCTAGTATGGGCAATCGTCTTGCCCCTCAAAAAGGTAAAGTTGATGATGAGGAAGCGAAGCGTAAAGCTCGTGAGCGTGCCTTGATGAATCGACTGTCTTCCGCCCCCGGCAAAGCGTCTTCTTAAGGAGTAGGTAATGGTTGGTCTAAACCCTCGTCAGCAAGATGAGAACATAAGAAGGCGGAACACTTATGGCACCGGCACCCCTGCCGAGTCCATTGCGCAAGACAAAGAAAGGCTGGCGAGGCTTGTTAAGCCCGTTGTGCCTGACCCTACTCCTGACCCTACTCCTACTCCTCCCCCCAGCAACGATAGGAGAATAGACACTTCAGCCCCAGAGTACAGAGACGCTGAATACAACGCACAAATAGCTTCTCTGAACAAAGCACTACAAGACTACGAAACAGGTGCCCAGCAGAGAGCTGACCGTTACGGACAAGACTTCCGCACAGGTGTACAACAAATGGGTTACCGTCCGACAGGCCCCGCAGGATTTGGCGATGTTCTGGCGGAACAAGACCCTAACGCAGTACAAGCTGTAGGCGGTCAATGGGACCTAGAAGGACAGTATGACCCTTACTCCGCGGCTGCTAAAGGCACCCGAGGACTTCGAGATGATTTCGCGGCTAGAGGAACTTTACGGTCTAGTGATTTTGGGCAGACTTTTGGAGAGTTCCAGGACCGTCTTGACGACCAGCTCACCTCTATGAACTTGGCGAAAGCCCGTTTTGGGGAGAACTTGCAAAGCGATCTTGCTACTGAGCGTTCGGGTACGGAAGAACGTAGGCAAGCTGTGGCGCGTACAGCACAGCAAAGGGCTATGTCTAATCAGATGGTTGCTATACAACGTGCTATGGCAGGTGGGTAACTATGACCAACCTCGGAGTAAATTTCAATCAGACTCGTAGCGGTATTGGTATTGGGGGTGGGGTAAATCCTTTCCAGCCTGTAGACGATGCTCCTCCCCCTCCCCCTCCTCCTCCTGTAAATGACGCTTCCGACCCTTCCGGTTTTATGGGGTGGGTACAGAGGGAATATGCTAATAGTGCTCTTGGAAGGGCTCAGGAGGTTGCTAACCCCGGTAGTGTCTCCAATTCCCCCGTAGGTCAGCCCCAAGAAGAACTTTATGGTATTGATGGGCTAATAGATAATTTTAGGGGCCTAGAACGGTGGCGCGGGAAACAAACATTAAATATGGTCGAGGCGATAACCAGGGCTCTTACAAGCCAAAAACAAGTTGATTACAACCAAGGCTTAGGCTCTCGGGCATACTCTACAGGCGACCCTAATGCTTCCCCCGAACTTACTACTGCTCAAAAACTTGCTCAGCAAGCAAATTTTCAGCGGTCTGGAAGAGCCGACCAGGACAACGCTTACGCAAATATCGCTATTGCTGAGGAAGCTGCTCAGGCCCCGACTGACTGGATGGCTGAAGCTATCGCCTACCAAAACCAGTTCGCCCCTGACTACAGCGGTATCCAAGACCGTTGGACTAACGAAGCCAACGCGACTAACGCCAGGATGCAAGCAATGTACGACCAGATTGCTTCTCGGGCCGGAGAAAACGTACAGCGGGTAAGCGACATCTATAGTGGTGCTTCCCAAGGTATTGGTTCCGCTTACGACACAGCATCAGCTAACACTCAAGCCGCTTACGCTTCCAGCCAGCAACAAGCCACCGATCAGATGGCTCGTCTTGGTATTGGGGCAGCAGCCCCTAATGTGTTGAACCCGGCTGCTTTGTCGCAGGCTGAGGCTATCGCTAATTTGGAGGTTGGGCGTGGCTCAGGGCAGGCAGCTAATGAGCGTTTTGGCGCGTCTGCGGGTGGTTTTGCTTCTCAAATGGCTCAGGTTGCTCAGCAGGAGGGTGCCCAGTATCAGACGGGTGTGACGGATGAGTTGCGCCGTCAGTTGATTGGTTTGGATATGAGGGCTCAGCAGGAGGCTTATCAGAGGGCTATGCAGGCTCCTGGTTTGGCTCAGAGTCTGGAACAGGCTTCTCGTATCGGCGAGCCACAGGGATTGTCGTTTGAGCAACAACTAGCTCAAGCAGAGTTTGATTTCCGTGTAGGACAAGCGGGGGCTAACATTAGTATCGACCAGAAAAACGCTATGAATAAGCGTTACCAAGAAATATACGCACTCAACGGCAGAAACGGACCGGATGCCTGGGAAGAACTACAGTGGGAACTTTCTAAGGGCATGATCTAGTTAGGAGTAGCTGTGCCGGAAAATTCTCTCGTATCTGCGGCTGCTGAGAAATATAAACAAGACCTTTTAGCTCAAACTAACCTCCCACAGGGGCCTATTGGCGAGTTTGAGCCAGTAGCACCCCCCGAGCCTGACATGAGTGCCCTGGGTAGTGTCATCGACTTCGTGAGTCGCCCCCTGTACGCAATAACTAACATTGCAGACAAAGCACTAGACCTGCCTGCACGATTCTCTGAGGGCGAAGCGTTCCAAGGTTTAGGCGCTTTAGCAGCATCCCCTTTTACCGGGTTCTTCTCCAAGAGTCGAGACAACAAAAACTACACTTCAGACCTTATTGAGAAAAGCAGTGACGTGTTCAACAAGGGGCGCACCGGCTATGTCGATGTCAAAGACAACGTAGACCCTGTAACTAAAGGTGTTGTAGGTTTCGCCGGAGACGTACTCCTTGACCCTCTAACTTGGCTCCCAGCAGCCCAAGTTGTCAAAGGCATCAACCTAACCCTTCGAGGGGTTCGTAAATTCACTGAGGTAGCCAAAAAAGTTATTCCCAAATCCAAGACAGCTAAAGAGGTCATTGAGGATACTGTCGGGAACGAGAAAGCTCCTACCAACAAGCCTGGCAGTTTCGAGGACTTGGCAGAAAACATAACAAACCCTGCTCAAGCAGAAATGAAGTTTTCTGACAGGGTGAAAGACGGTATCAAGAGGGGTCTGCTCCCCGAAGATGTTGTGTCCAGCAGTATGCGTACTACTATCAACGAGGCAAAAGTATTTAAGAGCCCCCGTAGTCGGCGTAACCAAATGGACCAGCTTCTCAAAGAATGGAGCATCGGGAAGCTCCCCACCGATTTGCCTACTGTCGGAGCTAAACTTGGCTACGAAGACTGGGTTAAGCAACTCAATAAACTGCCTGCGGCGGAAGCTGCCCTCGTCAAGGTTGCTGACGAAGTTGCCGGAGTAACAATCCCCGGAGGCACTCTCCAAGGGGTACGTGAAGTTCTTAAAGAGGCTGGCAAGAACGCTTCTGACGAAGTTTATGACCCATTCTTCCAAGCTGTGACAGATACTGTCCTCAAGCCTCTCCACATCAAGTTCTCTCAAGGATTTGACGCTGATCCTTTGGTAGACCTATTGGGCAGGTCTCAAAGGACCACAACTCCTACGGACCTCGCGGAGGGCGCTTTGAACACTGTGGCCCGTATTGCTCGACTTGCGGGTACTGAGTTGGTCAATGCGGAACAGATATTTACTAAGCCTCTTATGGCGAGTATGCGGGCTATGGACCCTGAAGGGATGGCTAAATTCCTCGACAACTCCCAGCACGTACTGAAGAATAAGGGCCTCGTGGAGGGTATGGGCAAAATTACGGGTTCTAGCGCGGAGAGAAACCTGCTCAAAGCTTTCAATGTCTCTCTGACCAAATACAGAACAGCTTTAGACGACCTGACAGCTCGCGTAAACAGTATCTTGGAAGGCAACCCACCTATCCCCGTAGCTGCCGCTGTTGCTAACCTTTCTGAGGATTCTGCGTTCTTGGCGGAGCTCACGACACGTTTCAAAGATTTGGGGTTCAATGACCCTAACCTTATTCAGGATTCGGCTAAAGCTATTTCCCGCGCTTTGGTTTCTATGATGAGGAAGAATTTTGACGTAGACGAGTTGAAAGCTCTTGGGTACAAGCCTGAGATTAGGAAGAACGGCGAGATTTACATTACGGATGAGGGAATTGCCCGTATTTCTAACTCGTACAACACGTTTGCTCAAAACGACTTCTACACTGAGTTGTCTAAAGAATTCCGGTTCTTGTTTGGCGGGGTGCCTATCCGAACTAACGCAGGCAATATCAAATCTAGCCGAGTCGGTGGCCCCAAAGGTGTTCGCAACGTCTACGAATATGAGACGTTGCCTGCCTATTACCAGGGGGGCGCTGGGGATGTCGCATACAACGCTTTCAAAGGCTACGATCTAACTCAAAACATCCAGAATTCTACAATGGCTGCTTTGAAAACTGCGGAAGACTTCTTATCGTCTCTGGGGATGCCCATTGTTTTAGATGTCACTACTAAGAGTGCCGGGCGAGTTGTCACGCCTCTCCGTTATAGTGACGTTATTGAGTCTCTGAGAATGGGCTTTAACGCGCTCACTAAGATTGAAAGAAATGGAATTCCTGTTATTAGGGCCTCCGATTCTGCGCGGTGGCTACAGCTTGCTTTGTTCCATGCAGGAACAGGGGTTTCTCGCACACACCTTATGGACGGCGTAATGGCCTCGATGAGTGGTGCCACTAAAGAAGAGATTGTTAAGATTCTTGTGTCGGGGAAAACTCGGTATGGCAAGGACCTGCCCAAAGGAGCCAACTGGCTGTCTGGTGCGAGTACGAACGCTGATTTTGGGTTCTACCCCATAAAGAGGGGCCGTCCTGACGACGCTAACGGGTTTACTACGACAGTCAAGGAAGATGTTGATGGGCAAATCATAGGTCACTTTGGTACTTGGAATAACAAAGTCCTTGCCGACAACCTCGCAGAGGCAATTATAGCTTCTCGCAACGCCCTGGAAAACATCTCAGAAGCCCGTAAAGCACAGTACGCGACCAGGGGAATTACCGAGTTCCAGAGCATTTCCCCTCAAATAGCTGCCCAGTTTGTTCGCATGTTCAAAGACGAGAAAAACGCTAGAGCTGCGATCATGGCTGTGAACAATTTGGGTTCTGTCGCTATTGACTATGGTGAGGCTCTCAAAGCCACCAGCTTGGCTGTTATGTACACTGCCGGAGCTTTGAGAAGCGTCATTCCCCAAACTATCCGTAACATGGCTAAAGCTACGAGCGACTTTGAGGAAGCCATCAAAATAGGGGATAACGCCCTTTTTGACGCTCGACAGAAAGCGGCTGCTGCTAACGCAGACGACTACAAGAAGATTTACGATGAGGGTATTGAGGCGGCTGACGAGGTACAGGCACGCCCAGAACTTTACGATGAGGCCACTCGGGAAACAGCAGATGTTGTCAAAGAGGTAGATATAAGTAACCCCAGCATCGCATACGATGGCTACGGCCCTGTAATGTTGGGGGCTATGAAAATAGCTGGTGCGCTCAATGCTAAGTGGGGCATGGACGTAAAGAACCATCTGTCGGCGTGGATACAGTTTCAATCTATCGGAGTCGTTACAGCTAATTACATGGGCAAGCTTAAAAAGCTTGACGAGCTTAGGCTACGGCACCCCACTCTGGCTGATGGAACCAACCCTATGCTTGCTACTGCTATGCGAGAAATTCAGAAGTCTCTGCGTAGCGGGAAAGCAATACCTGACGAGTTCGTACAGAGCAACCCCGCTATGGCAAGAGCTATCAATGAGCTTAGAGAAGAATTGGGCAAGGTCTACAACGTCTCAAGTGACCTGGTAAGGAACGCCCTAAACACAGGGTTCGGGCGAGCAGGACTCCCTCTGAGTGTTATCAACAAATACCTCGCTAAATTCGCTGTCCTAGGGAGGCTCGGGGACAACAAAGCTAGGATACCCGAATCAGGGCAGTTTATTGATGAAGGTTTGGCTCGGCAAGTTCATTCCGACACAGGGCTTGATCCTCTTTCTGCGGGACTAAACCAGTGGATTGATTGGGACATAGCAGACCCAATAGATTTCCTCCGCCAGTCTCACGGAGCGATATTCCAAATGGCGACAGAAACGTCTTTTATAGACAACTTTATTAACCAAATGCGTATCAAAAAGCTATCTGTAAGAAACGCGGGAGAAGCCGCAACTAAAGGATTTGTCCGACTTACGGGAGGTAAAGGCTCTTACTTTGGGGCGATTATCCCTAACGACTTGTACGTAGACAAGAACGTAGCTTCTATTTTTCAAAAAATGGACGAAGCAATGCGCCCGGACGAGTTCTTGCAAACCGGGTTCGGGAAGGCTGTGCGAACTTATTTTGACGTTATTCTCAACCGTTGGAAGACGACAGTTACCATCCTTCGCCCGGGCCACCACGTCAGGAACCAAATTGGGTCGCTGTCCCTGCGTTACTTTGCTCTCGGGCCAGATGGGTTTGTCTTCGCTGATACTGTCGCAGGCCGTCAATTAAAAGGTAGAAACCACTATAAAGACGTAGACATGCTAAAAGCACAGGGATCGGCTACAGAGACCATTCCCCGAGATACTGAAATTATGCTCCGTACCAAGCTGGGCACCATGACCTCTCAGCAGCTAAATGACGATTTTTACGGCATCCTGGCTATTGAGGGCCGAAAAGCTGAGGACTTGTTAGGCCAAGACATCCTAAAAACTAGGTACTCTAAGGTAGTAGACAACTTCTTCACAGCAGCTACTTTGGGGGCCGGTAAGCGCGGGGGCTTTATAGAGAAGGCAGCCCTAGATGTGTCGTGGTACATTCACCACAGAAACATTTATGCCCACTACGTTCAAGCTCTCAAACAACTAGGAGACGCAACCTCTAAAAAGCCTTGGGTACGGAGCCTCACAGAAACCGTAGTGCCTAAAACTATGGCAGAAGCCCGAGCGTTAGCTTTGGAAAGCGCCCTCAAAACCCACCCCACACCTAACCAGTTGTCCGCCTGGGAGAAAGTGTTTGGTCGTCGTTTATTCCCCTTCTACACCTGGATAAAACTGGCTTCCGTAGCACTCGCAGAAGCATCAATTCTCAACCCCGCCAGAACCATAACCCTCATACCTAAAGCCAGCTATAACTTGGCAATAGCGATGGGTACTGATCCGTACTCCATGTACAGCCCATTCCCCACCGATCAAGAATTCCCCAGCTTCTTCGAGGAAGAGGCTACAGGGCCTCAAGCCAAGTGGGGAAACAGGTATATCGGACTCAGCCCAGGGTTCGCTAACCTCGACATTTACAACACTTTCAGCGCAGGGCCTCTCCAAGCAGCTCTAGAGCTCAGCAACCCTTTATTGCGTATCCCGCTAGAACTTCTTGCAGGGTCCCGACTGAGCACACAGTCCCCCATCGGAGACATTAGCGACTACCTCGATTCTTCAATTCCAGGAGTGAACTACATTTCTAGTATCAGTGGTCGCAGTGTGACCGGGTTGGGGGAGTTGCAAGACCAGGTAGAGCGAGGCAACAAAACTTCTTTCGACCAAAAAATGGGTGCTTTCAACTGGCTGACAGGATTGAGTGTAAAGAACTATAGTAGACCTAACTACATCAACTACGCGGAAATTGAAGAGCGTAACAGGATTGCAGCCGAACAAAAGAAGAGCACTGGTTTTCTAGGGTTTTTAGGTTTTTAGGGGGGGTAAACAATGAGCATGTTGAACAACAACGCTAACCCTGCGAGGGTAGCTAAAAACTTTGCTGACAAAGAATTACAACGCGCACAGAATAAAGCTCCCGACACTATGAGTGGTGTCTTTCAGCCCCTTATTGAGCGCGAAGAACCTTCTCTTCCCAGCCCTGACAGTATTGGCGCTCAGGCACCACAGCCCGCTAGTTGGATTGAGGGCCAGAACGTCCAGATACAGCAGGAGCGTGACCGTTTCAGTCAGGCAGAGGCCAACGTTAATGCTATGAACTTGCAAGCTCAGGAAGCTCAGCAGGTTGAAGATAATTCTGCCACTAATGGCATCAAAACTGCTACGGAGGGCAACAACTCCCTCACCTCCGGGGACAGACAACAAATCCTCAATGAGGCTTCTACCTACGCCGGAGCTGACTACCAGCTTGGGGGTAGAACCGCTAAAGGAATTGACTGCTCGGGACTCGTACTGTCGGTGTACAACAAACTAGGGTACAGCCTCGACACGCACCTGGTTAGTGGTATCAGGAAAGAAATACCCGGCGTGAGAACAGCTGTGGAAAACTTGAAACCAGGCGATCTTGTCGTGTGGGGCGACGATAGCCATATTGCTATTTATGCGGGCAACGGGATGATTTGGGATTCTTCCAGAAGCAAAGGAACCACTCGCAGACCACTTTGGGGCGGAAAAGGCCAGTACGGTATCGCCGTTCAACTACCAGGAGACTAAAAGATGACCCCTCAGCAAGCAGCAACATTTTTCTACGACTACGGGCCACTTATCTGGACCGTTTTTATCCTTATCGCCATTATTGCTCTCCTAGTCAAAGCATGGCCCGCAATCTCTCGGGCAGTACACATTATTGACATCATCAACGAATTACCCGCCCGGCTGGACACAATAGAAGACCGTATAAAGCGTGTGGAGCAAGAAGTGAAAACTAACGGGGGCGCAAGCCTCAAAGATGCTCTGAAACGTGTGGAAAACCATCTCTACTCCATGAAATGAAGCACCCCCGGCTAGGACGGTAACCGAGGGTGCAATAAAATGCTATCACAGAGGTTTTGGCTGTAGTAAGCCTTTCGTTTCAAAGTAGTAGTAGCCATGATTATAGGCATCTATAGAGTGGCTCTTGCTATGATTGCTGGGGCGTTTGACCCCGCTGTGTAAAGCTGCAACGGTGAGTACTGAAGCGTCTTGCCTGACCATTTTAGCTTTATGTCTTTTCGCATAAGCTTTGAGAGCTCCAATGACTTGGACAGCGGGGAACCGGCTACCTGTCTGTACGAGTTGTTTCCCCTGTCGGAGACGATAATCTTCGTACACGATGACGGAGACACCTTCTAGGAGTTCTAGCTTTTCTAGGAGCGCATCGAAGTCGAGTGCTTCTTTCTCAATGAGTTCGCCTTTGTCTGTCCAGTAGGCGATCCCTGTGGTGTCTCCTGGGTCTACTGTTATGACCATGTGTGAGACTCCGCATCAAGGCAGTGATTAGCTGCCATGTCTTCTTCACTGTCCAAATAGTCGCATTTGGGACATTCATAAATAATTATCATTAGTAGAAGACCATTACTCCTTCATCGTAGGCTTCCTGCTTGACAGTTTTAATCCAACGGTCAAACCAGGCGTAGCCTTCCTGCCTAGCATCTTCAATAGGCAATGTGCGGTCAATGGCAGTGGTCATCGAATAACCCACCATAATACGCACCCACTCGGTGTCTGGCGTGTACTCTTCATTATTCATTTTGTATCGTCCTTTTCTGGAACCCAGCGATCTACCTCAACTGCGAACCGAACATCAAAAGTAATGTCGCCTGTGACAGCGTTTACATCCTCCATTGTTGTCCGTATCTTCTCAATGTATTGGGGTACTGCGGATTCCTTAACCTCGAATGTAATCGAATCGTGTACTTGAAGCAACATCCGACAGTCAGGAGCATCCAAGTCCCTGAAACATCTGACCATGATGCGCTCCACAATATCTGCGGCTCCTCCCTGAATCACGCTATTCATTGCTTTGTAGGCATCATTCCGGTTCTCGAAATGACGTTCCCGACCAGTCCAAATTTTGATACGCCCATCCTGCATAACTTTAGCTGTGCATCGTTCATTGAACTGGCGGAAGTTAGGGTAACTGGCGAAATAGTTTTGTCGGATACGTTTCGCCTCTTCACTGCTGACATTGAACGCATCTTTCAGGCGTTGCTCCCCAGCACCGTACTGCATCGAATATACGAGCGTCTTTGTGTCGTGCCTGGACATACCCAGTTGCTTCGACATCTCCGTGAAAATGTCTCGCCCCTCATTGAAGATTGTCTCCAATTCTTTCTCCCCCGCATACGCGGTAGCGAGACGCAATTCTAACTGGCTAAAATCAGCGTTGAGGAGGACATAGCCTTCTTCTGCAATAAAACAGTCTTTGACCTTCCCATTCCACGGTTTATCGGAAGACTTAGGAATTTGCTGCAAGTTTGGCTCAGCGCAAGAAAGGCGACCCGTAGCAGTACCGTGTAGTCGATAACTACACCTCAACCGACCATCTATATCAAGTAGCTCAAGATAGGGCCTGTACGCGGCGCTGACAGCCTTCTGCCAGCCTCGGAACTCCTTTATTTGCTTCGCAACGGGGTTATCGAGCTTTTCCAGCATCGAATCATACGCTAACATGGCCTGTTTATCGAAACTGGGTGCTCCCGTCTTTGCGCTCTTCTTCACGACAGGTAACCCGAGGTCGTCAATAAGCAGTTTTTTCATCTGTTTCGGGCTTGCCGGGTTGATTCCCATGCTTTTTTCTATTCGAGCCATGTGCTCGTCCCCGAGTCTCACGTATTCCCGAGCAAGGTCCTGGTCAATGCGTACTCCGTGGCGCTTCATAGACAGTAGGACACGTACCAGGTCCTGCTTGTGAGGCCACAGATCGGCTGGTAGGGCTTTCCACTGGGGTATCTGCTGAAGCAGGTCCCAGAGTCGCCAGGGGAGCTCTGCGTCACGTATTGCGTAGTCCCACATCATCTGCCAGGTAGTGTTCTGCCAGCCCGTCTTCTTTTCTTTCTCAATAAAAGCGTCTTTTATCTTGCCCTCATTTTTGAGGTAGAAAGCTGCGAGAGAATCAAGCCCTTTGTTGTACGGTTTGTTCTCGTTAATTAAGTGGGCCACAGTGGGTACGTCTATAAAGTTCGTGTGTTCGACCCTTATACCCACGGTTTCTAAGGATAAAATGTCGAACTGGGCGTTACAAAAGATGAGCGTTATTTTATCTCGCTCCAACACGTATTTAAGCATCCCCCTGGTTTCGGGGATTATGTTCTCCCCGACAGAATGGAAGAGGGGAAAATAATGGCTGAGAGGTTCCCCATCAATCAGGGTCGCAATACTGACCCCTATACAAGTGTGCTCCCCGCTGGCTACCCTCAGCCCCGTAGCCTCAGTGTCTACAGAAATCTCCGCTTCGGGGTGGTCGTACAGTTTCTTCAGCACCTGACGACTCTCCGCATCAATATCATCAAAGTTCAAAATTGCTGTCCTTATCAAACTGGTTAAAGATATTCCCCATATCGGTGGAAAAGCTTAGGTTCTCGGGGTTACGAGTAATCTGGAAAGCATCAGGCGTTGGCCCGAGCCTATTCTTGAGGATGTCCACCTGTAGCAGGTTGCCCTCAATCGTCTTCAGCGATAATACAAAGTCCACATCTGTCGTGATATACGTGCTGCCATACACATCTGACAGTTCAACACCCTTCTTTTGTCCGTCATTAGCTTTCTTACGGTTGTGGTGAATCATGATCATGGCGCACGAATACTTGGCTCTCACGGTGGAAAGGTAGTGGATAAGGTTCTTGACCCCTTGCTCATCCGTCAGTTCTCTAGAGCTCACCTTCTGTAACGAGTCGATGACGAGAATGTCTGGCATACAATCATTCATTATCTGGTCAAAGAACACTTGACCTTCGGGTGTATCAAGGTTGATAGGTGTTCCGAACGGGGCGACCAGGAAGTTACGGTTCAAAGTATTCTTGTCCGGGTAAGCCTTACCAATAGTGCCCATAAAATGGTTTAGAGGTGCAGCTGACATTTCCAACGACAAGAATAAGACCTTCTTCTTCCCCGCAATGTTGTCCCAAGTCAGAAACTTCTTTTCCCCCAAAGCCATATGTGCCGCAAGAGCAATAGACAACTGTGTCTTACCTGTCCCCGGATACCCAGTAATAAGCCCAAAGCCCCCCTGAGCCAGTAGTCCATCCAGGACCCACTCAATCTTGAACTCAGCATCCACAAAATCTTGGTACCCCCACACCAGCTTCGACTCACCCATGACAGGGGCACTCTGGTTAGCGGAACTAATCAACTTGCTAAGGTCCACGTTGTCCAGCGAATTGTAGCCATGCTTCTGTCGGGC
>Ga0222672_1000280_pt1 | contig 22922 bp, 15 predicted proteins | sample AntAcemetagen799_FD_179810 | JGI IMG/M metagenome (GOLD analysis project Ga0222672, IMG submission 179810) | Saline water microbial communities from Ace Lake, Antarctica - #799 | ecosystem: Environmental > Aquatic > Non-marine Saline and Alkaline > Saline | place: Antarctica: Ace Lake...
TGTTCAACTTGTTGAAATTCATTATTCGAGGAATTTTTATTGGTTACCATTTTTCACCAAGCGAAAGTACATAAATACCTCAAATTTGCGCCAGAAAATTATCAAGTTTAGTTTTTTTAACACCAAAGCAAGTGCTATACAGCTGCTAAAAGTATAGGCAGAAATAGGATTTTACCTGATAAGCCTACTTTGAATAAGTTTTATATTCTTATTTTATAGACACTTACAACAATTGGCATTAAATTTTTCAGGATTTTTTTTGGACAATCCAAAAATTTTCTACTTTTGCAGTCCGTTTCGCACGGTATTGTCCGATGGTGTAATGGTAGCACTTATGATTTTGGTTCATACAGTCAAGGTTCGAATCCTTGTCGGACAACACGTTCAGGAAAGCCTGCTACTTTTTAGTAACAGGTTTTTTTGTAGCTGATGAAAAACGCTTGCCGATGGCACTAAAGTGTTCAACCTCAGAAATTTTAGGCAGAATTTTGTTAAAATTATTCAGCCAATTAAAAGTTAAGCTACTTTTGCCGTAGCACTTAGATGGGAAAGAGTTGTTGAGGGGGCGCAAGTCCCCTCTTTTTATACAAAGAAAATGATACGTAAAGAAGAAATAATTCAGTTAGCCGAGGAAGCGCTTGAAGGCACAGATCGCTTTATTGTGGATGTATTGGTAAAAATCGACAACCGCATCCTTGTTTTTATTGATTCCGACACCTCGGTTACGATAGCTGATTGTGTAGCTTTGAGCCGATTTATTGAGAAGCATTTTGACCGCGAAGAAGAAGACTTTGAGCTGCGCGTTTCATCTTCAGGCATTGATCAGCCCTTGCGCATGTTTCGGCAGTATAAAAAAGCCATTGGCCGTCAGGTTGAAGTAAAAACAACCGAAGAAAAAACTAAAACTGGCGTGCTTCTTTCGGTTAGCGATGAAGCTATTGAGCTCGAAGAACGTATTATTAAACAATACAATAAGCTAAAGAAAGAGGTTGCAGGTGAACGTTTTACGATTCCTGTAAGTCAAATAGAAGAAATAAAAGAAATCATTGATTTTCATTAAAATTCATCAATATTTAGATTACATACCATGGACAATATCAATCTGGTAGAAAGTTTTTCAGAGTTTAAAGAGTTTAAAAACATAGACCGCGAAATGATGATGCGCATTTTGGAAGATGTTTTTCGGTCGATGCTCATTAAAAAATACGGTTCAGACGAAAATTTTGATGTCATTGTTAATATTGACAAAGGCGATTTAGAAATTTGGCACAACCGCGAAATTGTTGAGGACGATGATGTTGAAGATCCATCAACTCAAATTGCGCTTTCGCAAGCCATCAAAATTGAGCCTGACTTTGAAGTTGGTGAAGAAGTTTCAGAACCTATCAAAATCATGGATTTTGGCCGTCGCGAAATACTCTCAATCCGTCAAAACCTTGTTTCTAAAATTCTGGAATACGAAAAAGACAATGTTTACCAGAAATATAAAGAAAAAGTTGGCGAAATCATTACTGGAGAAGTTTATCAAGCCTGGAGAAGAGAAATTTTGGTGCTTGATGACGAAGGTATTGAGCTTATTTTGCCTAAAGGCGAAATGATTCCTACTGACTTTTACAAAAAAGGCGACACCCTACGCGCCGTTGTTCTAAAAGTTGAAATGCGCAATGGCACTCCTTATATTATACTCTCACGTACTTCTGAGATATTCCTACAGCGTTTGTTTGAAGGCGAAGTACCAGAGGTTTACGACGGATTAATCACCATTCGCCGTATCGTTCGCGAGCCAGGTCAGCGCGCAAAAATTGCGGTAGAATCTTATGACGACCGCATTGATCCCGTTGGTGCCTGCGTAGGAATGAAAGGTTCGCGCATCCATGGAATCGTTCGCGAATTACGCAACGAAAATATTGATGTAATCAATTATACAACAAACCCAACGCTGTTTATCAGTCGCTCATTGAGCCCTGCTAAAATCAGTTCGATACAATTGGACGATACGAATAAGCGCGCCGAGGTTTTCATGAAACCTGATCAGGTGAGTCTGGCCATTGGCAAAGGCGGTTTCAATATCAAACTTGCTGGCCGTTTAACAGGCTATGAAATAGATGTTTATCGTGATTCTGATATTGATTCGGAAGATGTTGACTTGCTCGAATTCACTGACGAAATCGAAAAATGGGTCATTGACCAATTACATAATATTGGATGCGACACTGCAAAAAGTGTTTTGGCATTGAGTCCTGAAGAAATCGCTTCCAGAGCAGATTTGGAAATGGAAACAGTGCTGGATGTAGTGCGCATTCTTAAAGCAGAGTTCGAATAAAATCCCTACTTTTGCAAATTCATTAAATCATTCAAAATCCGAAAGCTTGAATATGTCCGAAGGTTCTAAATCATCTGTACGTCTGAGCAAAGCAGCCCGGGAATTTAACGTGGGTTTATCTACTATTGTAGAATACCTATCGAAAAAAGGACACCAGGTTGAACCTAGCCCAAATACAAAACTCAGTCCTGAGATGTATGATCTCCTTATTAAAGAGTATCAATCCGAGAAGCAGGTAAAGGAGGTCTCCAAAAAACTGGGCATCGAATACTCAGGTCGTAAAACAATTACTGCTGACGATGTAGTTAATGATCAGTTTGAGGAAGACGAAGACGACTTTGATACTGAGGAATTGATTATAAAAAATGTTTCCGGAGGTTTTAAGGAGACCATTCAGAATAAACCCAAAGAGGAAAAGAAATCTGAAGCACCTAAGGCTAAGGAAGTTCCTGCTGCTCCTAAAAAGGAGGAGACTGCTGTAGTTAAGGAAAAAGCAAAGGAAGAAGCGAAGGAAGAAGTCCCCCCTGTGATAGCAGAAACGCCTAAAAGCGAAAAACCTGCAGAAACACCAAAGGCAGAATCTAAAGCTAAAACTGAAGCAAAAACAGAGGACAAAGCTGAGGCTAAAAAGGAGAAAATAGATGCAAAGACCGACACTAAAGCGGAAGTAAAAGCTGAAGCAGATAGTGCCATTAAAGAAAAAGCAGAAGAAGCTCCAAAAGCTAAAAAAGCAAAAGCTGTTGACGAAAAACCAGCAGAAGAAAAGCTTGCCAAAAAAGAAACCATTAAGGAAGAAAAACCGGTTGAGCAAGTTGTTGCCAAAGAAGAAACTACTACAGAAACCGAAAAACCGGCTGAAAAGGAAGCTATCGAAGAAAAAGCCACTGCTGTGGAAGCCCCTTTGCAACCCAAAGATGGTGAGCTGAAAATTTTGGGTAAAATAGACCTTTCGTCTATGAATATGCGTACTAAACCAGATCGCAAAACCAAAGCTCAAAAGAAAAAAGAAGCAGACGACAAGCGGCTTAAAGAAAAAGAAACTCGGGCAGATAAAAAGCCAGCAGAAGTAGTAGCTGAAAAAGAAGCTGAAAAGCCTGTTGCACAAACTGAAGAAAAGGTTCAAGAGACAGCACCTGCGGCTGAAAAACCTTTTGCACCAGAAAGACCTTCCAACTTTATGCCCACTGAAGTGCGAAAGCTTGAAGGACCCAAGATTCTTGATAAAATTGAGCTTCCACAAGCACGCAAGCCAAAACCCAAACCTGTTGCTTCCTCTTCAGAAGATAAGCTTTCGGCAAGTCAAAAGAAGAAGAAACGTAAAAGGATCAAAACAAAACCTACCGAAGGAATGGGAGGTGCTGGACGTCCTGATATTAAGCCAACGCTGAAAGGAAAAGATCAGGCCAAAAAAGGCAGTAAACCTGCAAGACGCGATGAGAAAAAAGAACTGACAGATGAAGATATCCAACGTCAGATTAAAGAAACACTCGCTAGGCTAAGCCCAACTGGAAAATCGAAAGCGTCCAAACATCGCCGGCAAAAACGCGACCATGTTTCTACTTCTCATGCTGAGGAATTGGCACAACAGGAGAAAGACAAATCAACCTTGAAAGTTACAGAATTTGTAACAGCAAACGAATTGGCTACCATGATGAGTACACCTGTAACACAGGTTATTGCAACATGTATGAGCCTAGGTATGTTTGTTTCTATCAATCAAAGACTTGATGCAGAAACACTTACGCTTGTTGCAGAGGAATTTGGATATGAACTTGAATTTATCAGTGCCGATGTTCAAGAAGCCCTTGCTGATTTTGAAGAAATAGATAACCCTGAAGATTTGGTTGAAAGAGCACCAATTGTGACAGTAATGGGTCACGTGGATCACGGTAAAACATTATTGCTTGACTTTATCCGTAAAGCAAACGTTATTTCTGGCGAGGCCGGCGGCATCACCCAGCATATTGGAGCCTACGAAGTTGCAACCGAAAGCGGCAGAAAAGTTACTTTCTTGGACACACCTGGTCACGAAGCATTTACTGCTATGCGTGCCCGTGGAGCAAAAATTACTGACGTCGCCATAATTGTAGTCGCTGCTGACGATAGCGTGATGCCACAAACCATTGAGGCTGTAAATCACGCGCAAGCTGCTGGCGTTCCAATTGTATTTGCCTTCAATAAAATGGATAAACCTACTGCTAATGCTGATCGCATCCGCGAGCAGCTTGCTAATATGAATGTGTTAGTAGAAGAGTGGGGCGGTAAATTCCAAACACAAGAAATTTCGGCTAAAACTGGCCAAGGCATTGAATCGCTCTTGGAAAAAGTATTGCTGGAATCCGAAATACTCGACTTGAAAGGAAATCCTGTCAAACATGCCAAAGGAACAGTAATCGAATCATCGCTGGATAAAGGCCGCGGTTATGTTGCTAAAGTTTTGGTTCAGGATGGCACTATGAAAATTGGCGATATTGTTTTGGCCGGATCTACATATGGTAAGGTAAAAGCGATGTTCAACGAGCGAAACCAAGCCACTAAAGAAGCTGGCCCATCAACACCACTTCTGCTACTTGGCTTGAATGGTGCGCCTCAGGCTGGCGACACATTTAATGTGATGCAGGACGAGCGTGAAGCCAAAAATATTGCTCAAAAACGCCAGCAACTGCAGCGTGAACAAGGTTTGCGTACGCAAAAACATATCACACTCGACGAAATTGGCCGCCGTATTGCTATTGGCGACTTTAAAGAACTCAACCTTATTGTAAAAGGTGATGTGGACGGCTCCGTAGAAGCACTTTCAGATTCTATGCTGAAACTGTCAACGGAAGAGGTTCAGGTAAATGTGATCCACAAATCAGTAGGTGCCATTAGCGAATCTGATATTATGTTGGCTTCGGCATCCAATGCTATTGTGATCGGTTTCCAGGTTCGCCCGACTTTGCAGGCTAGAAAATTGGCAGAAAACGAAGAAATCGACATCAGACTATACTCTATCATTTATAACGCTATCGAAGAAATTAAAGCGGCTATAGAAGGCATGTTAGCACCTGATATTGAAGAAGTCATCACCAGTAATATCGAAATTAGAGAGGTATTCAAAATTACTAAAGTGGGTACAATTGCCGGCTGTATGGTTCTTGACGGAAAAATTACCAGAAATTCCAAAATCCGTATTATCCGCGATGGAATTGTGGTTTATACCGGAACGCTGGGATCACTGAAACGCTTCAAAGATGATGTGAAAGAAGTTTCGGCAGGCTATGAATGCGGTCTGAATATTGCCAATTTCAACGATATTAAAGAAGGCGACATTATCGAAGGTTATACCGAAAAAGAAGTGTCCAGAAAACTTTAACCCTACAAATAAAATGAAAAAAGGAAAGTCAATATTGGCTTTCCTTTTTTTTATGCTTTGTAATTCCAGAGTGCTTGGGCCATTGATTGAGTTTATGGATTAATGGGTTTACGAGTTCACGGGTTTATGGGTTTATGGGTTGACGAAATTATTGGGTTCGATTGGCAGTTGGTTTTTTCTCCCGCTGATCTCGCTGATTTTCGCTGATTGTTATCCGCGTAATCTGCGCAATCTGCGGGAAATATTTCTTGTCTTTTCTCCCGCTGATATCGCTGATTTCTGCTGATTGTTATCCGCGTAATCTGCGCAATCTGCGGGAAACTCTTCTTGCATTTTTTCTCCGGCTGATCTCGCTGAGTTTCGCTGATTGCTTTCCGCGTTAATCTGCGTAATCTGCGGGAAATATTTCTTGTCTTTTCTCCCGCTGATATCGCTGATTTCCGCTGATTGTTCTTCTCTGCGCTAATCTGCGTAATCTGCGGGAAACTTTCCTTAGCAAAAAGCTCTGAAAATCCTCTTTACTTTATCCGTCCGATCAGCTGCGAGCGATCTGGCCCTGTTGAAACAATACGAACAGGCACCTTAACATAATCTTCAATAAATCGGATATAATCAACAAGTTCGGTAGGCATAGCGGCTTCCTCCCGAATATTTACAAGGGAAGTTTTCCAGCCTTTTAAGGTTTTCAAAACAGGAGTTAGATTCTGTGTACAGGCATCAAAAGGAAGGTGACTGATTTCTTTACTTTCGTAAATATAGGCTGTGGCTACTTTTATAGTATCGAAAGAATCGAGCACGTCGGCTTTCATCATGATGAGTTCGGTAACTCCATTAAGCATAATCGCATAACGCAGCGCAGGAAGATCGAGCCAGCCGCAACGGCGCGGTCTGCCAGTTGTTGAACCAAACTCATTACCTTGTTTGCGCATCAAATCGCCATCGGCATCAAACAGCTCAGTAGTGAAGGGTCCGCTGCCAACCCGTGTGCAATAAGCTTTGAAAATTCCAAAAACCTCACCTAATGTATTTGGCGCAACCCCAAGTCCCGAGCAAACTCCCGCAGCAGTAGTATTTGATGAGGTAACAAAAGGATAACTGCCAAAATCAACATCCAATAATGTCCCTTGAGCTCCTTCGGCCAAAATACGTTTTCCGGCTGTCAGCTCATCGTTGATAAAATATTCGCTGTCAACTAGCTGAAGCTTCTTAATGACTTCAAGTGCCTCAAACCAAGCTTTCTCGTAAGTAATAAAATCCTGACCATCAATCAAATAACCAGAATAATCGAAATTGAGGTTTTCAATTAGTTTCAGGTGACGCTCACGCTGTTTTTGATATTGCGAGCTAAAATTTTCCAGACAGCTATCTCCAACACGAATTCCATTACGCGCCGATTTGTCTGTATATGCCGGACCAATTCCTTTAAGCGTGGAGCCAATTTTATCAGCCCCTTTTGCAGCTTCCTGAGCAGCGTCGAGCAGGCGATGTGTGGGCAGAATTAGGTGTGCTTTTCTTGAGATAAATAACTGTTTTGATATATCCATACCACTCTTATTGAGTTTATTGATCTCGCCAAGTAAAATAAGTGGATCGATAATAACACCATTACCAATTAGATTTTTAGATTTCGGGTTAAAAACACCCGAAGGAATGGTATGCAGCACAAACTTCTTTTGGTGGAATTCTATGGTGTGGCCGGCATTTGGCCCACCCTGAAAACGGGCAACGACATCATAATTAGGGGTGAGCACATCAACAATCTTACCTTTTCCTTCGTCGCCCCACTGGAGGCCCAATAGCACATCAATTTTCATTACTGGTTTTCGTTAGATTAAACAAAATAGTATCAAGTTGCTTCATAAAACACTGCTATTTGCTTTTAAAAGCCTTCAACCAGTGGGCAAAGTTAAGCTATATTTAAGTAAAAAAGCCGGCAAAAAGCAAATTCCACCGGCTCAATAATTAAGTGAGTATTTTATTGATTTACAACAAATTATTTGAATTCAATCTCTATGCATCAGCTTTTTTAGCTGCCTCTTTATTTTTTATTTTCCCGAAAAAGGTGAGTGAGTGATGCGAAATATCGACCCCAAGTAACTCTTCCACAGATTTTTGAATTTCTTGCAAGCGCGGATCGCAATATTCTAACACGGTGCCATCCTCAATATCAACAAAATGATCGTGCTGCTTAAATTTGAACGAGCGTTCAAACTGTGCACAATTGTTACCAAACTGATGTTTGGTTACCAGGTTGCAATCGAGCAATAATTCGATGGTATTATAAAGTGTAGCGCGGCTTACGCGGTACTTATTATTCTTCATTCTGATATATAGTGTCTCAATATCAAAATGACCATCTGTTGCATAAATCTCTTTGAGAATCGTATAACGCTCAGGGGTTTTGCGATGTCCCCTTTGCTCAAGATAATCTGTAAAAATTTTCTTTACGGTCTCGTAGGTATCGTTCATGTTTTCTTTCATTACCATAGGAAATCTGTGTAAGCCATATTCAAAGTGTAAAATTACACTATTTTTATATTCTAATTAGAATGAATTTAAATAAAAACTTGGAATAATAATGGAACTATCTAAATTTGAATCTTTTAGACTTTAATATCATCAATTCTGTCGAGGCGACTTACCTTCTTTATCTCTTTAATTTTCTTAAGCTTCTCTATTAGATCTTTCAAGCTTTGCGCATTGTGAACATAAACAGTTACGGTGGCTTCAACAACGCCCTTGCTGCTTTCGAGCTGAAGTGAGCGGATATTTAGCTTTTGCTGCTCCGAGAGAACCTCCGTAAAACGATGCAAAAAACCTACACTATCGATACCCACAATTTTTAGGCCGGCCAAAAAGGCAATATCTTCTTTTTGTTTCCACTTGGCTTTAACAATATTATTCCCAAATTGAGACATCAGATTGATAGCTTTGGGACAATTAACGCGGTGAATATGCATGGGTTCGTTCGGGAAAACCAATGCTACCACCTCATCACCAGGAATGGGATTGCAACAACGTGAAACGGTATAGTTAAATTCGCTTGTTTGCTCGTTAATCAGCAAAGGATTAGGGTTTACAAGCGTTTTTGTTTCATCTGATTCAGCCTCCGATGGTTTTGATCGGCTGAACGGATTCGGTATGTAGCGCATTAAACCGCCGCTGCTTTTCTCCTTAAAAACAGCTTTCACACGCGCAAAATTTATCTTGTCCGTAGCAATAAAATAATACAAATCTACTAAGCCGCTCAAGTCTTCATGTTCAATAATTCGGCTAATATTAATCTTTGATGCCTCTATCTTTAGCTGTTTTAGATAGTTTTCGAGTTTTTCGCGACCCTCATCCCTCGAACGCTTCCTAAAATCGCGAATACCCTCTTTCAACCGAGATTTTGCTCTGGCGGTTTCCACCAGCTCAAACCATTCATCCTTTGGATGCTGCACCTTTGAAGTGATTATCTCCACTTGATCACCAGTTTTTAGCTTATAATCAAGCTGTACTAGTTTATGATTGACATTGGCACCAATGCAATGGTTACCAAGCTCTGTATGAACATTATAAGCAAAATCAAGCGCTGTTGATCCTTTTGGCATCGAAATCATTTCGCCTTTGGGAGTAAACACGAAAATTTCGTCGGAAAACAGATTGAGCTTGAAGTTATTTAAAAAATCCAATGCCGAAGCAGCTTCCGTAGAAATCAACTCCCTCACTTTCGTTAGCCACTCATCGAGGCCGCTTTCAGATAGCTCGGAATCTTTATATTTCCAATAGGCAGCATAGCCTTTCTCAGCAATTTCATCCATGCGCTCGGTGCGAATCTGAACTTCTATCCACTTACCTGTTTTGCTCATCACAGTAGCATGAAGTGATTCATAACCGTTTGCCTTAGGCAGGGAAATCCAATCACGCAAACGTTCGTTATTTGGTCTGTAAAATCCTGTTATAGTGGCATATACACGCCAGCATTCTACTTTCTCAAGCTCTATCGGACAGTCAACCACAAAACGCACCACATAGGTATCATAAACTTCCTCGAAAGGAATCTCCTTTTCTTTCATGCGCTGCCATATCGATGATGCCGACTTTTCAGCAATCACCGTCCGGAAATTGAGGCCCAATTTGGTCAGTGTGGTTTCCACTGGAGCTAAAAAATCCGCCACTTTTTTATTGCGTTGCTCCCTGGTCTGATCCAGTTTTCTATGTATAGCTTGATAAACGCCGGGCTCGGTATATTTTAGTGCTAAATCTTCCAGCTCACTTTTGATGGCGTATAAACCAAGCCGGTACGCCAATGGCGCAAAAAGGTAAGAAGTTTCCGACGCAATTTTCCATTGTTTCACGGCAGGCATAGCATCAAGCGTACGCATATTGTGCAGCCTGTCAGCCAGTTTTATTAAAATCACCCGCACATCGTAAGACAAAGTCAGCAACACTTTCCTAAAATTTTCGGCCTGCATGCTTTCCACGTCAGAACCCTCAACCATATCATCAATTTTGGTGAGGCCATCAATAATACGTGCCACCTGCTCACCAAACATCCCTTGAATGTCATTTAGCTTGTATTCTGTGTCTTCAACAACATCATGTAATAACGCGCAGATGATGGAAGTGCGTCCGAGGCCAATTTCACCAGCAGCAATGGTGGCCACTTCCAAAGGATGATAAATGTAAGGTTCTCCGGTTTTTCGACGCATATCTTTGTGAGCATCAGCCGCCAAGCGGAAAGCCTTACGCACCATCCACCTATCAGGAGTGTCTTTGCGCGTATGCCACACTTCGATAAGATTACGATAGCGTCGTAAAATTTCTATGCGTTCAGCCGGTGAATAAGTTTCTAACATATTGGATTTAAAAAAGCGTCAAGGCCTACAAAATTAAACATTTCAGCCGTCAAAACAGCACCATACCCTGCTAAAAAATTGATTTTATAAAAAAAAGACTGCTCCCACCCAAGACCTTTCTTTATTAATCTTATCAAAACACACCTAATTACCTATGATTCAAGCACAGTTTAAAAGATAGCGTATTTACCGCTAGGAGACAAAGCGTAAGCGAATCACCAATTAGAACTCTCCGACACTTATAAAATCATCCGCGATTGAGTAAACCCCCAAAACTCTCATCGATAAAAACCCTTCATACTTCTAATAATTCCTTTCATCGGTCTAAACAAATTGTTTGGGAGTGTGAATAATTAAAAATTTGCACCGTGATAAATTGTTAAACTATTTAAGATGAAATTATTATTAAAGACAAATATGCTGTTCGTTTTTTTGTTAGGCATGATTGCGACACCTACAATTGCTCAAGACAAATTATTTACGCTGGACGATTGCATTAAATACGCTTTAGAAAATAGCACTACAATTGGTAGAGCTAGCAATGAAGTTTTTAGTCAGGCTTCTGATTTAGAACAAAGGAAGGCCGAGCGCGGACCTAATTTATCATTAGCAGCTAGCGAAACTTTTAATTCTAATGGCACCTATGATAACACGGGAGATCAATGGAGCAGAAAAACCAACTCAAACATGAATGTCTCATTGAGTTCTAATATCACTTTATACAATGGTGCAAGAATTAAAAATTCAATACTTCAAGGAAAAATAAATGTTTCGGCAGCCGAAACAGACATTAAAACCAAAGAAGAACTTCTAAGTCTCGATGTGTTATCAGCTTACATTTTTGTTTTGCAAGCAAAGGAACAGCTCAAAAACAGCAAAACACAACTAGAGGCTACAGAAAAATCGTTAGAAGACGCCACCATCCGACGTGAAGCAGGTGTGATGTCTCCTGTGGACTATTTAAATATCAAATCACAGTACGCTTCAGATAAAGCAGCCCTTGTTAATTCGCAAAGCGCATTACATATTAGTAAAATTTCGATAATGCAAACCATAAATATGCCAGTAAGTAATACATTTGATATCGCACAACCAGATACAGATAACTTGCTAAAAATGAATGCAAAAACAGATGCTAGCATCGTATATAATTTTGCATTAAAAATTCAACCGAGCGTAAAAACAGCAGCACTAGATTTAGAGAGTTCAGCTATTGATATTAAACTAGCCAAAACAAATGGCCTTCCAAATTTATCGCTATTTGGAGGCATTCAGAGTAATTATAGTACTGTTTCAAATCTCGGATTTAGCAATCAGTTTTCAAATCAGCTTACCCCCGCTATCGGAATAAACTTGTCCATACCAATCTACCAAAGAAAAGAAGTTAAAAACAAGGTAAAACAAGCAAGCATTGCTCGTCAAAATTTTGAATACAATCTGATAGATATTAAAAATGACTTACGTAAAGCCATCGAACAAGCTTGCGCTGATGCGCAAACTGCAAATAGCGCCTATCTCTCATACGAGGAACAATATTTGGCCGAACAAGAATCATACAAGTTGGCTGCAGAAATGTTTTCTCAAGGCATGTTAAATTCGGTTGATTTTATTAGCTCAAAAAATAATCTGTCAACTGCCGAAAACAATCTTACAAAAGCAAAATATGGTATGATTTTGCAAAACGAAATAATTGATTACTACATGGGTAATAAAATAGAATTTTAAAGAATTAATATTATGAAACGAAAAAAAATCATCATTTATGCAGTTGTTTCTTGCTTTTTAATAGCGTCCGTTTTAACCTATTCACTTATAAATACCAGCACCTCAGGTTATCTATTTGAAACAGCAAAAATAGAACGGGGATCGATTAACAATACCATAACGGCCACAGGAACACTTGAAGCCACAAATACCGTTGTTGTTGGAACACAGGTATCAGGCGTTATTGAAAAATTGTATGTGGATTTTAACTCCATCGTGAAGAAAGGTCAATTAATTGCTGAGTTGGACAAATCTACTTTAAAATCATCACTCGAAAATGCTGAGGCCGATTTAAATAAGGCAGAGGCTGAATTTGAGTACCAAGGAAAAAATCTAGGAAGGATGAAAATGTTATACGATAAAGATGTTTTGTCGCAAAGTGATTTTGATGCGACAGATTATAGTTACAAATTAAGTAAAGCAAGCTTAAAGTCAGCAAAGGCCAATGTAGAAAAAGCAGAGCGTAATCTGGGTTACGCCACCATTTATTCCCCCATTGATGGCATTGTGCTAAATCGCGCTGTGGAAGAAGGCCAGACCGTGGCGGCCAGCATGAACACTCCCGAACTCTTTACTATTACTAACGATTTAAGCGAAATGCAGGTTGAAGCGGACATTGATGAAGCAGATATTGGAATGATAAAACAAAACCAACGCGTTGCATTCACTGTTGATGCATTTCCTGAACTCAGCTTTGAGGGTGAAGTATCGGAAATCCGGTTACAACCCAAAGAAACATCAAATGTTATAACTTATACCGTTATTGTTGCAGTGGCTAATCCCGAGAAAAAATTAAAGCCAGGCATGACGGCCAGCATTACAGCCTATGTAGAAGAAGCAAGCGATGTGCTATTGGCAGCAGGCAAAGCAATACGTTTTACTCCAGAAAGGGAAATGATGGAAGCATATATGAAAGCTTTACCTGAAGATCAAAGAATGCCTCCTCCCCAAAAAAGAAGAAGCGAAAATAGCACAAGTACTGACCAGCAAAAAATGCAAGGACCGCCTCCCAGAATGGAAGTAGGAAACGAAATAAAAAAAACCTTATGGATAAAAGAAGGTGACATAATTAGGCCGATTCGGGTAGAAACGGGTATTAATGATGGCACTAAAATCGAAATTCTATCGGGCATAAAAGAAGGGGACGAAATTGTACTTTCGATGACTATTGGAACAGCGAAAGAGTTAGTAGAGAAAGCCCAAAGCAAGAGTGAAGAAGAGCAGACGAGCCCATTTATACAACAAAGAAAAGGTGGCGGAGGCCCACCTAGATAAGGAAACTTGCTTTTTACCAAATTTTTGAACTACAAATTCACAAAAGATGAATGACAACACAATCATAGAGATAAAAAACCTGCACAAAAATTACCAGGTTGGAGAGGAAACTGTTAAGGCATTGCGAGGGGTAGATTTATCTATCTCGAAAGGTGAATTTGTTGCCATAATGGGAGCTAGTGGTTCTGGGAAATCAACATTGCTAAATATTCTCGGCTGTTTGGATAGGGCATCAGAAGGAGACTATTGGTTGGATGGCAAGAATGTAAAATCGTTAAAGAAAAATCAACTGGCAGAAATCAGAAACACAAAACTTGGTTTTGTATTTCAATCGTACAACCTATTACCACGAACATCAGCCTTAGAGAATGTGGAATTGCCTTTGTTATATAATTCATCCGTCAGCAATAAATTACGTCGCGAGAAAGCCGAAGCCGCTTTAATTGCTGTGGGTTTAAAAGACCGCATGAAACACTTATCTAACCAAATGTCTGGCGGCCAGCAACAGCGAGTGGCTATTGCACGCTCAATTGTAAACGATCCAGTAATTATTCTGGCTGACGAGGCAACTGGCAATCTTGATACACGCACCTCTTTTGAAATAATGGCATTGTTTCAGGAATTAAACGAAAAAGGAATTACAATTGGATTCGTAACGCATGAATCTGATATCGCTATGTTTACCAAAAGAAATATCTTGTTTCGTGATGGAAAAATAATAAAAGATACCGACACGATAAATAGGATGAGTGCTAGCAAAGCAATTTTGAATCTGCAAAACGAAGATTAATAGTTGAATCGGAACTCTTGGTTCCTATTAAAAACATAAAGAGCAATTAAAATGAAACTTCTAAATATAATTAAAATCGCTATCGCAGCTATTCAACGAAATAAATTACGATCGTTCTTAACCATGTTGGGCATTGTAATAGGAGTTGGAGCCGTAATTACTATGCTTGCCATCGGTCAGGGCTCAAATGCAAGCATCAAGGCTAAGATTTCTTCGATGGGAACCAATTTGATTAGCGTCATGCCTGCCAGCAGAAATAGCGGAGGAGTGCAGCAAGGAAGAACATCGTCGCAAACATTGAAAGAAAAAGATGTGACTTATTTAACTAAAAATAGCAGCTTAGTGAAAGCAGTTTCTCCGGAAATGAAGAGCTCGGGGCAGGTAGTATTTGGCTCCAATAACTGGCCTACGGAAATTAATGGGGGCAACGAGAATTATGCGCTCATCAAAAAATATGAAATTGCTACAGGTCGGTTTTACACCACACAGGAAATTAAGAGTGCTGCCAAAGTGTGTATTCTGGGACAAACAGTAGTTGAGAATATTTTTGGTGATGACACAGATCCCATTGGCCAACTCATTCGCTTCAATAGTATCCCATTTAAAGTGATTGGCACTTTCAAAGAAAAAGGAAACAATACCTTTGGTCAGGATCAAGACGATATGATTTTGATGCCTTACACCACTATTATGAAACGTATCACAAGACAAACTTATTTACGTTCCATAGTTTTATCAGCTGCAAATGAGGACAAAATTGAAGAAACCAGCTCCGAAATAGAAGAATTATTACGTCAGTCGCATAAGCTTAAAGATGCTGAGGATAATGATTTTGAAATTAAGACACAAGAGGAGCTGATTAGTAATTTTGGTTCTATATCTGAAATGATGTTGGTACTGTTGGGTTCAATATCAGCTATTTCGCTAGTGGTTGGAGGAATTGGTATTATGAATATAATGTATGTGTCGGTAACCGAACGAACCCGCGAAATTGGCTTGCGCTTGGCTATTGGAGGGAAAGGCAAAGATATATTGATGCAATTTTTAACCGAAGCAATTTTGCTAAGTGTGTTAGGTGGTATAATTGGAGTTTTGCTGGGAATAGTTGCTTCTAGTTCAGTAGAAAGCATGCTTAATTGGCCTACACTTATTACAACAGACTCTGTTGTGCTATCTTTTATGGTTTGTACTTTTATAGGCGTTTTCTTTGGCTGGTATCCCGCTCGAAAAGCATCGGCACTCGATCCAATTGTTGCCCTGCGCCACGAATAGAGAAATGTTGAAGGCATTGTGGCTTTCAGTCTTAAAAAGATTAAATTTACACTATGAAAATATCTAAAAGCAGCATAGAAAAATGGATGCCGCATATTGCCGGCTTATTGCTTTTTTCAATTCTCCCCCTATTTTTATTTGATAGGGATAACGACCGGGCTATTTTCTGGATTTATAGCTACTACTATCAATTAATTTTTATGATCGTGGCTTTCTACGTCAACTACTTAGTTATTGTGCCCCGGTTTTTCTTTTCGAGAAAAAGAATTTATTTCTTTGCTGCCCTATTTCTATTTGCCATTTCATTGCTTATCGCATCCCAATATTTGTATAATCTGTTACAATTAGACAGTTTGAGACCTGAGAGTATTATTCGAGGAAAAAATATGCTGCCAAGCAACCGTTTTGGCTTACATCCCAAACTTGTCGATAACTTTTTTTTAATGTTGGTAGTTCTTGGTTTTAGCACCGGAATGGCAACAATGCAACACCTCAGAAAGAATGAAACAAAACAAAAGGAAATTGAAAAAGTCCGCGTTGATTTTGAATTAGCTTTCCTAAAAAACCAAATCAGCCCGCACTTTTTCTTTAATGCACTAAACAATATCTACGCATTGATTGCCATTGATAGCGCTAAAGCCCAAAAGTCTGTGGAGAAACTTTCGGGATTGATGAGGTATTTAATCTATGATTCAAACATAAAAACTGTTGAACTAAAAGATGAATTCGATTTTATTCAAAATTACATTGAGCTTATGCAACAAAGGCTCACTTCAAAAGTAAAATTGCATATCAGCATAGATAATAAGCTGCCAAAAGCCAAAATACCACCCTTGTTATTTATACCTTTTATTGAAAATGCTTTTAAACATGGCATAAGCTATCGCGAAAACTCATTTATTTCAATTGCGCTTAAGACTGAAACGAGCAGAATTATTTTTGAGTGCACAAACAGTATTCCCGAAAACAAAAAGGCATCTGATGGCAAAATAGGTGGATTTGGCATAGAAAACATAAAAAAACGCTTACAACTCCTTTACGGCAACTTGGCCGAGTTAAAAATAGATAACGACAAAAATCAGTATGTGGTTCATTTAACAATTCCACTAGATTTAGAAGTATGAATAAAATTACATGCATTGCCATTGACGATGAGCCTTTAGCCTTAGGATTAGTAGTGTCTTATATAAATAAAACGCCCTTTCTTGAGCTAAAAGGTGAGTTTGATAATCCTATTGATGCCATGGATATGTTACAGGAGAATCCAGTTCAACTTATCTTCTTAGATATTCAAATGCCAGATTTAACTGGCGTTGAATTTGCCCGAACATTGAATGAAGATACTAAAGTGATTTTTACAACTGCTTTCGATAAATATGCTGTAGAAGGTTTTCAACTTCATGCGCTTGATTATCTATTAAAACCAATAAGTTATGATGTTTTCCTTGATTCTGTGAAACATGCAAAACAACATTTTGATCTATTAAAATCAACATCGCCAATCAAACCCTTAGAAATAGATGAAAATTACTTATTTATAAAAGCCGATTTTCAAATACAAAGAATTGATTATAAAGATATTATGTATATTGAAGGCCTAAAAGATTATGTTAAACTATATATAGTAGACTCACCAAATCCTATTGTTTTTCACGCAACGATGAAATCTTTGGAAGAAAAATTGCCAACAGACAAATTTATGCGAATTCATCGCTCCTTTATTGTAAGTCTCAACAAGATAAAGACCATAGAGCGCGACCATATTCTTTTTGGCAAAGAGCGCATTCCTATCAGCAAACAAAATAAAGAAGCTTTTGATAATTTTATAAAAAATAAGTTCCTTTAGGGTCTGGCAACACTTACATAAATTGCAAAATAACATATCCATCTGCCATTGAATATAATGATGTAATAACTCCAAAATCCCCAATGTTAAATACTGCCAAACGCATTATTCAGCGAGAATGCAAAACACATTTTGAAAAAAAATCATGTACATTTGCATGACACTATGCAGTCCATCATTTCTCACCCATGCTAAAACGACTGGGATTTCTGTTAATCATAGCCTTTTTAGGGCTTACCGAGCTTTTCGCAACGCATCAGCGCGCCGCTGAAATTACCTATAAATGGTTATTTGGCTTCACCTATGAAATCACCATAACCATGTACACCTACACACCCAGCCCCGCCGATGATGACAGGACTTTTTTACCTATCAAATTCGGAGACAACTCCATAGGTGATATTCCCCGCATAGTTTTTACTAACCAGCCAGACAACTATACCTTAAATATTTACCGGATGGACCACACTTTTCCGGCAGCAGGCAATTACACCCTTTCAGTGGAAGACCCAAACAGAAATTTTGGCGTGGTCAATATTCCTAACTCTGTGAATGTGCCGATTTATGTTGAAAGCGAGCTAATAATCAATCCATTTTTAGGTAATAATAACTCTGTGCAGCTCCTCAACCCACCTATTGATCAGGGTTGCGTTGGCAAACTATATCTACATAATCCTTCTGCTTATGATCCTGATGGCGACAGCCTTAGCTTTCGGCTTGTAAACTGCAAAGGAGCCGGCGGACTCGAAATTCCAGGCTATACAGAGCCACGCACGAGTGATTTTTTTGGCATCGATGAATTTACGGGTGAGCTACGCTGGGAAACGCCACTGCTGCAAGGCGAATATAATGTGGCATTTATGATAGAAGAATGGCGACAAGGCATAAAAGTGGGTTCTGTGGTGCGCGATATGCAGATATTAATTGGCGCTTGCAACAATAATCCCCCCGATATTATTACCATAACAGACACTTGTGTAGTTGCTGGCACCACGCTTACTTTTGATGTTGTAGCCGTTGATCCTGACGGAAATGAGCTCAGTCTTAGCGCTACTGGTGCACCTTTTGAACACCCCCTGAATCCAGCCTCAATCATTCCCGATCCGGCAATTGGCCAGCCTGAAGCACAAACAAGCTTTTTCTGGGATGTTGCCTGTCGTAATGTGCGGCTAAATCCTTATCAGGTGCTTTTCAGAGCCCGTGATGAGCATCCTGAAGTGAGCCTGACTAGTTTTAAAACGGTGTCGATTCGCGTGATTGCGCCGCCCATAGAAAACCTGACAGCAGAAGCGCTCGGAAACGGCATTGAGCTAAACTGGAACAATGCGCCCTGCGAAAATGCTATCGAATACCGGATTTATCGGCGCAATGGAGCATCTGGTTTTGAACCTGGCTATTGTGAAACCGGTGTTCCAGGATTTACTGGATATCAACTACTTGAACGCGTAGAAGATCTAAGCATAATTACTTTTAGAGATGACAATAATGGCAATGGACTTGTACCTGGCATTGATTATTGCTATCTGATCACCAGTGTTTTTCAGGACGGATCCGAGAGCTTGGCCAGCAATGAAGCCTGTGCCAGCCTAAAACGAGACCTTCCGGTTATTACACACGTGAGTAATGACAGTCTGGACTTGCTCACAGGCAGCGTTTTAACAGCTTGGAGTCCTCCAACAGAACTCGACAGCCTGCAATACCCTCCACCCTATCGCTATAATTTGATTCGGTATTTGGGCAATGAAACAAGTGTAGTTTTTACCGGAATTGGACTTTTGGATACACTTTATACGGATAACTCAATAAATATTAACGAAATAAACCAATCATTGGCTTATGCTGTTGAGTTAGAGAACGACCAAAACGGCGCAATTGGTAGCAGCCCGCGGGCAGAGGCACTTTCGCTCGATATTTTACCTACTGACGAAGCCTTACTCTTGCGCTGGAACGCCAATGTGCCTTGGACAAATGACAGCTTCGATATCTATCGCCAAACAGCAGAAAGTGTTGAATTTGAGCTTATTAATCGGGTTTATTCACGCGAATTTAAAGATGACAGCTTGATCAACGGCAGCAATTATTGCTATTATATTAAATCTTACGGCGGTTATTCTACCAGCGGAATTATTCATCCGATCATCAATTTTTCGCCTATCGTTTGCGCTGTTCCCGTTGATAATATCCCGCCTTGTCCGCCCATTTTAACCGTGGAAACCAATTGCGAAACCATTGATAACAAGCTAAGCTGGCAAAATCCGATAGCGGATAGCTGCAAAAAAGATGCAATAACTTATTTAATTTACTATACGCCATTGGCGTCAGAAAGTTTTGTGTTGATTGATTCTGTTACCAATCTGGCTGACAGCAGTTGGATTCATCAAAACCTGGATGTGGTAATTGGCTGCTATTTCCTGAAAGCCCGCGACGAAAAGGGCAATATTTCAGCAGCTTCAAATATTGTTTGTGTAGATTATGACACCTGTCCGCTGTATGAACTCCCAAATGTTTTTACGCCAAACGCAGATCAGTTTAACGACTTATGGATTCCGCTGAATTATCCTTCGAGCAATCCAAAAGCAACTGTCGAAAGTATTGGATTAGTTGTGTTTAACCGCTGGGGAAACACGGTGTTTGAAACCACAAATCCTGAAATTGAATGGGATGGCAAAAACCAAGAAAACGGAAAAGACTGCGCCGATGGCACCTATTTTTATGTGTGTGATGTGTTTATTAAAACCTTCGACGGCCAAATAAAACAAACATTGCAAGGGTCGGTTACGATAATTAGGTAGGGAGTTTATTGAATTAGATTTGCTGGAATTTCATAGCAAAACCTCAACATTTTTATTCTGGCTCTATTTGTAGTTCTGGCTTTCTAAATCAGGAAAAAGGGAAACTGCAAATGACGCTCCTTGCTTAAATTTTTCGATTGCTGAATCAAGCCTTGCTTCGTTGATTTTTGAAGGGCGTTCGTGTTGTCTTGCCGTTATTAAAGAAAAATACGCATCCATTGACATCACTACAACGCCCGAACATTTCCCGCGCTTAACAATCAAAGTCTCAAAATTATCAGACACCGAATCAAGGTGCTTTTTGATGTTTTTTCTAAAATCAGAAATTGAGATTGTTTTCATTTTTATAATAGGGGTAGATTTTAACGAGTAAAATACGGTATCCTGTGGTCATAGCTGTCTTTTAGCAAGCAATAGTTTGTTACAATATTTATCGATCTGGTCTCATGCAGTTTGATTCTTACAAGGTTTCAGGTTCCAAATATAATAGTTTTTATTTAGTTATGTGGCGACGTAGTCGCAGACTACGACGAGCGGGGTGTGAGAGGTGCACTGGCCTCGGTTATTACGGGGTCAGCCGCCTACTCGATTGTAAGCCGTGCATTTTTATATTAACTTATTTATCAAGGTGTTAATTCTCTTGTTGTTCTATTACCAGCAACATCCTCAACTACTACTGTAATGCTAATAACTCCTTCGTTGTATAAAGCCTCTCCAGCATATCTAGCGTCAACATCAAAATTACTATTTACTCTTTGTCTCGTATTCCAATATTTGTTATAAGGGCCATTAAAAGGGTCATTTGTTGCCCAATAAATAAATGTTGAGCTATTCGTACCATTTGCAAACGCCCAATTAATATTTGAATTATTAGGTAAATTATTAAAATTTAAATAGTTTATCGGTTGCCCTATTAAATTATTATTACCATCTCTAAATTCTATTGAGACACTATATATCCCACATGTACTGGCATTGTTTGCTCCTCCGGTAGATGTTACTCCTGGGTCATGGGCTTGAACTGCAAAATCAAGCTGCCCATAAAATGTTCCAAGTATCACAACATCATTTGTGCCCTGCCTATAAATAGTTACGTTATCTATCACAGGATCTCCTTTATCTGTAAATGGTGTCAAGCCTCCGTTTATTAAAGGATTCGCACAAAGGTTATTTGGAACATCCCCATAAAAGTTAATTACTTGTGTACATTCAATAAAATGTATATGATTCCCACCATCTGTATAACCAATCACTGTACCTGCTGTAATAGTTTGTTGGTTTTGAACAGCAATATTTGTTAAATGATAGTACCTGTATTGCCCAATACTTACTCCGGCACTACCTGCACTAATATATGCTATACCACCTTCAATTGCAAGAACCGCTGTACCTTGTGTTGCTTGAATATCCACTCCATTATGGAAATGGTCACGAGTACCTCTGCATTCGCCAAATGTCGCATTAATTTGATATTGAACCGTCCCATTCGTAAGTGGCCAGTTATATGCATAACCATTTAATGCAAAAAAACTTGCTAAAATTAATATCGTATTTTTTAATTTAATATTGTATTTCATAATATTTTTGTTCTTTTGGGTTCCACATTTCAAGTACTATTTTATCTTTTTCCTTTTTTATTCTTGGATTGCCATCAACTTTTATTTCTATTTCATCGTTCTGATTATTAATTGTTTCTACAACTATTTTTTTGTCAGTAGCAGCTACAATATTGCCATTCTTATCAACAATATAAGATTTAAATCTTGAATTACTATCTTTTGATTCTATTGATTTAATTTTTGAAAATGATTTTGAATCAAACAGTTCGATATTTTTGGAAGTTGAAATTGCAAAAAACTGATTCGTTTCGTCATCAGAATATTCTATTTGATATGTTCCTTCTATACTATTTAACTTAGACTTCATTTTTCTGTTTCCGTTATAATTGAAAGAGTAAACGTAGCCTACTTTGTCAATTAAATCTTGGGAAGCAGCAACGATATAATCATTTGATATTTTTATTGAGTAAATATCTTTTTCATCGACAGTCTTTGACCAAATCTCATTTCCATTATTATCGTAGAGTTTTAGTTCAGGCAAAGCACTTTTTCCTCTATAAGGGGAGTAACTAGCAATCAATTTTTCACCCTTATTATCAATATCAAAATTAAAATATGAAGTTTCCCTAACAATTTCTTTTATTTCAACTAGTGAGTTTCCTGATATTTTTAAAAATTTAATAATGGCTTTTTGTGCAGTTCCAGCAGGAAAAATAACTAGTACAGTTTTATCATCTCCCATAGGCTTAACAATCCAGTCATACAAATCTATTGGTTGGGATGTTGCTAGTAGATTTCCTTGTTTATTATACAACTTAATGATATTTAATTGAATTTTTTGTGCCTTATTAATATCAGCTGGGTTAACTTCAATTGAAACTGCATTTAATTCATTTTTTGAATATATCAAATCATTAATTTTATCATTTGTGGGAGAACTATTGAGTTTGCTAATCTTAATTTTCTCCTGAAAATCGTATGGTACAAGTTTAATTTTCTCTTGTCCATATAGCATTATGGTCATAAAACCAGTTAAACAAATAATTAGTATTTTTTTCATTTCATGGTATTTTAAGTTTATTATTGTGAGTGTGCTGTTTTTGCA
>Ga0222672_1000281_pt1 | contig 22762 bp, 23 predicted proteins | sample AntAcemetagen799_FD_179810 | JGI IMG/M metagenome (GOLD analysis project Ga0222672, IMG submission 179810) | Saline water microbial communities from Ace Lake, Antarctica - #799 | ecosystem: Environmental > Aquatic > Non-marine Saline and Alkaline > Saline | place: Antarctica: Ace Lake...
GATCAATATTGCTATTGTTGCTGTTTGTACCTTCAATTGCTTGGTTTAGCAAGTCAGCGAAGGCGGTTTCATCAATATTTCGCATCGAGAGCGCGATATTGAGCCTCAGGGCTTTGCCCAGTGTGGCACGTTTTTCTTTGTCGGCTAACTGTTCAAAACCTTGCTCCACGAAAACCTTGATGGTTTGTGGGTATTTTTCTGTGATTTCAAATAAAGTATCTTCTGCTTTAAAATAGGCCATTTGCTAAATTTTCAGCAAAAATAAACTTTATTTAGGTATTTATTTACTTGTTTTCCTATTAAAAAACATTCTAAATATAAGGATTTATTATTGAGCTAATTCCAGTACTATTTAGAATAGAAAAATGGAATGCCTAGGTCAAAAGTTGTTTAATTTCAGGGATTTTTTGAAGTCCGACAGCATAACCGATCTCAAAAATTTCGTTGGCTTTTTCGAAATCGAATGTATGATAATTCATCATTTTCTTTGATGAAACATACAGTTTGCAAGCATTTAATTGGTCACGCGTTGTATTACGTACCATAATATGTAGACTTCGCTCAATTACAGGCATCAAGCTTTCGTATTCTATATCATCTTCTTCCAGGTAGTTACAATCTAGCCCAATAATCATACGTCCTTCTTTTTTCAGACAGTTTATGGGCATATTTAATGTGAGACCACCATCAAGATAATAAAAATCACCAATTTTTATAGGCATAAAAACCACTGGTATAGAAGCTGATGCAACAACGGCATCGATCAAATTACCGCTGGTAATTAATTCATTTTTTCCGGTATTAATATTGGTAACTGAAACCGTTAATGGGATGGACAACTGATCGAAATTATCGAAGCCAGTAATAGAGAAAAGCTGCTCCCGCATCACATCCATGGAACCGATTCCGCCTTTGAGGCCAATCCAACTTCGGAAGTGCATCAGGTCGGGAGTTTTGATGGCTTTTAGCATTTCGCGCGGACTAACACCGGCGGCGTAAAAAGCCCCAACAATAGCGCCCATGCTAGCACCAGCAATAGCTTCAGGTTTTAAATCAGCCTCATCGAGCGCTTGCAAAAATCCGGCGTGAAAGATGCCACGAGCACCTCCTCCACTTAATGAAAGCGCGAAATTAGTGTAGGGTTTGGTCATTTTTTGAAGGGGTTATCAGTTTTCTTGATGAAACGATCTATATTTTCAAGCAATTGCCTGCCAAGGCGGCACAAAGTTAATTAAACGATCAGATTTTAAAGCTAACACTTTGCACCAATCGTTTTTATACGCAGTGTTATCTGAAAATGTCTATTCATCTATGTATATCAATCAATTAGGTCAGCTAAAAAACTATCAACTCCATGTTTAATGTTTCTTTTGTACCTGAGCATCCTCTAAAATCCTGTTAAAAAGCGAATTGACACTTTAATCATGCTAGTAAGTTTTCTAATTTAGATTTCCATTTTTCCCAATCTGGCATTTCTTTGGTTTGTAAATCAATGAATTTTTGAGTGTGGTCGTGATAAATCAAATGGCACAACTCATGAATGATTACATATTCAATACATCCTTTTGGGGCTTTTATTAATTCAGGATTTAAAATTATTTTCCCTTTTGGAGTACAGCTTCCCCAACGTGTTGGCATTTCTCTAAATACGATTGAATCAGGCTCAACTTTGTGTTTTTTGAATTTATCGATTAGTGGTTGAGCTATTTCCTTAAATTTTGATTTTGCATGAAGCAAATACCATCCTTTTACTAATCCTTTTACTTTTGATTTGTCAGAGGTATTTACTTCAATGAATTTCCCTTTTAATTTTACAGAATCCTTTTTGCTAGTTTCTATTTTTAAAAGGTATTGTCTTCCTAAATACAAATGAGTTTCACCACCAATGTATCTGCGAGCTGGTGTCTTTGGCTGAAATGATAAAAAGAAACTTTGTTGTTTTATTATCCAGGCCGCTTTTTTCAAAATCTTTGCTTTGATTTTGTCTATTGAACTATCAATTGGAGCTTTTACCAATACATCTGATTCAGGTGTTACAGTAATACCCAAAGTTTTCCTAGCAGAATATTCCACTAAAAAATCAATTTTTTTACTACCAAAATTAATGGATAATGGATAATGGATAATGGATAATTTTTGCTGCTCCATTATTTATTTGCTTTTGATGTTTTAAGAATTGAAACTAAAATTTTCAGCAGTTCATCAATATCATTTTTTAAAGAATTGTATTCATTCTCTGCAAGATACTCTGACCTAAAAAGCAACTCAATCCAATAATCTGTTTCATTTGCTTCTTTTAAAGCAATTGACAATTTGTGAATGAAGTCTGCTTTACTTTCGGCATGTTCTGATTCTCGAACGCTTGCTCCAACCGACGTACCTGACCGAAGCAACTGTTTCGACAAGACAAACTCTTTCTTATCATTAACCAAAAACTGATAAAGTTTTACAATTCGCAACGCAAAATCAAAGCTCTTTTCTTTAATAATATTCGTCTTCATAATTATCCATTTTCAATTGTTAATTCTCAATTCATTTGTAGCGTAATTTTGCAACTTCAATACACTTGTTAGCTATTTCATCCATTTCACCAAATGAAAGACTGACATTATATTTATCGCGAACTTCATCAATTAAATAATCGCCAATTTCTATTTGAAGTTTTCCAGTGATATTTGTTTTGAATTGCCAATCAATAATTGGTTTATTGTTTTCAAGAACTGCTTGTTTAATTAATTCATCAATTTGCAAAGCTGTTTGAACCGAGATTTGAGTTTTAACGACATCATCCTGTATTTTTTCATCCAATGATTCTAGTGTTAAGCCATAGAATGCTTTCGCTATATCTTTTTCTCTAAGTGCTTCTGGAATATCATTATCGGTATGCGCCAATACATTGTTCATAATCTCCTGAACTTTACTTAGATATTGAGCTTCATCAATACGCTTTGCTTCGTAATCAGCAATGGTTTCTTTCAGCATTTGCGAAAACTTCTTGTAAAATGCAGGGTCTTCCTCCATCTTCTCTGAAATATGTTTAGCGGTTCGACTTGCAATTTTATCAGCTTTGGCAGCTTTTCCAGTTGTATTTTCTACTTCTTGTTGAAATTTGTCTTTATCGAAAATGTTTACCAATTCTGTTATTACTTCAACTTTTTCAGTGGTAATGTGCGTATCAATAAGTTTCTGAATTTGTCCTTCATATTGTTTGTAATCTACAGTATCTGAATACCGTTCAACCACTGCCATGCGTAATTTCATAAACATAGCTAAATCCTCTTTATAACGATTTATTGTTTTTTCTTCCACTTGTTTATGAAAGTCCATTGATGAAAGAGCCAGTTTTAAGGCTTTGGCAAACGAAGCAAGTTTATCGTAAAAGACAACACGGATAGCTTCATCTTTTAAAAGGATTTGGTAGGCTTCTGCATCTCGTTTATTGGCAATAGATTTGAAAATATCCCAAAGTTCAGAGTGTTTTTGTGGAAGTTTTTTTATTTCTTCCTTGATGTTTACGAGCGTACCTTCCAAATCGTCAGCATCAAAATCTTCAAAAGAAGAATACAAAAGTAGAGCATCATCTAAGTTTTCAATTACACCATAGTAGTCGATGATGTAACCAAATTCTTTATCGGGATAAATTCGGTTTACCCTAGCAATAGCTTGCAAAAGTTTATGACTTTGCAAATTACGAGTGAGGTATAAAACCGTGTTCTTTGGTTCGTCAAAGCCAGTTAGCAATTTATCAACTACGATAATTATTTCAGGGTCTTTCTGATTTTTAAAACGGTTGATAAGATTCTTTTCATAGCTTTTAGAATTGCCATGTTCATCCATCATTTTCTTCCAGAAACGGTTTTCTTTCTCGTTTGATTTTTCATAAGCACTGTCTTCACCTTCACGCTCATCAATTGATGAAATTAAAACTTCACTGCTTACAATACTTATTTCATCCAAAAACTCTTTGTAACGAATGGCATTTATTTTTTTATCACACACCAATTGAGCTTTAAAAGGTGTGCCTTGCCAATTGTCCCTAAAATGTAAACTGATATTCCAAGCAATGGCATATATTTTCTGTTCAGCACTATTTAATTGGTCTGCTCGACTAAATTTCTTTTTAAAATCAGCTTTTTGATATTCGGTTAGAGGTTCTGAAACCATTTCAAAGAATGTATCCAAAGGGCTAGCATTTACAATTTGTCGAGCTAATCTTCCTTCGTACAATAATGGAACTACTGCCTTATCTTTTACCGCCTGGTCAACTGTATAAGCGTCGATAATACCACCGAATTTGGCTGCGGTGCTTTTATCCTTCTTAAAGAGCGGAGTCCCTGTTAATGCAATAAAGCAAGCATTGGGTAAGGTTTTTTGCATTTCAATGTTGAAAATGCCATTTTGCGAACGGTGACCTTCATCAACCAAAACAAAAATATCGTGGCTATCCAAAGGCTTCTTTATCTTTTTCATAGCAGCCACAAACTTATTGATTATGGTTGTTACAACCGCATCGCTTTTGCTTTCTAATAAATCAACCAAACGCTGGCCTGTAGCTGCATTTTCCACAAACATTCCGCATTTCCTGAATGTTCCTGTTATTTGTCTGTCTAAATCTGTACGGTCAGTTACTAATATTATTTTAGGATTTCGAATTGATTTCTCCATAGCGATTGCCTGTGCCAGCATAACCATAGTAAGTGACTTACCACTGCCTTGCGTATGCCATATTACACCACCCTTCCGCTTTCCTCCATCAATTGCAGACAGGCGCTTCATCGATTTTTTAACGGCAAAATATTGTTGGTATCGAGCTACTTTTTTGGCTCCATTATCAAACAGAACAAAACTAAAAGCAATGTCTAATAAGCGCCTGGGACTGCACAAACCAAATAGATATTCGTCTTGTATAGTCGTTTGTACATCAGAATTTTCAAGTGTATCAAAATATTGACGTACATATTTGAATCGGTCTGAAAATAGTTTGTTTTTTTGCTCTAACGTTAAGGGACTATTCTTTAACTCAAAGAGCGTGTTTTTATATGTTTTTTCTTCGGTTTCTGTATCGAATTTTTCTTGCCATTTCGACCAAAATTTTTCGGGAGTTGAATTAGTGGCATAACTGGCTTGCTGTGAGGCCAAGCTTAATGTCAATTGAGAATAAACGTATAAATGACGAATGCCATCTTCCTGTTGGCTTCTCAGGTGTTGACTAATTGCCTGTTTTAAAGGCTCTTTCATATCGGGTCGTTTGCATTCAATAATACAAAGCGGGATACCGTTTACAAACAAAACCAAATCGGGGCGATAATGCTCTTTGCTGGTGCTTCGCATTACGCTGAATTCCTCTGTTACATGAAACACATTGTTTTCCCAATTTTTCCAGTCAATATATTGAAGTGTAAAGCTTTTTTTATCTCCATCAATGCTTTGTTCCAAAGCTATACCTAAAGTAATTAAATTATAGGCTGATTCACTGGCATGGATATAACCCTCGTTCATTGGCAAGTCTTTCAGTGCAAGAATACCACGTTCAATATTTTCATCGGTAAAAATGCTTGTTTTGTTTGTGCTTAGCCGAATGCTGTTGATTTCCTTTAATTGTTTGCGCAAAACATCTTCTAGAAGCACATTGGTAGTTTTGTTGCCGCGCATTTGCATTGCCTCTTCAGGCGTGAGATATCGGTATCCCAAACTCTGCAATAATTGTAATGCAGGTATCTGACTGATATGGTCTTCTTTGAAACTTGGTGTATCCATGTTTTACCTTTTTGGAGAATTTATTTCATTATGTGGGGAACTATCATGATGAATAACTGAATCTACATCATCCCTAACACTTTTATTATTAGCAGTATCCTTAATTCCATTATTATCTTTTGGGGAAAGCGTATCATTATATGGGGAACTATATTTTTTAATCATACTACTTTCTCCTAGTTTATTCATTATAACCATCTATTAATTTCCATATACCTGATTTACGCGAACCATCTCGTTTAAGTATTTTCTCTTTTTAAATCCAAACCGCCTATTTCATAGTTGAGTACAATATATTATTCTTTGCGTGGCATATTATTTGTCTTTTTTTGAAGAAACTTACATGAATGCATCAATATTTATTTCTATAATTTTTTCATCAAGCGCTTTTGATATTTTCTCTGGAAGTTCAATTGTAACCGCAATGGATTTCAATACCTGTGTTATCAACACCAATGATAAGGAAATATAAGGTAGATGTTTCTCAATTGGCAAATCAGCTAGCTTTCTTGTTTCACTCGTATAATGATGAAACTGTGAATAAAACCTGAACAAAGGGTACATATAGGAAAGATTCTTTAGGCCAACATAAGAGTTGCTGAATAAGTACTCAAACTTCCCATTATCTGTTAATGGCTTGCTCATTGACCCTTCATCTAAAAAGAGCTCCTTTCTGCTTGACTCACGAATCTCTTTAGGTTTCCTTTTTATTAACTTAAAATTTTCAACTCTAACAACTAATTTTGGGTAACTGGACGCGATGCTTTCTAGTTTTGCATTGATGATGTTTCGGAATTCATCATCAGAAAGATCTTGACCTGAAAAATAAGGTTCCAGATTTGCCAATTTCTCGCTATAACCTATAAAATCAAGCCCCATTACATTCAACTCATTCTCAAACGATTCTTTATGGTGCGAAAAAGTCAATAAATAAAAACCTGTTAATGCATCTGACAAACATGTACGTGTAAGCAGTGAAATAGGTAAAATTAAATAGCGATCATTTGATAATTCATTCATAAGCAATTTTATCCCATAAAGATTGGATTGAATGCGCTTCATCAAATCCAGCAGTACGATTTTCACAGTGCCAAATTCACTTCCTTTTTTTTGATGCACTTCAGTAGCGGCCAAATTCATGATTTCTACCAAGTCATCCAGATGTTTTATTGTTTCTTGCATAAGCTATTTTTATTTCTTATATTTTCCCAATTCGATTTCAGCCGAAATTTTATCAATAATCAGCTTTAGTATTTTATCAAGCTCGCTTCCCTCTTGGTAGTTTGCAGCTGCGATGTAATCTGCCCTGTTCTGACTAATCAAATCTTCACAAATTTGCTTTGGAGATTTCCTGTTTTTTTTCGCTCTGATTTTTGGATTATAAACCGCAATCGCTTTCCCTCCCTGATATTTTATCATCTTCATTGCCGGAACATCTGTTTCTCCATCGCCAATGTAAATCATTTGATTAAACGGTATTGGGCGGTCAGCATCTGGCGTAAACTTGTTAATTTCAGTATTGTCGTAAGAATTATTAATTCCTTTATTTATCCGAAAAAGATATTGGGTTTTATTCGTGTAATTAATCGCAAGTGCCGGCCAGGTTGCTACGCCGCTTGCATTGTATTTGAACCCTGATGCGTAAATGTTCTTGAAATGTTTTGCGACAGGCGTTCCCTGAACAAATTCCCTCAAACCTGATGAAATAATATAATGCTCGATTTTTATCCCTTTCGTTTTTGCATAATTATTAATTCTATCGAAATAAGTCTCTACACCTTCAAAAAAGACAATTTGCTTTCCGTAGTTTTCAAAATCAACTTTTCTAATTGGAAGTTCTTTACTTTCAGCTTTTTGAATCATGAGTTGCATGTACGATAATATCTCATCCATGTCATTGTCCCTTGCTCGCTGCTTGGCTTCTGCCCAAAAGGTTTTAGCATTAATTCCAAGAGAGGGAATAAATGTATGTTCCTGCATATTTCCGGGGGCAAGTGTGCCATCAAAGTCGTATGCAATGGCTACTTTTATTAACTTTTTTGCCATATCAGTGTTTTTTGTCTTTGGGTGGAACTGGGTCGTTGCCGTAGCTGTTTGGGTTTTGTATTACTCCATCCTTTCTGTGAGGGATTAACTCCGAGCCTTCGCTTTTTGCTTTGTTTTTGCTCCAATCCATTGCATCAGCTTTTTTCTCGAAGTGTTTTGATGCTTTTTCTGCTTTTTCTCTTTTCGAATCCCAACCTCCTCTGTCTGAATTTGGAACTACATGTCTTTCTTTTCGTGGCATAGCTTTAAATTTTACTGATTAATAATTAATTTTTTTTGGTAGTCCTATTGAACTCTTGTCGTTGTAATCAATTTTTTGCATAAACAAATCGCCTTCTTCGCTTGAGTAAAATATGTTTAAACTGATTTTAGCTCGTTGCCCCATATGCTCTCTTGTAATATCCTTTACAAAAATTTTATAGGATGTTTTATCCAGTTGTTCAATTTTGTCGAATGTGCAACCATTCTTTTCTTTTGTAGCCACAACCAATATACTTTTGGGGTCGGGTTTAAATACTGAACCAACAATCAAAAACCAGCCATCATTTAGGTTGAATCCGGAACAACTCAAAAAAAATCGATAATAATCCATACTAGTAAATTTTTAATCGTTTTTTTCCTGTTAACAACACCTGCATCATCCCCTTTTTCTGCTCTCTCAATTTTTCGGTTTTTGCTTTTAGTAATTCTATTTCTTTATCGGCTGCTTGTAATACTTTAGCTATGGCAGTTTGTTCTTCGTATTTTGGTACAGTAATTTTTAATGAGAAAAAATCTGAAGGTGTTACATTAAGTAACCCATGAGCTCTACCTCCTTCATGAGCAATTTTAGTAAGCCCACGGTCTAAATAGTTCGCATTAAAAAATTGCTCAAAAAATTCTCCAGAAGTTTTACTTTTATCTTTAATTCCAAAACAGATGTAAAGAGTTGTTACAACAGCCTTGTCGAAATCGTTAAGCCTTTTCGTAGCTCCTTTAGGATAGCCATTGGAATAGCTTTTATTGTAGCAGAACTCTCCTTTTTCCACTAGAAAATAGTTATCAAGTAATTCACTAGCTATATTTTTATTGAAAAAATCAGTTTGTCGAACGAAGCCTCTTTGTGCCGAAATTGTAACTACGTTAGTATTTTTCTCTCCATTTTTTCTTGTTACCCTTTCAAATAAATCCTTAAGTGCAACTTCCTTCCATTCTCCATTATCAATTTTCAATTCTCCATTAATTTTTAATCGTTTTTTACCCGTTAATAAATTTTGCATGAGCCATTTTTTGCGTAGCTCTTTTTGGGCAATAATTTGGTTGTTTTTGTTAATGGCAGAGTCCATTAAACTTAGGGCTTTTGCAATGGTGCGTTGTTCAGGGAGCGGGGGGAGCTTTATAGAATATGGTGTAATATGTTTATTATTAATTTGAGGTATTGTTGAAGTATCAGCAATTTTATAAAGTTTCTCAAACGTTATTTGATAATATAAATACTCGTGATTTAGAATTTGAGAATTAGAATAAATCGCCATTAAATTACTATCCATTTGAACTTCTAAAGTATTAATACGAACTTTATTATTTAAAATTGCAGCTCCTCTTTTGGGGAATATTACAGAGTATTGTGGCACAATACATTTCTCATCATCTGAATATTCACGACTCGTTTCTTGATATTTTTCACAATTATTTAAATCTTCGACTTTTAAATAAGGATACTTTCCCTCATTTTTCAGATTAAAAAGAGAAGGGCTGTTACCGCTAATTATTTCAACAAGTGCTCCCAGTTTTTTCACCTCCCAATCACTCGGAATAGTAGTATTGTAAAAGGGTTTCGTATTGTTATTTTCTATGTTCATGCTTTTCTTAAGTTGGTGGTTTCTGCAAAGGGGTGCGCAAAGGGTGTTTTTATAATGGGCTGCCAATCAGAGTTGTTTTCTTTGCAAAGCGTTTGCAAAAGCGCTTGCGTTTGCAAAGAAGATTGCGAATAAAAACCGCTTGTATAGCATGTGCTAATTAGCCGTTTTTGCAAAGAAGATTGCAAAGAAGAATTTTTTAAAACATTGATTATCATGGTTTTTATCTTTGCAGTCATCCTTTAAGTTTGTACGTTCTTTGGTTGTGTTTAATTTCTTTGGCTACAATAATCTGTTCCTTTTGGATCATTTCGGCAAACAATCGCGATATATATGAGGCATTGGTATCGGGGATGTTTAGTAGTTTTCTTGCAGCTTCATTGTCAATTTCATCTGCTGTATCTAAATAACGGATAATGGCTTCGATCTGACGAGCCTTTTCCTGCTTTTTAAGTTTGGTATAACTAATTTTATCATCAGTTGTAAGCAGTTTGCTTCGGTGAATGATGTATTTTAAGCCAGAAGTCCTGCCCGTGGTTTCTATAAATTCCAATTCCTGTAACTCATTTAGTATTTTCCGTAACTGGTAAGTATTAATAAATGGTGATTGTTCCAGTTGTTGAAATGTGAGCTTTTGCCCGGTGTAAATACTATTTAGAACCAGCAATTTTTCGAGGTCGATGTCTTTCTTAGTGGTTTGTTTGTATAGTAGGCTCAGCTCAGCCAGTTTTTCGGAATACACATCAGCGTCAACCTTAATTAAGATAGAATCTTCGGTTTGTTGCGGTTTGGGAAGGCTTTTACCTTTGGAAAGTAAAGCCGTGAAAATTTTATCAAATCCGCTGCCAGCTTTTTCAGCATAAGTTATTTCTCTAAAAACATCCATAATACCCGGGTTCCGGGGATTGGTTTTACGTAAAAAATTTGTTTCGTTTATGCCTTGTGGAAATTGCCCGGGGCTTTCAAATTCCAGGTAGTTTGGGTATTTCCGAACCTCAATAATTTGTTGCCGGCTATAGTCTCTGTGCGCAATTGCGTTAATTAATAACTCACGAAGCACTACTTCCGGATAATCTTCGATGTATTCTCTGAACAAACCAAAATGAAACTCTTTGAGTTTGATTTCCGATTTCAACTGGGCAAAGCAAGCATCTGCCATTTCAATCAAACTCCCGCTGTATTCATAAGGTGTGTAGGTTCCATCTTCGTAATAACGGATGTATTTTATTTGATTGTATGGGAATTCCTTCAGGGCTTTTTGATTTCCAATAAACAAAAGACCTGCTGTGGTTGGAAGATTTTTACCATGATCTTCTTTAACCAAACCTAAAGTTTCAACAAACTCAGGTGAATTGTTTTTCAGATAAGGACTTTGTGGTTTTTCTCTTTGAATTCGAATGAATAAATCCCGGGTTCTGTTCAAGTCCTGCCATCCGGGAACCGGGACACCTTGTTTGTCAGCTTGAATGCTTGCAAAGGGCAAATCCCAGGTTTTTTGGTCATAAACAATTAAGCCTTTTTCCGCCTGAATGGTGGCTATTTCGTGTGGTTCAATATATCTGTTTCCATCATTGCATCTTACCAGATATTCACCCTTTGAAGTACGATGGAGTTGTTGAGAAAAAGGAATTTCCAGCACTAAAATATCTTTTCCACTAATCTTTATTGAATGTGTTTTTAAAGTAATTGCAGGATTGGTTCTGTCTTGTATTTGTCGCACCAGTTCGAAGACTTTTGAATCATCATAGTTAAAATCCTTGTTTATTTCTTTTGTACTATCAACGATACCAATCAATAAAAAGCCCCCTTTTTTGTTTGCAAAAGCTACTACATCTTTAGCCAGTTCCCCATAACTGGAAGAATAGTTCTTAAGTGATTTCCCAAATGCGATTTTATCTTCGAGCTGTTCTTTGAAATCCAACGTGTCACATTCGCCTTTTGCCAGCAGATTGTAAAACCATTGAATACTATGACGGGTTAGTTTTTCCATATCATTAACTATTAGTTTGATACCTAAGCTTTTGTTTTATCTCCCGATCAGCCAGAGTAGCAGTAATTATACAGGGTTTTGTATTGTTATTGTCCATCTAGTTGAAAGCTTTTTTTAATATGGTTAATGTATTGTTTGTGTGTTTGATAACACAAATTATGCTCATTATCATTGACGTATGATATTGCGCAAAAACAGCGATAATATGTTGATATGTAGTAATTCACAGACATATTATTGATTTTAGATTAAAGAGTTTATGTTCACCATACTTCACATACCCCAGTTGATTAGTCAATAATTGGGTGTTGCCAATTTTAAAATCAGCAGAATTATGATGTGTATGTCCATAAATCCAGCAATCTGCCTCAGATTCTTCAATAAGGTCAAATAATTCAACTGCAAAAGCTTCGTTTAAGGCATCTCCTTTATATTTTTCAGGATAATTGTAAAAGGTAGGTGCGTGATGACTAACTACAACACTTTTTTTGGTTTTAGTTATAAGTGCTTCTTTGAGAAAACTGGTGCATTCTTCATGTATCTGGTTATATCGCCAGGTCGTGAACTTATCCCCCTCCGACTTGATCACATGGAAGTCACTCAAGCTATTTTCTATTTTCCATTGATTTATCATGCCAATGTGAGACCATAAAGTAGAAAAAATTAAATCCACTTCGCCATGGTGAATAACAGTATTATTCAGTAGATGTACATTTTCTGTAATCTTCTCGTGAAAAGTGCCAGTTCTGTTTACCAAGTCGGAATAGTAATATTCATGATTTCCCGGAATCCAATAGGTGTTTTCAAAATGGTCGGAAACATAACTAAAGAAGTCATCGTGTTTATTCATTACAGCAAAAGGCACAATATCACCAGCCAACAAAAGAACATCTCCCATCGGTTTCAATGGATTTGATTTCAGGAACTCCTTGTTTTGAGGAAATTCTAAATGAAGGTCTGATGCATATTGGATTTTCATTTTAAGCCCCCAACTCTTTTAAATACTTATCCATTTCTGCCTGAACGGTAAGCAATTCATCTTCCAAGGAATTAATTTCTTGTTGCACGGCAGCGATATCCACTTCAGCTTCTTCTTCAAAAGTATCCACATAACGTGGTATATTCAAATTAAAGTCGTTTTCTTTAATTTCCTCAAAAGTGGCAACGTAGCTAAATTTATCTTCAACCACTCCGGCTTTACATTCACCTTTTTTGAATTTATAGTAGGTATGAACGATATGTTCAATGTGAGATTCATTCAGCTTATTCTGATTTTTGGCAGAATCATAATGTCGGCTGGAATCGATAAACAATACATTGGAATTTTCAGCTTTCCCTTTGCTGAAAATTAAAATGGCAGCAGGAATACCTGTGCCAAAAAAGAGGTTAGCCGGTAATCCAATCACTGCTTCCAGAATATTTTCTTCAATAGTTTTCTGACGAATTTTTCCTTCGCTTGCTCCACGGAACAAAACCCCGTGAGGCACCACAACGCCTACTTTTCCTGTGCCTTCATAAGTAGTTTCAATCATGTGCGTAATAAAGGCCCAATCGCCCTTGCTTTTTGGTGGTACACCACGCCAAAAACGATTGTATTGGTCAGTTTCAGGGTCGTAAGATACGCTGGTTTTATCTCCGTCTTTGTCTTCTACCTTACCCCATTTATCTAAAGAGAATGGCGGATTTGCCACAACTGTATCAAACTTCATTAAGGAATCACCTTCTTTAAGTTTTGGGTTTCGTATGGTATCGCCCCAACGAATTGTTGCATCGTCAAAACCATGCAAAAACATATTCATTACGGCTAATGCCCATGTACTTCCGTTTGCTTCCTGTCCGTATAATGAAAAATTAGGTGAACCAACTTCCTCACCGGCTTTAATCAATAGTGATGCCGAGCCACAAGTTGGGTCGCAAATTCGTGAACCTGGTTTTGATTTGGTCAGCTTAGCGATTAAAGTTGAAACTTCTTTTGGTGTAAAAAACTCACCTGCTTTCTTGCCCGCATCACTTGCAAAACGTTCTATCAAGAACATATAAGCGCCACCAATAATATCATTGCCTTCAAGATGCGAGGGGCGTAAGTTTAATTTTTCCTGATTGAAGTCGAGTAATAGGTTTCTTAAGCGTGTATTTTTATCCTTTGGTTCACCAAGTTTGCTGTTGTTAAAGTCAATGTTTTGGAAAATACCTGCACCATCTTCGCTATACAACTTTTCACGGTTGGCTTCTTCTAAATCTGTCAGCGCAATATTTATCAATTCGCCAATATTGGCTTCATTACGGCTGTCGAATAAAAACTTAAAATGGCTATGTTCAGGCACAACAAAGCGTTCGTGTTGCATGGCTCTTTTTGCTCTTTCGTGTTCCTGATGGTATTTTTTCAAATAGGTTTCGTATTTATCATCGTGCACATCACTTAAATACTTAATAAAGAGCATTGTGAGTACATAATCTTTATAAACACTTGGGTCTATACTTCCGCGAAAGGTATCGCAAGCTTTCCAAACTGCGTTATTAATGTCGTTTTGTGTTATTTTTATAGCCATGATATTTATTTAATTGCGTTTATTAATATTTGTTGAATTTCGCTCTCTCTGAGCATTTCAATTTGTTGTTTTAGCTTTTTCTCCTTGTTTCGGAGTTTGAATAGTTGCAAAATCAATTCTTGCTTTTTAATATTTGGTACTGGAATTTCCAATTCAGATAAAACAGCTTTTGAGATTGAAGCAATTGAGGAACCTCTTGCTTGTACTTTTAATATTGTTTGTGTCCTTGGATGGTTAAGAAACCACATCAGGTAACCAGGTAATATGTTCCCGTCATGCAATCTGATTACAAAAAAGGAAGTGGAAGCTACAGCTGGCATTTCCTCGTTCTCATAGCAAGCTGCAAAATTCTTTGTTCCTTTGGCAGCAAACAAAACATCTCCTTTTTTCAGAAGATGTTTGTTAATTCTGCTTTCTGAATTTAAGTCAGGGTACAAGGTTTCTGCAAGCTCTCCATTTTCATCAAAGTGTTTGGCTTGTAAATAGACAATCTCACCTTTTTGAGTTGGCCTCACAAAAACGCCAGTTTGTATGCTTGCAATATGTTTCAATATCCTTTTCAAGATTTATTTTTAAGTAATGACGCTACAAAAGTAAACTATACGCTTTAGTTTGTCAAGTAAAAAAATAAATTAATTTTAAGTACGAGTTCTACAAATTATAAAATTTGGTTTTTGATTCAGCATTTTAAAGATTAAAAAATCATTTAAATACATATATATTAAGGAGTTGGTCAACTCTCTTAGGTCGGTTGTTCTATTTTATAAAATTTTAATCGTAGAGCAGAAAGTTCGATTTGTCCTACTAAAAATCGAGATGTCTAATTTGAAATGGGGTTTACTGTTTTGAATAAAAAAAACACCTTATCAGGAACTCCATTTCCCGATAAGGTGTTTAAACCAAATAAAACGCAGAATTTAAGCGTTCATAAACAACTCAATATCAGCATCCACTGTGCCAATTGGAGCTATTCCAAAATTGTTTACCAAAACATTGGCAACATTGGGTGATAAAAATGCTGGCAAGGTTGGTCCGAGATGGATATTTTTAACTCCAAGAGCTAATAAGGCCAGCAATACGATTACAGCTTTTTGTTCGTACCAGGCAATATTATAAGCAATTGGAAGTTCGTTAACATCTTCAAGACCAAATACTTCTTTAAGTTTTAGTGCGATAATTGCCAATGAATAGGAATCGTTGCACTGTCCGGCATCCAACACACGTGGAATTCCGCCGATATCGCCCAAAGGCAGTTTGTTGTAGCGGAACTTGGCACAGCCAGCAGTAAGGATTACGGTATCCTTAGGCAGCGCATTGGCGAAGTCGGTGTAGTAGTTTCTATCTTTCATACGGCCATCGCAGCCAGCCATAACGAAGAACTTTTTGATTGCTCCTGATTTCACGGCGTCAACAACTTTATCAGCCAGTTGAATTACCTGATTGTGTGCAAAACCTCCAATGATTTCGCCTTCTTCGATAGAAGTAGGTGCAGCACATTTTTTAGCATGCTCGATAATGGCGCTAAAGTCCTTTTTTCCAGTAGTTGGGTCTGGCTCAATATGCGGGAATCCTGTGAATCCTGATGAACCAGTTGTATAAACTTTATCAGCATATTTGGAAGACTTACGAGGAGGCACGATACAGTTTGTAGTGAACAAAACGGGTCCGTTGAAGCTTTCAAACTCTTCATTTTGTTTCCACCAGGCACTGCCGTAGTTTCCAAAAAGATGACTGTATTTTTTGAGTTTTGGATAGTAATGTGCAGGCAACATTTCGCTATGCGTATAGATGTCAACGCCACTGTTTTCAGATTGTTCAAGCAATTGCTCAATATCTTTAAGGTCGTGGCCCGAAATCAAAATTCCAGGACGTGTTCCAACACCGATATTTACTTTAGTCATTACGGGACTGCCGTAAGTATCATTGTGGGCTTTGTCCAGAAGCGCCATTACTTGAACACCATTTTTGCCTGTTTCAAGCACCAAAGCGGTAAGCTCGTCGGCACTTAAATTGTCGTTTTGTACCTCAACCAAAGACCTAAAAGTGAATTCAAAAATTTCTTTATCAAGATAACCTAAATGCAAGGCGTGCATGCCATAAGCCGCCATACCTTTGAGGCCGTAAATAGTGAGTTCGCGCAATGATCTTACATCTTCGTTTTCTGTTGCCAACACACCAACAGTAAGTGCTTTCTGATCAATTTCATCTGTAGAAGCTGGTTTCCACGTGGCACTTTCGTAAAGCACATCAACACTTACCCCTTTGTTTTCCAGTTCTTTGGAGAATTTATCACGCAATTCAAGGCCCTCAATTACTTTCTTTCTGATGGCTTCATAATCGAAGTTGGCATTGGTGATGGTTGTAAACAAAGCGTCAAACACAAAATGATCAACTTCCGCATTTCTCACTCCTTTTTTAAAAGCTGCATGGGCATATACAGAAATTCCTTTAGCCACATAAATCAGCATATCCTGAATGGCAGCCACTTCTGGATTTTTACCACAAACACCCATTTTTTCGCAGCCGATTCCTTTTGAGGCTTCCTGACATTGATAACAAAACATACTCATAATTTTTTCGTCTTAAATTTGTAAAATATTGCTGTTATTTACTTAACAGCATAGGTTTTTTAGAAAATTTCTTTGATTAAAGTGGGTTTAAAGTTAATCATAACCCAAGCCCAATTATTGGTAATTCCCGAATCACCACCTTTGAGCATTTCAAGTGTTTTGGTGCCGAACATCTGGCTGTAGCCGACTGATAGCCCAACTTGCGGACTCAGGTTATAAGAAAAAACCAAATCGAGTTCCGTTCCCAAACCATTAGGCATAGCTTCGACTGTATTTACAATATCCTGATTCAGGACTTCATTAGCAGCGCTAAAAAAGTGCAGTGTTCCTGATAAATTCCATTTATCCTGACGGTATTTTGCGGAGACATAAACATCACTCAAACCCACGCTATTGATGTGATTTCCGACATAAAAATAATCCATAAACCCGTTAAATTTATGGTTTGTACCATAGTATGGATTAAAAGAATTATTGGTGTAATCGGGATCCTTTGCTTTTTCAAGTTCGCTTGTTCCGGAAAGGTATTCCCAGCCTAAGCCAAACATCCAATCGCTATTGGCGGCATAATTTGCGCCGGCGGCCAAATAATAAGCAGAAAGATCGCGGTCACTGGCGTCTTTACCCATTGAAAGATAAGCGGCAGCGTTTAAATCGAGTTTGTTTTGTTTGTAAACCACGCGCCCACCCAGCGTTTGCGCAAATACTGTTTTAGATTTATCTAGGCCATCTTCCTCATAATCAAACTGCCAACCATTATTCATTCCCAGCAAACTGAGGTTCCATTTGTCAAAGCTTTTATGAAACCAGGCAAACTGCATGGTTTTGTAGTTATTCACTTGGTAATCTGTACCAATAAGACGTTCCTGTTCCTGATTATAAGCCACACCAAGGTGTAATTTAAAATCATTCTCGTAAACTAATAATGCCAAGTCGTGGCTTCTGGCTTGCTGCGCCCAGTCCACGTTTCCTAAGATACGGGCATCATCGTAAACCAATTCCTGGCGACCAACTTTTAGTTTTAGATGCTCATTAAAAAGATACGCAGCCCAAGCCTGATGCAGCATTAATTGGTTAGAATTTGCTACCAATTGTGGCTGATCGCCCCATACGCGGATATCCTGCACGCTAATTCCAAGTTGGATTTTATCGCTTTTAAATCCAGCATTTAGGCGTGTTCGTTGGCTGATAAAAAAGGCCGGATCATTGGTTTCGTTTACCAATTGTTTGAATCCATTTCTAAATTCTGCTCTAGGTCTGATTTGGGCATCCAATGAAAATTGAGCTTTCAATCCAGACTGAATTCCTAATAGAAGAAGACAAAGTAAAAACAACTTAAATGAGAAGGCTTTTGGGTTTTTCATGATTAAGTTTATTGTTATTTTTTTCACACTGCAAAACTCCATATTTTTTTTCTAATGTACAAGAATTATGGTAATTATTTACCTGTTTTCCTGTAAAAAAATTCCACCTAAGTGGAAATCAGAATTTTGATTACAAATAATCCTTTAAGGTATGAGATTTTAAATGATTGCGGAAGTCCACAGTCATTTTTCGGGTAACATTGTCCATAATACATTTATCAAAAGGGCAAATATGTTTATCCAAGGGACAAGTCGTGACCTCAATTTTTCCTTCGATAGACTCATAAATTTCAAGCAGGCTAATGTCTGCGGGATCTTTCTTTAAGGTAAAACCTCCGGTTGGTCCCCTGTGTGATGCCAAGAAATTATCCTTAACAAGGCGCTGAAAAATTTTGGCTACATGATGTTTTGAGCTACCGGTTAAATCGGCGATATGAATAACATTAGCCATTTTCTCGGCTTTAGCCACTATAATCATTCCGTGTAAAGCTATAGAAGCTGCTTCGGTAAGGGTTACAATTTTCGACATCGTGATTTAAGTAATTAATTACCAAAATTACATATAATTTTTATTGTCCATAAAAAATGAGGCTTAAAAACCCGCTTTAGGCCTTTATTTAGAATTGCTTTAAATTAAACCCGAACAATTAGCGTTTTACTATTGCTACAAAGCCATAGAAAAGCAAATAATTAGCATCTTTGCACATTAAAAAACAAGAGAAAATTCATGGAAATAATTGATCTAATCCTAAAGCAGACGCTAATCATAACCACTTTTGTGCTGGGCATGATGATGGTGATTGAATATATAAACATTCAAACGCGTGGATTATGGTCGAAAAAGCTTCAAAAGTCGCCAATTTCTCAAATTATTATGGGAAGCCTGATGGGTATAATACCCGGATGTTTAGGCACTTACACTATTGTTTCGCTTTATGTGCATCGCGTAGTGATGTTTCCGGCGCTTATCGCTACGCTCATCGCCACTTCGGGTGATGAAGCTTTTTTTATGTTTTCAACAATTCCCGTAACAGCCATAAGACTTACGGTTATTTTGTTTTTTATAGCTATTGCAACAGGAATTCTGATTCATTTTACTGTAAAAAATAAGTTTGTTGGCCTCAGCCATAAATCCAGCCTGCCGCTTCACCAGAACGAAGCCTGCAACACCTACCATCCAAGGCTTATTCTTGAAAACCTCAAAAATCTTAGTTTTACCAGAGCATTGTTAATTGCAGGCACGCTGGGCATTTTAATCAGTTTGGCCACCGGAATTATCGATGGAAGCCATCACCTAAACACCTTGATGGCCGGCAGCGAAAACGCTGCTTTTTTAAATGATGCGCATGATCACGCTCACGACCACGCACACGATCATGGTGGCGAAGCTGACTGGATACGCATCACTTTAATTGCGCTTATGGGTGTGATTTTGTATATCGTTGTAACAGCCAAAGACCATTTTTTGCAGGAGCATCTGTGGCAGCACATCATTAAAAAGCACTTCCTGAAAATATTTTTATGGACTTTCGGACTTATTCTGGCCATCTATTTTGTTAATCAATACGTCAATCTGCAGGACTGGATTTCGTCGAATTTGTACCTTGTATTACTTATCGCCTTAATTATCGGCATTATTCCTGAGTCGGGGCCGCATTATATTTTTGTGTTACTTTTTGCACAGGGTTCGCTGCCGCTCAGTATTTTACTAGCCAGCTCCATCGTTCAGGATGGCCATGGATCGCTCCCTTTGCTGGCCGAAACGCCAAAAGGTTTTATTTGGGCTAAAGTCATAAATATGGGCGTGGGTGCTATAGCCGGCATTTTAGGTATTGTGTTTGGTTTTTGATTTTTGTATCTTTACCGATGAAAAAACAATTGTCAATTTAAGCTATGACCAATGAAAATAATTTTATCAACAGATTTTAGTACGGAAAACGAGATGCTTTTCCCCTATGCGATCGACTTACTGAAAGAATCAGGTGGTGAAATCATTCTTTTTCACGCCTTTATGGATCAAATTCTGATGGGCGACAGCAGTTTTCCGGGCGGATTGGATTCCGATACTTTTTTCAACAGAGAGCTACTTATAGAAATGGAGGAGCAAGCTGGAAAGTTTATGCGTGAAAAGCAGTTGCTGCTCGAAAAAATGATTGCCGACGCCAACCTAAATACTATTCAGGTGAACCCTGTGCTCAAAGGCGGTGATCCGGAGATGGAACTGATTCAATTAGCAGAGAAAGAACTTCCTGATCTGGTTTTGATGGGAACGCACGGCAAAGGAAAAAAACGCTTTTTGGAAGGCAGCATGGCTAAAAGCGTAATGACGAAGCTTAACGTGCCATTGCTTTCAATTCCTGAAGCTTACCATTGGACAAAAAGCAATGATGTGCTTTATGCCACCAATTTTGGCCGGTTTGAAGTGAGTACCATTAATCGTATTTTTTCAACTCTTGAACATTATAATCCTGTTATTCATGTACTTCATTTGCAGGAAGATGCTGACGATGATAAACCAGGCTTGCTGATGGAAGAACTTAAACAAGCCTTCAGGCCTGAGATTTCCAAGGAAACTATCCGGTTTCATCTTGTAAAAACCACCATGCCGCAGGAAGCACTAAAGCTATTTTGCGAACAAAACAATATAAGCATGGCTTCATTTATTGCCAACCGCAGAAAGCTTATTGATTATATTTTCAAAGATAAAATCGGAAAGGACGCTTTTTTCGATTTAGGCATTCCAATGTTGACGGTTAGAGAGCCTTAGCAGCTTCTAAATACCAATTATTCAGCACTTTACCAACAGCTTCAAAGCCGTAAATATCAGCTACTGAAGAACGAAGCTTTTCAGAATTATACTGCTGGTAATTTTTTGACATCCAATAGATTGCTTCTCTCAACGCCGCTTCGTCACCTGGCTCTATGAGTAAACCGTTTTGCGCATTAATCATTTCGGGAATGCCGCCAACACGCGTGGCAACAACTGGCAGTCCGCAAGCCAAAGCTTCAAGGATAACCACCGGCATATTTTCGTAATTGCTAAACATCACCATAAAATCTGCTGAGGCCAAAGTTTTAGCCAGCTCCTCCCCTTCGAGTAAGCCTGTGAAATGCAAATTTGAAGTCAAATTTAACTGCACAGCGTAATTTCTAAGACGATCAAAATCCATTCCATCGCCAATTAAAATACATTCAAACGCAAGTTGCTCTTTTTTGAGTGCCGCCAAAACATTCAGCAAGCCACTGATGTTTTTGGATTTATCTTCAAAACAGCTGAGATGAACAAATCTAATCACTTCTGATTTTGGTTTATCTTCCAATATATTAAATACTTGCATATTCACCACATTTGGCAGCACATTATAATTAGGGTTTTCCAAACCATGATTGCGCATGGCCGTTGCCAGATTTTCAGTTACGGTAGTAATCCGTGCTGCCCTTTTTACAACAAAACGGGAAATAGTTTTCCTAAAAAACCCTTTAAAGCCATCATTCACAGGAAGATACCTTGACCAATGTTCGGTAATTAAATAAGGGATTTTGCGCTGGGCAGCCAGCAGCCACGCCAGCAGGCCAAGTCGGGTAAGAATGTGTACATGGATAAGATCGACTGCTCCACTTTCATTTTCCAGCATATTAACTGCCAATCTATTGGCTTTATAAAAACGCAATATGCCGATAAGTTTTGCGACTGGATTACTCGCTTTTGGTTTTTTATAATAAACGCAGTATTCTGTCAAATTTCCAGTTTGGTTTTTTCGCACTTCAAAAGTCGTTTTTTGATCTTTAATGGCATGAACATAAACCACAGAAACCTGCTGAAACAAAGCTGCAGCTTCGGCATGGCGGCGCACGAAAAGCCCAAACATGGGGTCTTCGCGATTGGGATACCAGCGCGCCAAAAACAAAATATGCAGCTTATCTTTTTTCATTATTTAACTATTTCATTTACAGCATTAACCGCATTTTCAAGTCGCTTATTGCCTTTACCGGAAATTTTCACAAACTGAAAACCGTAATGCTTAAGCCAGTTTTCGTATTTCTCAAACAGTTCAGCCCGCTGAAATGGATGTTCACGCAGCGGATCAGGTTCCCAATCAAGGTCAATATCACACAGCAGGTAAAGATCGTAATTTTGTTGCAAAACCGCCTTCTCAATAAAATTGGATTGTTGTCCAAAAACAAATTCAAGCCAGATTTTGCACACCAGCATTTCCGTATCTGTGAACAGTATTTTGTTTGCCTCAGCCAATTTACTTTTTTCAAGTGCCATCTGCCCACGGGCAATATGTTCAATATCCTGCGGCAAATATTTTTGGCCTTCAGCAGCCAAATAGCTTCGCGCAAACTCAGGCACCCAGCAGGTTTTGTAGTGCATAGCAAGGTTTTCTGCCAGCCACGATTTTCCAGTTGACTCAGGACCAGTAATGGCAATACGTTTAAGCATATTGTTGCGCTTGTTTTCGCCAGGCGAGATAGCCAGCCACAGCAATAATTAGGAAAACGGCAAACTGAAAACTAGTAAAAACCAAGCCTTTATAAAAATAAAGCGGCACAGAAATAATATCACCTACAATCCAGTAAATCCAGTTTTCAACTTTTTTAATCGCCATCAGCCACATGCCTACCATAAAAATTGCTGTGGTTA
>Ga0222672_1000283_pt1 | contig 22603 bp, 16 predicted proteins | sample AntAcemetagen799_FD_179810 | JGI IMG/M metagenome (GOLD analysis project Ga0222672, IMG submission 179810) | Saline water microbial communities from Ace Lake, Antarctica - #799 | ecosystem: Environmental > Aquatic > Non-marine Saline and Alkaline > Saline | place: Antarctica: Ace Lake...
CGCAGTTTGCGCACCTTCCTTTGCTGCTAAAGCCCGATGGCAATGGCAAATTGAGTAAACGCGATGGCGACCGCCTGGGCTTTCCGGTTTTCCCTCTACAATGGAAAGACCCTAAAACTGGTGAAACTTCCTCCGGCTACCAAGAAAATGGCTATTATCCTGATGCTTTTGTAAATATGTTGGCATTGCTCGGCTGGAATCCCGGCAGTGAGCAGGAAATCTTTTCGATGCCAGAACTGATCGAAGCTTTTTCACTGGAACGTGTGGGAAAATCCGGTTCTAAGTTTGACCCAGAAAAAACAAAATGGTTTAATCACCAATACCTAATCCGCAAATCAGATCAGGAAATTGCTGATGAATGGATTGCGTGGCTTAAAAGCGAGAAACAACTTGAATTAGCAGCAGATAAAGCTCTGAAAATTGTTGGCTTGATCAAAGAACGCGTGCAATTTGTGCATGAATTATGGGATGAAGCCTACTTTTTTATCGAAGCACCTGAAAGCTATGATGAAAAAACAGTGAAAAAACGCTGGAAAGCCGATAGTCCAAACCAAATGGAAACACTCGCTCAACAGCTCGAAACCCTTACTGACTTTACTGCCGACATGATTGACGAAAAGATCAAAAGCTGGATCACTGACAACGAACTTTCGATGGGAGCGGTGATGAATGCCTTGCGGCTGTTGCTTGTTGGCGCTGCCAAAGGCCCTCATCTGGGAGATATTATGGAAGTGATTGGCAAAACAGAAAGCCTGGCGCGCATCCGCAACGGCATCAAAGCACTTGAATCTTAAAAAATAGTTTATGTCGGTAATTTCAATAGAAGGAATGGAGTTTTTTGCCTATCACGGCTGCTTTGCCGAGGAGCAATTGATAGGCACCTGGTTTGTGGTAGATCTGTTTATGCATGTAGATACTACTTCCGCTGAGCAGTCGGATAAATTGCAGGAAACCGTAAATTATCTCGCTGTTTACCAAGTTGTTAAAAAAGAGATGATGATCAACTCCAATTTATTGGAGCATGTAGGCCGCCGCATTTTAAACGCTATTAAAACGGAGTTTAAAACCGTTGAAAAAGCCAGCATTAAGGTGCGTAAAATGAATCCGCCTTTGGGTGGAAAAATGGATTTTGTAAGTCTAAGCCTTGAAGGATGAAACCAAAACTACAACTGATAGAATCGGAAGTTTGTCCGCGCTGCGGAAAGCAGTTTGAATGCGGAAAATCAGGCAAATGCTGGTGCTATGAGACAGATATCAAGCCGTCGGTTTTGGAGATTATTAACGAAAAATACGACAGTTGTTTGTGTCGTGAATGCTTGCTTGAAGTAAATAAATTGCCGGAAAGCTAAACGCTTGACAGCATTACAAATATTTGTATCTTTGCAGCCCAAAATACTGGTCTCGTGGCCGAGTGGCTAGGCAGCGGTCTGCAAAACCGCGTACAGCGGTTCGAATCCGCTCGAGACCTCTGAGAAAGAGCTTTAGAAATAAGGCTCTTTTTTTGTTTTACTGAAGTTTTTAAAGAATCTCTCTCGGCTTATTTCTCAATTCAACCCCCGATAAACCTGTTGGGTTTATAAGAAATTATTTCTACTTTTATCCCAAATTAAAAACAGCCCCAATCATGCTTCAGGCTTTGACGACTAAAATGATGTTTATTTTTATCAGTTTAGTATACTGTATGCGATATACACCTGTTTTATAGCGTATTATTACAGGATTAGGGGATGTTGATAAAGCAGAAATAACAACCAAATGGTTGTTATACAATCGTTGGCTGCAAGGTAAGAACTCGATATATCAACTTAAATTTGTGATAAAAAATGAATATGAAGACGAAACAAACAACTCAAAATCATGATATGAACAAAAAAAGAATTCGATCCATTTCAGGAGTTGACTTGTTTTGCGGGGTTGGCGGACTAACTCACGGACTTATCAAATCGGGCATAAAAGTGCGCGCAGGCATTGATTTAGACAGCAGTTGCAAATATGCCTATGAAACGAATAATAAGGCCGAATTTATTGGTGCAGACATTTCCCAGATTACAGGCCAAAGAATCCAAGAGTATTGGAAAGATGACGAAATAAAGGTTCTTGTTGGTTGCGCTCCATGTCAACCATTTTCATCTCATTCTAACAAAGTTCGAGGGAAGGAAAATGGAGATAAATGGAATCTACTAAATGAGTTTATCAGATTAGTTAGAGAAACCAATCCTGATATTATCTCAATGGAGAACGTACCTAACTTGTCAAACAAACAGATATTTAAGGACTTTGTCTCTCAACTTGAAGAACTTGAATACCAAGTTAAATTCAAAAATGTTTACTGTCCAGACTATGGTATTCCTCAAAAAAGAAGGCGATTAGTATTATTGGCATCAAGACTTGGTGAAATAGAGATCATACCTCCAACTAGAAATAAAAACAACTATAAAACTGTTCGAGACGCAATTGGTAAACTAAAACCTATTGAGAATGGGGAAAAAAGCGAAAAAGACATTCTACACTTTACTACTAAACTCACTGATATAAATCTCAAAAGAATTAAAGCTTCCGTTCCAAATGGAACTTGGGAAGATTGGGAGGAAAACCTTCAGCTTGAGTGTCATAAAAAGGAAACCGGAAAAACTTATAAATCTGTTTATGGGAGAATGTCATGGGATGAACCTTCGCCAACCATAACAACGCAATTTTACAATTACGGGACAGGTCGTTTCGGTCATCCCGAACAAAATAGAGCCTTGACAATCAGAGAAGCTTCAATACTTCAAAGTTTTCCTTCGAACTACAAGTTCCTTGAAAAAAACAAAGAAGTCTTATTAACGAAAATTGGAACCCATATTGGAAATGCTGTACCAGTAAATCTTGGTCTTGCAATTGGTAAAAGCATACTTAAACATGTAACTGAAATCGAAAATGGAAACATTCACCTTTAACATTTCTCTCAGTGTACTCAATCATTTAGGAAGAAACCTATATAGAAACTTTATTACTGTTCTTGGAGAAGCGATTTCAAATTCTTGGGACGCTGATGCTAAAAATGTGTGGATTTACATTGACCGCGAATCAAATCATCTGATAATCAAAGATGATGGAGAGGGAATGACCTCTGATGATTTTCAGAATAAATTTTTAAAAATTGGATACTCAAAGAGAAAAGGAGGTGCTGAAAAGACAGAATCGAAAAGGCCATTCATAGGTCGCAAAGGTATTGGAAAATTGGCATTGCTATCATGCGCTAAAAGAATACACATTTTATCAAAAACAAAGGATTCAGAATTCATAGGAGGGATTATTGATAATACAGGATTAGACAATGCGATAAATGATGACTTAACTCCCCAACAATATCCATTAGAAGATGTGAATTCAACAATTTTTGCCAAACACATTGAAAACTTTGAAAAAGGTACTATTATTTACTTCGAAGACATTAATGATGGTATTCAGAACAGAATCGAATATATCAGAAAACTTATTGCTCTATTTTTTAGATTTTCATTAATTGATCAATCATTCAAAATCACTCTAAATGATGATCCAATTACACTGAATGAATTAAACGATTTATCTCAAAGCACTCAATTTGTGTGGCAGATTAATACCATCCATGACCCATACTTAAGAGACAAAATTTCACCGACTCTAGAGCATATAAAAAAGTTCGAAAAACTTAATTCATCCTTGGATGGATTAAAGGGATTTATTGCTTCTGTTATTAAGCCCCAGTACCTTAAAATACGAAATACAAAAGAGAAAGTATCTCTTGACCTTTACGTTAATGGCAGACTAAGAGAAAAAGACCTCTTAAAACATATTCCATCAGCACGCCTTGTTGAAAGCTACCTATATGGTCAAATACATCTAGATCGGCTTGATGGTGAGAAAGACCGTTTTACCAGTAGCCGTGAAGGGATTATATCAGACGACCCTCTCTTTCAATCACTACTTAGTGAGTTAAAAAAAATAATGAATGTGATTATTGAAGATTGGGATAAATGGCGTGTTGAATTAAGACAAGATGGAGATTCAGAAAACACTACACGTTTGACTAAAAAAGAAAGGAAATCTAAAGAGTTGGTAAATACAATTACAGATGAGTTTGTGCCGCCAAGGGAATCAGCAAACAGAAATAAGGTTGATGGTTGGATTGAAAACCTTTCGAATGAAGCTGAATATAACGTAACCACATATGCCGAATGCTTTATTAGTGAAAATTTACTTCGCAAATACATAATTCATAAGCCAGTCAGTATTTCTCCGGAAGCTAAGGCTGAAAGCGACAAGATGAGAGCAAAAGAAACCAGTAATAAGAATACTGCCAACTTGAGTTTTGATTTAAGGCAATCGCATGACGAGCTTGCTTATTTGGACATGGATCACTTATCTAATTTAATTGAAAAAGTAGATCCGATTAAACAGGCTGGACTGTCAAGAGATGCCAAGGAATACAAACCAATTCGAGATGCAATGGCTCACACTTCTTTATTGACATTTAATGCGAAACAACGCCTTAATTCAACCTACGAGAACATTAAAGCACGAATTAAAAAACTGTTGGAATGAAAAAACCCACCAGCCAACAATCGCTATAAAAACATGCCCTTCGGGACACGTTTCATAGCGGGAACGTTAGCCAGAAAATTACTATCGCTTATTTTTCTAACCTATTAAAAAAGACCAACACACTTTTACTGCCACTTACAAAGCCAAGATCTTATTATCAAATAAAAAGACCCTTATCTTAACGGAGGCTTATTTGATCCAGAAATGCTTGGTCATATTTTTGAAAACTTACTGTAAATCAACCGAGACAAAGAAAATTATACAGGAATAGTTTCCTGGAGCAGCATCAATGCCCTGCAAAGATAGCCTGACACACTTTTCTGAACACTCCCATGACGCGTGGTCACCAACCTATGTTCTATGGTCACGAGCCCATGTTGTGTGGACACAAACCTATGTTGCGTGGACACAAACCTATGTTGTATGGTCTCAAACCTTTTCCAGTCGGTCTGAAACCTCAACAAGAAATACTGTGGTATTTTTTCTCAATTCAAAGGCTCATAGATCAGTTGGATTTATAAGAAATTAATTCTACTTTTAATCCCTAATTAAAAACTGCTCCAATCATAGTTCAAGACTTTATGAACAGCGAAATCCTAATATATCAAAACCCAGACGGAAACATCAAAATAGATGTTCGTTTAGAAGAAGAAACCGTTTGGCTTACCCAAGCACAGATGGCAAATTTGTTTGGTAAAGACAAGCGCACCATTTCAGAACACATAAGAAATATTTTTAACGAAGGAGAACTGAATGAAAATATGGTTGTCCGGAATTTCCGGACTACCACTCAACACGGTGCTATTCCGGGCAAAACACAAGAACATGAAGTAAATGGTTACAATCTTGATGTCATTATCTCAGTTGGTTATCGGGTAAAATCGGTTCAAGGTACACAGTTCCGTATTTGGGCAACCCAGCGTTTAAAAGAATACATCATTAAAGGCTTTACACTCAATGACGACCGTTTTAAATCGGGCAGCTCAATGAATTACTTCAACGAACTGCAAGACCGTATTCGGGAGATACGCCTTTCAGAAAAGTTCTTCTACCAAAAAATAAAAGACATCTATGCTACCAGTATAGATTATGATTCAAAGGACGAAAAGACGATTGAGTTTTTTAAAATTGTACAAAATAAATTACTTTGGGCAATCAGTCAGCAAACCGCAGCAGAATTGGTTTTCAGGCGAGTAGATGCCAGTTTGCCTTTAATGGGAATGTTTTCTTATGATAAGAAACAAGTTCATACTGAGCGAAGTCGAAGTGCTGTTTCAGTTAACAAAGCAGAAGTAAGCATTGCCAAAAACTATTTGAATGAGGATGAAATGAAACTTTTAGGACTTTTGGTAGAACAGTATTTGGCATTTGCCGAAACAATGGCACAGCAACAAACGTCGATGTATATGAAGGACTGGATTGAACGTTTGGATGTAATACTTAAAATGAACGGTCGGGAATTGCTCACACACGCTGGAAATATAAGCCACCAAATGGCATTGGAAAAATCAGGACAGGAGTATGAGAAATTTACAGAAGAAAAAAAGAAACTTGAACGAGAGCAAAGTTTAAAGGAAATAGAAGCAGATATTAAAAAGCTAAAGCCTAAGGGTTGATTATTAATGGTTAATGATAAATGGTAAATTATGGAGGAAAAGAAAATTGACATAAATGATGGGATGCTAAAAGGTTTTATAGAAAAACTTCGTCCCCAAGGTTTAGAAATACGCAAGGAACTTGATTTTGGTTATTCTTGGGATGGTAGTATTGCTATGCTTTTTGAAATACGTCCGCAATGGAACAAACCAGAAAACATCCTGCATCACGAGTTTGCCAAAATACGGTATTATAAATCGCGTGACGAATGGAATTTGTATTGGATGCGTGCCAGCGGAAATTGGGAAGCCTATGAACCTTATCCTGTTGCGACACATTTACGAAAACTGTTGGAAGTAATTGAAGAGGATAAATATGGGTGTTTCTTTGGATAGTGGATAATCCGGACTAAGCTGACCCCCCTTCACCGGCGAAAATAATAGTTGGATTTAGGCCTTTTTTTACTTTTGAAAGGCTGACAATCCGGCAGATGCTGACCCCCTAGCTGTAAAAATGAGGATAATTATCCGGAGTATGTTGACCCCCTAATCTAATTTTAGGGAGGAAAATCCGGAGCATATTGACCCTCCTTTTCTGGTAATATAGAAGTTTTGGTTCTGTAGTGGAAAACAATAAGTTGACCACTAAAATGAATATACATGGCAGGTAAACCAAAACGTATGTGGATATACCGGTCATAGTGTGCCACTCATACCGGTCATAGTGTGCCACTCATACCGGTCATGTTGTGCCAGTTAAAACTGGTGTAATTTCAAGGCCAAATTTATACATTATTTTTTTCTGAGTGATTCGCCTTTTAATTCAATACGATGTGATGAGTGAACGATTCTATCCAGAATAGCATCTGCAATAGTGCCCTCACCAATGAGCTCGTGCCATGAAGCCACTGGTATCTGTGAACTTATTATGACCGAGGTTTTATCGTATTTGCTTTCTATAATATCCATGAGTGCTTGCCTGGACAGGAAATTATTAATGCTTGATTTTCTGACCTATGAAAAAAAACGAAGTACGTTTAGTGCCGCTTACAAGGCCAAGGCCGTGATTGGTTAAAAAAAAGCTCAGCTAGACAAATTTGTTTGATTTATGTTCTTCTCATCAGGCGTGCTGATGCCTTCATTTTATCTCTTAAGTCAACTTTACTAAATTGGTTTTGGCCTATAATATCGATCTAAATCAGCCTGTCACTGTCGGTGTCTTTTTAGGATATGCTGCCAACAAAGAACAACTTCTTTTGGTGTAGCAAATACTGTAGCGATTACCAATGTCCTTTTGCACGCTTTTTCCAATTTCCTGTTTCATAGCCATAAAACCAAAACCCTCTCAAAAAAACGTCCCAAAATTGGAATATTCCCATTTATAGCCAGCTAATTGCCTCTTATGAGTTACCAAATGCCTCTTATGAGTTACCAAATGCCAATTATCACTTAGAAACACCCTCTTATGTGGTTTTGGATGCCACTTATGAACAAAAGAAGATCACTTATCACTAAAAAACCACCTCTTATGAGCTTATGATTGCCTTTATGAGGTCAAAAACGGCTGTTATGACTTACAAAATCCCATTTATGGACATAAAATCGTGTATTACGACTTACTAATCGTGTATTACGACTTCCTGAACGTGTATTATGACTTGCTAAACATGTATTATGACTTACCGAACATGTATTACGACTTACTAATCGTGTATTATGACTTACCGAACGTGTATTATGGGTTGCAAAATGTCTATTATAAGTTATAAAACGAACATTACGACTTTATAATCGGGAATTATCAGTCAACTATTAAGCTTTGGGAATTCATAAATCAACATTATGAGCACCCACTGGTGCATTGGTTTCTCATTTGCCTATTATGCCTAAGTGAAGATCTTTTACGGTTAATAAAAGCGCTCCTCCGTACTTTCCAAAACCGGAATTGATAGCTCCAAGCACTCATCCGCAGTGCTGTTAATCAGTTTATTAAGGCTTTTATTGGAAAAATTCTTGCGCTTGGGTTTTTTAATAAAATTTTTTTACCTGTTAGTTTGTCTTCATTGTCAAAATAAACAGCGTGCGTCAAAAATTAGGCTAGGATATTAATTGTTAAATTCGTTAATGGTTAATTGTGATTTGTGCCAAGACGAGATCTGGTAGAGATGCCCAAATTGAGTGTCTGTGCGATTTATGCGTCTCTACGATTTGGGCGGCATTTGTATTAAACGCAATTTATTCTCCCTGTGCTTTTCTTCTTTCCCATTTCAACAATCCATTCTTTCTTATAGGGGAACAATCCATCTTAGTTGTAATGATTAACACGCAAACAAGCGCAAGTAATTATTCATCGAATTATTTCAACTATGCTACTTATAAAGAATGTGAATGTTTTTGCCCCGGAACCCTTAGGGAAAATGGATATCCTCATCGCCGGCGGGCAAATCGAATACATGGCCGAAACCATTAACGAAAAAAACGCTCCATACATTTCTAAAGTGATCGATGGCAAAGGCTTTACTGTCGTTCCTGGGCTTATCGACAGCCATTGCCACATTGCCGGAGCCGGTGGCGAAGGGGGGGCGGCCACACGCACTCCCGAAATGCACATCAACGACTTTTTCGAGGCTGGCGTTACCACTGCGGTAGGATGCCTGGGAACCGATGGCATTACCCGCGATCCCAAATCTGTGCTGATGAAGGCTAAGGCATTGCAACAGGAAGGCATCACCGCGCTCATGTACACCGGTGCCTACCAAATACCTACCCCAACTATTCTGGGAAGTGTTGCCGAAGATATCGCCATGATCGAAGAAATAATTGGTGTCGGCGAAATAGCACTCTCCGACCATCGCAGCTCGGTACCTTCGGTGGAGGAAATCGCCAAAATTGCCGCTGCCGCTCGCCTCGGAGGTATGCTTGGCGGCAAAGCAGGAATAGTAAATATTCACATGGGCGATGCCCTCGATCCCTTTCAGCCGCTGTACGATGTGGTGAAGATGAGCGAACTGAGCTTCAAACAATTTTTGCCCACCCACATCAATCGCAACACGCATATTTTTGAAGATGCCAAAAAATACGGCAAGCTCGGCGTGGTTGATATTACCTCAAGCTCCTATCCTTTCTTTCCAGAGTACGAAATAAAACCCTCGAAGGCGGTAGCTGAGCTTCTGCAAAGCGGTGTGCCCATCCAAAATATTACCATGAGTTCCGATGCCGGCGGCTCACTTCCTGATTTTGATGCCAACGGAAATCTTGTAAAACTCGAAACCGGAAAACCCCTTAGCCTGCTCAGCGAATTTCGCGACATGATTCGCCACGAAAAGCTGAGCACCGAACAAGCCATTCGTATTGTAAGTACCAATGTGGCCGGAGTACTCAAGCTGGCCAAAAAAGGGGAAATTAAAACAGGCTTTGATGCCGATTTACTTATTCTGGATAATGAGCTGGAAATTAAGACGATGATAGCCCGGGGCGAAATCATTGTTGAGAATTATAAAATCATAAAAAAGACCTATTTCAAAAACTAAACATTAACATCTGCTTATGAAACGCAATATTATTATTCTCTTCATTTTTTTTCCTGTATTAATATTTGCTCAGGGCAGTTTGCTAATTATTGGCGGCGGCAGCGAATCATCCGATGAGGGAGGCTGGAGCACCGAGCCTTATTCGTGGGCGGTAAACCAGTCGGCAAACAAAAAAGTTGCGCTCATCTCCTTTTCAGAGGCCAGCGACTGGATGCAAAATTATTTTACCGGGCACTGCGGAGCCATTGCGGCCAAGGATTTCAAAATCAACAACCAAAGCATCGCCAACAGCCAAAGCACCTACGACAGCCTGATGGCTTATGATATTCTGTTTTTGAAAGGCGGCGACCAATATAACTATTATGCCACCTACAAAAATACACTGACCCAACAGGCACTCCAGGATAAATTTGATGAGGGCGGTGTAATTTGCGGAACATCGGCCGGGCTTGCAGTAATGTCGGAGGTAATATTTACGGCTCAAAACGGAACGGTATATCCTGATGAGTGCATCGAAAATCCTAACAATCAATACGTAAATCTCGAAAACGACTTCCTCAATTTCTTTCAGGATCATATCTTCGATTCCCATTTCACCCATCGTGGACGGGCAGGCCGCATTATGGGATTTATGGCCAACTGGAAAATGAATCGCAACGAAATGATCGATGGCATCGGAATCGACGAAACCACCGCGCTGGCCATCACACCCGAAAAAACAGGAACAGTTTATGGCACCGGAGCGGCCAATTTTTATCTGCCTGGCGATACTTCAATTTATCACCTTGACAATGAAATGTTGATTGTAGATTCGCTGCGGGTAATGCAACTTCTGCATGGATGCACGATCGATTTCAACAGCGGGGAAGTCAGCGGATTGAACGAAGATTTTTCTCCTTTGGTAAACGAAGAAAACGGCAACTACGTCATTTTGGCCAGTGGTGGCGACGAGCCTGATGATAACACAGCCATGCTCCAGGAATTGGCGCAACAAGGTGGCGGGCTTGATGATAAGATTATAATCATCACTTCCTCAAATCAAAGCACGGCCGAAACCTTCAAGGCCAGGCTCACAAATCTGGGTGCAAATCAGATGGAGATTTATAGCGCGGTAGCAGCTATGAGCGAGGATCCGGATTTTGAACAAGCCATCAAAGAGGCTGACAAATTTTTGTTTGTAAACAATGAATTTTATATCCTCGAGAACTTTTTGTCTAAACCCGGCAACGGACCCTTGCTCAACGATCGCATCAGGCGCGATGGAAAAATAATTGCTTTTGTGGGCGACAACAGCCGCTTTGCAGGCAGTATTGTGGTGGAGAATTATTTGCTGAATAATGCGGCCGAAAATGGAAGCCTTATTTTTAAGGAGGGCCTTAATCTGTTAAAAACTACGCTTGTGATGCCCAACAGCTACTATGCCTCGGATATGTTTATGAACGCCGCGGCTGCGGTACCTTATGCCATGCTGCAAAACCGGCTTCGCTTTGGCGTTTGGCTTACGCGGAATAACTATATGAAATATGCCCCGGCCAATCAAAATACCTATATCACTTCTTATGGCACTGCGCCAGCTATGATTATCGAACTTGAAAACTCTAAAGGTGGATTTGCCAGCAAAACTTATTCTGACCAATACGACACCCCGGCGATGATAGCAGGATTTGAGAATATGAAGATACGATTGATAAATAATCCGATAAAAATAAAAACCGGCAGCCACATCAGCCCTTTCTCCATCGATGAATTGCAAAAAAGCGATGCCTTTCCCCTGCAGGTATTTCCAAATCCGGTCAGGGATTTTTTGCATGTGAGCAGCGAAAATCAAAAAACAGTGGTCTCGCTTTACTCGGCATCTGGACAAAGGATTTTTAATAATGAGACCTACGCCACCTCCCATCGCATCGGGCTAAGCCAGGTGCCTGCCGGTATATACTTGCTTGAGGCAAGAAACGAAGATCATAAGATTAGTACGCGAAAAATTAGCATTAGAAAATGAAGGCATCATCAGGGATGATCTTATGACTGCAATAAAACTTATAGAAAGACCGCAGAAAGATTCAAAAACTGTACATTTGGCGTCAAAATAATACGGCTTAGCAAAACAGATTTTTGGCAATAGATAAAAATACAGCACCTACGCCTTCGGTTATTCAAGGCTTCGCAGAAGGTAACGAGCAGGCCTTCGGCGCGATCTTCCATTATTATTTTGACAGGGTTTATCATTTTGCCCTCAAGTTTGTTCACAACGCCAGCGAAGCCGAGGAAATTTGCCAGGAAGTATTTGTCAAACTATGGGAAAATCGAAAGGCGGTGGATGCGAATGCCAATTTTGGAGCCTACCTTTTTACCATCACCCGAAACCTCATTTTTAATAAGCACAAAAAAAAGGTGAACGAATGGGCATATTTAGACCATCTGAAAATTCATCTGAAAAAAAATAGCCAGGACACCGAGCAAGTAGTTTTCCTGGAAGAAGTAAACAAAATCATCAATGCACAAGTGATTGCCATGCCCGAAAAACGCCGCCAGGTGTTTGAGCTGAGCCGTCTCCACGGACTCTCGCACAAAGAAATTAGCGAAAAGCTGAATATTTCCACCAAAACCATCGAAGTACACATAAGCCTGGCCTTAAAAAAACTGCGCCTCGCCTTACGCGATTATTATTCAATTCTTTTTTTCTAAAACTAAATTTAGGGGATAAACACGGCTAAATTGTAATGCTTATTGTAAAACATAAGCTGCAATGCAAATTAAACAGAAAAATAAGTTGATAGCCCGATATGTGCTGGGGCTGGCCGGTAAAAAGGAAATCGAACAATTCTATTCGATGCCCGAATCACGGCAAATGCTCAAAGAGCAATGGGATAGCTTGGATGAGGCGCAAAGCCTGCCCGAAACCCGCGATCGTGTCCAGGCTAAGGTTTATCAAAAAACCATACACCAACCGCGCATTTACCGCTACATGCCGCTCTTGCGGATAGCAGCCGTATTTTTGTTAGGACTTATTATTGGCGGTATAATGCTACAGATGGGCATCTTTAGCCTGGGTTCAACAAAGATGATAGCTGTGGCAAGCCCGGCCGGGCAACGCACCGTTGTCCAATTACCCGATGGGTCCAAGGTAGTGCTGGCCGGATGGAGCCGCATTGAATATCCCGAAAATTTTGCTAAAAACCACCGTTCGGTGCATCTGAGCGGCATGGCTTATTTCGAGGTTGTACATCGCGATGATATGCCTTTCACGGTGGCAGGCGCTGATATCGAGGTTTCAGTACTTGGCACCCGCTTTTCGATGGCTTCCTGGCCGGGCGAAGCAATTACCGAAACCGTGCTCCTGTCGGGAAAAGTGAAGGTAAACTGTCTGGAAAAAAACAAGTCGGTAATTTTAAAACCCAACGAACAACATGTTTATAACAGCATTAGCAAAACCGGGGAGATAAATCCGGTGGATGCAAAGCAGATGTTGAGCTGGGCCGAGGGAAGGCTTATTTTTTACCAGGAGGACATCATCACGGTATGCAAAAAGCTGGAACGCTGGTATGGCGTGGATATCGTAATACATAACGCCAACTCACAACAAAGCCTTTACACCGTTACCATCGACAACAACAGCCTGGATGAAATGCTGAAGCTGATGCAAAAAGTGAGTCCGATGCAATACAGCTATAATAATGGGATCATTAATATAACATTCACAAAATAAACATACATCAAAACCGTCGAAATGCGAAAAAATCTACAAATTCAAAACAGGCGATTTCCGGGATTGTCATTCCTGTATTCGGGGAGCATACTTGCCTTAATGGCAATGGTTTTGCTACTTCCATTTCCGGCCAAGGCGGGAAACGGACAAAATGCAAACATCAACCTCAGCCTCGAAAATACGCCCTTGAGCGAGATATTGCAAAACATCGAGAGCCAAAGCAAATACACCTTTGTGTATAATGCCAGGCAGATTGATGTTGCGCAAAAAATTACGGCTAACTACACAAATACTGAATTGACAGAAGTTTTGAACGGCGTGCTGGAAAAAAAAGACATCCAGTATGAGTTTATCAACGAAAAAATTGTGCTTACCCCCAAGGCTAAGCAGCAAGAACCCGCCCCAGAGAAAAACGTGCAGGATGCAAAAAAGATTAACGGAACTGTTACGGATGCGAGCAATGGTTCCACATTGCCGGGGGTAAGCATCGTTGTAAAAGGTACACTAACAGGTACCGTAACGGATGTTAACGGTTTCTACACTATCGAAGTCCCTGATGAATTGACGGTACTTATGTATTCGAACATAGGCTATCAAAAAGAAGAAAGGCTGGCCAACATGGATGTCGTCAATGTGGCATTGCGTCCGGTAGCCACAGAGTTAGACGAAATGGTAGTGGTTGGTTACGGGTCGTCAAGTCGAAAACTACTAACCAGTGCCATCAGCACCATACAGGCTGAGGAGATAAGCAAAAATCCGGTATCCAACATCGACCAGGCCTTGCAGGGTAAATCCAGCGGGGTGCAGGTAGTAAGCAATTCGGGTACTCCGGGTGGCGGTATTTCGGTACGCGTGCGGGGCATCAGCTCCATAAATGCCGGTAGCAACCCGTTGTACGTGGTGGATGGCATCCCCATTATTACGGGCGATTTCGGGCAAATTGGCTTTAGCGGACAAACCATCAATGCTATTTCAGATATTAACCCCAACGACATCGAATCCATAAGTGTACTCAAAGACGCTTCGGCTACCACCATTTACGGAAGTCGCGCCTCGAACGGGGTTATATTGATAACCACCAAAAAAGGATCTGCCGAAAAAACACGCATCAATTTCAGTGCTTATTACGGCATACAGGAGGTAGGAAAAAAACTCAACATGCTGGATGCACGCGAGTATATGCAATACAAAAATGAGGCGAGCATAGCCGCAGGAGGCTTGCCGGTGTTCTCGCCCGAAGATATCAGCAACAACACCATCGATACCGACTGGCTGGATGAGGTGATGCGCACCGCACCTATTGCCAACTACGAGCTATCGGCCACGGGTGGATCGAAGGCATCAAAGTTTTACCTTTCGGGAAACTATTTTACCCAGGAAGGTACACTGATAGGAACGGCCTACGAGCGATTGAGCGGCCGTGCCAATCTCGATTTTAAAGTGAACGACCGCATTAACATGGGCAGCAACATCGGGATCAGCTATTCGATAAACGACCGCAAGGAGGGCGACCAATCGCTCAACTCGCCCCTGGCCAACGCCATTGCCATGCCTGCCATTTATCCGGTGTATAACGAAGATGGAAGCTATAACGACGATGGCCCCTTCGCCAATCCTGTATCCATCGGCAATCTCCACCTTAATAAAAATTATGCATTCAGGAGTATTTCCAGTATTTATGCTGATGCAAAGCTTCTGCCTGGTCTTAGCTTCCAAACCAAGTGGAGTGCCGACTACTACAACCTGCGCGAACATACCTACGACCCACCCACCACACGCCAGGGCGGAAAATACAATGGCCTGGGCATCGAATCGTCGGCCAACGTGCTGAATGTGGTAAGCAACAACATTTTTAAATACATGACCGAGATTAACGACAAACATCGTATCAACGCCTTGTTAGGATATAGCTTCGAGAAATACCAGCGCAGGTCATCGTATTTGCGCGGGCAGGATTTTCCCAACGAAAACTTCCAGTACATTGCCTCGGCAGCAAGCATTACCGAGGGAAGCTCCTCGGCACTCGACCGCGGCCTGAACTCTGTTTTTGGAGAGATAAAATACGACCTTAACTACAAATATTTATTTAGCCTGAGCGGACGCTATGACGGATCCTCAAAATTTGGCGAAAACAACCGCTATGGTTTCTTTCCGGCGGCATCGGCAGCATGGCGCATTTCGGAGGAAAACTTCTTTAATATCAACCCTGTGAACGACCTTAAAATAAGGGCGAGCTACGGACTTACCGGTAACGATGGCATTCCCGACTTTGCCTTTATGAATCTCTATTCCTCGGGAGCCAACTATCAGCTCAATCCCGGTATTTATCCCTCGCAACTTCCCAATCCCGACCTGAAGTGGGAATCGACCGCCCAGCTCGATATCGGCTTCGATTTGGCCATGTTCGATTCGAGACTGACTTTTAATTTTGATTATTATAACAAGCAAACCAAAGACCTCTTGCTTTACCGTCCCGTGCCACCCTCGTCAGGCTTTGGCTCGTACATCTCCAATATTGGCGAGATGAAAAACAACGGTATCGAAATGCTTTTGGCAGCTAAGATTTTGGAATCGGATTTTACATGGGATTTATCCACCAACTTTAGCCTGAACCGCAACGAGGTAACCAAGTTGTACAACGACCAGCCCATCGATCAGATTGGACGCGGCGAAAACAGCGTTAGAGTTGGCGAGCCTATCGGTGTTTTTTACAATTACGAATCCCTGGGCGTGGATCCTTCCACCGGCGATATTGTGTTTAACGACATAGATGGCGATGGGATGATTACCGAAAACGACCGTACCATCATCGGGGATCCAAACCCTGATTTTATCGGTGCCTTGACCAATAATTTTTCCTATCGCGGTTTTGCCCTTTCGATGGTTTTGCAATACACTTACGGCAATGACATTTTTAACGGTACCCGCCGTTACATCGAATCGATGAAGGGACAGGATAATCAGATCGAGGCCATCATCGACCGGTGGCGGCAGCCCGGCGACAACACCCAGATACCTCGTGCTACTACCGCCGACCTGAACAACAATGCCAGAGCATCATCGCGCTTTATCGAAGACGGCTCGTACCTGCGTTTCAGAACCATCAGACTCTCCTACAACTTCGACAACGATGTGCTGGATAAAATGAAAATCCACAAGATTGAGTTATATCTTGTAGCTCAAAATCTGATTACCATCACCAACTACAGCGGCATGGATCCGGAGGTGAATTATGCCGGTAACGATGATTTGCGCTATGGCACCGATTTCTTTACCTATCCTTCGGCGCAATCGATTACCGCAGGAATTAACATTCAATTTTAAAACATACGATCATGAAAAAATACATCATATTTATTTTTCTTATCTCCATTTTGGCCGGATGTGCCAAACTGGATGTTGACCCAACGCAGTCCATTGCTGCTGACAAGGCCATTCGTACACCCGACGACTTGAATCAGGCACTTACCGGATGCTACGATGCACTGCAATTGTCAGGCTTTTACGGCCGTCACACTGTTATTGCCGCCGAGCTATCGTCGGACAATGCTCAGGCCACCGGTACCATCCTCGAATACAACGACATCAGCCTTAATAATCTGCTATCCAACAATACGATTTCGGAGGCTATCTGGAGCGACTGCTACATCGCTATCAATCGTGTAAACAATACCTTATATTATTTGCCCAGTGTAGAAAACCTGGCTGATGAAGACAAAAACGATGTAGAGGGGCAACTGCTTTTTATCCGCAGCCTGGCTTATTATAACCTTGTGCGATATTTTGGTGATATGCCCTTGAAAGTTACACCAACGCTTTCCACCGATGACATCAATCTGCCGCGCACGGCTGTGAGCGAAATACTGGCACACATCAAAGACGACCTGGACTTTGCCGCGAAAAATATTAGCACCAAGAGTGCCGGTCGTGCACAGGCGGCTGCAGGAGAGGCTTTGCTGGCAAAAATTGCCCGCTACGAATCGCGGTGGGCTGATGCCGAAACCCATGCCAGCCATGTAATCGAAAATTACGGCCTGTCGTTGATTGACGATTATGAAAGCCTGTTTAACAACGAAGGCAATGCCGAATCGATCTTTGAAGTACAGTTTAGCGATCAGGACAAAAACCGCATGGCCGAATACCTCTTCCCTACTTCGCTGGGTGGCCGCTACGAGGCATCGCCAAGCGAAGACCTGGTGAACGCCTTTGGTGCAGATGATGCGCGTTTGGCTGTCTCGCTCGCCGGGCTGGCCGACAAGCCTTACTGCAACAAGTACAATCAGATTTCGAGCGGGGCCGACCGTGTGTATGTGATGCGCCTGGCCGAAATGTTTTTACTTAGAGCCGAGGCACGCGTAAAACAGGAAGGTGATATGCTGATGATTAATGACGACATCAATCAAATACGCCAGCGTGCAGGACTGGAAGCCGTAGATTTGCAGGATTATGATGCTCTGCTTGATGAAATCCTTATGCAACGAAGACTTGAGTTTTCGTTTGAAGGACAGCGATGGTTCGACCTGATAATTAACGACCGCGCCATCCAAACGCTGCCTAACATCACCAGCAGCAACCAGCTTTTGTTTCCCATACCCTTTTCCGAAATTAATACAAATACCGCCATTGGCCCCGCAAATCAAAATCCGGGTTACTAATTATGGACATTTTAAAATATTAAAACAATGAAACGTTCCTACATCATTTTAAACTTAATACTTGGATTCTTCGCCATGTTAGCATTCAATGCCTGCGAAGACGATAATCCGGTGCCACAGGCCAGCACCATCGCCGATTTTAGCCTCGAAGCTACCAACGATCTGGTAGCACCAAGCACGGTAAGTTTTACCAATAAGTCCATTTTAGCCACCACTTATCAATGGAGTTTTGGAAACGGGGAAACATCCACCGAGCCATCGCCCGAAGTAAGTTATGCCAATCCCGGAACTTATACCGTAACACTCGAAGTGGGTGCAAGCCACGATGTGTATTACAATAAGCTGAAAAAAACAATATCCATACAAGTAAAGGATCCCACAGCCGGAAAAAGCAAAACACTTTATTTTACTGACCGGACTACTCACAGTGTGCGATATACCTTGCTCGACGACGCAGCTCCGGTAGTTCAGGATTTTGGCCACACCGGCCTGGATAAACCCTATGGCATGGCGATAGATACCGCCGGAGCCAGGGTAATTGTTTCGGATTATCGCGAAGGCGTAATTTATAGCTACGATCTCGAAGGCTTCGACTTGCAGGTAGTTATCGACATTAACAATCCGGTATTGTACGATCCCTTCGGACTGGAAGTTATCAACGACAAATTGTATTGGGCCACCGAAGCAGCCATTGGCCGCTGCAACATGGATGGTAGCGAAGCCGAAGTGTTCATCCCCATGACCACCACAGCCAAACCCGAAATGGCCATCGACATCGCCTGGGATTACCTTTCGGAACAATTTATTTTTAGTAATGATAAATATGAGTTTTCGGGAGGCATGTTCAGTGTTGATTTTAATGGAACAACTTTTACCGAGCTTGTGTCTGGCACCAACGGTGGAGCCCTGGCTCTGGATGTGGAAAACAACAGAATGTATTACAGCGATTCTGAAAAAGGAATATGTATGGCCAATCTTGATGGGAGCAACGAAACTGTAATTGCTGCCGAGATGACCGACATTTATTGTTGGGGAATGGCCATCGATGTGGATGCCGGAAAATTGTACTGGAGCGACAAAACCAATGGTAAAATCGTACGCTCCAACCTCGATGGCAGTGGAAAAGAAGATTTTATTACCGGATGCGATCCTTATGCAATAGCAATTGATATGTACAGATAAATTAAATGTTTAATTAAAAATTCATGGATTATGAGATCAAAAACTTTACTTTTTGTATTGAGCTTAGTATTGAGCTTAAATGTGTTGGCACAGCCTGCCAACTGGATGATTGACACCCCAAGTCCGGGCGACCTTACTTTGATGCCCAACACCGTAGATTTTACGCAAGGAGTTCAATCCTGCGAAATGATGCTGCACACCACCAACGTACCCTATTTTGTCAGCGACAACTTTGCTGTAAATGCGGGTGCGAATTACACTTTTTCGGTTGATGTTTACGACAACGACACCCGTGGTAGATTAAAGGTGTATGCCGATTTTTACGATGCTGACGGTGGCGATATCTATGGCGAAGCTCCCTTGTATTCCGAGGACATGGATGCCTGGCAAACCATTAGCTGGAGTGCCTTAGTTCCCGAGGGAGCTGTGGAAGGCTATGTATGGATCAAGTTTTACGATCAGGATGATTTTATCGATGAAGCCATTATTCTGGTGGATAATACAATGTTTGTAGAAGATGGTGGCGAAAACCTCGTGGCAAACGGTGGCTACGAAGCATGGACAATGCTGGGCATGTACAATGCTTACTATGTTGGCGAAGGTGCTGTTGATGTGCGTTATAATAGCGCGATCGAGGCTGTAAGCCCGGCCGATTTTATGATGAGCGGAACAGCAGATATTACTTTTGCCAATGCCGAAATTGATGCTAACGATCCCACCCTAGTTCATCTTAGCGGAGCCTCACAAAGCCTGGACTTCGATCTTACCATCGATGAACTTTCGCAAACCGGCCTCGAAGGAACAAGCATGGTGTCGCTGTATGCCGGGATGGCTACTATTGCCTACACCAATACGGCCAATCCCGATGGCGTGCTCGAAAATGATATTTCGGCTACCTTCCAGGGAATCATCTCGGCCCACGATGCTTACAACAATGTATGGGTACACGATGGTGCCGGCGCGTATATGGGCGTGATGATATTTGGCTACAGCTTTCAGGAAGAAGTGGCTGTGGGCGACGAAGTGATGTTTACCGCAAAGCGCGACGATTATTTCGATCTCAGCGAACTGGTATCGCCCATCCTGCTACAAACCATAAGCACAGGCAACACCCCATACCAGGCCAGCAACATAGCTGGTGCCGATATTAACACCAGCCTGCCCGCCGGTTCCGAATCAGCCGAAAAATGGGAAGGCCAGTTGGTAACGGTCAGCAATGCGGTGGTTATCGAGTACAACGAGGAAGATTTCTACTACCTGTGCACCGATGACGATGGAACTACGCAAATAAAAATTGGTGATAATGTAGATTTTCAACTGGCAAATGTCAGCCTTTCCGTGGACGATGTTTATCAGATTATCGGTGTGGTCGATTTTTCGTATGGCGAATACCGTCTCAACCCGCGTGGTGCAGATGATATCAAAATTACGACCGGAATAAGCAATCCATCGGCATCCGCGCTAAAGGTTTATCCTAATCCTGCCAAAGAAAGCATCCACATTTCGTGTGGTGATGTCATCAATAATATCAGCATTAGCAACATCAATGGAAGCCTGATTAAGAAATCATTTATCGGGAATAATTCTACAAGTTTTGATGTTTCCGGTTTACCAGCGGGCATTTATGTACTGCGCCTCGAAACCACAAATGAAACACTGAGCCATCGCTTGGTGATCAGATAAGAAGTATAGGTTTTCTTATAATTTGACTTGGAGCTTGTCCGGAAATGGGCAGGCTCTTTTTTTATTAATACACAAAGAAAAGCGTAGGCGGTATTAAAAGTAAAAACGATAGCAGCATGAGGATGGCGATAAAAGGCCAGAGCCACTTAAACCAAAGTTGATAAGGGATTTTGGCTATGGATAATACGCCCATCGTTACGCCACTGGTGGGGATGATCATATTAAAGATACCATCGCCAAGCTGAAATGCCAGAACGGCTGTTTGGCGCGACACGCCCACCAAATCGCTCAAAGGAGCCATCACAGGCATGGTAAGCGCGGCCTGCCCCGATCCCGAAGGAACAAAGAAATTGAGACCGCCCTGCACCAAAAACATGATTTGGGCGGTAAGGGTTGCCGAAACGCCGCTGCTGGCCTCAGCCATTCCATGCAGCAGGGTATCGATTATTTTGCCATCGGTGGCTATGATCAGCAATCCCCGCGAGAGGCCAATCACCAAAGCTGCCATCGTCATGCCCTTAGCTCCATCTACAAAAGCTTCCATCGCTTTGTGCCCCGGCAGGCGATAAACGAGTGCAACAAGCAGTGCTGCCCCGATAAAAAGTGCGGCAATTTCGTTGATGTACCAATGCCACGCGTTAGATCCAATAATTAAAAGTACAAAGGTAAGCAGCAATATCAATAAAACGATTTTGTGTTTGGATGACAAATTGGAAGGGCTGTCAGCTTCGCAAACTTCCACAGGTCTTTGTCGATCGATATGATACACTGGGCTGGCTGTGGGATTTTGTTCGATTTTGCGAATATATCGCATCACGAAAATAATGGCGGCGGTGGTTAGAACCAGCCAGATTACCACGCGATATTCCCAGCCGCTAAACAAAGGGATTTCGCTAATGCCCTGCGCGATGCCAATGGTAAAAGGATTGAAAAAAGCACCGGCAAAACCTACACCCGCTGCCAAAAACGACATACATATTCCCACAATACTGTCGTAGCCCATGGCCAGAGCCAAGGGAACGGTTATCAGAATAAAAACTAAAACGCTCTCGCTCATCCCGAAGGTAGCCCCGGCGAGAGAAAACATTAGCATAACAAAGGGTACAATAATTTTTTTTCGGGTCGGATTATTCTGCCCGGCTTTAAGCACCTGCCGCAGACCGGCATCGATGGCTCCGGTTCGGTTAAACACACCGAAGGCACCGCCCAGCAAAAGGCAGAAACCAATAATTTGCGAAGCGGCCACAAAGCCTTTGATGGGTGCGGTGAAAAAAGCAAACACGCCCTGTGGGTCTTGCGCAACCTTGCGGTAAGTATCCGGAACGATCACCTCCTTGCTAATTCCATCAATTGTGCGCAGGCTGCGATCGTAGCTGCCCGCCGGAACAATCCACGTGAGCAGGATAAATATCCCCATTATTATGAGTAATATCGAGAAGGTATCAGGAATTTTAACCGTGGTTTTTTTCATTAATAAAATTATTTTAAAAATACGGAACTAATCAGTGTATTGAAAGACAATAATCATAAGGGTTACGTTCAATCTTGTTTAGTCTTTGTGTAACTTTGTGCTTCTTTGAGCAACTTTGTGGGATAGCTGTTTCACAAAGAGCCACAAAGAAGACACTGAGTTTCACAGAGTAATACTGAAAGTTATAATACATTTTGACACTGATTAGTTAC
>Ga0222672_1000284_pt1 | contig 22546 bp, 21 predicted proteins | sample AntAcemetagen799_FD_179810 | JGI IMG/M metagenome (GOLD analysis project Ga0222672, IMG submission 179810) | Saline water microbial communities from Ace Lake, Antarctica - #799 | ecosystem: Environmental > Aquatic > Non-marine Saline and Alkaline > Saline | place: Antarctica: Ace Lake...
GAGCAGTGTTTTAACTTCGCCTTCTACTAATACTTTTCCGCGGTTTATTACTACCATACGATTGGCTACCAATTCCATCTCGCGCAAAATATGAGACGAAATTATTAGCGTTTTGCCCATTTCCTGGTTCAATGTAAAAAGCAAGTCTCTTACATCTTTAATGCCCTGAGGATCAAGTCCATTTAATGGCTCGTCAAGAATTATCAAATCGGGATTATGCAATAATGTTTGCGCAATGCCGAGCCGCTGTTTCATTCCCTGGCTAAAAGTGCGCACTTTGCTAGTTGCTCTATCGCGCAGGCCAACCATATCAAGCACTTCATGGATGCGGGCATCGTCTTTCGGGAGATTGGAATAGCGTGCTAATAATTGCAGATTTTTTTCGGCAGAGAGATAATTGTAAAAATCGGGTCGTTCAATCAAAGCGCCCACTTTGCCAAGTAATCGAAAATTTTTGCGGTTCATAGTTTGACCAAATAGCTTAACCTCACCGCCATTGGGTTTAATAAGCCCCAGTATCATTCTGATTGTTGTGCTTTTTCCGGAACCGTTTGGTCCCAAAAAACCGTAAATATCACCGCGATTTACTGTGAAACTCACGTCATCAACTGCTTTTAATCTTCCGAATTGCTTTTGAAGACCATGTGCTTCAACTAGGCTGTTTTCGATCATCAACGCATTGTTTTGCTCTGAATGCGATTCCAGTGTGGTTTAAAAATATTTAGCGAAGCTTGTCGCTTACTTCTAAAAGGCAATAGATGAAAGTTTTTAACCCCTGGAACATGAAACTGATACCTTACAAAAGGCCGCGACAGTGCAGTATTTGCTTGTGAATTATAGCGTACAGGACTACTTTTTCTTCTTGATAGTTTTGAAATAAAATGTTGAAATATATTGCTCATTGTTCTGTTATTATTTGCTTACTTAAACAACAAAAAACAGGCCACGATTGTTCGGTGCTAAAAGCGTGTTTTAATCAAATAGGTAACGATTGTTTTTAAGTCAGAAATAGACCGACACAAATGTGATAAAAATGGGATTTACCTATGCAGAAGTTATTCTTCTACAATTACATAAATAACTTCGTTATTGCGTTTCATTAGGTATTTTTCTCGGGCTAATTTTTCAAGCATTACGGTATCGTTTGTCAATGCTTGACTTATGGCAGTTTGAGCTTCAATTTCCTGGGTGTAATAGGCTTTGCGCGCTTCAAGTTCTGATAAATTGCTATGCATCCTAAATTGATTCGTTAGCCTGTTTTGATCAAAGAAAATCATCCAAACACCAAATATAATCAGGGTATAGAAGTATTTATTGCGAAGCAGGTGCTGAAGTTGACTTTTGTTCATCGGAGAAATGCTTTGTGCAAAGATAAGACAAGCTATACCGAAAGTCGAAGGTTTCTTGACTAATTATTAGCATTATATTGTTAATAAGCTGATAAATGTAGGTTTTAACTGCGTTTTTGTAAATGGCATCAAGCTCGTATCTAGATTACTTTTCCTTTAATAGTTAGATATTTTGCTTGCTTTTTCGACAATATTACTAACTTTATGCAACAATTTGAAGCCTTTTTTAGGCTTTTAGACCTTTTTTGAACCACTTAAATCAATTATCATGGAAGAAAATCAACAACAGGAAATGATGATCAGGGAACTGATGCAGCCTTTAAAAAATGCCACCGGCTGGATTAAATTTTTGGGTGTTTTACTTATAATTTATGGCGTAATTATGGCTATAAGCATTGTAGGTTTGCTTATTGCCTGGCTCCCAATATGGTTAGGTGTTTTGCTTGTCCGTGTAGCCAAGAATACCAATATTGCCTATTACCAAGGTAGCAAAATTGCGGTAGTTGAAGCCCTTAAAAATATGGGTAGCTACTTTACGATATATGGCGTTTTGGCTCTAATTGGTATAATTTTTTCAGTCGTGTTTTTCATTTTTATTATTGCCACTGGGGTGCTATGGGAAAGCATGGATAGCATATCAAATATGTATCTTTAAAAAAAGACAGCTTAGCTTTCCTGGTCCTTTGATAAATCCTTCTTAATAAGCGCTTTAGGATTAGTTTTGTCCTCTGTGCTACTGATCTTTGACTGCATTTCGTCTAGCTGGTTAATAATGTCGGCTAGGCGGTGTTCATTGCTTTTTATGCGCTTACTCAAATCGTTGATGAGTTGCTGAAGACCTTGTTTAAAAGTGTCAAACTGTTTGTTCTGTTGATTTGCTGTATGTGGCAAATCATATAATTTTTCCTCTAAAATACGGAGGTGTTTTTTGTTGTTGCGCCTGTGGATAAAAAACAAAATGATCATCAAAAAAAGTATGGAGGTGCTGGCAATAAACAAAAAGGGGAGTAAGTCTTCAAAGTTGGGCATGGTTGCAATTAGTTTGGAGCCCTGGTTTAAGTTGTTGATTTAATGTCGTCAAAAATACTTGAATTTTCTTTTAGCCGAAAGATTGTGCTGTTTATTGTTAAAAAAAACATAGTTTTTTTGGTTTATGAGGTCGCTTTACTAGGCTGCTGCCCCGAAAACTATTACACACTTTAAACCGCGATTCGATGTTAGTGTCATGTCAACACTGTTTTAGTCAGTCTAAGTCTTGCCCTTTTCCCCCAGCCTGTTTAGCGGCAGTGAGGCTCTGCAAAAATTATAATCCGCACCTAGCTATAGCTATGCGCAGATTTTCTTTTATGACCGGAGAAAAATTGTTAAGACTTAACCTACACAACAGCATTGACACGACACTAGGTTTAATTAAGAATTAAACTTTGACAGCATTATTAAAACTTTGTATGTTGCACTATACCAGTGTATCGCTATTTATGGCTCAATTTTTTTTAATTTTTCTTCAAAAAGATTTGCGATTTCAGAAAATGGCGTATATTTGCACACCCAAACGTTAAAGGGAGCTTAGCTCAGCTGGTTCAGAGCATCTGCCTTACAAGCAGAGGGTCACTGGTTCGAATCCAGTAGTTCCCACAACAAAAAAAGAGATCGATTTTCGGTCTCTTTTTTTTATGTCTTGTTTTTTGGTGAAGGCAATTGTCTGTCAGAAAGATAAACTGATTATAAATCTGATAGTTATTGAAAATTAGTAATTTAGTGGTTCTTAAAACCAAAACTAATGTTTTCATGAAAAACACATCCTTTTTCATTGTTGTCTTACTGACGACAAATTTGTTTCTTGCTAATTCTTCAAATTTATGTGCAAACAATACGTCTATAGGAATTGAAGTGCCTGATAATGTTCAGCAGATTATTAATAAGTCCTGCTACGATTGCCATAATTCCGCGTCATCAAATAAAAAAGCAATCAAGGAATTTAATTTCGATAAGTTGAATTTCTTAAAAAAACAACAAGCGATTACTGAATGGGATCGGGTTACAGTATCAGTTATTGATGGGGAAATGCCTCCAAAGAAGTTTAGTAAAAAATATCCTGAAAAACGATTAACAATGACGGACAAGCAGGTTTTGACAGCATGGATTAAAACCTTAAGTGTTGATGTTAAAATTAGTTTGTCATCGCAGTTAGAAAAACTTACTAATCAAATAATAGGTAGTCTTGACCAGAACAAAAAGAATAAGATTGCCATCATGGAATTTATTGATATCCAAGGTGATGTTAGCAGTTTAGGGAAATATATTTCCGAAGAACTAACCACGCGTTTATACCTAACAGGTGAATTTGAAGTGGTTGAAAGACAGTTACTTGATAAAATAATTGAAGAACAAAAAATTTCAATAAGCGGGTTGATTGACGAGAGCTCGGCAGTGGAACTGGGAAGAGTTTTAGGTGTAGATGCCATTGCTTCAGGTACAATTGCTGATTTGGGAACCAGCGTAAAAATAAATGCCCGCCTTATCTCCGCCGAAACGGGACAACTGTTTTCGGTGGCATCTGTCGAAATTCCAAAGGATGATAAAGTAAAAGTATTGCTTGCGCAAAGTGAAATACCTAAAATTGCAACATCGTCAACTAGAAAAGGCCAAACCACTTTAAATCAGGCATATACAGAACAAATAGTAAAAAAGGAGGGATTTATTTTTGAATTGCAGGAAGCGCGTTTGGAGGATAAAACAATAATCTGCAAACTAAGTGTTACGAATACTACAGTTGATGATATGGATTTTGAAGTAACTTTGGGTTGGCAATATCAAACGATGGTTTATACCGATGCTGGTGATGAACAAGCGTTTACAAAAATAAAAATTGGTAGTAAAATGAACAAAATTTATGGGACAAGTCAATACGATGCGGTTATCAAAAAAGTAATGTCAGGCTCAACAGAAATATTGGAAATATATTTTGAGAATATTTCAATTAGTTCAACGAAGATCAATTTGTTACAAATTCTCTCATCGTACAGTAATGGATTTAAGGTGGAGTTCAGAAATATTCCTTTAATAAAGGAATAATCGAAGTGAGCGGTTGGATGTTATGTTTCATAACTTAAATCTGCTAAAACTGATGGCGTTGAGCTTTCTAGCAGAATCTGTTGCCCCGTTATTAAATATCTGCACGACCAATTTACCGGCTAAAAACCTAACATATTCACGGTGAAGGTAGTGTTTTGGTCTAAAATCAAATTTCATCTTCCGTCATTCTAAAACCCGAAAAACTTTAAAATTGAGTAAATTTTTTTTAGCCTAAAATGGATGAATTTTCTGGTGAGAATCAATGTCTTTTAGAAAAACACAGGCATAAAAAAAGCCGCTTGAAAAAGCGGCTTTTGTACTCCCAAGGGGATTTGAACCCCTGTTACCAGGATGAAAACCTGGCGTCCTGACCGGGCTAGACGATGGGAGCCTTTGTGTCGTTTGAGGATGCAAAAATAGGTAAATTTTATTTTCCTCAAAGGAAAAAATAAACTTTTTTCAATCTTTTTTTAGTTCAGGTTCCGGATTAGTACTATCCGCCTGAAAATGAAATCCTAAGCGCTTGCCAGTTTTCATTGAAATAGCATCCAGCGTGTTTTTCATCTCGTTTACGGTGACCAATTTCACACTTTCATAAGGTGGTGTTAGCAAATCAAAATTGATAGTATATTCAATAGCGGCTTCCATCAATTGCCTCACCGCATCACGATCCAGTTCGTTTTTGCTGAAATTATTCAACAGCAAACCCAGTTCGCGCTTGCCTTCAATAAAATAATGGTTGTCTTTATTGATGAAAACCCTACCAATAAGGTAGCCAACATCATTAAAACGATTGTATTTAAAGGAGTCGCTCAGAAAGTTATAAATATTGATAATACCACAATAGGAACGATTTCTATCTTCTTTGATATAAGGTGTTCGCATGATTTCGTGGTCACGCGAAAACTCAAAAACATTGGAGTGCATCAAAAACAGTAATATGTCACCACCAAATTTTAGCTCTATCTCAAAATCACCACGATAGCGGTTCTCAAAAGCAATATTACGGTGTCTTTTTACTGACTCAAAGTTGACTAAGTAATCTTTGGTAATTTCTTCTATCACCGACTTAAACATCCTCAACGCCTTGAAAGTGTTGGCGTAGATGTCGTGTTTCATAGTCGATTTCTGAATCAGATTTTGAAATAACGCTTGGCGTTTGTCGGGAGATTCCATGTTTTATTCAAAGGTAAATGAGATTTGAAAAACCTTATTGCGTAAGCTCTCGATGCTTGAGCTATAGATATAATCATCTTTTATCAAAATATTTCCAAGGCCGTAGCTCATCTTTAGCTCTACACCAAACTTAAAAAAATTGGTGTAAAAGTCGAATCCGGTGCCAATCTCTAGCGCTACATCATTTCTGTTTTTACGCACGCCTTCAATAACTGTAATGGTTTGGCCCTGACTATTTGTGATTTCACGTTCATTTTTGTTTTGAGAAGCCAGATCGATGGTGTAGTTTACACCGCCAATAAGATAAGCTGCTGCATTATTAAGCCGTTTCGATCTGAATTTGACATGCAATGGAAACTCAACAAAGGTAGATGCACTGCTTTTTCTGAAACTCACCAAACTTTCTACACCATCTTTATACTGCTTAATTACATAATCAAAGTGGCGTTCGCCAAAACTTAGCGAAGGAATAAACCTAAGATCGAAATGATTGCCTAAACGCAGATTGCCAACAATACCAATCGTAAACCCAGGAGTAGGTACTGAGGTTAAGCTGTAAAGTGAAATCTCATCGTTATTGGGCTGTTCGGGCCAAAAACTTCCGTCATATTTTGCGAGCTGATAGCCCTCGATCATTTTCACAGAATAGAGCATTTGATTGCCGGCTAAAATAAATCCAAAATGATAAGGATCGAGATCGTATTTGGGAAGATTCATCACTTTTTTGCGCTGTGCTAATGTGGGAAATGCCAACAGCAGCAAAAGCAGGATTAAAAGTGAATTCAGTGCGGTTTTTTTCAAGACAAATTTTTTTTTCAATTGTGATGCACAAACGTTGAAAAGGGACTTTTTATTACAAAGTTTCTCATCCTTCTAGCATTAGGCTGCAAAAATAGTGTTTTAGGATGATGCATAAAAACATTATTGGCCGGGCATTACTTTGTGGCCGGTGTAAATGGTGGCAATACCAAAGCTTAACCTTTCTTCGTGGGTTTTGTCGTATCCGGTTTTGTGCAGATGATCTAAAAATTCTTTTCCGTCAGGGAATTGTCCAACAGAATCTGGCAGATAGGTGTAAGCAGCTTTATCTTTGGAGATTAAACGGCCAAGAACAGGCAGTATAAACTTGAAATAAAACTGATAAAGTTGTTTGATAGGGAAAGCGCGAGGACGCGAGAACTCTAAGATAGCAACTATTCCGCCCGGGCGCAAAACGCGCTGCATCTCAGCCAGGCCTTTATCTAAAGTTTCAAAATTTCTAACACCAAATGCTACCATCACCACATCAAAACTGCCATCGGTAAAAGGCAGATTTTCTGAGTCAGCTTGCTGCAGAACAATCTGTTGTACGCGCCCAATTTTTTTAAGTTTGTCGCGGCCAATATCCAACATACCATTGCTGATGTCGATACCAGTAATGGGCGAATTGGTGTATTTTGCAAGGGCAATAGCCAAATCTGCCGTTCCGGTTGCCACATCGAGCACTGCTGTTGGCTTATTTTTGGCAATCATTTTCACCATTTTCCTGCGCCAGCCACGATCAATTCCTGCTGATAAAAAATGATTTAAAAAGTCATAGCGGTGTGCAATATTGTCAAACATATTTTGCACCTGCTCTTTTTTTCCTGTTTTTGTTGTCATGTATGGGCTTGTTATCTTACCATCAATCTTAACACTTCGTCGTGGAATTTGTTTTTGTCAATAGGCACCACGCCTACTTCTTCGCAAACTATTCCACCGGCCAGGTTCGAGAGCGCCGCAATATCGCCCGCCTGCTGTTCCAGTGCCAAGCACATTGTTGCCACGCTAATTACGGTATCTCCGGCTCCCGAAACATCGGCAATGCTACGCAAGTGTGCGGGAATATGGATTTCTTTAAATTGTTGATCTTCCTTATAGCGTATCAAAACTCCGCGTTCCGAAAGGGTTGTCATTACAAAGTCAGACTCTAATTGCTTTTGTAGATTGCTAATAGCTTCGGTAATCGCTTGTATTCCAGCGTCTTTTAGGCTGATATTCAAGCCTTCTTTAAGCTCTTTGAGGTTGGGCTTGAAAAAAGTAGCGTTTTTGTAGGCTAAAAAATTCTTCTTTTTTGGATCAACACTCACTACAATTTGTTTCGCGTGTGCAAGTTTAATAACGGATTCAATGATTTTTTTTGTCAATACACCTTTATTATAGTCTTGCAATATAATGGCGTCAATTTTTTCGTTTTCAAGGATATGCGTAAATTTTGCAAGCAGTTCTTTGGTTTCTGCTGCGTTCAGGTCGTGGGTGTCTTCTTCGTCCACGCGAAGCATTTGCACATTGTTGCCGATGATGCGAAATTTAGTGGTAGTGGTTCTTTTTTTACTGTGTAATATGCCATTCACGGGCATATTGTTTTCTTTCAGCAGCTCAATAAAACCGCTTCCACGGGGATCGTCTCCAACAACGGAACACAATATAGCTTCGGCACCCATAGCCTTGATGTTTAAGGCAACATTGGCAGCGCCACCAAGTCTTTCAGAGCGTTTGGAAACGGCAACTACAGGCACGGGCGCTTCGGGCGAAATGCGATCTACGCTGCCAAAAAGATAGCTGTCGATCATCACATCGCCCACTACCATCACACGTAACTTGTTGAAATTATTAAATAGTCGTGAAACGCTTTCTGAAGTAAGCATAGACAAATTTTTGCACAAAGGTATGATTTATGCCTTTTCGGCAGTCAAACAATAGCGGAGAATGTTAATATAATTAGCTTAAAGTCTTTATTTTAAGCGACTAAGTGCTTTTTCAATTCGGTTGCAGGATTCTTCCAGCATAGCTTCTGTGGTGGCATACGAAAAGCGGATGCACTTGTCGCAGCCAAAAGCATCGCCGCTAACCAAAGCCACATGGGCATGTTCGAGTAAATACATGCTGAGATCGGTGCTGTTATTTATGGTGAATCCATCGGCTGTTTTGCCAAAATAAAAACTGATATCAGGAAACATATAGAAAGCGCCTTTGGGTTTATTGGGGATAATGCCTTTCATTGATTTTAGGCGATTATAGAGCAAGTCGCGCCTTTTGTTGAATTGGAAAAGCATATTTTTTAGCTCCTCAGATTCGGATGGTATAGTGCTAACGGCTTCCAATGCTGCGGCTTGAGAAATGGTGCAACTGCCCGAAGTATATTGCCCCTGAATAGTAATACATGCAGTTATAACATCTTGATGGGCAGCTAAATAGCCTACGCGCCAGCCCGTCATAGCAAAGCCTTTGCTGAGCCCGTTGATCACGATAACCTGATCTTTGATTTTTTCAAACGAAGCTATACTATGGTGTTTTCCTTCAAACCGAATGTATTCGTAAATTTCGTCAGAGAAGACAAAAATATTGGGATGTTGCTCAAAAACTTTCGCAAATGCCGCTAATTCTTCCTTTTCATAAACCGAACCGCTTGGGTTGCAGGGACTGCTGAAAATGAATGCTTTGGTGCGTGGCGTGATGGCTTTTTCCAACTGGCTGGCCGTAATTTTGAAATCCTGCTCCACCGTACTTGGAATAGTGATGGGTGTTGCGCCAACCATTTTTACCATCTCCGGATAGGAAACCCAGAACGGAGCGGGAATAAGTACTTCGTCGCCAGCATCTAAAATGCTAAAAAAAGCATTCATAATAGATTGCTTGGCACCATTGGAAACGATGATTTGCGAAGGCTTATAATGCAGGCCGTTATCTCGTAAAAGCTTATCAGCAATAGCTTTCCTCAACTCGTTTGTACCAGCAACAGGTGGATAATGGGTTAAGTTGTTTTCAATGGCTTTAATACCTGCCTGTTTTACATTTTCGGGCGTGTTAAAGTCTGGCTCGCCAATGCTTAATGTAATAATATCAATGCCTTGTTCACGCATTTCGCGGCTTTTTCGGGTCATTTCAAGTGTGGCCGATTCGCTGAGTGATAGCAGTCTTTTCGATAACTTATGATTGTTCTCCGACATAAATCCCTGTTTTTTGAGAAAAGCACAAAGGTAGTGATTTGCTGTTTAGTAATTAACAATAGTTAACAAATAATAATATGGGCAATTTTAACGCAATAAACCAGTAATTTTCATTGCTATGCAATGATTTCTTAATTTAGCCGTTCAACTGAAAATCCAATTCTTATGCAATTTCAAATTTCATTGGTGATAGTCCTAATCCTTGTTTTAGTTCCTGTGGTGGCTATCACTTGGCTTATTGTGCGACTAGTTAAAAGGATGGATGCCAAAAATGTGCCAGATGAAAGCGTTTTCAATGATAATCAACTCAGGCTTGAACAATTAAAAATGCTACATGAAGAAAAAATGCTCAGCAAGAAACTTTCTACGCCATTGAAAATACAGGCGATGGAACGACTGATTTTATTCCTGGAACGGCTTCAACCTCAGCAATTGGTTTATAGAAATATGGAACAGGGCATGGAGTTAAGAACTTTTCATTTGCGCTTGTTGCACAATATTCGCGAAGAGTTTGAACACAACCTGGCGCAGCAACTTTATGTGAGTAAGGAAGCTTGGAATTTGGTTCAAAATGCAAGAGATGAATTGGTTAAGCAGATTAATGTGCAAGTGGGTAATTTGCCCGAAAGCGCTGATGCTTCCCTTTTAGCGACAGCACTTGTTACTTTACATATCGCAGTAATTGATGAAGCGATTGATACAATTCAGGCCGAATTTCAAAAGCTCTAGACTAAAAAACAGGAATAAAAAAGGCTGCTCAGTTTTGAGCAGCCTTTTTTATACACTTCTTGAAATAAGCTATTTACGCCGGATTATATTCTTTTAAATTTTCCATCAGTTTTTTCCGGCTATAGAAAATACGACTTTTTACTGTACCAATTGTCAGGTTCAGATCGTCAGCAATTTCTTTGTATTTAAATCCTTCATTGTACAAATCAAAAGCACGGCGGAAATCTTTGTCCAGACTGTCAATACCTTTTTGCAGCTCTTTGGCGGCCAACATCGATTCGGGATTGGTTTCCTTCATTTCTGATCCTGTATTTAGGTAATAAAGGTTGTCTGTTTGATCAATAATCGTTCTGGCTTTCTTGTTTCTACGATAATTATTGATGAAAATATTCTTCATGATCGTATAAACCCAGGCCTTGAAGTTATTTTGGTTCACGTATTTTTCGCGATAAACCAAAGCCTTGAGGAAAGTTTCCTGAAGAAGGTCTTTGGCATCATCATCATTACCCGTTAATTGTCTTGCGAAAATTTCTAAATATTTTTGGAGTCCTGTAAGCTGGAAATTAAATTCTAAGGCGGTCATGGCTTTTCAATTTTAGGTTATTATGTTTAAATAATCTGATGCAAAGTTAAACAGAATTCCTTGCTTGTCAAGAACAATTCTAAATAGAGCCGTATCATTTATCTTAAAAATATGAAAGTCAATGCATTGAATGATTGTTAAAAATCCTTAACGGCTTGTTTCAATGCAATAAATCTGCTTTTTTGACCTGATTATGGTCATTTTTTCGCTGTTTTGTTTAACAAATTTCGCCCTAAACGATTGTTTTGATAAACAATTTGAGCGTATGCAAGCTTTTTTATCATTTTGAATTAATCTGAAAAGCTGACAATCAAAATTGGTAATTTGATAAGCCTAAATTTAGCCTTTTCTTGAAAGGCAAAAAAAAAGGCTGCCCAAAATCTGAGCAGCCTTTTCGTATTTTTAGTGCACTAACTTATCTCGAAATCATAAATTTCTTGGTTAGCGGGGAGTTATTGGAAGTGATTCTTAGTAAGTACATGCCTTCTTTAAGATTGGCAACGTTAATTGAATTTGAGTGCAAACCAGCAGTTTTGTTGCCAAGTGTGGAGCTATAAACCTGTGCACCAACAAGATTGAAAATGTCAATGCTAACTTCACTGCCTGTTTCCAGGTCGAAGTTTAAATTTACAATATCTCTGGCTGGGTTTGGGAAGAATTTCATTTCCTTGATGGCTGTTTGCTCATTGAGGCTAGTTACAACTGGCAAGTCAATCAGCGCACCACCTGCAGCCAAAGCAACAAATAAGCCAAAAGATGCACCATCACTATTGTTTGCTGGGTTTAAAAATCCAGAAGCAAGAACAGTTAAAGCTTGTCCTTCAAGGCCTAAAGTAGCCAAAGGAGCGTTATATGCAGCAACGGTAACAGTTCCTGTTTCGTCGCGAACTTCTAAAACATAGTCCGCCGTTGCAAGACCTAGATAGCCAGCGAAATCACCATAAACGAAATCATCAATGATCGTTCCGGCACCAACACCAGTTTCTACTACATCAACTGTAGGAGCATCTGTTGAGCCATGAAATACTAAAACATCTGTATTTGCTGGATCGGTAGCTTCTTCTTGTCCCATTGCATATACATAAATATCGAAGGGCTTTACTGGATCATATCCTGTTGGGCTCACAATACCATTGGCAACCAAAACATATGTTTCGTTAGCTGCAAGAGTATAGTTTTGCGACCAGATTGGGTTTTCAGCACTTGTGCTTTCAGGACCTTGGATAGCGATTGTAAATTCTTCACCAGCAGGCGCATCAACGAAAGGTGAGGCGTTGCGGAAACTAAAGTTGTCGAGTAGTAATACGTCGTTCAACCAAACGTCAACAGTTGCAGCGGCAGCATCAGCTGAATTGTGAATAACTTGCACGCGGGCAGTTTCAGTTGCTTCAAACAGCGGCAATTCAACAAGTTCTCCACCTGAAGCCAGAGCAACATACAATCCAAAAGCTTCGCCATCACTGTTGTTAGCAGGATTCAAAAATCCAGAAGCAAGAACAGTTAATGCTTGTCCTTCAAGACCTAAAGTAGCCAAAGGGGCGCTATAAGCAGCAACAGTAGTCATTCCTGTTTCGTCGCGAACCTCTAAAACATAGTCAGCAGTTCCAAGACCTAAATAGCCAGCGAAATCACCATAAACGAAATCATCAATGATCGTTCCGGCACCAACACCAGTTTCTACTACATCAACTGTAGGAGCATCTGTTGAGCCATGAAATACCAAAACATCTGTATTTGCTGGGTCAGTAGCTTGTTCTTGTCCCATAGCATTCACATAAATATCAAAAGGCTGAACCGGATCATATCCTGTTGGGCTTACGATGCCATTGGCAACCAAAACATAAGTTTCGTTAGCTGCAAGAGTATAGTTTTGTGACCAGATTGGGTTTTCGGCACTTGTGCTTTCAGGGCCTTGAATGGCGATAGTAAATTCTTCGCCAGCAGGAGCATCCACGAAGGGTGAAGCAGTGCGGAAACTAAAGTTGTCGAGTAGCAATACGTCGTTCAACCATACGTCAACCGTTGCAGCGGCAGCATCAGCAGCATTGTGGATAACCTGCACGCGGGCTGTTTCGGTTGCTTCAAAAAGTGGCAATTCAACAAGAGCACCACCTGAAGCCAGGGCAACATACAATCCAAAAGCTTCGCCATCACTATTATTTGCAGGATTCAAAAATCCAGAAGCAATAACAGTTAAAGCTTGACCTTCAAGACCTAAGGTAGCCAAAGGAGCGCTATAAGCAGCAACGGTTACAGTTCCTGTTTCGTCACGAACTTCTAACACATAGTCAGCAGTTGCAAGGCCAAGATAGCCAGCGAAATCACCATAAACGAAATCATCAATGATCGTTCCGGCACCAACACCAGTTTCTACTACATCAACTGTAGGAGCATCTGTTGAGCCATGAAATACTAAAACGTCAGTATTTGCTGGATCAGTAGCTTGTTCTTGTCCCATTGCATATACATAAATATCGAAGGGCTTTACTGGATCATATCCTGTTGGGCTCACAATACCATTGGCAACCAAAACATATGTTTCGTTAGCTGCAAGAGTATAGTTTTGCGACCAGATTGGGTTTTCAGCACTTGTGCTTTCAGGACCTTGGATAGCGATTGTAAATTCTTCACCAGCAGGCGCATCAACGAAAGGTGAGGCGTTGCGGAAACTAAAGTTGTCGAGTAGTAATACGTCGTTCAACCAAACGTCAACAGTTGCAGCGGCAGCATCAGCTGAATTGTGAATAACTTGCACGCGGGCAGTTTCAGTTGCTTCAAACAGCGGCAATTCAACAAGTTCTCCACCTGAAGCCAGAGCAACATACAATCCAAAAGCTTCGCCATCACTGTTGTTAGCAGGATTCAAAAATCCAGAAGCAAGAACAGTTAATGCTTGTCCTTCAAGACCTAAAGTAGCCAAAGGGGCGCTATAAGCAGCAACAGTAGTCATTCCTGTTTCGTCGCGAACCTCTAAAACATAGTCAGCAGTTCCAAGACCTAAATAGCCAGCGAAATCACCATAAACGAAATCATCAATGATCGTTCCGGCACCAACACCAGTTTCTACTACATCAACTGTAGGAGCATCTGTTGAGCCATGAAATACCAAAACATCTGTATTTGCTGGGTCAGTAGCTTGTTCTTGTCCCATAGCATTCACATAAATATCAAAAGGCTGAACCGGATCATATCCTGTTGGGCTTACGATGCCATTGGCAACCAAAACATAAGTTTCGTTAGCTGCAAGAGTATAGTTTTGTGACCAGATTGGGTTTTCGGCACTTGTGCTTTCAGGGCCTTGAATGGCGATTGTAAATTCTTCACCAGCAGGCGCATCAACGAAAGGTGAAGCGGTGCGGAAACTAAAGTTGTCGAGTAGCAATACGTCGTTCAACCAAACGTCAACAGTTGCAGCGGCAGCGTCAGCTGAATTGTGAATGACCTGCACGCGGGCTTGCGAGAATCCAAGCGAACCGATACTTAAAAATATCCCGAGGAGTAAAAATTGTAACTTTTTCATAGTTTTAAATTTTGAGAGAGGTTAGTTATTAGTGATTTATTAGTTATTGTTAATTTCTAAATTTTTATATTTGCTGAATTGAACAAGTAAAACAAAGGTAAAACGGTTTTTGTTCAATGATTGATTAAAAAAGTTAAACAAAAATATAAATTGTAAAATTTTTTTACGGCTTTTCTTGATTACGCAGGATTATATTCCTTCATGTTTGCCATCAATTTTTTACGGCTATAAAAAATGCGACTTTTTACTGTGCCAATTGTAAGGTTTAAATCGTCAGCAATTTCTTTATATTTGAATCCTTCGTTATACATATCAAAAGCACGGCGGAAATCTTTGTCCAGACTGTCAATACCTTTTTGAAGTTCTTTGGCTGCCAACATCGACTCGGGATTTGTTTCTCTCATTTCTGAACCCGTGTTCAAATAGTAGAGGTTATCTGTTTGATCAATAATCATTCTAACTTTTTTGTTTCTACGATAATTGTTGATGAAAATGTTTTTCATGATCGTATAAACCCAAGCTTTGAAGTTATTTTGATTTACATATTTTTCGCGATAAACCAAAGCTTTAAGAAAAGTTTCCTGAAGAAGGTCTTTGGCGTCATCTTCATTCCCTGTTAATTGCCTTGCGAAAATCTCTAAATATTTTTGGAGTCCTGTAAGCTGGTAATTAAATTCTAATGCTGTCATGGTCTATTATTTTTTAGGTTATTTTGTTTAACTAATTAATGGCAAAGTTAAACAAATATCCTTCTTGTCAAGAAATATTCTAAATAAACTTTCATTTTTTACTTTAAAGTATTTCAAATGAGCGCATTAACTGTATGTTAAAATTCCTTAACGACTTGATAATACGCAAAAAACCACCTTTTTGAGGTGGTTTTTTGCGTATTTCCGTTGTTTTGTTTAACGAAACATGTCCTATGCAAGGGTTTTGATAAACAATTTGAACTCACTTGCATTGCTCATCAGTTTTGTATAATCAGAAAGTTCAAAGTCGATATTTGCAGCCTGAATGCCGCTAACTATAATATGATGCTGTGAAAATTCGGTACTCAATTCGTTCAGGTACCTTTTCATTTCATCATTGGTGATGGCTGAAACGAAATAGGTGCCAAATATATCTGGTTTCAATGTTTCTCCCACAGATACCAAATCGCGGTAGGGAACATTTTGACCCAAATAAATTACTTTTATACCAGATTTTCGCGCTATATAATAATAGGTAAGCAAACCGATTTCGTGCAGTTCCCATTCCGGAAGAAAAAGTACCATTTTTTTTGCTTTGGGGTCTGTTACGGCAGGCAGACTGTCGATAGCGACACAAAGCTTCATCCTGATTAAGTTGGAAATAAAATGTTCCTGCGCCGGATTAATGGTGCCAGTTTGCCATAGCAGACCAATCTTTTCAAAGAAAGGATACACGACATAATAAAGGGTTTCCTCGAAGCCGATTTTCATGATAGACTGATTTAAAATTCGCTCAAACCGGTCTTCATTAAGTTCAATCATAGAAACAACAAGGCTTTCAATCTGACTGAGGTAATCAGATTCAGGCCTTACAACCTCCATTATTTTTTGGGTAATTTGATTTTTCGTCAGGCTGGCAATTCGCGAAATTTTAAAGCCATGCCTGTTTAAGATGGATACATTGAGTAGTTTTTTCAGGTCTTCATCATTGTACCAGCGTATGTTAGAGTCAGTTCGACTTGGATCTACGATTCCGTATCTTTTCTCCCAGATACGGATGGTATGCGCTTTGATTCCTGTAAGTCGCTCTAGGTCTTTGATTGAGTATGTTGACATTGTTAATTTAGTTTATGGTAGCAATGTTATAAACAACCGTCAACACTATTTGTTTAAGCTTTTTAAATAAAAGTTCGACATGAAACAAAATGAAGCTTTTAAATATTATAAAACGAGAACTAAATAGAGGTTAGGCTCGGCATAGCTAAATATTAACTTGTGGAAAAAGTTATTACTAATTCTTTGATGCTTTCAAAGTCCTTTCAGACTAAAACTGTATTTTCGTGCAAAAATATAACCTTGAATCAGCAATTCATAAAAAATATAAGCGTCATAGGCGCCGGGAATGTGGCTTACCACCTTTGTAAAGCTTTTGTTTCGCAGGGATTTAAGCCCCAGCAAGTTTACGCGCGAAGCAAATCCAAAGCTGCGCCTTTTGCTAAAATGGGCGTGGAGGTCGTGCATAATTCTGCTGAAATTAAAAATGCCGAGCTGTATATTTTAGCTGTTAATGATGATTCCATTGCCGATGCAGCAGCTATTTTGCCCGCGGGCGATGCTATCGTTGTGCATACTTCGGGTAGCATGGCTATGGAGATTTTGGCGGATTATAGTCCGAACTGCGGTGTTTTTTATCCGTTACAAACTTTTAGTTTTGAACGCGAAGTAGATTTTAGACCAATACCTATTTTTATAGAAGGCGCAAATCCGGCAATAGAGAGCAGCTTAAAAAAATTAGCTTCTATAATAAGTGATTCGGTTGTACACAGCACTCATGTTGACCGCAGATCACTGCACTTGGCAGCGGTTTATGTTTCTAACTTTAGTAATGCACTTTTTGGAATAGCACACCAAATTTTGGAAGAAAATAAGCTTTCCTTTCAGCACCTGGCGCCGCTAATGCGTGAAACTGTAGAAAAAGCCATTGCCAAAAATCCGCTTTCCGGACAAACTGGCCCGGCCCGTCGTAACGACAAAGAAACCATCGCAGCACAACTCAATTTGCTGAATAACAAGCCGGAAGAAAAAGAAATTTACGAAATGCTTACAAAATATATTATCAACAAATACCACACATCGCACAATGAGTAACTACAAATCGCTTTTAAATGATATCAATACCTTTATTTTTGATTACGATGGCGTGATGACCGATGGCAAAATCGTTATCAACAACCAGGGTGAACCACTTCGAAGCGCCAATGTAAAAGACGGCTATGCCTTACAATTGGTGCAAAAGTTAGGGTATAATGTGGCTGTAATTTCTGGAGGTTATTCACCTTCCATGGAAAAACGTTTTGAAGCCCTCAATATCAAAGATGTTTTCCTTGGTGTGGCCGATAAGCTTACTGTTTTAGAAAAATACATGACCGAGAAAGGTCTTGAACCCAAAAATATGGTTTATATGGGCGATGATATTCCTGATTATTTGCCCATGCAGCGGGTTGGCGTGCCGGTTTGTCCGGCTGATGCGGTCGAGGAGATAAAGCGTATCAGCGTGTATATCAGTCACCATCCGGGCGGAAATGGCTGCGTGCGCGATATTATTGAGCAGGTTTTAAAAGTGCAGGGCAAGTGGATGTCTGCAATCAGTCATCATTGGTGATATGAGAACGATTTTCCACTGGCTAAAATTAATTCGACTGCCCAATTTATTAATGATGGTATTAATTGTGCTAACGGTGCGCTACGCCATTGTTATACCATTTTTGCAGGTAGCTGGAATTGTTGAGCTACCTTCTATATTGGCTTTAGCCTTGTTATTAATTGCTGTAATGGCATCGGCCGCCGCCGGAAATGTGATCAACGATATTGCCGACATTGAAATCGACCGCATCAATAAGCCACACAAATTGATCGTAGGATCTAAAATTGCAGTTAAAAAGGCTCGAAACGGTTATTTTGCATTAGTTTCTGTTGCTGTGTTAGCAGCAATGTTATTGAGTTTTTTAAGCAAAAATCTGAATCTTTTTATCCTGATCAGCATGGGAAACGGCCTGCTGTGGTTTTATGCCCAACGCTATAAACGACAGCTTATTATCGGTAATCTGGTGATTGCCACTTTTGGAGCTACGCTAGTTTTCGTAGCAGGCTTTTTCGATCTATTTTTCCTGATGGAACAACCCATTTTATGGGCCAAAGCCACCACCGTAATGCCGATGATACTCGAAATTGTGGGCGTTTATGCAGTATTTGCGTTTTTGGTAAGCCTCATCCGTGAGCTGGTTAAAGATATGCAAGATGTTAAAGGCGATACAAAAGTGGGCTGCCGCAACATTCCTATTGTGCTGGGCAATTCAGTAAGCATTTTTATCGTATGGGTGTTGCAGCTTATTTTGCTTGCCGTAGTAGGCTGGTGGCAATTTGTCCTTTTTAGGGATGGGGCTTTAGCAGCCTTCGGTTTTTTGTTTATTACCGACATGCTGATTTTACTGTCTGGCCTACAGCTGATTGGGAGTCCTAAAAAGCGTGATTTCGGCATCGTTTCCGTCTTATTGAAACTGGTGATGCTCACCGGAATTTTATCTATTTTATTTATCAGCTTATGAATGCCTTACTTCAAAATTTGGCGGCTTTCGAAGTTATTTTAGCCTCAAAATCTCCGCGCCGGCAGCAGCTTTTGGCTGATATGGATATTCCGTTCAAAGTATTGACCAAGGACACCGACGAAAGTTTTCCGGCTGATTTGCCGGCGGAAAAAATTGCGAGCTACTTGAGCCAGGTAAAGGCAAACGCTTTTTCTGCTGACGAACTTCCCGAAAATTTCTTGCTAATAACAGCTGATACTGTTGTGGTAAAAGACCAATTGCCATTGAATAAGCCCGAAAATAGGGCAGAGGCAGTTGCAATGCTGCAAACTTTGTCGGGTTGCACCCATAAAGTAATCACGGGCATTACGCTACGGAGCCGAGAAAAAATGCTCAGCTTTGCTGAAATTTCCGAGGTAACTTTTGATAATTTAGAACAGGAAGAGATCGACTTTTATGTTGAGCAGCACAAACCTTTTGACAAGGCGGGTGCCTATGGCATACAGGAATGGATTGGCGTGATTGGTATTTCCGGCATGCGCGGTTCTTTTTACAATGTGATGGGCTTGCCAACGCATAAATTGTATCAAGCATTGAAAGCATTTTAGTGTCACCTTACCGAAATGAAAATATTTATAAGCAGCTTAAAAAGAAATAATTAAAAACTTTAAAAACAGATGAAACAGCGAAGTTTTTTCAAACAGTCACTGCGTTACTTTTTCCAGGGATTGTTGTATTTGGCACCCATTACGATCACTATCTGGAGTATGTACATCATTTTTGGATGGGTCGATGGCTTGCTGATTAGCTTTATTGATGACATATTAAAGGTGCATATTCCGGGCTTGGGTATTATTGTTTTGCTGATCCTTATCACCCTTATTGGTGCGTTGGGTTCAACTATTTTGTTTAAGCCAATGATTTCATTTTTTGATCAGCTTTTTGTTAAAGCGCCTTTGATAAAAATTATCTACACCTCTGTAAAAGACCTTGTTTCGGCTTTTGTTGGCCAAAAGCGCCGTTTCAATGAACCTGTTTTAGTCAAAATCGGCAAAGGCTACGAGCTAGAAAAGATTGGATTTATTACTAACAAAGATTTAAAGTTTCTTGGCATTCGCGATCAAAAGGTTGCCGTATATTTGCCCCACTCTTACGCCTGGTCTGGAAATTTATTTATCGTACCGGTCGAAAACATTAAACCTATTGATGCCTCAGCCACTGAAGTGATGAAATTTATTATTTCGGCAGGTGTCACAAATCTTGATACTATAGATGACGAAAAATCAACTTCCTAAAAAACCTGTAATACTTATTACCAACGACGATAGCTACAGCGCCAGCGGATTGCGCAAACTCATCAAGCTAATGCGGCCACTTGGCCATGTAGTTGTAGTGGCTAGCGATCAGGTGATGTCGGGCATGGGCCACGCCATTACCATAAAAACGCCATTACGCTTGAAAAAAGTAGCTGATGAAACTGATTACCAAGAATATGTTTGTAATGGCACACCCGTTGACTGCGTAAAACTGGGGTCGCAAGTTGTGTTAAAGGCCAAGCCTGATTTACTCGTTTCCGGTATTAATCACGGTTCAAATGCCTCAATCAATGTGATTTATTCTGGCACAATGGCAGCAGTGCTAGAAGCTTGTATCGACGGAATTCCTGCTGTTGGCTACAGCTTACTGGACTACAGTCTGGATGCCAATTTTGATCATGTAGATGATTTCGTAGTGAAAATTGCTAAAAAAGTGCTGGCAGACAGCTTGCCTGTGGGCGTTTGCCTCAATGTAAATTTACCCGCCATCAGCGACGAAAAACCTAAAGGAATTAAAGTGTGCAGGCAGTCTCATGCGCGCTGGGTAGAGGAGTTTGACTCGCGCCTCGATCCGCGTGGAGGTGATTATCACTGGCTTACCGGACGTTTTGAGAACGACGATATGGCTGAAGATACCGATCAACATGCGCTCAACAATAATTTTGTTTCAGTGGTGCCGGTGCAGTATGATTTGACGGCTTACAAAGCGCTGAAAGCTATAGAAGACTGGAATTTGTAACTTTGTGCCATGGCTTGGAAAAATCATAACACAATTATTGCCGGCTTTTTGGCTGGACTCCTGTTATACGGAGTATCCTACGTTTTGCTGCTTTTTTTGTGGCAGTTTCCTCTGGTAGCTTCAAATTTGACCGAAGCGCGTATACCTTTTTTAATTGCGCTTATTCCAAATCTTATTTTGATGCGGTTCTGGCTGATGAATAAGGATAAACAGTCCAGTGGGAAGGGTGTTTTATTGCTTACATTTTTAACAATGCTCGCCGTGTTTTTGCTTGTATAACCTATAAAAACAGTTGTTTTGCGCTATTATATAATTGCTGGTGAAGCCTCAGGAGACCTACATGCCTCAAATCTTATTGCTGCTATTCGTCAAAGGGATGCGCAAGCTGAAATTAGGGCCTGGGGTGGCGATTTAATGGACAAACAAGGCGCTACAATTGTAAAACATTACCGCGATCTGGCTTTTATGGGCTTTGCCGAAGTAATTTTAAACCTGCGCACCATTACCCGAAATCTTTCTTTTTGTAAAAAAGACTTGCTTAGCTTTAAGCCAGATGTGTTGATACTCATTGATTATCCCGGCTTTAATTTGCGCATTGCAGAATTTGCACATAATAAAAACATCAAAGTTGTTTATTATATTTCACCGCAAATCTGGGCTTGGAAAAAGGGACGTGTCCACACTATTAAGCGTGTGGTGGATAAAATGCTGGTGATTCTGCCTTTTGAAAAAGCTTTTTACAATAATTATAAGGTAGCCGTTGACTTTGTAGGTCATCCGCTGCTCGACGCTTTGCAAAATTATCCTTGGCAGCAGGAAGCGGATTTTCGGAAACGAAATAATTTCTCTGAGAAGCCTATAATTGCTATGCTTCCCGGCAGTCGCAAACAAGAAGTAAGCCGCATGTTACAGCAAATGTTGGTTATGGTAAAGCATTTCCCCGACTACGAATTTGCCATCGCTGCAGCACCTTCGCTGGAAATGTCGTTTTATGAAAATATTATCGGACAAAGTGAAGTAAAAGTTGTGCAACAGCAAACTTACGATCTGCTCAAGCACGCCCATGCCGCAATGGTAACTTCTGGAACAGCTACGCTGGAAACCGCACTGATAGGCACACCAGAGGTGGTTTGCTACAGCGGAAACCGTATTTCTTACGAAATTGCCCGCCGTATTATTGACGTAAAATATATTTCGCTGGTCAACCTGATTATGGATCGCGAAATCGTCAAAGAACTTATCCAGGACGACTTTAACGAAATACAATTACGAAAGCAGTTAAATCTGTTGCTAAGTGATAATAAATTTCGTCAACAAATGCTTTCTGAATTTGATTCGTTGCGCGAAAAGCTGGGTGGGAGCGGTGCATCTCAGGAAGCTGCAGATCATGTCATTAAATTAATTGGACTGCATTGATCACTAAAATTTTGACGGTTTCATACTTTTGATTTATCTTGCGGTTGATTTCTACAACCAAGCGAAATTCACATGTTCAATCGGCACAAATATCCTTTTATAAGGCTGTTAATACCTTTTGGTTTAGGTATTTGGATAGGCTTGAACTCCTTTTTTGTGCTAAGCGATTCGCTGTTGTTTTCAGTTTTTGCTGGACTCATAATACTAGCCGTTTTTAGCACAATTTGGCTTAAATCATACCGATGGAGATGGGTTTTTGGTATGCTGGTAAGTCTGATCTTGATTTCGGCTGGAATATTAATTGTTAATCTGCGGAATCCGTTGAACAATAACGCTCATCTTGTGCGTCAGGAGCTGCAGGCTGGGGGAATGTTTCTAGCGCGAATTATCGAGCCACCGCAA
>Ga0222672_1000288_pt1 | contig 22347 bp, 16 predicted proteins | sample AntAcemetagen799_FD_179810 | JGI IMG/M metagenome (GOLD analysis project Ga0222672, IMG submission 179810) | Saline water microbial communities from Ace Lake, Antarctica - #799 | ecosystem: Environmental > Aquatic > Non-marine Saline and Alkaline > Saline | place: Antarctica: Ace Lake...
CAGACGTTCAAATCCCCAGCATCAACTGAAGATGAATGATTTGACAAATATGAATATCACCAATACTTTTGCTGATAAAATTGCTGATGGCGATACATTGGTTGACTTTCTAAAATCACTGGAGCCTATTTCGAGTGAGGCCGAGCGCGATTATATGTTTAATCTGGTGAAGACAAATAATTATACCATGATGAAGCGCTTTTTCTATAATTTTTGGCTTACACGAAATTATGGAGATCCGGAAGCTACTTGGATGCAGTACCATTATGAAGTTAGAAAAGTGAATTCATCTTATGAAACGCCGACAAAAAAAGGCTATGCCACTGATCGTGGACGCGTTTACCTTAAATATGGGCCACCAAATCATATTACGGAAAGTTACAATGAGCCAGGCGCCTATCCTTACGAAATCTGGCAGTATTATACCTTAGGAAATCAACGAAATAAGCGTTTTGTGTTTGCTACTAAAGATATGGTTACCAATGATTTTGTGCTAATTCACTCTGATGCTCAAGGCGAATTGGCGAATTACCGGTGGCAACTTGATATCTATAAACGCACCTGGGATCCCAGTAGTATTGATCAAACAGCACCACCCGACGCTTGGGGAAATAGGGCCACAGATTACTATAATCAGCCGCGTTAAAACCCTTTTAGGGTATAATGAGCACTGCTTCAGTTTGTTGTCGTTATGGCTTCCTGTTTTTTGTTTCTCAGAAAATGAACTTATCTTTGCCTCTCATTTTGCGAGCCTTTGGCGCAACTTACCGGTATGAAAAAATTTGGTTTTCTCCTTGTTCGTTCAATAGCTAATCTGCTGGGTTTATTGCCTATGCGAGTACTTTACCTACTCGCCGATTTTTTCTATTTTATCATTTATTATATCATTCGTTATCGGCAAAACGTTGTGAGACAGAATTTACAAACGAGTTTTCCTGAGAAAACAGCTAGCGAACGCAAGCAGATAGAAAAGGAGTTTTTTCATCACTTTGCTGATTTGATGGCAGAATATGTGAAAATGACACAAGTCTCTGAAAAGGAAATGCAAAAAAGGATTACGATCGAAAACCCGGAAATACTTGATAAGCTGCATAATGAAGGCAAAAGTGTTTTTTTGGCTTTAGGCCATTGTGGCAATTGGGAGTGGTTTGGAATGGCCTTTTATCTTTTTATGAAACACAAACCTTTTGCCATTTATAAGCGGCTTTCTAATCCGTATTTTGACGATTTTATTAAATCACTGCGTATGGCAATTGGTCCGGTGCAGATGATAGAATCGCGTGGCGCTTATCGGTCTTTGAAGCAATCAAATGAACAGATCAATGCGGTAGTAATTGCGGCTGATCAAAGTCCATCTGGAACAGAGCAGGATTATTGGACCAATTTTCTAAATCAGGATACGGCATTTTTTACCGGTCTTGAAAAAATGGCTAAGGCGCTGGATTATGCCGTTGTTTTTGTTGAGAATATTAAAGTGAAAAGAGGCGTCTATAAAGTGGTGTTAAGTCCAATAAGTCTTGATCCTAAAACGGAGTCAACAAATTATATTATAGAAACTTATGCCAGATTATTGGAGCAAACAATAGTTAGAAATCCTTCCAACTGGCTTTGGTCTCATCGACGTTGGAAACATCAACGAAACAAACCCGAAAGCCATGCCTAAAGTTGCTGTTGTAATCTTAAACTTCAATGGAAGGCGTTTTCTGGAACGCTTTTTGCCCAGCGTGATTGCACATAGCCAGGATGAAGCTGATATTATAGTGGCAGACAATGCTTCAACGGATGACTCTGTTAGCTTTTTAAAAAATAATTATCCTGAAATAAGGCTGATTCAAAATGCTAAAAATCAGGGTTTTTCTACTGGTTACAATCTGGCATTAAAACAGGTTGAAGCAGATTATTATGTGTTGTTAAATTCTGATATTGAAGTTACGCCGAATTGGATTAAACCGGTGATTGACTTGATGGAAAAAGACCCATTGGTCGCCGCTTGTCAACCAAAAATTAGATCGCTCGAACAACCCGAACTTTTTGAATATGCTGGTGCTGGAGGAGGATTTATTGACAAATTTGGCTATCCTTTTTGCCGTGGTCGTTTATTTTTGCATCTGGAAGAAGACCTTGGGCAATACGATGACGACTTAGAAGTATTTTGGGCCAGTGGCGCCTGTATGTTCGTTAGGGCCAATTTATATCACCAGCACGGTGGCCTTGATGATAGTTTCTTTGCACACATGGAAGAGATAGATTTTTGCTGGCGGATGAAAAATCAGGGCTTTAAAATATTATATACCGGAAAATCAACAGTATATCATATTGGTGGTGGCACATTGCCAAAGAAATCTTCGCGCAAAACTTACCTAAACTTTAGAAACAATCTTTCCTTGTTATATAAGAATTTGCCTCAAGATCAGTTGTTTAAGGTGATATTTTTGCGACTAATTTTGGATGGTGTGGCCAGCTTCAAATTCTTGTTTCAGGCTGGTATTGCCGATTTTTTTGCAGTGATGCGTGCCCATCTTCATTTTTATAGAAAACTACCACAACTGAGCAAAAAGCGTTCAACTATTCATCCGCATACGGTTAGCAGGGTTTATCAGAAAAACATTGTTTTTGAACATTTCTTATTAAAAAAGAAACGCTTTACAAGCCTTAATCCTAAAGACTTTTCCTAAGCAAATAATCAACAGCCATGCGGTATCCGTCCATGCCAAAACCACTAAGGGAGGCTTTTGACACTTCTGCTGTAAAAGATTTTTTACGGTAGTTTTCCCGCGCAAAAATATTGCTGAGATGTACTTCAATTACCGGAATTTTTAGTGATCTAATCGTGTCAGCAAGTGCAATTGAAGTGTGGCTATAAGCCGCCGGATTAAATACAATCCCATCAAATTCATGGTCAGTTGCTTGTAATATGTTAATTAGCTCACCTTCTATATTGCTTTGTTTATAGGTGATTTCGGCTTTCGGGAAAAGCTTAAACAGCTGCTCGATAAAACTGTCGAAAGTCTGATGCCCGTATATTTCCGTTTCGCGGGTGCCGGTAAGATTCAAATTGGGTCCGTTGAGAATGAGAATGCGCATGTGAATTAGTTTTTGCTTCACAAAGATAATTTTATAAACCATTTCTGCACGATTTTGGGAAGCACTTTCACGCTTTGTTTTAGTTTTGATGCGAAAAAAGACAAATCTCATTTTAAATTGGCAGAAATTCAGGAGCTAAGTCGTTTTTAATGGATTATTCACTTTAGGCATTGAGCCGGAGTCTAAAATTGCTTACTTTTGCAGCGATAATACCAATAGGGGTGCCTTTGCCCGCAATAGCGGGATGAAATACAGGCTGAGATCAAACCCTTTGAACCTGAACGGATAATGCCGACGTAGGGAACAAAAGCATCTCATTTTCCTCTATTGATTTAAATGTTTACACTTAAATCAATGAGTTATGTTTAACAAAAAAATCTTTCTTTTAGTGCTCATTTTTTTGCCGTGGAGCTTGGCAGCGCAGTATTCTATTAGCGGAAAAATTATCTCGGCCGATGATGGCGATGCACTTGCCGGCGCCCATGTTACTATAGTCCAAAACGCTTACCATCAGGTTACTGATGCTGATGGTAGCTTTGAGTTTAAAAACTTGAAGCCTGGAAAATACGATCTTTCAACTTCCTTTTTAGGCTTCGAAAATCAGGTGAAAGGGTTTGAGCTTTCACAAGATAGAAACTTGCAAATTGTGATGCAACCCGCAACATTTTTGCAAGATGAAGTTGTAGTGAGTGCTTCGCGGCCAGTGCCCAAAACGCCCCTAACACAAAGCTTTGTGGATGCGGCCAATATCAGCAAAAATAATAGCGGTGCCGACCTGCCTTATTTATTGCAGCAAACACCGTCATTGGTTGTTAGTTCAGATGCTGGCACTGGAATAGGTTATACCAGTCTGAGGATCAGGGGTTCTGATATTACTCGTATCAATGTAACCATGAATGGTGTGCCCGTTAACGATCCCGAATCTCATGGGGTGTTTTTCGTTAATTTACCTGACTTTGCTTCTTCTATTGATAATATCAATATCCAGCGCGGCGTGGGCACTTCCACCAATGGCTCAGCGGCATTTGGCGCCAGCCTCAACATCAAAACCGATGCGCCCTCCGACGAAGCTTTTGCCCGTTTGGAGTCGAATGCAGGTTCGTATAACAGCTTTAGAAATAGCCTGAATTTCTCAACTGGAAGAAGCGAAAAGGGCTTTGCCCTGAATGGCCGCCTCAGCAAAATTACGTCCGATGGCTATGTGGATCGTGCCTGGTCTGACCTGGCTTCTTATTACCTTTCTGGCTCCTGGTCGAGTAACCGAACGCTGATCAAATTGATTGCAACTAGCGGAAAGCAAGCTACTTATCAAGCCTGGAATGGTGTGCCAAAAGACAGCCTAAAAACAGCATCGGGCAGGCGCTATAATCCTTCGGGTGAGATGCTTGATGAAGATGGAAATTTAATCGGTTATTACAAAGATCAAACAGATAATTACCAGCAGGATTATTACCAGTTGCATATCGCACACCAGTTTACCGACGAATTGCGTTTGAGCGGTGCGGCATTCCTTACCAAAGGCCGCGGTTACTATGAAAGCTGGAAAAATCAGCGCAAATTCAGCGATTATCAACTTCCAAATGTTATCATCGGTGGCGATACGATTCGCCGGACTGATCTGGTTCAACAAAAGTGGCTAGATAACAGTTTCTATGGTTTTAACCTGGCGTTGAATCACACGACAAAACGCCTAAATACTACTTTCGGCGGCGGCTGGAACCAGTATGATGGCGATCATTATGGCTATATAAGTTGGGCGCAATATAGTTCGGAGAGCTTGAATGATAGACCTTGGTATGAGAATAACGGACTTAAAACGGATTATAATATCTATGTCAAAAGCCTTTTTGAGTTGAACCGGAAGTTGAGCCTTTTTGCTGACCTTCAATTTCGACATATCGACTACGATATTTCTGGCATTCACGACGATTTAAGGGATATTAGCCAGAAACATCAATTTGACTTTTTCAATCCCAAAGCGGGTGTGTTTTATACAATTAATAAGCAAAATAGCGCTTATTTCTCCGTTGCTTTTTCTCAACGCGAGCCAAACCGCTCCGTTTATCGTGATGCGGATCCTACGCAAGAAATCAAGCACGAGAAACTACTAAATTTTGAAGCTGGTTATGCCTTTAATAGTCAGAAATTTACGCTCAATTCAAATGTGTATTATATGCAGTATAAAGACCAACTTGTGCTTACCGGGAAAATAAATAATGTAGGCGCTGCCATACTTACCAATGTTCCTGAAAGCTATCGTTTTGGAATAGAAAACAGTATTAACTATTCGATTAACAGCGTTTTGAGCCTTGGTGGTCACTTTAGCGTCAGTACCAATAAGATAAAGAATTACACCCATTTTGTTGATAATTGGAATTACTGGGATAATCCTGAAGTTGAACCCTATCAATATGCAACGGAAATGGGAACAACCAATATTTCATTTTCGCCTGATGTGGTGGCTGGTTTGCAAATTGGTGTTAAACCCTTTAACGGCTTGTTAGTTGACTTGCAAACAAGTTATGTAAGTCGTCAATACCTGGATAATAGCTCCAGCAAAGACCGCAGCCTAGATCCTTATTTGGTTTCAAGTGCTCGCATTATTTATGAAATTCCACAGCAGCTATTTAAGAAATTGGAGCTTAAGTTGCAGATGAATAATCTTTTCAGCACTTGGTACGAAACCAATGGATGGGTTTATCAGTATGTTAGTGAAAAGCAAGAATATACTTTGGATGGTTATTTCCCTCAAGCGCCTATCAATGCCATGTTTGGCCTATCGGTGACTTTCTAAGTATTGAATTATTTTCTTCAAAAACAGGAATGGTTGAGATATACTATTCCTGTTTTTTTGTCCTATTTTATTGGCTTTGTCTGGATATCACAAAAGCTATCACAAAGTTTCCGTTTTTAAACGCTAATCTTTCGTTGCAGTGATTTTTTGTACATTTATCGCATAATAAACAGCATCTCAATTATTTTTCGGAAATATTTGAGCGTTTTTAATCACCAATTAAAATTTAAATATATGGTACCACGCGTTTCAACCTTAGGCGGTTATATCTTTGAATATCAAAAAAGCGTTACGAATCCTACTGGTTTTTGGGCGCATGTAGCGGATAGTTTTTTCTGGCGCAAAAAATGGGATAATCTTCTCAACTGGGACTTTGAAAAAGCAGAAATTAGCTGGTTTGAAGGTGCAAAACTAAATATCACAGAGAATATTTTTGAGCGTCATCTATTTTATAGAGGCAATCAAAAAGCGATTATCTGGGAACCTAACGATCCTGCCGAAGCCGCACGCGAGTTGACTTATCAAGAATTATTTAATGAGGTGAAGCGTTTTAGCAATGCTTTACATAAAGCAGGTGTAAAAAAGGGTGATGTCGTAGGGATTTATCTCCCCATGGTTCCCGAGCTCGTTATTGCTATGCTGGCCTGCGCGCGCATTGGTGCTATTCACTCTATTGTTTTTGCTGGTTTTTCGGCCCAATCGCTGTCCGATCGTATGATTGATGCAGGAGCTACGATGCTTATCACTGCTGATGGTGGTTTTCGCGGCAATAAAATTACGCCACTCAAAGCCATTGCGGATGAAGCGATGGAGAAATGCAACTGCGTAAAAACTGCCATAGTGCTTAAACGCACCGGCGTGCAAATCCAGATGAAAGCTGGTCGTGATATTTATTGGGACGATTTTTTGGAGGGCGTTTCAACAGAAAACGAAGCCGTGCTTATGGATGCAGAAGATCCGCTGTTTGTGCTTTATACCAGTGGCTCGACCGGAAAGCCCAAAGGACTTGTGCATACTACTGCTGGCTATATGGTCTATACGGCTTATACATTTAGGAATGTTTTTCAGTACGGCGATGGCGATGTGTATTTTTGCAGCGCCGATATTGGTTGGATTACCGGCCACAGTTATTTGGTTTATGGGCCACTGCTCAATGGCGCTACAAGCCTGATGTTTGAGGGTGTTCCCACCTTTCCGGACGCGGGGCGCTATTGGGAAATTATTGACAAACACCAAGTAAATCAGTTTTATACTGCGCCCACGGCTATTCGTTCGCTGATGGCGATGGGTATGGAATGGCTTGATGGCAAACACCTGAAAAGCTTGAAAGTGCTAGGTACTGTTGGCGAGCCGATAAATGAAGAAGCCTGGCATTGGTATCATGATCATATTGGAAAAAACCGCTGCCCGATTGTGGATACTTGGTGGCAAACCGAAACCGGTGGCATTATGATTAGCCCGCTGGCTGGCATCACGCCCACCAAGCCATCTTATGCTACGATGCCGCTGATGGGAATTCAGCCTGTGATTGTCGATCAGGAAGGTAAAGAATTGACAGGAAATAGTGTAGAAGGAAACCTGTGTATAAAATATCCTTGGCCTGGCATCGCCAGAACGATTTGGGGAGACCATGAAAGATTCCGGCAGACGTATTTCTCAACCTATAAAAATATGTATTTCACGGGAGACGGCGTAAAGCGCGACGAAGACGGTTATTATCGAATCCTGGGAAGGGTAGATGATGTAATAAATGTTTCAGGCCACCGCATGGGGACTGCCGAAATAGAAAATGCCATCAACGAACATCCGTTGGTTACTGAATCAGCTGTGGTGGGCTTTCCGCATGAGATTAAAGGACAAGGAATTTACGCTTATGTTGTTTGTACTAATTTTAGTACTGGAGGCGAGGAAGGCATCCGTCAATCGGTAATGCTGGCTGTGAGCAAAATTATTGGGCCTTTTGCCAGACCCGACAAAATCCAGCTCGTTAGCGGTCTTCCTAAAACCCGATCGGGAAAGATTATGCGCCGTATTTTGCGTAAGATTGCAGAAGGAAATAGCAGCGATTTTGGCGATACAACTACTTTGTTGAATCCAGAAATTGTTGAAGAAATTGTGCAGGGAAAAATTTAAAAGCTTGTCATTCAACGCTTTCTGGCGGCAGGCAGGAATGAATCTCCTATTTATTACCGGATATCAATGCATGTTGATAAGCTTTCTGTGCCACAAAACACTATTTTTGCCGCCATGCGCTTTTGGATACTTCTGATTTGGTTAACTTTTAGCTTGAAGGCTTCGGCACAACTTTCGTCCGTTTACCGGATCGATACCCTGCTTTCAGATCAGGTGAATCCAATTCATCCGGCCATTCATCCAGACGGAACGAAGTTGTTGTTTACATCAGCTGCAGATAGTCAGGTATATTTTTATGATATCAATAGTGCTGTAATTCATAAACTTACGAACGAATCCGAAGCAGTAGCTTCTGCTTGTTGGTCTCCTAATGAAGAAAAAATTGTGTTTGTAAGCCATCCAGAAGGACAGCTAAAACAGCAGTTTTTGGCTGGTAAATCCTCCTTACTTATTCCAGAAAGGGCTTTAGAAGCTTGTGCGCCACAATTTAACCATGAAGGCAATCTGCTGATGTTTATTGGCCAGCGCCAAAGTCAGCAACAGCCGCATATTTTTACCTACGATTTTAAGTATGATAATTTGAATCAACTCACGCGAGACTTTGTGGTAGAAAATCCACGTTGGTCGCCTTCTGATGAGTTGATAAGCTTTGATACAAAGGAAGGTTTGCGTAGTAAAATTGTATTATTGAACTGGTATGGAGCAGTATATCAAGAGATTATAAATGACAGCTTAAACCTATTTGATGCCAACTGGGCCGATTCTGATTACAAAATGATTTATATTGGCCATAAGTCACAGCGATATTTTTTAATCAGCAGCAGACTCAATGATGACGGCTTTTCTGTATTGTTAGAGAGCGAGTTTCCGCTATCAAATCCAATTTGGATACCCAATTCCGAGAAAGTTCTTGTAACTTGCACGAATTATGCCGGAGAGCAGCTGATTTTAAGGCTGAATCTGGATGAACAAACCACTTATGAAGATGTTTTATTAAAAATTTTAAAAGAATGAGTACAAACGAAGAATTTGATTTTAAGAAGATTTTGCCCATCGCCATCATTGTTGGCGCGGTGCTATTGTTAATAATTTTTTGGAGCCGCATGACGGTAACCATTCCAGCGGGTCACGGAGGTGTATTGTTTAAACTTTTTGCTGGCGGTGTGGACACGGAACAGACCTACAAAGAGGGCTTTCATTTTTTGGCACCCTGGAATTCCATGTATCTGTATGAAACACGTCAACAGGAAGTAGCTGAAGAGATGAATGTTTTGTCATCAAATGGATTGGAAATACGGGTTGATTTTTCGGCCTGGTACCAACCCAGTTGGACTGAATTAGGTTTGTTACATTCTCAGATTGGATCAGATTATATGCGTCGTGTGGTGATTCCTTCATTGAGGTCGGCAGCCCGTTCAGTAGTTGGACGATATACTCCTGAACAAATTTATTCTACTAAGCGTGATGCTATTCAGATTGAAATCTTTGATGAAACCAAGAAACTGCTGGATGAAAAATTCGTCCAACTCAATCAGGTGCTGATTCGTTCTATTACACTTCCACCTACTATCAAAACAGCCATCGAAAGTAAACTAAAGCAGGAGCAGGAAGCTCTTGAGTATGAATTTAAACTCGAAAAGGCTGAGCAGGAAGCTGAACGTCAGCGCATTGATGCTGAAGGTAAGGCCCGTGCCAACAAAATTTTAAGCGCTAGTATTACCGAACAAATTTTGCGCGAAAAAGGGATAAATGCAACCCTTAAACTGGCAGAATCCCCTAATTCAAAAGTGGTGATTATTGGTAATTCGGGTGATGGTATGCCTATAATCTTGGGCGATAATAAATAGTATTTACAGTAGTCTATTGATTTTTGATTTGTCCCGGAGAATACTTTCCGGGGCAAATCTTTTTGTTATGGCATTATTTCTTTTGCAAGTTGGGTGAGCTTCATACATCTTTTGGCTTGGCCAAATATTATGGCTATCGCGTGTCGTTCGATAACAGCCAAATGCGCCTTCGGGCTTTAAAAATCACATTATCGACGTTATGCATTAGTTATATAGTAGGTTAATAGTTTTGTCGTATTTTTGCCGATCAAATGAAAACACAGACTATACGTATTAAAAATAAACGTGCCAGCTTTGAATATTTTCTGGAAGATAAGCTGGTGGCCGGTATTGTGCTAACTGGTACAGAAATTAAGTCGATAAGGCAGGGAAAAGTGAGCCTCAACGAAGCTTACTGTGCTTTTGAAGGTGATGAACTTTTCGTACGTGAAATGCACATTGCCGAATATACTTATGGCACGCATTACAACCATGAAGCCAAACGCGACCGCAAGCTTTTATTGCATGCACGCGAACTAAAGAAGCTCAAAACTAAGGCAACAGAAAAAGGCTATACTATTGTGCCTGTGGTGCTTTTTGTAACTGAGCGCGGCCTGGCCAAACTGGAAATTGCACTTGCCAAAGGAAAACATCATTACGACAAACGCAATAGCCTAAAGGAAAAAGATTCTAAACGCGAACTCGATCGGCTCAAACAATTGTAAAACTTAATCTCAACTTATGAAGTCTACTTTTTTGTTACTGCTTGTAATGCTTTCTGTTGGAAGCGTCCAGGCACAAGATCAAATTATTGAGTGGCTGGATTTTGAAACAGCTATCGAAAAACAACAAGAGAAACCTAAAAAGATTTTTATCGATATGTACACCGATTGGTGTGGCTGGTGCAAAAAAATGGACAAAGAAACATTTGCACATCCTGATATTGCTGCCTTTATGCAAGATCATTTTTATATGGTGAAATTTGATGCCGAACGTTCTGATACAGTCATTTTTATGAATCGCTCTTTTGTGAATAAAAATCCTGGAAAATCCAGAAGCTCCCACGAGTTGGCGCAAGCCTTGCTCAAAGGCAAAATGTCTTACCCCAGTTATGTATTCTTGAATGAAGAGATGCAGATTATCAGCGTTGTGCCCGGATTTTTTCCACCTAAAAGCTTTGAGCCAGTAATCAATTATTTTGGTAGCGGAGCTTATGATAATCAGGATTGGGAAAAATACAGTAAAACTTTCAGAGGGGTAATCACCAAGTAATTGTTTTTGTGTGGTTTGGTTTTATTCAACTACAAGCGGATGCTTTATTGAAAATGACTTACCCTCTTTACTTATTCCACGAACGAAAATCTCGTAGCTTCCTGATAATTTAGGTATTTCAAAGCGAATGCCATTTTTCAAATCTAAAGCGGTAAGGTTTGGATTCCAGTATATGGTATTGGCAAAATCAGGGTTTTCATGCTTGGCTTCAGTGTTCTTTAATTGACCTTTTTCAGGTGTAAAAAACTGGTAATCCAAAAATAAACCATTTTCGGGTAAGTCGATATTTGCAAAATAGCCCTGTTTGGAGATCAAGTGGATAATGCCTCCATAGGTAAAGGCACCTTTGATGTATGGAGCATTGATTATTTCGATGCGGTCAAGTTCGCTAGGAGAAATGGCCAATACCGCCTCCGGATTGTCAATAGCCACCTGATCAACCATTACTAATGGCTCAAAAACAAGTATTTCTGAATTGTTGCTCAGCACTTTAAAGTATTTTTCACCCTGCTTTTTACGCACCTTGGCCAGTGTAGGTAGTTCGTTAAAATATTCTTCTAGGTTGGGTAGTTCCACATAATTTGCAAGGCTCACTATTTCTGTTGGAGTACCGTAAAAAACCCTGTTGAACCTTGTTTCAAATGTATCTCTGAGAACTGCTGTTTCGTAATAAAAATTTGCAACTTGTTGCTTATTAACCAGCTCAAGCGCCAAAGCTTTTTCAGCTTGATTTAAATGAAAAGCAGTGTCAGGAAGCTGAATAGGAATGCTGCAAAAATCATTGTCAACAAGCAGTTCAGCAGCTGAGCCCAGACTTTTTTCTGTACACACAAAAAGGTCTCTTCTGCCTGTGTAGGCAGGAAGCGCGAGCAGGTATTTTCCCTGATCATTGGTTTCTGTTGCTAAAAAATCGCGCCCATTACCAATAATGGAAAGCTTGACTCTTGCGCCGGCTATCACCGAATCGTTGGCCTTGTCTTTTAGCATACCCGAAATAGATAAACCTGTTGTCTCAGGCAAGTATTCTATCTGACTAAACCCCTGTTGATTAGCAGCACTGTATTGGTTGGATACTAGTGCCTCAGTAGGCACAATACTAACACATACGTTTAAAAGTTTTTCGCCAATATCTGGAAGCAGTTTCACTAGTTCCATGTTTGAAACCCTTAATGTGTCATTTGGGATATTTGAGGTAATCAAACTTTCGCTTTGAATTTTTACAAGCGGAAGAAAATTGACTGAATCTACCAAAAAATTGCTAACAGGTTTCTCCGCATTAACAATTTTGAGCCTGACATAGGCATATGCTTTTGGTCCTATATTACGCATATACTTTGTGTACACACGCAAATAATAGTTGCCGCTAATCAAATCAGTTGGTATTTCCAGTTTGCCATGCGCTCCATCAGCTGTAAGTGAAAATTTTCCGGTGGACATCGGCGCGGCTTGCGGACTAATTAATTCAACATAGAGTACTTTACTCAGTTGTTCGTCTGTCTTTTTATTGGGAATTTGAAATGCTGTAAATGCGATATTTTCGCCAGTGCAATATATACTTCTGTCTGTAAACAATGCAAACTGCTCAACTTCAGGAAAACTTCTGCGCTCCTGAGCGCGAATTTCCATGCATTGTATGAGACTGAAAATCATGCTAAACCAAAATAGTGTTCTTGTTTTCATATCAATTAGGCCAAAAGTCAGGTTTAACAATTACGCCACCTTTACTGGTGCAATCTACGCATTCATCATTGAGCCATACAGGCCAATATGATACTTCATCTCCCATGAGATAGGCTGGATAATCTCTTGGATTAATCTCAATGACTCCAATTCGGAGCACAGTGGGTGAGCAGGATGAGTTATAGTCAAGGGCCAGGCCTGGATTGGTCGTGAAAATACGATGATTTTTGAGTTGTGAAGCTCTAAAAAAGCCTAGCACTTCCTGATCAGTATCTGAAAGATCGTTTATATTACCTTTGATGGCCAGCGGTTGAGTCTCATATAGGCTACCGCCAAGCAAGCTGTTCTGTCGCATTTGATCCCAGTAATTAAAGGCTGCATCCGTAAGTGAATATTGCTTCACCAGGAGGCTGTATCCATATTCAAAACGCACGCTTTGGTTGCTTACAAAGTTTAGCGGTAGTCTCTGAAAAGTATTTTCATTGAGGTTACTTGTGGTCAGAGTAAAAATCTCAGGAATTTGATTCGTTCGCCAACAATACATAAGTGAGGAATCAGGAGGTACAACATGATGCACTTCGCCGTCGTAATACCATTCCCGTGCATAAAGGCTGCGGTATTCATAGGTTTCTTCAAGTACCCAATAAATATTTCTACTATCGTTGTTATCACCTTTATAATCGAGATAAAACTGAACCCCGCGTGTAATATCTTGTGGTGTATTGCCTTCTTGATTCTCCAGCTCAAAATATACAGAATCAAGAGCAGGACAAGGTGTCAGTGTGTCGAAATCGGATTGTAATATCTTGCCTTCTTGAGTTAATACTTCCAGCCTGAAAGCAGTTCCGATGGTAAGAAATTCCTGATCTATCTCGGCTTGATAATCTCCGTTGCCCATATCCTGTAATAAAAAATTGTTGCCTCGGTTGTCAGCAATAGTTACCAGACAGCCAGAAACAGGCTGATATTGTGGGCTACTGATGGGTGAAGTACTGGAGATATTCACCGTTTGAATTCCTGCTCCGGCAAAAACGCCGCCATTTATAACATATTTGCGGGCATCGCTTCCTTTTATATCAGGATTGAAGGCTTTTTCGCAACTAAAAAGTAGCGCGAAAACCAAAAAAACTATGAGCCTTGCGTTATTCCGATGCATAATTTCCAATTTTAAATATCCATGTTGCAGTAAATATCGGTACGCCAATAATAGCATACTGATAGCTTCTTACGCGTCCGTTTTCAGCCTTGAAATAGGCAGCATAAGGGTTTTCTCTTCCGGTGAGGTTGTACAGGCTCAAGTTGAGTGAGCTGTGGATAAGTTTTTTCTTTTTCAGATTGCCTTCTAGGGTGAGCGACAAATCCATACGGAAATAGTCGGGCAGGCGATATGCGTTGCGTTCTGAATAATCAAAAAAAGGTGTGCCGTCAACATAATAGGCTGAGATTGGATAGGTGATGGGTTTTCCGGTTTGGTAAGTAATGATTGTTGAAAAAGAAACCCGACGACTGAGGTGATAATTTAACACCATATTTACTACGTGCGGAATATCGAAGTTCGTTGGATACTGTTTGCCATCATTTATACTGTTCCATGGTTTTCCGCCATTTATTTTTATCAGTGATTGTGAATAGGTATAGGTTAGCCATCCTTCGAGACGGCGATTGCTTCTCTTAATAAATAATTCAATACCAGCAGCTTTTTGGTCGCCCTGCAACACGGTAGTCTCTACCTGAGCTGTCTCCAGAAAAGCTGCTCCATCTTTAAACTCGGGGTAATTTTTGGTGGCTTTGAAGTAAAACTCAGCAGAAAATTCTAAACCTGCTTTGGGCAGTGTGCGGAAAACACCAGCTGAAAACTGATTGCTTTGGGAGGGTTCTAAATGGTAGTCTGCTAATTTCCATTGCGCATTGGGCGAAATGGAAATGGTATTGTTGAGCATAAAAAGATTTTGATGCATTTGGTTGAAAGCCAATTTTACAGCGCCATTTTCATCTGTTTCGTAATTGACCGAAACACGAAAATCGGGTTGAAAATACCATTTGATAATTTCATTTTTGCCAAAGCTAATGGAGTCGTTAATATATCTTGGATCCATTGGGAATCCTGGTGAGTAAGTGTAGACTTTTTTTGGTCCCGCAGGGTTAAAAATACCCAGTCTTACACCTGCATTCAGCATTAAACGTGGCATCACTTCCCACGCATCTGCAATATAGAAGGCTGATTCGAGACCTTGTTCTTCTCCCAAATTGGTTTGTGTACGCAACGAAGTAATGCCAAAAGGTTTTACCAAACCCCTGTCAAGCTTATAAAGGTCGAAGTTAATGCCGTAATTAAGGCTGTGTTTTTCACTGATTTGCTGCTTAAAGTCGGCTTTTATGGCGTAGTCGCCAAGCTGATAGTCGTGTTTATAAGCACTTGAAATTTCTTGCTTGTCAATGGTGTTAAAAGCGTATTGAGCACCCGACAACACAAACTCTCCCCTCAGTGTTTTGCTAAAATTGTGCCCCATAGTAAAAGAAATGCCGCTGTTGGCATAATCGTATTCGGTGATGTCAGCCAACTGGAAGCGGTCTTTACTGTGATAAAAGAAGACAGCAGACTGGGTGTTTTTATTATCAAAATTAATACCTCCTGCCAAATCGTAAAAACCGGCTTTGCTATTGCGGATATCGGGGTCTTTTACCCTTTGCAAAATCCAGTCAGAGTAGGTGGACCGTGCGCTAAGTAAAACCGAAACAGCTTCTTTTTTGATCGGGCCTTCTACTACAATATTGGCAGAAATAGGACTGATGCCGCCATGTGCTGTAAAACTTTTACGGTTTCCCCTTCTGGTGATGATATTGAAAACTGATGAAAGCCTTCCGCCATAAGCAACGGGGATATGGCCTTTGTAAACCGAAAAATCTTTGATAATATCGCTGTTAAATGCCGGGAAAAATCCAAAAAGATGTGTAGGGTTAAAAATAGGAATACTATTAATAAAAAAAGCATTTTGATCGGCACCACCACCGCGCACATTAAGGCCTGAAGTGCCTTCGCCAACACTCACAATTCCTGGCAGTGTGCCAGAAACTTTCAATATATCACGTTCTCCCATAAGCATGGGAAGTTCTTTGACCGAGCGCATAGAGATTTTATCTAGGCCGGGATCTTTCTCTTTCATGCTGCGTTGCCTGTCGCCATAAACTACAAACTCCTCAATTTGATAGACTGTTTTTTTTAATTGAATACTAAAATTCCCGTCCGAGAGCACATTAAGCTGATATTTCTTCACTTCATATCCCATAAAATCAAACTTAATGTTGTAGTTGCCGGGTTTAAGCAGAAGCGTAAAGAAACCATTAACGTCAGTAACACCACCTGTTTGCGTTTCGTCGACAAATACGGTGGCATAAAAAACCGGTTCCCCGGTATCCTGATCGAGTACCCGGCCTTGTACTTTGGCGGGTTTTCGTCCGGTATGACTTCCTGGTTCGCCAATGGTGATCCGTTGAATCACTTCAGGCTTGCGTCCTGTAAGGTAGCGCTCCTCGCTTTGTGTAATGTCGGTGCTGCTTTCGTCTTTTGCCTCGCCTTCCACTATGGTAGTTCCAAATTTTGGTAGTTCGCTGTAAAGCTGTTGGTCGGGTAGCAGCAAAAGCGCATTGTTCCAAACGGATATTTTAAGTTGCGTGCCTTCGATGGCCCTGGAAACGGCCTCGAGAATAGTAATATTATCTTCGTCAATTGTTACTTTTAGGTCGCTTACCCAACTAGATTTATAAAAAACACGCATGCCACTTTTCTGATAAATGGTTTCACAGAACTTATCGAAAGCTAGCTCCGAAACCTTGCAACTTATTGTAGAATCAGGATCGCTGGCTTTTGCCTGTTGCAGCAATAGCAGAAAAACTATCAGCATCAGGGCTCTCATGGATTGTGTAAATTTGTTTTGCAAAAATTGAGTAGCTCGTCAATTGATTCTTCAGAGGCTTTTTTAAACGAAAAATGGCTTTTGCGCATATACTTTTTCAGGGAAGACTGAAAATCTTTCGGAAAAAACTTTACGAAGCTGCGCTTATTTTTAAATGCTTGCATTAATTCATTGTTTCTGAGCCAGGTTTTTTTTAGAGCCTTCGAGAATACATGGTTTGTGGCCCCATGCCTGGTGTCGAGGGATAAATCTTTGTGCCAGATTACCAGTATTTCAAAAGGTTTTTCGCCAATTATCTGGACGATATTCCAGGAGGAATCAGGCATTTGAAGGTATTCAAACTTCATACCCTTAATGCTAAAGGACTGAAGCCAGGCATCAGAAACAACCAGCTGATCGGCAGCGCCGAGTTGGTTTATATAGCGCATCACCAATTGTTGATTGTAAATATCAAAATTAAGAAGCAGATCTGTGTATAGTTTTCCGCGCAAACCTATACTACCCAAATTAAAGCTTTCGCTATGAAGAAATTGATGACCGCCCGTCTGCAAAGGTGGAAAATATATATATCGGCTGCCGTTATACAGTTCTTGATCCAAGCCATATAGCCCCTTAAAAGGTGTTTCAGTTTGTTGCGAAAAAGTAAGTTGAATGCCACTTAAAATAAGTAGGAGAAGCAAAACTATTCGCAAATTAATTGTAATGAAATGCTTTGTCGAAAATGAATAAGGTGACTCGGTCAACAGTTTGGTGGATTTTAATTTTGACTAAGCACAAATGTACTAATTGTTTTGCTTGCAAAATTGATGTTTATACAAACCTGTGCCGAAACCTTGGTGTAAAAATCATCGCTGTATTAATTTAATAAACAAATAGGTACGTCCTAAAATCCAATCATAATAAATATCAAAAATCCAGATTAGGTTGGCAGGAGGAGATTAAGTTTTTGCAATTACCCATTAATAACACTCCATCCCTGCAAGTTCCCGTTCAACAGTTTCCAGTTCCAAAGCAAACTTAAACGAACTTTCTGTTTGAGGGTTTTGAAGTAGGCGCGCTGAAACTTCCATAAAAAGCCCTTTTTCTGATTTTTTTTCTGTGTTTAAAAAAGCTCTTTCGGCATCTATATTGGCTTTGGTTAGCAGCACAGGCACAGCTTTTGGGCTGTTGCAAAAGTGCATCAGCGCTGCATCAGCAAAATAGCTGTATGCCGCCGTAAGCCGGAATTTATAATTTTTAAGGGTATTCACAAGCTGTTGTTTCAACACAAATTTCTCGTTTTTCATCACGGGTTCGCCGGCATTGTTAAGCACTTCCAAGCCTTCAGTAGTTTTGCGGGCAACCAGTCGGCTTTCGTTGCCGCCATCCAGCAAAAGCCTGCCTTTGGTGATTCTCCATACACCTGTATTGGCTTCCCATATACTGTCATTATTGATTTTTTTAAGGATAAAAAACAAGCTGTCGGGAAGTAGAAAAACTGTGGTGGCCATAGATTCTGTTTCTGAGAAAACAATTTTTCCCTCGAAAATCATGCCCGCTTCGTCAACCTTAAAATCTTCAGTAGTTTCTAGTTTTGAGGAAGAGTTTACGCAGGAAATGCTCAGCAGAACGACAATTGAAATCAGTAAAATATTGATCGTCTTCATGGATTATTACTTTTTTTTGCGGTAATTAAATAAGGAGCTTTCCCTCATTTAATAAGGATGTTCAATTTCTTCGATCAACATGCCGTTATCGAAGATTCGTGTGAGGCTGGGAATGCCATCAGGCGTAAAATATTCCTCTTTTCCGTGTTTTTCATTGTCCTTATAATGGATTTGTAAACTCACAGCGCCATTGTTATGGTAGGCTTTTTGCACGCCGGTGCCCATCGTGAAATTGGCTTTGGCCGCAATGGAACCGTCAGAATGGAAAAATAGCCAGCTTCCGTGCATCATATTCTCCTTGTATTGTCCTTCGAGCATAATTTTGCCGTTTACGTGCCATTTGTAATAGGGTCCATCAAGCAAGTCGTTCACATAATACTCGCTTCCAATCTTGATTCCATCAACGCTATAGCTCAAAAAAACGCTGTCGAGTTTATTGTCTTTGTAATAGCTGACACTTTGTAGGTTTCCGTTTTCGTGCCAGCGTTTCATGCTGCCGTTCAGCTCGTTATTGATATATTCGGCGGTCATTTGAGGCTTGCCGTTTTCATAATACCAACGGCTTTCGCCATCCAATTTGTCGCCTTTGTATTTTAGTTCAGATTTTACTTTTCCGTTATCCCAATAGCTTTTATTATCGTCATTTTGGCAGGATGCAGCTACCAAAAGGAGGAAACTTATTCCAATAATAAATGGCAGTTTTTTCATATTAATAAGCCCTTTTTATAAAATGTGTATTCAGCAAAGGCATTTTTTGGTAACGGTTAAACTGATACATATTCCAATATTTATTTTCGAAGCCATTACTTGAATTTGATCGTTCAAAAAAGTAATGCGATTGCAAGAGCGGTATCTGAAAAGTTGACAAACAGGGCAAGGGGTTCTTGCCTAAATTAAGGAAAGCTTGCGTAAAATACCAGCCAATATCAAAGCCTTCAAAAGCGTAGCGGTCTGGTTCAGCGCCAAAACGATCACGGTATTGCTTTATGAAAAGTTGTGTAAAATAGTCGTCGTAGTTTACCATTGTCGGACTAAAATAAATGGCTTTCATCTTCATAAGGTTTTCTACAAAAAGCTGATCAAACTGCTCCCATTCGGGCAGGCCCACCAAGGTGAGGCTAAAGGTATCAGCCACCTGATTCATTTTGTTGATAAATTCGGTGGCGAACACATTATCATCAGAAAATACAATCACTAGATTTTCGCGTACTACGGAGGCTGATTTTCTAAATTCGCGCACACTGTCATTTGCATAAATGAAGCTATGTATTGGATTATCAAAATAAATACTATCGAAAGGTCTGTTTTCCAACTCAGAAGGATAAAATTCACGTCTTTCGACACGGATTATAGGCACTAATGCATCCTGCAAGTCCATTTTTTTTGAACGCGCTTTCGCTACGCGACTAATGGTGGCCGCCGAAATAGGAACCATCGGCGCAATGCGTTCCTGAATTTTGGTTTGGAGTGCCTCAGCTTCAGCTACATGTTTGTAGGCATGAGCACGATAAATATAGATATTTGCATCGGGGTAGCGTTCAATAATCAAGTCGGCTAACTGATCGTATTGCGCCGCCATATTGGGTTTTATTTTGATGATGGCCGGATTGTCTAGGGTTGTCTCTATCCGCTGGGTAAAGGGATTTACAATAGGGATTTGATAGCGCAGGGCAAAAGGGGCAACCACTTCAAAGGCTTTGTTAAAAAACGGACCAATGATCAAATCTACTTCTTGTAGGTCTGAATCATCTATGGCGTCGTAAACTTTTTGGGAATCCATATCCACATCATACACTTTTAAATCCAGCTTAAGCCCTTGCGTTTTGGCCATGCTATCAGCAGCAATAAGAAAGCCTTCGTAAAAAGAAAGAAACGAGAAAGGTTTATTGCTAAGTAGGTTACTTTCAGTGCTTTTAACGTCCCAAAGCAGATTTTCATACTCTTCCAAATAAAGCGGAATCATAAGCGCCACCTTGAAAGTTTTGTTGCTGTGGTAAATGCCTCTGATGCAGTCACCTATCTCAAAAACATTTTCTTCGGCTGTTTCGCTTATGATTTCTTCTTCAATTTCTGAAGGTGTTTCAATAGCTTCTGGCTCTATTGGTGCTGTTTCCATGCCAGGCAAAAGTGGCACTTTTACAAGCTGGCCAGGATAAACTTTGCGGCCAATAGTAGGGTTGAGAAAATAGATTTCATCAGCATCTACATCAAAATCTCTAGCCAAACGCTTGGTACGTGTTCTCTCCTCAACGTCGTGTATCAGATAGGGGCGGGTTATTTTTTTTTTAGGAACAGCTATTTGCTGTCCCGGACGAAGATCAGTAGTAAGCCCTGGATTCAACTGCTTAAGCTTTACAATGCTTACCGCGTAATTTCTGGAGATGCGATAAAGCGTTTCTCCTTTTTTCACTATATGAATAAGAAGGCTGTCAGACTGGCTTTCGCTTTGCGGGTTTTGATTCGTATTTTTAACTGTTTTTTCAGGTAAAAGCAAAACCTGTCCAGCCCTCACACCATTCGTAATTCCTGGATTCAGCCCGATCAATAATTCGGTGCTCAAGCCATGCTGTTTACTTATGCTATATAGCGTTTCGCCTGGTTTTACGATATGTTGCTCACCAACAAGTGCAGCTTTAGGATTAATGCTTGTGCCTAGTTCGGCGGTTTTTGGTTGGGCATCTTTCGGAATGCTAAAAGGCTCAACCATCGTCGGTGCTTTTTGCTGACTGCTGCTGTTATCAAATTGCGAAATCATTACCGGTGTCGTGCTGGTAGAGGTTTCAGCAATTACTGGCTGTGGTTTTTCCTTCGGAGCTGGGTTGGTAAATGGGTCAAAATTTGTGCGCTGAAATCTTTCTTGTGTTGTTACAGGAGGTCTGTTTTCTTTTGGTGCAATGGGTACCAAAACATATTCGCCTTCCGCAATAGGTTCTTTGATTGTGGGATTAGCCAGACGGATATTATATTCTGAAACCAGATAAATATCAGCGATATAGCTAAAGCGGTCGTCTTGTTTAGCTACATGATATATGGTTTCATAATCGTTGGCATAGTCTATTTCTCCGCTTGCTTTAGTTGTATTAGTTGGCGTTTTTGCTGCTTGTGCAGGCGTATAAGTAGTTGTAGGCTGCACATTGATGCCAGTGGGAATTCGCAGCACCTGACTGATTCGCAGGCCGCTTTTAGCATCGGGATTTACATTGATAACCGACTGCTGATCAACGTTATAAGCTTTAGCAATGCTGTATAAAGTTTGACGAGGCAAAACGGTATGCAGGTAATAGGACTTTCCATTGTATTGCTCAATAGTTGTCGATTTTGTGACTGGAGTTTGCGCCACAAGCGAATTGATTGAGACAAGCAGGAGCAGCAGGATAACTGCAAGGATTTTTTGTCCCGAATTTTGCCAACTTAAAAGCTTCATAGTTAAAGGTTTCAATTTCACTTTATTCCCATTCAATGGTGGCTGGTGGTTTTGAGCTGATGTCGTAAACAACCCTGTTAACCCCCTTCACCTTGTTGATTATTTCATTAGATATCGCTGCTAGAAATTCATAAGGCAGATGCGACCAATCTGCCGTCATGCCATCGGTTGAACTAACAGCTCTCAAAGCTACAACATTTTCGTAAGTACGCTCATCACCCATCACACCAACTGATTGCACAGGTAATAAAATGGCTGCTGCCTGCCACACTTTGTCGTATAACTTATGTTTTATCAGGCCTTCCACATAAATATCGTCAACTTCCTGCAAAATCCGCACTTTCTCAGCGGTGATATCACCTAAAATTCGGATACCCAATCCAGGGCCAGGAAAAGGATGGCGGTCAATGATAAAGCCGGGCAAACCAAGCTGTCTGCCAATAATCCTCACTTCGTCCTTAAAAAGTGTGTTGAGCGGTTCCACCACTTTTAGCTTCATAAAATCGGGCAAGCCGCCCACATTATGGTGAGATTTAATGGTGGCAGATGGTCCTTTTACTGAAATGGATTCTAT